>LFFM01002313.1_pt1 | contig 12652 bp, 12 predicted proteins | sample 643131 | NCBI WGS metagenome assembly LFFM01 (sample SAMN03777445, study PRJNA286221) | soda lake metagenome | biome: soda lake; feature: Kulunda steppe; material: water; isolation source: sample Tc-Br brine of Tanatar trona crystallizer | place: Russia: Kulunda steppe | collected 2011-07
ATCTCAGCCACTCGTCAGCAGTTTCTGCTTCGGCGTTGCTGAAACAGTTTGAGAAACAGATAGTTCGCCTTTTTACCTCTCGAAAGACACGTTCGACGCTATTCCGATTTCCATGTCGTTCATATCTAAAATCGAGGCTGTGTTTACGACAAGCTCGTTGAATTGGAACCGCGCCATCAACGAGAAAAGTCGCATCGTCTACATCGTATTTTTCGCGGAGTTCCGCAAAAAACTGATCTGCGATCACGTTCGTTCTTGTCGGCTCAAGCTTTGTATGTAGCAAATCGTTTGAGTCGAGATCGACGGCGGCGTACAGCCAATATTGTTCATCGTCAAGTTGAATCACAGTCTCATCGACCGCAACGTGATTCGGACTTCGACCAGACTCCGGCTGTAGATCGGCCTTATGAACCCAATTATGAACGGTAGATCGAACTCGATTAACACCGAATACCTCAAGAAACGAAACAGTATTTGAAAGCGATAATCCAGACAAATGGAGCTGAATACTGAGCTTCATCAATAGCTTCGGTGTTGCTTCTCGCTCCACAAAGTCTAAGTTTATCTCGTCCAAACAGCCGCTGAGGCGGTCGTTTTCGGGCATAGATCACTTTGAAAACGCACCGCCTCACCTTTCAATCCTTATCTGAACACCGCCCCGAGAGTTTCCCTAAATGATTTATATCTGTGATGGGACAGTTGTGTACAACTCATTAACGTCAATGGTCTCAGCCGTCCAAATTTTCATCGAGATCCGACATTTGATGACTAGTCACGTTTTGATGGCAACATTCACAAAGACAGGTTCGGAGCCTCATAACATGCCAGCAGAGTACATGGTGTATCGGGTAATCCATTCATCACCGGATCCAGCTGGCCGCTGGTCGGATTCATATCCCGAATGACTCTCGGCATTGTTATCCTTGATCTAGATCAAGCTGAGACAACACTCCGCTGTCTTCAGTCGTTGTCAGCGGGCGCTGTGACGCCAGATGTAGTTGTTCTCGTAGAGAATGGGACCAGTCGCGTATCAAGAACAGCACTTAGAGACCTCGACCAATCGATGGATCTCGTTGTGTTGCGGCCGGGCCGAAACCTTGGGTGTGCTGGGGGTCGTAATCTGGGACTCAATTATCTGGCCAACAATACAGAGGTTTCGACATTCATGATACTTGACAACGACACCCTCGTCCCACCTGAATTCATTTCGACAGTACAAGCAACGCCGATGGACCCTATGGAGGTGATAGCACCAGTGATCACTGATATGAACAAGAATACGATTTGGAGCACCGGCGGGATTGTCGAAAGAGATGGTACAATTGAACAACTCACAACGCCTCCGCGGTCCGATGTTCAGTCATTTACCGTGGATTGGTCACCAGGAGCCTGTCTGATCTTCGACCAGTCCACCTGGGAACGAGTCGGTGAGTTTGACCACTGGATGAGATTTTTCTTTAGCGATATCGACTGGTGCCTTCGAGTTGGTGATCTCGGTGGTGATGTCACCATTCACCGTGACCTTCGAATAGAACATGAAGGCCACCTTTCATTGGGTGGAGAGAACAGTCCGACTCGAACACGGTTTTGGGCACGTAACGGGACTGTATTTCGATTGGATACAGTTGAGGTATCAGCTACCGATTCGCTTGAATGGATTCTCAGTGAACTCCAGACAAGTATCCGAGAACTAGATGCTGGCCGTTTCGATCATGCAAAATCTCGGATTCAAGGGTTGGCTGAAGGTGCTCGCGAATCGCTACGCCGTCGGCGAGATTCCTATGAAGCCTCCGGTAATTCCCCATGATGAACACAGCTGCTGTGATCGATCGGAAGTGCGAATGGATAGCACCAATATTGTTCTCTGAACACGACCCTCTGATGAACTCCCTACGAATAACTGCTGATATAATTATACTAATGAGGTTCGGTACTGGGGTACTATCAGACAAGAGGAGAGGAAGAAATGAAACCAATGACTGAGCAACTGGTCCCGAATCTGTCGGTTGTGATACCTAGTGGGCGTGATTTCCCACAGAGTTTGGCTGAGGATCTCATCACTCAATCTAAGGCCGAAGACGAGATCATCATCGTAAATGACTCACCGCAACAAAAGCACAGTTGGACATTCGAAGAACAAACTGCGGAACTCCGCTCCTATGAGGCGCCTACTCGGGGTCGTACCGATGACCTTATTGATTATCCCGCCGACTCTATCAAGGTCCGATACAGTCAAGTTGGCGCATCAGTAGCGCGGAACGTCGGCTGGGGATCTGCGACGAACAACTGGATTCTGTTTCTCGATGACGATGTCAGCGTTAACGACGATTTCCTATCCTCAGTTCGTGAATCGATCCAACAGCGTCCAGATTCGGATGTAGTGGGCTTACGTGTTGTCAGCCCTCCACCTGAGACGGTTTGGGAACGCATAGGAGGGGAAACCCTCACGCTGGACCGTGGGTCGACTCAGCGGACTACTGACGGCTCGTCAATCCGGATACAAAACGTTTGGACGTATGGAGCTGGTGCCGCGCTCGTGGTCAAGCGAACCCTACTCAGCGAAATGAATGGGTTCAAAGCTCAACTTGGTGCTGGGCGGCCGTACGGTGGGACTGAAGACACAGAATTTATTTGGCATGCATCGCGGCACGGAACAATCAGCTACGACGGTACGGTGTCGGTATCGCACTCACATCCTCAGACGTTTGAAGCGTGGCGAAATAAACTGGTTGATTACGGACACTGTGTGGGCCATCTTGCGGGGCTGATAAACTCTCAAGACGCGGTTGCATATGCTGTAGGGTTCTGTAATTTCATCAGAGACAGCATCGACACATCAACTTTCACCGCGTTGTCGGATCAGGAACGTACTCGCGCTAGGGAAGCAATCAACACGGCTGTGACTGAGACAATCAGGACATTAAATCTCTCTCGAGAGGCAATTACGCTACCGGTCGGGTGCTTTACTCGTTGCTACGGGGGGACACAATGAAGCGACTACTTGTTTTCTGTTATTTTTGCCCGACTGAATCAGAGAAACTTGGTGGGGTCCAACAAATTGTAGATCCTCTTCTTGACGCCCTCGAGACAACGAAGGACTGGGAGATCAGCGTTGTTCATCGTGAACAGTGTTCTATGGATAATCATTATCATCTCCCTGAAGAGGATATTGAGGTGCGGGCAAAAACGATTAATCCTGATACCGCTGTTGAGGCTGCTGAATCCTTCCAGTCGCTTGCGGCACAACATCATATCGTGTTGAGTATCGATAAGATACTCCCAGCGCCGGTTTCAGTCCCATGTGTTCTAATGTCGAACACCCTGGGGTACGAAATGCAGGCCACTGCTATCAGGTCGGATCTCTGGTCACAGATTATTGTCCCGACGCAATTCCATCAATCATCTGTCGCACGCGTGAACAGGAACACCACAGTATCCGTTATTCAGTATGGGCTCCCACAATATCATCTCAAGCAAGCCCAAGCAATCGGACCAGCAGACTGGACAGAGGATTCACTAACTGTGCGGTTGCCTCATCGACCCGACCCACGGAAAGGCCATCGAGAAGCCATCGAAGGGCTGGCCAAGGCTATGCCTGAGGCTGACAACATTGAACTCCAACTTGCGTGGTTTGATGAACAGAATTCGACGTCTACGTACCGGTCAAAGTTGGAGCAGCTGGCTGGCGATCTCGGGGTAGCGGATCATCTCACATTTTCGCCTTGGCTTGCTGGAGCTGACAAGTGGGACGCACTTGCGCAGTGCTCTGGTGTTCTTGCACTTGGAGAGTTCAAGGAAACGTTCGGACTGGCGATCACTGAAGCCGTCCTGAGTGGTCGGCCTGTAGTGGCTCGCCCCCAACCAGCTAGCCGTGAAGTAGTTGGGAAAACAAAACTTCTACAAGAACTCGAGGAGCCGACTGAGTGGTTTTCCGCTTTAGATGACTATTATATGAATCGGTCACTGGAAACGGAAGCACGTATTCGGGATCGGGTCACCAAGCAACTTTCGCTTGATCGGATGGTCTCATCATATGATCGACTTCTCACCAACACCATAACCCAATCCGAAGAGTAATCTCATATGTCTTCTACCGATGCCAAGATTGCTATTATCGGTTGTGGTCGATGGGGAAAAAACCTGATTCGGGTATTCGACGATATTGCTGACGTAGTGCTGTGTTGCCACCTAGGTGGGGCGCAGAACCGGCAATGGATGGAAGATACTTATCCATCTATTCCACTCACGACATCATTCGAGCAAGTTCTGGACGCCGATCCTGATGCTGCAGTTGTTGCAACTCCGGTCGAGACTCATTATTCGCTCACCAAACAACTTCTTCAACAGGGCATTCACACGTTCGTCGAAAAGCCACTCACAGCTGACCCAGCGTCGGTAGCCGAACTTTCAGCACTCGCCAGGGACTGCCAGACTGTCCTTTTTGTCGGGTATATTTTCGTCCATCACCCGGTGTTCCAGCGCCTGAAGGCAATCCACAACGATTCTCCGTTCGTGCATGTTGAACTAGAGTGGCGCAAGCGTCGTGTTAGCGACACCGATATCATAGCCAGTCTCGCCAGTCATGATATCGCGTTGTTGTACGACCTCTTTGGAACACAACCTGACTCACTCACGAAAACAAACAGTGTACAGGCACTCGATGCTCGCAATATTGTCTCGATCCAAGCGGCATTCGAGGATGCCACTTGTCGCATCCAGTTGAATCGTGTCGACATTCAAAAACGGAAGACAGCTACATTCGTAACCTCGAGCGGAGACGTCTTCCTCTGGGACGACCACGAACTATATCATGCCACTACCGCAGACGATGGCTTTGAGACTGTGTTTAGAAGCGAAAAAGAACCGCTGAAAGTGGAGGTACGACGATTTCTTGACTGTGTCGAAACTAATCGCACTCCCGTGACTGACGGTCAGTTCGGAGCAACAGTCACAACATTATTCGATGGTTTATCGGATCCTTCCTCCGATTAAACTCGTTAGTTGTCTCCTCGTGACTGTGTGGATCTGATTCGAAACATTTCCTACGGGATCAGTCCGCTGATTCAACGGTATATTTGGAGTCTCTTACCCTGAAACAGCCCTGTTACTGTCTCATCTCTTTGGATGAATTTATCTGAGTGATTACCTTGTCAGCGGCCTTCACGCAAGTACACATCTTCCCTGAGAACACTCGGAATACGTTCTCCGATCTCCCAACTAAAGTTGGTCGGGCGTCGGTATCATTCCGATTCGGGAGAACTGTACGGGTTGTGAAATACGATCCGAGGTGGTCGGCTGCCTCGATATCGTTGAAGAACTCTTGATATGAGTCGATGAACGCTGGGAAGTTCGTCTCTGGTGGATCTTGGATAAGTTTTCCGTTAAGAAGTGATGGATCGAAGCCCTCGAAACGTGGTCGCATATCGACTTCTTCAGATCGAATTCCATGCTGTACATGATCTAGATACATTCGCGTTGTGTGACCGTATGGGTCAAATGACATAAACGGCCCATCCATCACGACGACGCTTCGGTCGTGATATGAGTCTGGCAGGGTAACAACTGGCTTTTCGATGAGTTGGAACTTGTATTCCCGTCTAAGGTCGGGATAGCCTTCCAGAACTGCGTTGTTTCCAGCGTAGGCAGCTACAACTACATACTTGTACTCAGATGCCAGGCGTCGCGCTGTATCGACATGGTGATTCAACCTGACATCAATATTTCTCTCGTTCAGTCTTTTCCACAGAAGGGATCGAAGGGACAGGGGGTCTATGTGATTCTCCTCAACTTCGACACAGAGGTCGATGCTATCATCTTTAACAATGTTGAGGTCTGTCTCCTCTCTCCAGAGTCCGACGTCTTCACAGTGGCTGAGAAACGCTTCCGGGGACGTTCGAGTATTTTCTGAAGCAATACAGTAATAGTGGTCGTGTTCCGTGATGACTGCCTCACCGTATCGGTCTTTGAACTCATCATGGGAAGCACGACACGAGACTGCTGTCGGTTTACTCCGTGGATAGTGGTATCCCCGATGAAGTCGCCACTGGTTGATTCCGGATGCTGCCCGCAAAATATCATTCTCTCGCTCGTAAAGGGTGATATTCGCGTTCTGGATCCGATCGGATATCTCCAAAGCTGTTGTAACGCCAAACAAGCCCCCTCCCACAACGGCAATATCCATTCAAGATATCTATTGGCCGTTCATAGCATATATTATTTGATGGTCATACGATTTTTTTGGTATTCGCCCTGACTGACAGAGCCCAAGAATACTCTGTTCACCTACTCGTCGTGGTCCGTGACAGGTCAAAAATTCGCGATAATTTCAGATAATGATTGGTCATCTGTTTCTTCTTCTTTCGCTTTCTGTATGAATCCCCACCGCCAATTGAGTTTCTCACCACCCCATGTCGTGTGGTCACCGACACTAGGCTGTTGGCAAATATACTTGAACAGCATTTGCATCTGTTGAACCTGTGGGCGATTCGTCTGATTTTGAATTTTCTCACTTCCGTGTTCATCTGGCTTCCAGTCGAGATCATCGAAAACCAGAACTCCACCCGGGCGAAGATGGTTCCACACTGCAAGGGCGACGAATGCATCAATTTCGATTGTATGAGAGAGATCTAAATAGACCACATCGATCCATTCTCCGGGTTGCTGTAGAAGAAGTTCAAGAATATACCATCTTGCGTCAACTCCGAAGGTAAAATCACAGACATCACTCAACTCAGCCTCCTCAACCCGATCTTCAGCAGACTTGCCTTCCCATAATTCGTATTTGTGGTCGATCGCTCGTACGGACCCGTTACGGGACTCAGCAGCGCTCGCAAGATAGGGGGTGATCTTCCCGTATCCACAGGCAAGCTCCAGGATCTCGGGGTTTTGATAGTGTGAACAGATCCGATGTAGAAGGTGCCCAACTAGCTGGGGCGTATATGGGACATCTTCAGTTATCGCATCCAAATCCGCAAAATCTGTGTCAGTTAGCGGTTCCGTTGTATCACGAGCCATCGTTTATTCTGACAAATCAGACAGTAGTAGAATACTTTTTGGATCTCAACTAATCCTGCTTGAATCAAGGTTGGGGCTCTGGCTCCAACTCACCACGCATCGTAAAGGTCACTTTATCTGAGCCCAAAGTTAAGTCAACTAACTCCCAAGTTATAATGAGATTCATCGCATATATTACAAAAGGTCTCGACCGCGTCGTAAAACAAGAAATTCTGGAGTACGTCCCTTCAGCGGAAATTCAACAGACATCAGATAAATACCTCATTTTACGCGCACCAGCTGAGTCGGCCTCCACCCTGCTTGACCTGAAAACGGTCGATGATATTCACTACCTGCTCACGTTTACTGAGCACAATAACAAGCCCGATACCGACGTTGTTTTAGAGAACTCTTCGACTGATGATGTCTTCAAAGCTGTTGAACTTATTCGCTCAATTCGCACTCTCGACAATACAGTCTCAGTAACGGCATCAAGATACAAGAATGACAACATTGCGAAAGAGGATTTAAAAACGACTCTCGGAAACCGGCTTGCCTCTGCGTTATCTTTTGAATACACACCACGAGATCACTCCAATCTCGACATCAGAGTACACGTTGAGAAAAATAATGTGATTGAGTCCGTTCGGTTAACTGAAAAACCGCTCTATTACCGTGAGTACAAACAGCACAGTAGAGAGGGGTCGCTCAGACCGTCGATCGCGGCAGCGCTAGTCAGACTTACTGATCCAGAGCCTGGTGATAAGTTAGTCGACAACTTTTGTGGAGTCGGCACCATTCTATGTGAAGGAGTACTTCAGGGGGTTGCTCCTCATGGGGGCGATATTGACGAGCAAGCGGTTCGATATGCGAAAGACCATCTTCGATCGTTCTCCCGAGACTGGGTTCGGAACGTCCATAATCTGGATGCTACAGATTCGAAATTGCCAAACGATTATTTCGATATCGCTGTCTCCAATATTCCATGGGGAGAGCAGTTGGATCTGAACGCCGTCGAACTATACTCACAAGCGGTTCCCGAGTACAAACGAATCTTGGCTGACACCGGCTCAGTCGTTCTCTTAGGACCGAAACCAGATTTGGCTGAAAAACATTTGAAAGAGCAGTTTCCAGACCACAACGTAGGCAAATTCAGGCTTGGCTTCCTTGGGCAGCATCCTTGGGTGACCTTCGCATATTCACCAGAGAAATCACTCAATATGGCCTGAACATCCGATTACAGCATTTTACGTTTTCTTGTGGCTCCCCCGAAGAGGTCCCGAGGGGTGGATGACCTGCGTTTCTAACACTGTTCTCTCGCGTTAAATTGCCTAATCTTGCGGTCGAACAGGGAGTCCCCGCATTTGTTTCGACGAACAACTCAGAATGCGATCGGATGATTGTTCAGGTAATGACACACTATGATTAAGATTGTAGCTAAGCCTCGATATCAGTATTCACCTTCTCGTTGGAGAGTCGCTCTTCCGCTTCATCCCGGTCCTCAGGATATCCGATGTCGGCCCGCCAGCCTTCCAATTCGATTGCGTCAATTGTCCGGCCACTCTGGATTAACAGGTCGATGGCATCACTAATTTCGTACTCCCCCCGGTCTGACGGCTGTACCAGATGACAGGCATGTAGGATCGCTGGGCTAAACGTGTAGAATCCTGTCATGACGAGGTCTGATGGTGGATCTTCGGGCTTCTCAACGACCTCCGTGATCTCTCCATGGTTGTTCGTGTCACAGACGCCATACCGACTTGCGTTTTCCCAGCTAACCTCTTCGACAAGAAACGCAGCATCCGCCCGTTCTCCTTGTTGACGACGTACTACATCCTCCAGGTTTGCTTGGAAGATGTTATCGCCGAGCATGAGCATGAAGTCATCATCGATGTGCTCCTCTACGGTCAACAACGCATGTGCCAACCCCTTCTGGTCACGCTGGTGGGCATACGTAATTGGTACTCCCCTGAACTCATCCCCGTAGTGATTGATGATATCTTGCTTTTGATATCCCACAACGACGATGAGCTCTTCAGCACCCAACTTGGCGAGCTGGTCGAAGCAGTGCGTCAAGATCGGGTTGCCATCGACTTCGACCATCCCCTTCGGTTTGTTTTCGGTGAGTGGCTGAAGCCTCGTTCCCTCTCCGGCTGCAAGCACAACGGCCTTCATTCTCATCAGAGTGATGGCAAGAACCTGACTTAGGTTTTTTCACTCCACAAGCATGTTCTGATCGACGCTTCCCAATTTGCCGGCGTGACGGCATCGTGTATGAAGGATTAAGCTGGTGTAAGTCCAGCAGTCTGACTTCCCGCAAAAGCGCAGAACACACTGAGCCATCTACGTCCTCTTAACAACGCACTTCAGCGGCACCTCTCGCAGAGGTACAGAGTTTGTTCATCTGTTGATTGGGTACTATTGTAGCTCGTGTGCGTTGCCTCGATAGCTTGATTGAGCGCATTTTCTACCTTGTCTTTTTTATCCGTGGGGAGATCGTTGAACATCTCAGTCGTCGTCACATCGCGCAACAACGCGCAGTATCCAGACATCCATCGCTTCGCAGCAGTCGATCCCACGGCACCGGCGAGGTGACCAATCGCTTGACCATAGTCACGTATTTTCCCCTCCCATTCGGCGAAAGTATCGACGTGTTGGTGTTTGACCTGGACCCTGCCATCGTAGGTAATTGCTCCCTCGTGACGGGACGCATGCCACAGCATCTCAATGTCTTCAGTGCCACCAAATGTCCGTCCTGGGCCAAGAGAATTCTTATATCCATTTATATCGTGTAACAAATCCTGGTGTGTAGCCAACGCCGCACCAACGCCATACTGCCACACGGCATCTATGGGAAGTGCCGTCTCGGTCGTCCGTACCTCTTGACCACGGTCGAGAGAGATCGTTTCCTCACTGAGTCTCGCCAATAGATCTGAGCTTTGTGGGGTCATCACCCGATATGTTGCTACGTTCGTTGCTGGATGTTGGCGAATTGTTGTACGGACCTGTTCCAGAAATTGATCCGTGACATTCGTATCGTCGTCGAGAAAGAGTACCCATGAGTTCTCGGCTGCGCGCCAGCCGACGTTACGTGCTTCCGCGCCCCCGCCTTTTCCCTTCGTCTCCAACACCTGTAACCGGTCATTCGACAGATGTTCCCCGCGTGGGGTTTCGGTTTCCCCGCCAGTATTCAAACCGATCAGCCAGTTTTCTTTTGACCAGGTATCATCCTTGACGAGTAAGATTTCATCGTCATTAGTCGCTTGAGCAAGCAACGTGGATATTAGCGTGTCCGGGTACTGCCGAGCACTCGGTATCACTACAGAGACAGGAATATCTGTTTGTGAATTGGAATTTATCGATCGCATCACTTGGAAAATTCTACACGGTGTTCTTGATAGTGTTTCACACTCTGGTATGTGAGCTGGATGTTGTCGGTGCTAGCTCACGTTACTTCAACCGTCTCACCGTTGGGCATGATTTTCTTATCGAATTGGTAGCAGCCGTTGTATGCGTCTGAATCTGACTCAAGTTCTTGAAGATAGTCATAATCGACTGCGTCCTCAGGTGCCTGTCTGTCCGAGTCACGCCAACCGAATTCGTGTTCAAATTGTGTGCCAACGGATCCAAGACACTCCTCACAACCCTCAAATGCCGTATCCCTGTCAAGCAGTTGGTTAAGCCCTGCTTCGACGTCGACATCATTTGCGAGTAAGTCCAATTCCGCCTCGCCTGTCTCAGCCCATGTTCCTACCGGTGGGCAAGGGTGGAATTTCCCTGCCCGAATCGTATGGCACTCCCAGTTATGATACAGTTTACACGAATCGAATATTCGTTCTGTTTGCTCCCCATTATACTCCGGTGGCGCGTGTTCCCAGCGGAAGTGCGAAAACTCTTGTAATGTGATCGGAGTCTGGATCTCTGATGAAATCGTCCGTAGATGATCTTCGTCAGGGATAGACGCATCTGGGTACACAGACACGTGAATTTCGTCTACCTCTGAAAGGAGATGATACCTGTGAGGTAACATCGTTCCATTCGTTACGAGTCGTACCGTGGCGTCAGTGGTGGACTTAACGGCTGAAATAATCTCGTCTATTTCCCGATGGAGAAGAGGCTCCCCCCCGAGAATTTTGACTAGTGGTGCCTGATAGTGATCCCAAAGCCTATCGAGTGCCGCTTTTAGTTCCTCTGGGTCTTCCTTTCGTTCCGACAGATGTGGTGAACCATGAGAGCATCCGATACAGTCAAGATTACAATGGTCAACTGCGTGAATCTCGACATTCTCTGACTCATACATAGCTTGCTCCCATTTTATCAATGGCATTAATGCTTGGGGACGACACCCCTCATCTACTCCTCATAGTCCGGATCCTCAAGGAATGTATTTAGCTCCTCAAGATCCCCATGAAGAAGCGTCTCGAAATTTTTCCCGGCGAGATCAAGGGTGGTGAACGCCCACTGTAAACAGGTATCTTTGATGTCGTCCAGTGATGCTTGTTCAGCTAATCGGCGTCTAAATTCAGAATCACTCCGGCGCGTGCGTTCTGGATGTCGCTTCAACAGGTGATATTCAGCCCGTCCCCATCGGAATATTCGAGCGAATATTTCACGACTCGGGTTCCAGAGGGCGTGGTGGACGACAGCATCGCCTGCGCCGGTAATTTTGTATCCAGCATCTCTTATTTGCCAGCAGATATCAATGTCCTCCCCGCCGCCGACTTTGGGGAACGACGTATCGAAGCGAACGTCGTCAAGCACTTTTGACGCTACAGAGAGATTTGAGGTTGGAGTCCAGTTAACAAACTCTAATCGCTCGGCTTTCCTGAAGCATCCTACATAATAACTTGAGAGTAGACTTTCCTCTGTTTCCGAACCAGTGACTGGATATAGATTGGTGACGCCCGCGACTGCTCCCACAGTGGCATCTGTGTCAGCATATTTGTTGTAAGCTGCCTGATGCGCAGCGACAAGGTCGTCAGATACCTCGCAATCGCTGTCGGTAAAAAGTACTGCATCTGCATCAGAAGCGTCAATTCCGGCGTTTCTATAGTATGATGGTCCCTGGTTGGGACGTTCCCAATGGACTTTCAGCCGTGATGAGGTTGTAATGTCGTCAGGAAGGGTCTCAACCCAGTGAGAAAGGGTATCGGTTTCGCTACAGACAAGGATAATTTGGTTTGCTGTTCCCTCCAAGAGGGTCCGTAATGTGCCACGTAGTTCGCTTGTCGGCTGGTGAACCGGTATCACGACATCAATTGATGTAACCGACAAATCTGACATTGTACAGGTATGTCTCCGGTCAGCGATAATATAGCTACGGTTGGATTCCTTGCTGCTGTGGTGCTTGTTAGGCGCTGCCTCGAACTCGAGGTCAAGTTTCAACTGGCGCTATGCTCGGCTAGGTGGTGACGTAGTGATAAAGCGAATCGCTTAGCCGATCTTCATATTCTACGACAACAGTAGGTAAGACTGGTATTTTCAATATATTGATCCCGATCATCCACGCCCACTAATCACGTTTACTTGTAATATGAGCGTGTCATAGAAACGTTCTCAATGAAGGAAGCAGGGTGTTGGAACTGTGTCTACGAGCGCCAGCACCCTGCAAGACGTAGCTTCGGTCGACGACTTCTTGAATGTCGCGGCTACGGAGACA
>LFFM01002314.1_pt1 | contig 12647 bp, 13 predicted proteins | sample 643131 | NCBI WGS metagenome assembly LFFM01 (sample SAMN03777445, study PRJNA286221) | soda lake metagenome | biome: soda lake; feature: Kulunda steppe; material: water; isolation source: sample Tc-Br brine of Tanatar trona crystallizer | place: Russia: Kulunda steppe | collected 2011-07
CAACCGTATGATCAGCGTGCGTGGACATGTCTTTGGTGGATTTTCCTGGCGGCATCCTCACACGTACAGATACTATTCGACCCAATGTCCGAGAGCAGGGAGTCGAGTTTCGACTCCGCACCACGACCCTTGTTCGTCCAGTAAAACGGTCGCTTTTTCGCGTTTCCAACGGCAGGAAACGACTCTCGGGCGAGATCGATCGGATGGAAATAGAAGCTGGTATCGCCACGCTTCAGCGCCTGGGAAAGCCCATAGGACAAGAGTGGGCGTGGGAGAAATCGAAGCATAGGGCCACCACCGACCGGTATCTTGGCGACTCGTGTCTCGAGATATGGCCACGGTAGCTCCACGAATGTGCGCTCTCCGTGGGGCTCGAGACTCGTCGTCTGTGGCACGTAGGGCGTTGTTCCGACCCCTCGAAGCTCACTGTCGGTCTTGTTGTACAGGGAGTTTTTCGAGACTGACGAGTCGTATGTAAATCCGACCTCTTCGAGCACGTCGAGCATCCACCCGGCAACGTAGCCACCGGGAGCGCGAAATCCCGTGACTGATTGCCCCGTTGCATCCTCGAGCACTCGTTTCGCTTCCAGGAGTCGATCCCGGTATGCCGGTCGAGAAAACCGAGGCTGCTTCGTGTCCGCGTCGATCGCACACTCGTGATGCAGTCCGTGGCAGCCGATTTCGTGGCCTCGGGTAGCGATTTCCTCGACGAGTCCAGGATACCGGTCGACGACGTCTGCGACGATGAAGAACGTCGCCGTGACGTCGTGTGCGTCGAGTAACTCGAGTGTCCGATAGGTGGGTTTCGTGAGATAGTCGTATCGACCCTCCCACGAGCGAAAGAAGTGGTCCACGCTATCGTATTTCGCAAACGACGAACCAGTTACGGCGGGGACGTGATACCAATCTTCGACGTCGACAGAGAGGGCCACCTCGTTGTCAGTCATACAACTGCACCTCCCGATCCTCGTTGGCCTGCATATCGAACAACATCGCGAACAGGAGGAACAGACTGCCCGTGATGAACAGCAGACTGCTCAACGCAAACCTGATAAATAGGGGGGTCTCGAGGCGCTGCCAGGCATAGATCGACCAGGCGACACCGAGACTCCCGAGCAGGCCGATGAGCGAGCCGAAGGCGTAAAAGAGTGCAAGCGGGTGGAAATCGAGGACGAGGTAGCGCGTCTTCAGACGCCAGGCGAAGTTCCGGAGTAACATGCCCGAGACTTTTCGGATGTAGGTCGGATACTCGATACTCGAGTTCTCCTCGCCATACTGGGCGGGGATCGCGACGTCGCCGACGCGCATCCCGCTCGCGTTGAGTTTGACCAGCAAGTCGTTACAGTAGCCGTAATACTCGTAGAGGCCCTCGAGGTCGATACTCTGGAGGGCCTGTCCGGAGATGGCGGTGTAACCGTTCTGTGGGTCCATCATCTTCCAGTAGCCAGAGGCAATCTTCGTGAGGAACGTCAGGATGGAGTTCCCGAAGAATCGCCATGGGGGCATCCCCTCGCGGTAGGTTCGGTGGAGTAACCGATTGCCTTTGGTGTAGTCGACGGTGCCGTCGACGATCGGGTCGAGCAGCCGTGGGAGAAACTTGGGGTCCATCTGGCCGTCTCCGCCCATCACCGCGGTCACGTCGATGCCGTCCTCGAGAGCGTGCATGTACCCGGTTTTGATCGCGCCGCCGACGCCCCGATTTTCGGCATGTCTGATGGGGACAATGCGGCGGTCAAAGGCGGTGTCAGGCCCAGTCGAGAGTGCCGTTCGGCCGGCCCCACCGTCAGTCGTCGTCCTCGCCGATGGGTGGTGGCTAGCGGTCTCGGCGACGGTCTCGAGGGCCCGGTGAATCGCACCCCAGGTGTCGTCCGTCGACCCGTCGTCGACGACGTACACCCGGTCGACGTAGTCGGGAATCGTCTCGAGCACCGATTCGATGAACGGTTCCTCATTGTAGGCAGGGACGACGACGCCGACCGTGTGGCTTTTATACATCGCGATCACCGCCAGCCCCGAGTGTGTGAACCTGCTGTGGGAGGGTCGCATCCTCGAGCGTATCGCGGCCGTCGATGACGACTGGCGTCTCGAGGCGATCCCAGCTGACGTCCTCGAACTCTTCGTGTGGTGTCACGAGAACAGTACCGTCGAACGACCGCTCGTAACTCTCCTCGAGTGAGAGCAGTTCCAGATCCTCATCAAAAACCGTCTCGAGCATCGGATCGACAGCGCTGACACGTGCACCACGAGCCGCGAGCTCGGCGGCGATGTCGAGGGCTGGGGCGGCTCGAATCTCTTCGACACCCGGACGATAGGTGACCCCAAGGAGGAGCACGTGGGCGTCCTCGAGTGACGTGTTGGTCCGGTCGAGCGCGTCCGCGAGTAACTCGACGGTGTGTTCGGGCATTGCGTCGTTGACCGCCCGTGCCGTCTCGAGGAGGGGAGTCGGGGTGTTGACGGCGTCGATCACGAAGTACGGATAGAAGGGGATGCAGTGGCCACCGACGCCGGGACCCGGATCGTGGATGTCACAGAACGGCTGGGTGTTCGCGACATCGATCGCGTCCCTGACGTCGATCTCGAACGCGTCAGCGAGCGTGGCGAGTTCGTTCGCCAGTGCGATGTTCACGTCCCGGTACAGCCCCTCGAACACTTTGACCGCCTCGGCGGTCGTCGCGTCGGCTACGGGAATCACGCCCTTGTCGTTGATCGACTCGTAGAGCGTTTGAGCGACAGCCGTACTGTGGTCGTTGATGCCACCGACGACCTTCGGATAGGCACCACGGATATCCGCAAGCGCACGCCCGCTCGAGGTGCGTTCGGGACAGAAAGCGAGCCCGAAGGCGGCGTCATCCAGCCCGGATCGGGCAACGAGTCGAGGGTGAACGAGATCGGCGGTCGTTCGGGGTGGGACCGTACACTCGATGACGACGAAATCACCCGGATCGAGGCCAGTACCGATCGCGTCGACGACGGCCTCGAGTGCAGACAGGTCGGGTTCGTGCTCGTCGGTAATGGGTGTCGGGACGATGATGACGTGGACCCGGCCGTGCTCGACACCGACGGCAGGCGTGTCGGTCGCGTGCAGCCGGTCGTCGGCGACCGTTTGCGCCACGAGTTCGTCGAGGCCCGGCTCTCGAGCGACGTGAGAGATCCCCTCGTTGACCGATTCGACCACCTGAGCGTCGATATCGACCCCGACGACGGGGCCGACCCGATTGGCGAACACAGCAGCAAGCGGAAGGCCCATTTTTCCCAACCCGTACACCGTTACGGGGACGGCTTCATGCTCTAAGGCGGCTGCCAACTCTCGTCTCTCACTGTCGGTGCGGTCGTAGACCGGGACCGGTACGTTGGCATCCAGTTCGGGGATCGTTTCAGTCATTGATCGCCTCGAGTGCGGTCGTCGCCTGGTGGTCCTGTCGATCGATTCGTGTCGCCAACTCGAGGGCTCGGAGCCCATCGTCGATCGTCACCGGGGGGATAGCGTCCGCCCGCACCGACTCGAGGAACGCCTCGAGCTGGCGTTTCAGTGGTTCGGCCGTCGGCACGTGTGGCTGTTCGATGATGCTTTCGTGGGTGAACTGTACACCGCCGTTCGATTCGATATACTCCGGCACCGATCGACGATGGATCTCGACGGTTTGATCGAGGTAGTCGAGTTCGACGAGACAGTTTTTTGCCGTGATTTCGAGACGTCTCACTTTCCGCTGGGTGAGCCGACTGGCAGTCAGTGAGGCGAGGGGGCCTCCCTCGAACTCGAGGAGGGCCGTCGCGTGTGTGTTCCCCTGTACGCCTGCGCTCTGGACCTGTGTTGGGATATCATCGAGTAACGAGAGCACAATATCGATATCGTGAATCATCAGATCCAGGACAGCGTTGTCGTCGATGGGGCGTTTCGGCGGTGGACCGAGCCGTTCGGCTTTGACCCCAATGATGTCGAGGTCGTCGACGACCGACTCGAGTACCGAGACGGCTGGATTAAACCGTTCGATGTGCCCCACCTGTACTGGAACGCCGGCCTCCCTGGCAAGTGCCTCAAGACGTTTACCGTTCTCGAGGCGTCTGACGACGGGCTTTTCGATCAGCGTGGCGACTCCGGCCTCCAGACAGCTCGTGGCAACGTCGTAGTGAAACCGCGTCGGGACGGCGATGGAGACGGCATCGACGCTATCGAGCAAGGTGCCGAGGTCTGTCGCATCCCCGCCGTACCGTCTCGCGACCTGTTGGGCCCGCTCGGCGTCGAGATCGTAGACGCCAACCAGGTTGGCTCCCTCGAGTTGTCCGTACACGCGTGCGTGGTGTTGTCCCATAGTGCCGACGCCGACGACACCGACGTCGATCGATGATTCACGCGCCATATTGGGCACACACCTCCGTGATCCGCGCGCAGTCAGTTGGCGTCACACCTGGATGGACCGGGATCGAAAGGACGGTTGCTGCGGCGGCTTCGGCTGCAGAGAGGTCGCCGGTGGTCACGCTCCCGGCGTAGGCTGGCTGTTGGTGAATACAGCGTGGATAGTAGACGCCAACGCCGATATCGTGGTCGGCGAGCCAGTCGCGGAGTCCGTCACGATGGTCGCGGTCACGCGCCCGGATCGTGTACTGATGATAGGCGTGTTCGACGTGGGCAGGTTCGACGGGCACAGCGACATCGACGTCGTGATCGCGGAGGCCTCGAGTGAGCATGTCGGCGTTTTCACGACGTGTCTCGAGGAATCCGGGCAGTCGCTCGAGTTGGGTCCGGCCGATAGTGGCAGCCAGACTGGTCAGCCGGAAATTGTGACCCACGCGCTCGTGCACGTACGAGCGGTCATCGACGTCGGTTCGGCCGTGATTGACGAAGGCCTCGAGTCGGCTGGCGATGTCCTCGTCGTCGGTCGTGACCATACCACCCTCGCCGGTGGTCATATTCTTGGTTGGATAAAACGAGAAACACCCCACGTCCCCGATAGAGCCGGCTGGGTTCCCCTCGTAGGTCCCACCGTGGGCCTGGGCGGCGTCCTCGATGAGCGGAATCTCGAGTTCGTCCGCAAGGGCTGCCAGTGGGTCCATCGCCGCCGGCAGTCCGTACAGATGGACGGCGAGAATCGCATCGATTGGCTCCCGTTCGGCCACCTGTCGCGCCGCCTCGGGATCGAGGGTGTAGGTCACTGGGTCGATGTCGGCGAAGACGGGTTCGGCACCGACGAGGCGGATGGCGTTTGCCGTCGCGATGAACGAAAACGGCGTCGTCAGGACGCGATCACCTGGACCGATATCCAGGGCAGCGAGGGCCGCATGAAGCGCGGCCGTGCCGTTCGCCGTCGCGACGGCGTGTGCCGTCTCACAGTAGTCGGCGAACTCCCGCTCGAACGCCCGGACCTCCGGGCCGTCTGCCAACTGTCCGCTTTCGAGCACGGTCTGTACACGGTGCAACTCGGTCTCACTGAGGAGTGGCTCGGCTAGTGGAATCATTCGAATCTATTGTCTCCCTCGAGTATGGCAGGCAACGGCTCGTGTCTCGCAGGGGTCCCAATGGCCAGGGTGCGAGGGGGCACGTCTTCGGTGACGACGGCCCCGGCGGCGACGAACGCACCCTCGCCGATCGTCACGCCGGGGAGGATGGTGGCATTGGCGCCAACGGAAACGTGGGCCTCGAGGGTCGGCCCCTCGAGTGTCGCGGTGTGCCCACGCAATGGCGTCGGATCGTTCGTCAGGGTTGCCGTGGGGCCGACGAAAACGTGGTCCGCGACCGTGGTCTCTGCGGGCAGGTACGTGCCCGTCTGCAAGCTCACGTGTGACCCGATCTCCGTGTGGCCGTCGATAACGGCGTTCGTGCCCACGAGGACGTTATCGCCCAGGATAGTCCGTTCACGGATAAGCGCGTAGTGGCCGGTCTGGAGGTTGTCACCAGCGACGACGTCGTTGTAGATAATCGTCCCGGGTCGTATTGTCGTATTGCGGCCGAAGATCGGGTCACGGGAGCCTTCACGGTACTCGTAACCGAGCGTTGCCCCACGTACCATATCGGATCAGGTCTGGTCGGACTGTAATAAGCGAGAAACTTCGTTACAGGGATTAATTAGGCCGCCGCCGGGTCACAATGGGTATTTATGTTGGAGAAACAGCGGTGGGGCGCCGACATCAGTGCTGGCTCGAGTCTACCCGGGTGACAGGGCGAAACGACCATTGTACTCGCGACCAACGGTTCAGTATGGATGTCGCACCTGGGGCCTGGCGGTACGCGATCGTTCCAGTCCTGGCTGCTCCCTTCGCGTTCATCTTCAGCGTGGGGGTAAGTGTCGTCTGTCTGGCCCTCGCCGTCGGAACGCTCGCGTTCTTTCGAGATCCAGAGCGAACGCCGCCGCTGACCGGCGTCGTTGCACCTGCCGACGGAACGGTATCCGTGATTCGCCAGGAGGCAGGGCGGCTTCGACTTGGGACGTTCATGAACGTTCACAACGTCCACGTTGTACGCTCACCCTTCCAGGGGACCGTCACGACTGTGGAACACGAACCCGGTGGGTACAAACCCGCGTTTTCGAAGGACTCGGATCTGAACGAAAAGCTGCACGTTGAACTCGCCATCGAATCCGGCCGGTTCGAGGGCGAAACGGCCACCGTCACCTTCATCGCCGGGGCGTTTGCCCGACGGATCCATCCCTACGTCGAACCCGGCGACCGCCTCGAGCGGGCCGAGCGAATCGGACACATTGCCTTCGGGAGTCGGGTCGACGTGCTGTTTCCGCCGGCCGTCGAGCGGAACGATCTCGCCGTCGAATCGGGAACGAAGCTTACCGCCGGGGAGTCGGTCATCCTCGAGACGCCGCTCGAGGAGTTTAGAGGAGACAGCTGACACGTACAGAAGTTGGCTGACCTGACAGCTAACTCAGGCTACCGACGCCACACAATCCTCGATTACGCCCGCCAACACAGTCTCGGTTTTATATCCTCGACCACGTCAGCGGAAGCTAATGACCACCACGCGCCGAGTGCAGTTTCTGTACGCGTCCGTCGCCTGGCTGCTCGGTGTCGTCCTCGTCTTAGCCGTCCTCGAGGCAGTCTCGCTCCCGCTCGTGTTTACCCTCGGCGTCTTTGGAGTCGTTGCCATCGCCGGGCTGCTCACACCGAGGGGGATCCGTCCCGAGTGGCACGGGAACCTCTACTGGCTCGTCGTCGTGAGTGGCCTTGGACTCCTCGCCGTGCTGGCCTGGCGCTTCCTCCACATCCTTTCGCTCGTATGATCGTTCAGACACCATCCTGGCCGACGCTCGTCCTCGTGACCGTTGCCGGGCTCGTCGTCGCAGCCCTCGGGGTCGGCGCGGCCACCTCGACGACCGCGTTTGCCCCATACAACCCGACCTGGGAGGGGACCAGCGACTTCCGAACACTCCTCGAGGACGACCCCGTCGACCAAGAGTTGCTCACCGACACCGAACGGTACGACGAACTCGAGGCTAACGGAACCGTCGCCTTCGTCGTCGGGCCCGACGAGCCGTACGGCGAAATGGACACCGAGCGTCTCTCACGGTTCGTCAACCGCGGCGGCACGCTCGTCGTCCTCGAAAACTTCGGCCCCGGTGACACGCTCCTCGAGTCACTCGACACCGAGGCTGCGTTGGATGGCCAGGTCGTGTTCGACGAGCGGAACTACCACCGCGGACCGGCGATGCCGCTCGCGACGAACGTCAGCGACGATCCCGAAGTGGATGACGTCGACCAGGTCACGCTCAACGTCGCCACGGTCATCGATCCGGGTGACGCCAGTGTCTGGGTCCGGACCAGTGAGTTCGCCTATCTCGGCGACGAGACGACCACGCTCGAGGAGGCAGACGCACTCGATTCCTATCCCGTGGTGACGGCCGAACCCATGGGTGAGGGGCGAGTGATCGTCGTCAGTGATCCGAGCATCGCCATCAACTCGATGCTGACAGAACCCGATAACGAGGCGTTGCTCGCTGGATTCATCGCCGGCCACGAGCGAGCCGTTATCGATGCCTCCGCAAGCGGTGAACTCCCGCCAGCGATCGCCGCGATGCTCACCGCTCGAGCGCTTCCAGCTCTGCAGGCGGCATTCGCTGGCATCGTCGTCGCCGTAATCGCTGGTGGCTCGAGTGCCCGTCTCCGGCAGATGGTGATGGCTGGCCTCCGATGGCGACCAGGGGGTGATGATCGCCGCGAGGGCACTCCGGAGGAGTCAGTGCTGACCCACGACGAGCGCCTCGACGTGGTCCGCCATCGCCACCCCGAGTGGAACGAAGCGCGTATCGAGCGCGTAACAATGGCATGGGCGGAGCGATCAACGGAGAGCGCACGCAGTAGTACCAGACCGACCAGCGACGAAAGCGGGCCTCGAGATACGCGAGCATGACGGGGAACACTGCCGATGAGACGGCTGACGATCCACAACAGGTGTACGAAGCGGTTCGCTCGGCAACCGGTGCGGTTCTCGTCGGCAACGAACAGATCATCGAACACCTGACCATCGCACTCCTGGTTCGAGGCCACGTGCTGCTCGAGGGCGTCCCCGGCGTCGCAAAGACGACCATCGCGAACCTGTTTGCGCGGTCGCTCGGCCTCGAGTTCCGCCGGATCCAGATGACGCCGGACATCCTGCCCGCCGACATCACCGGCACGCGCATCTACCGCCAACACACCGGTGAGTTTCACCTCCAGCGGGGCCCCGTGTTCGCGAATCTGGTCGTCGCCGACGAGATCAACCGGGCGACGCCGAAGACACAGAGCGCCCTGCTCGAGGCGATGCAAGAACGGCACGTAACCATCGACGGGGAGACGCTCGCGTTGCCCGACCCGTTCATGGTCATCGCGACACAGAACCCCATCGAGATGGAAGGGGTGTTCGAACTGCCGGAGGCCCAGCGAGATCGGTTTCAGTTCAAACTCACCGTCTCGCTTCCCGAACGCGACGACGAACGGACCCTGCTCGAGCGGTTTCACCACCAGCCTGACCTCGAGCCGTCGACGGTCGATCGGGTGGTCAATCCCGAAGGGATCGCAGCGGCCAGGTCGGCTGCCGTGGACCGACACGTCGCCCCTCCCGTCATGTCCTATATTCTCGATATCGTCGAGGCGACACGAACTCACCCAGACATCGCCCACGGGGCCTCCCCGCGAGCATCACTGGCGTTTCTCGACGGCGCGAAGGCACGGGCAGCGCTCCACGGCCGACGATACGTGATCCCCGACGACGTGAAAGCACTGGCCGCACCGACGCTGGTCCATCGACTGGTGTTGAGCACCGATGCCGACCTTCGAGACGTGACGAGCGCTGATGTGATCGATCGGGTGCTCGAAGAGGTCGACCCACCTGGCGTCATCGAGGGGGAGATCACTCCGCCTGACGCCCAGTCACCAACGGTCAACGATCACGAGTGAGTTGAGGGGTGGTAGTCTACCGCGAGACGACCGTCGGCGGTTACTCCCGGGTCGACTCCGGCTCCCATCGACAGGTCACCACCCACTCAGTACGGTCAGCACGGGCCGTGACCTCGAGGTGAACATCCCGGTCCAGCGTCCTCGCGAAGCCGACCGCGAGAAACGAGGCGACGGGATGATCGAACCGATCGACGTCCTCGAGGGTGCTGTCGGTGATCGTCACCGTTGCCTGTCCGGCCGCCGCATCCACCGTCGACGTGGCCCCGCCCACGAGTTCGAGCGCGTCGACCAGGCCACTGGCGAGTTGCTGGCCGAGGGCAGCAGGGTCGGTTGCAGGGCCGTCCGTCAGTGACGCCTCGAAGGCCTCGAACAAACCACTCCCAGTCGTCTCGAGGAACAGGCCACGGTGTGGTGGATCGGTGAGGATCGGGTTCGAGGCCGTCGATGGGGGCGTCGAATCCGGGCCATGTGGGACGAAGAGTCGAACGGAGTCGGTGTCGGTCGGGACGTACACGCGGTCCTCTTGTAAGCCGAGAACAGTCGCGATGGCCGCCTGGTTGGCCGCGAGCGGATCGTACAGGTGGTCAGCCAGCCTCGCAGGAACGAACGGGGCCGCCGTCACTGAGTAGGTCAACACGGCCCCAAACCAGCCGATTCCGGCGAGTGCGAACAGGACGGCCTGGCTCTCCGGCAACACCAGCCCGCCGACGGCCGCAAGGGCTCCCAACACTGCCAGTCCAATTGCCGTCCGGCGATACTGCGTCCGCTGACTCCGGGCATACACCTGCCGAAGGCGGCGGTTTTCGGCCTCGAGCAGGGCGATACGTGCCGTCTCTTCGAGTTCCTCCTCGTGGGTTTCCGTTCCCGCTGGCTCCTGCAGACTCATGCGGACCCACCCCCATCCCCGGTGTCTGTGCCGAGTGCCGACAAAGTCACTCGAGCATGGCGATGGACGAGAAAGCCACCAAGTCCAAACAGCGAGAGAAGGGTCGCTGCGGCCAGCCAGTGGCCGCCGGACTCGAAGGCTGTCCAGAGCACGCCGCCGAGAATCGCGAGGGCGACGAGGAAGCCAGCGAGGAAGCGGCGTCCGGTAGCGGGCGTCGATGGGGGTGTCACGGATCCGACGGCGACGAGTACCACCAGCCCCGCCTCCAGGACAGTGATAGCGACGACGTCACCAAGACCCGGAGAGACAGCCAGCAGGCCGACGTGGATGGCTGCGATGGCGAACGCCGGGCCGAGGAGCCCCCACACGAGCGCCGAGAGGGCCACAGTTCCGATTCCTACCGGGCCACCGATGAACCACGAGCCACCGAGCAGACAGCCGAGACCGAGCAGGGCAAGCGCCTGCAATCGTCGGTCCACCGGCAGGGGGAGATGGGTCCGCTCGAGGATCGCCTGGACACGGCCCTGCATCCCCGATCCCCATCCCATCGACCTCACGGACGAACCTCCGGGCGACGAGTTGAGCCACCGCTGAGGACTGTCGACAATCGATCGGCCGGGGCCACCTCGAGCGCCGTCACCCGGTCCATGCGACCGAGCGCTCGTCGGTGTCGTTCGAACGTTCGATACTGGTCGAAGGCGGCTTCGATCGAATCGAAGCCACCCGATTCGTAGAGAACCGTCGGCGCCAGTGCGACCAGCACCGACCGATCGTCCGCTCGAGCCAGCCCAACCGTCTCGTGGAGTTCCTCGAGCGCCGAGTCGTCGGTGAGGATGACCGTCCAGACCGATCCAGGTTCTCGGTTCACGACGGATCGGAGGCCTCGGTACAGGGGGTTTGCATCGATAGCGATCGGATTCCGGTTGGCGTAAAACGGCCTGAGTGTTCGGGCGAACGCCGAGTCGTCCTCGAACAGCGACGGGTGTGCCCGCTCGAGTGTCGATCCCCCACGGGCGAGTGCAGGCCAGCGCTCGAGTCCGGACCACCGTCCCCTCACCGGACCCCTGCTGCCGTCGTCCGTTCCCTCCACCTCGAGGGAGTAGAGGACCCGACGAACCGTCCGATACTGTTCCGGGCCGGTGGCGATCGGGTGGCGGGTCGTGACGCCCGCCTCGCCCACGGTCAGGAGTCCGAGGGGGTCCCCGGCGTCAGCAGCCGCGCGGGTGATCGCCAGGGCGACCGCCCGGAGACAGTCGAGTTTCGTCTCGTCCGGCGGACCACGGCCGAGTGCGTCGCGGTGATCGACGACGAGCAGCGTCCGTCGGGTAGCGTCGACCTCGTACTCGCGAACGTGTGGTTTGGCCAGCCGCGCCGTTGCCTTCCAGTCGATTCGACTGGCAGCGTCGCTCGGCTGGTACTCGCGTAACTCGGCGACATCGACGCCGCTGCCGACCCGTTCTGTTGGGTAGACCCCCTCGAGCAGCCCGTATCGGTCTCCCCCTTCCCCGACGTGAATCCGATCCGGCCCCCGTGGTTCGACGGTGACCGTCGGCCGGTTTCCAGTCGTGAACGTCTCCCGAAACCAGCCGTCACTGAGAGACACGGTTGCCGGGTCGAACCGATGTTGTCCGGTTACCGGCCAGGTGGTTTGCGTTGCCACCTCGTGCGTGAAGGCGTCTTTCCCAGGACTCTCAACTGCTTCTGGCTCCTCGAGCGCCCTTGGGAGCGTCGTTTCGAGGGGCTCACTCGAGGCCGTCACGGGAGGGAGACCGGCACTGACCTCGAGGATGAAGGACACGTCTCGCTCGAGGGCGACATTCTCCTGCTGGTCCCCGTGTTCGGCCTGTGCATCACCGTCACCGTCCCCAGCGGGGTCGGTCGGTTCATCACCGTGGCCCCCGTGTCCGAGCTGGGAGTCGGCCTGCTCGAGCGAGACCGCGAGTGTGACGGCTGTCTCGCCTTCCGTTTTGACCTGCGGCGTCCCAACGGTCTGGCGAACGTCGAGGGCGTCTGCAACGTCGAGGGTAGCCCCAAGAAACGAATACTGTCGTGCGAGCAACCAGGACGCAACGAGGAGTGCCCCAACGAACAGCACCGGTGCGGCGAACACCGCACCGAGGACGGCCAGCGCCACCACCAGGGCGACGACGGCCCACGAGCGATCCGTCAACTCCATGGGCCGGGTCTACGGCCGGTCGGTGATTAACGTGGGGGGTCACCAACCGGTCATTTCCGCGTGTAAGCAACGACTACGTGTTACAGCCAACCGGACACTCAAACCCAAGCGACGATTGCTCGAGCGCGACGGGGAGACGGTTTTTCACTGGCGCACACGGAGTGTGTCCGATTGATGTCCTCGGACCCGACTGGCTGGCGACACGTGGGC
>LFFM01002316.1_pt1 | contig 12639 bp, 7 predicted proteins | sample 643131 | NCBI WGS metagenome assembly LFFM01 (sample SAMN03777445, study PRJNA286221) | soda lake metagenome | biome: soda lake; feature: Kulunda steppe; material: water; isolation source: sample Tc-Br brine of Tanatar trona crystallizer | place: Russia: Kulunda steppe | collected 2011-07
CCCGGCGGCGACGGAGCGTTTCAGGTGTACACCGCCGACTACGTCGAGGCCGACCGGACGGGGCTCGTCCACTCCGCGCCCGGCCACGGTGAGGAGGACTTCGAGCGCGGGCGCGAGCTCGGACTGGAGATCTTCTGTCCGGTGGGCGGCGACGGCGTCTACACCGATGCGGCAGGAAAATACGCGGGCGAGTTCGTCAAGGACGCCGACGAGGAGATTATCGCCGATCTCGAAACCGCGGGCGCGATGCTGGAAGCGGGTCAGACTCACCACAGCTACGGCCACTGCTGGCGGTGTGACACCGGCATCATCCAGATCGTCACCGACCAGTGGTTCATCACGATCACGGATATCAAAGACGAGTTGCTCGACAACATCGAGGACAGCGAGTGGTATCCCCAGTGGGCGCGGGACAACCGCTTCCGCGATTTCGTCGAGGAGGCACCGGACTGGAACGTCTCCCGCCAGCGCTACTGGGGGATTCCGGTGCCGATCTGGCTCCCTGAGGACTGGAGCGGCGAGATGGACGACGCCATCGTAGTGGGCGACCGCGAGGAGCTGGCCGAGCGCGTCGACCAGGAGATCGATCCCGAGGGCGTCGACCTGCACAAAGGCACCGTCGACGAGTTGACGATCACGGAGGACGGCGAGACGTATCGCCGTGTCCCCGACGTCTTCGACGTCTGGCTCGACTCCTCGGTCGCGACGTGGGGGACCCTCGATTACCCGAGCAACGACGCCGACTTCGATCGGCTCTGGCCCGCCGACCTCATTATCGAGGCCCACGACCAGACGCGGGGCTGGTTCTGGTCACAGCTCGGGATGGCCACCGCGGCGATGGGCGAGATCCCCTACAACGACGTCGTGATGCACGGCTACGCCAACATGCCCGACGGTCGTGGGATGTCCAAGTCCAAGGGGATCACCGTCGAGCCCGATGAGGTCATCGAGGAGTACGGCGCGGACCCGATGCGGCTGTTCCTCCTCTCGGTCAACCCGCAGGGCGAGGACATGCGCTTCTCGTGGGACGAGACCGAGAGCATGCAGCGCAACCTGAACATCCTCTGGAACGTGTTCCGGTTCCCGCTGGAGTATATGCGTCTGGATGGGTTCGAGCCGGGCGTTGCGACGGAGTCGCAACGAGGCGAAGGCGGCGAAGCCGCCGGAGCGACCACGCTCGATGACGTCGACGACGATCTCGAACTCGTCGACGAGTGGGTGCTCGCCCGGCTCCAGACCGTCGTCGCGGAGATGACCGAGGCCTGGGACGAGTACCGCCAGGACCGCGCACTCGACGCGCTGCTGGAGTTCGTCGTCGAGGACGTCTCCCGATTCTACATCCAGGTCGTCCGCGAGCGGATGTGGGACGAACAGGGCTCTGCCAGCAAGCAAGCCGCCTACGCCACGTTCTACGAGGTGCTGGAGACGGTCGTACGCCTGCTCGCGCCCTTCGCGCCGCTGGTCAGCGAGGAGATCCACCGGACGCTCACCGGCGACACCGGGAAGGACACCGTCCACGCGCTCGACTGGCCCGAGGCCGACGAGTACTGGGCCGACGAGCAGTTAGAAACCGACGTGGCGCTCCTGCGAGCCGTCGAGGAGGCTGGCTCGAACGCCCGACAGCAGGCCGAGCGCAAACTCCGCTGGCCCGTCACGCGAGCGGTCGTCGCGGCGAACGACGAACGCGCCGTCGAGGCCGTCGAGCGTCACCGCGACCTGCTGGCCGACCGGCTCAACGCCCGCGAGATCGAACTCGTCGGAGCCGGCGAGGACTGGGACGAGCTCGCCTACAGCGCCGAAGCGGACATGAGCGAACTCGGCCCGGCCTTCGGTGGCCGCGCCGGCGAGGTCATGAACGCGCTCAACGAGGCCCGGGTCGACGAACCGGATCTGGACGCGCTCGAAGCCGCCGTCGCGGACGTGCTGGACGGCGAGTCGCTCACCGACGCGATGGTCGAGTTCGTCACCGAGACGCCCGAGGGCGTCACTGGCACGGCCTTCAACCGCAACGGCGACGATCTCGGCGTCGTCTACGTCGACACCGAACTCACCGAGGACATCGAAAGCGAGGGCTACGCCCGCGAGGTGATCCGGCGCGTCCAGGAGATGCGCAAGGAAATGGATCTGGACATCGAGGAGCGGATCCGTCTCGACGTCGAGATCGCTGACGATCGTGTTGCGGAACTCGTCAGCGAGCACGAGGAGCTGATCGCTGAAGAGGTGCGTGCTGACGAGGTCGGGACCGTCGAGGACGGCCATCAAAAGACCTGGGACGTCGAGGGCGTCGAGACGGAGATCGTGATCGTTCCCGTTTCGGCTCCACCAGCCAGCGAGTAGTACCGAGCGGCTCCGCCGCTCGGCTTTTTCGCCCACGTTTTTCGAGGAGGGTGGGAGCGGAGCGACCACCCGACGAGCAAAAAGGTGGCAGCGAGATGCGCAAGGAGATGGACCTCGATATCGAGGAGCGGATCCGCCTCGACGTCGAGATCGCTGACGATCGTGTTGCGGAACTCGTCAGCGAGCACGAGGAGCTGATCGCCGAGGAAGTGCGTGCCGACGAGTTTGGCGACGTCGAAGATGGCCACGAGAAGACGTGGGACGTCGAGGGTGTCGAGATGGAGATCGCGGTTCAGCCGGTTGCGGCTCCCGAAGCCGCCGAGTAGCCACTCTTCGTTTTTTGTCGCCCGCGCTCGAAATCCAGCGCTCGTCGGTTGCGTCAAAAAAGGTACCGAGGTAGCTGCCTGCTAGTCTATTCTTCCGTGTCTTCGTCCGCGTTCTCGGAGAGGCGCTTGGCTGCGAGCGCACCAGCACCGACGCCGGCCGCACCGGCGGCGACACCGAAGCCGGGGAGGCCGTCGTCGTCGTCCGCCTCGTCGTCTTCCTCACCTTCTTCTTCGCCGTTTGCCGGCTCGGGATCGGCGTCACCGAGCGGCATGAGCGGAATCTCGGGCGTGGTGTCCGCGTCGTACGCCAGCACGTCCGCACGGCTCTCGCCCTCGGGGAGCAAGAGATCCATCGCGGCCGGATCGTCCGCGTCCGGATCGCCGCCACCGATCGAGTACTCGCCCGGCTCGGGATTGATCGCTCGGATGTCGCCCTCGCCGAAGCCATCGAACGGCGTAATAATCGCGGCAAAGGAGACGTCCTCGGTCCAGTCCACGGCACTCTTCGGGAAGTCCACCGCAACCTTGTCCGAATCGGTCTGATAGTACTCGACGTCGCCGGAGACCGGTTCGCCCTCTGCATCCTCGACATCGGTCGTCCCTTCGCCATGTGCGAGCACACGTGTATGGTGCGGGACGGCGGTGTTGAAGTTCGTCCCGGACCGCCCTTCGACGCCCTCGGGACCGTCGGCCTCGGGGGAGTTGATGTAGATCTGGACAAACTGATGAGAGACCGGATCGAGCCCCCACGGGTTCTCGATATCCGTTGCCATCGTGAACTCGAACTGGACACGGGCAGGTGACTCGTAGATAGTCACCTCTCTGAGGTCCCAGGTCCCTTCGTAGAAATCATCACCGGTGGGGAGGGTATACTGATCCGGACCGTACGGCTCGCCGCCGGTGCCGGTCTCGAACTGTTCGATCTCCTCGAACTCGGCGACCAGCGAGGAGTAGGGAATCTCTGCGAGCGTTCCGTCGGAGTAGGCTAATGCGTCCTCAACGGACGCGTCGCCGGCCATGTCGATGACGTTTGGCGCGCTGTCGTTCTCCGCTCCGCCGAAGACCTCGGGACCGGCCTCTGTCTCGACCGGCCGGACGTTGCCCGCCGCCGAGCTGTCGTAGCCCAGCATGAGCGGGGCGATCTCCATCTGATCGAGGTTCCCGTCGATCGCGTCACGCGGGAACTCAAAGAGCATCGCCTCGTTTGCGTTGTTGACAGTCAGTTCGCCCGTCGCGATCTCGGTGCCGTCTGCGTCCTCAACGCGAACGCCGTGTTCGCCGTCGGCGACGACACGATACTGATAGGGGGCCTCGAACGTCGCGTTGACACCCTCCCGAGCATCTGTAGAGCCACCATCAGCGTCGGGATCTCGGATGTACACCTGTAGATGCTGGTGGGAGATGTCGTGCTCGTAGTCCCACGGGTTCGTCAGGTCGCCATCGACCTCGACGGCAAACTGGAAGTCGTTGCGCGACTGGTGGACGTCAAAGCGGGTCAGATCGAAGACACCCTCGTCGAAGTCGTCGCCGGTCGGGTACTCGTAGGTCCCCGGGCCGGCGTCGGTACCGCTTTCGGCCGAAAGTTCGATGATCATGTCGCCGACCGAGAACAGCGACGGCGTCTCCAGCACGGCGAACGTATCGACCTCGACGGTAACTCCCGTGTCGCTGACATCGGTCGCGATGTCTTCACCGGTGACCAGATTGACCGTACCGACTTCCGGGCGAAGGACCGGTTCGACGGGCTCGTCCTCGAAGTTCACGAGCCCGATGACCGTATCGGGTCCATCGACATCCTCCAGTTCCGACGCATCACGTCCGAACACGATCATGTTCGGGTTGTCGAAATCGGGGTTGTCGAGCGGGAACGCGTACGCGCTTCTGAGTTCTGCCTGTGGTTTGAGCGCGTCGATCTCGTGGTAGGCGTCGATCGTCTCTTTGAAGAACTCGAGATGCTCCTCGTCGTACTCGTCCCAGTTCATGAACGCACGCTGTTTGCCACCTTCGCGGACGTCAGAACCGGTGTCGAGGTTTCCGGCGTCGTCGAGGCCACGGTTGTCCTCGTCGAAGGCGTCGAGATCGGTCGCAGGCCACCGGCTCTCGCCGTACCGGCTGATCTGGCGCTCCTGTCCGTAGTAGAACTTCGGAACGCCGGGAAGCCCAACGCAGGCGGCCCACGCTGCGCGTTCGAGCCGTGCGCCCGCTTCCCAGTCCTCGTCGGAAATCTCGTCGGGATCGACCGGATCGTTGAGGTTCTGCACGATGCTGTTGAGCAGGCGTTCCTCGTCGTGGTTCTCGACGTAGTTGAGGATCAGTGAGTGGCTCGGGAACCCGTCGTCCTCGCGCGACTCGATCGAATCGATGAGCGATCCTGCACCAGTATCTCCGGACGCAACTGACGCCGCAGCGCCGGTGAAGCCGTCCGTATCCAGATGCATGTCGAAGGCGTTCTCCGACATCACCGGATCGTTCGGAATCGTCTCGTCGAGCAGGAGGAACTCGCTGTTGTTCTCGCGGACGATCTCGCGGATGTCCTTCCACATGCTGTTTGGGACACCCCACGCGATATCACAGCGGAAGCCGTCGACGCCGACCTCGCCGGACCAGAAGTCCGCGAAGGCCAGCATGTGCTCGCGAACGGCCACGTTGTCGAAGTTCCAGTTCGGCATCACGCGGAGGCCCCAGAAGCCGGTGTTTGCCGGCGCGGGGTCGGCGATTTCGGCAGTCGGATCTTCCTGTAGTCCCTCGACCGTTCCAGCAGCGTCCACACGGTCCCACCAGTCGAAGTACTTCGAGTCCTCGTCCCACTCGTTGATCGCGGGATACTCGAAGTTTGCATCGAGCAGGGCCTGTGATCGTTCCGTTTCCTGGTCCGCGATCGTATCCTGGAAGTAGGGGTGGCCACGTCCTGCGTGGTTGATCACGAGGTCGAAACAGACCTTGATATCCCGCTCGTGACAGGCATCGACGAACTCCTTGTAAGCCTCGATCGGTTCTTTGCCCTCCGGTGTGAGGTCCTCGGCGATCCCGAAGTAGTCGTTCGTATCGTAGCCGTGTGGACCGCCGCCGGACGGCTGATCCTCCGGGAAATTCGAGAGGTTCTGATCGAGGAACATCTTGTCGACGCTCTCGGACGGGACGACCGGCGTCAGCCAGATGGCGTCGACACCAAGCTCGTCGAGGTAATCGAGCCCGCGTGCGCCAGTCGACTCGTCACCGTTGATGAGCGTATCGAACGTCGTTGCGCCGCGTTCGCCCGCCCACGAGCGGGGGAAGATCTGGTACATGACACCTTCTTCCATCCACTCCGGTGCGCGGTTCGGGAGGTACGTCGAGCCGTCGGGCTCCAGTTCGATGGTGTCGATCATGCTGCGGGCGTGTCCATCGTACGCGGCAACGTGAACTCGACCGAGCTCGCCGTCGAGTGCGCTCTCGGGGACGGTCGCCTCGAAGCCATCCGCCTCGATGTCGTCTGTGTCGAGCGCGTCCCGGTCGTCCGCGAGGAACACCACTTCGATATCGTCGGTGTTCGCCTGACTGGACGGGGCGAGTTCGGGGTTCGCGTCGAGGACGAACTCGTCGCCGTCGTGTTCGCCCTCGATCTCGACGGTCGGGCGAGGACCGCTGCCCTCGGGGAACGCGTGGATCGTCATCTGGTGTGTCTCGTCCGGTGCGTCCAGCTCGAGGACGTAGCGACCGGGCTCGTCGGCGATAAACTCGGCTGCGTTCTCGTCGTCAGTCGAATGTCGGGGGACGGAAGCGGCGTCGTGTGTATGCTCGAAGAGGAGCTCGGCATCGCTGCCGTCAGGCTGTTCGACGATCGACCACTCGAAGTCGTCGGCGTCGTAGTTCTCCGGATCGGCCTCGTAGTCGGGAATCCGTGGAGCGAGATTGTCACGTGGGCCCATCGACCAGCCGCCGATATCTTCGGGGTTCGTGAGCATCTCGCCGACCTCGACGAACCGGGGATGCCCTGGATGGTAGGAGTCCGGCCCGTCGGCGTGGCGCTGCTCGTAGTTCTCTACCGAGTCGGCCGCGGCCGGGAACGAGGAGAGATACAACGCGCCGGCGCCTGCAATGCCGCCGAGTACTGTTCTACGATCGATATCCGGATTGATTGGATTGTTATCGCTCATGATGTGGTTGTGAAATAGCGTGTGTCTGCGAACCAGGAGACCATCGGGGAACCGCCACCTACGACGACGTTATCCGAAGCCGTTGTGGTAGTAAACGGATAACGGTCGCGGACAGTTCGTGGACAGCCGTGTTGCGGTTCGAACCGCTGTCCGTGTCCGCGACTGGTTTGGCTGCGACTCATCAACACACAGTGAGGTAATAGTTCATCATGTATAATACCGCATATACAACTAGTATTTGCCCCTAGTATATGAGTTCGTAATCAAGTATATAATAAATATTATTGCTACTGTGTGTAGTTACTGGTGCAAGGACCGCTGATCGGACGCGAGGCTGTCACTGGAGTGTAACGCGTAGCTCGCACCGGCCATCGCCCTCCCGCAGACAGGCGGGTTCCGCGATTTCGGCTGTCCGTTCGTACTCGTCCGTGATACCGAGTACGATCCCACGCAGTACCGTACAGAGTTCGCGATCCGAACGATACGTCAGGACGACCGCATCTCCATCGATGGCCGTCGAAACTGTCGATGACGTATCGACGTCATCCGAGTCAAGTTGTTCGTAGATCGAATCTAGCGCGAGCAGTACCTCGCGAGCTCCCCAGTCGTCGCGAATATGAGCTTTAAACGTATCGAGGAGGGAGGGTGCAAGCGATCGGCCAAACGACCGGTAGAGTGAGGCGTCGGTCCGGCCACTCAGTTCGGAGAGCGCCGTCGCAGCCCGTGTAAACTCCTCGTCAGGATAGTCAGTGACTGGGAGATAGAGCTTCGGATCGAGCCCTGCCTCGTCGACGACCGCTCCCCAGTCAAGGCCGTCGACTTCAGTTTCGACGAACTCCTTGAACGCTTTGTGAACGATCCCGTGCATACTGTCATGCCCCCTGGCAGTGAATCGGTGCACTCATATCTCAAGCTTTATTGTTACGAGTGGTAAATATTCCGACGGAAATACGGAGTCGGTCGTTACTTTTCGAGCTCGTCGACCAGTTCCTCGTCGTCGATTTCTGCTCGGGAGTCCCGACCGACCTCCTCGGTCTGTGCCGTGGCAGCCGTCTCGTCGTTGAACTCGCTGATGAGTTCCTCGATATTGTTTAGTCCGAGCAGTTCGGACGTTTCGTCGTCGAAGTCCAGACTTTCAAGCGCCCCATCGGCCTCCTGCACGTCGCTCCCGGAGAGATGTTTCCCGTAGCGCCCGATCATGGATGTAAGCTCTTGGGGCATGACGAAGGTCGTCGACTCACCCTTGCCGATCTCTTCGAGCGTCTCCATTCCCTTGTCGATTACTGCGCGTTCACCCATCGACTCGGCCGATTTTGCACGGAGCACGGTCGAAATCGAGTCCCCCTGGGCTTCGAGGATCTGACTCTGTTTTTCACCCTGCGCCCGGATGATGTTCGATTGTTTGTCACCTTCGGCCTTCTCGACGGCGCTGCGTCGCTCTCCTTGGGCTTCGAGAATCATAGCACGGCGACGGCGTTCCGCACTCGTCTGCTGTTCCATCGCACGCTGGACATCCTGGCTCGGATTGACTTCGCGGACCTCGACTGCCTCCACTCGGATCCCCCAGCGGTCGGTCGGTTCGTCGATCTCGTCGTGAATCCGGCTGTTGATCTTCTCCCGTTTGTTTAGCGTTTCGTCGAGTTCCATATCACCGATGACGGCCCGGAGCGTCGTCTGGGCGAGATTCGAGACCGCCCGTTTGTAGTCGTCAACTTCAAGAAACGCCTTCTTCGCATCCATCACACGGATGTAAATGACGGCATCGGCCCGGACCGGGGAGTTGTCCCGAGTGATCGCCTCCTGCTGTGGGACATCGATGGTCTGTGTCCGCATATCGAACAGGTACGTCTTCGAGACGAACGGCGGCACGAAGTTGATCCCGGGCTGTAGCAGTTGTCGGTACTCACCAAAGACGGTCAGTGCACGTTTCTCGTAGGCGTTGACAATCTCGACCGCACTTGCGACCGTCACGACCGCAAGAGTCAACAAAAGTGCGCCGACGATAGAGAGCGGTGTCAGGTCGAGGAAGTTGGTCAAAAGGACGTAACTCCCCGCCAGCGCGAGGGCACCGATCAACACCGTCTGTGGCCTGAGCCCGTGCGTTCGATGCACGCTCTGGATCCTGTCTCCCCCTGATTGGGACATGCCCGACTGTTAGAACTGACGCGGGTTAACGGTTCGCACCGGATATCCACCTCCGGCACGTGGTCACAACTGTTGTTCGAGCGCTGTAACTGTCCCCTCGCCGACTCCTTCGACTGACAGGAGCTCCTGGCGAGAGGCACTCCGGACACCCGCAACGCTTCCGAAGCGACCAAGCAGCCGCTTCCGTGTTTCCGGGCCCACGCCATCGACGCCATCGAGCGCCGTCGAAACGTCATCACGGAGGGTCTGGTGGTACTGCAGGGCAAAGCGGTGGGCCTCGTCCCGAACCCGCTGTAGGAGGTGAAGCTGTGGAGCATCGTCCGGCCAATCGTACGTCCGGTCGGGTGTGATAACCAGCTCCTCGTCTTTTGCGAGGGCAAGTACTGGAATTCCCCAACCGACCGTGGCAAGCGCCTCGCGGGCCGCAGAAAGCTGCCCCTCTCCACCATCGATGACGAGCAGATCCGGCTCCGGTCGGTCGTCCCGGCCCGCAACGGCGCGGTCGGCCCGCCACTCGACCAGCGACCGCATATTTGCGTAGTCGTCGTTCCGGCCCGCCAGTCGCTTGCGGCGGTAGTCGCTGCTCTCGCGGGAGCCGTCGACGAACGTGACGTTGCTCCCGACCGCTTGACTACCCTGTGCGTGGCTCACGTCGAACCCTTCGATCCGCTCCGGTCGCTCGATATCCAGCGCCGCCGCGAGGGCACCGACTTCGTCCTGACCGTCGGTGCCGCGACGAGCGTTTTTGAGCGCCAGATCGACGAGCGTCGCTTCCCGTCCGGCACCCGGAACGCGGACCGCGACGTTCTCGGCGGCAAGCCAGGATTCCAGTTCGTCGTCGGCGAGGTGTTCCGGGAGGACAAGCGCATCCGGAAGCTCTCGCTCCGCGTAGTACTGCGGGACGAACGCCGACAGGACGCGTGCGATCTGGTCCGGACCGCTGTCCGGGGCCGCAAGCGTGTGCCGGTCGCGGTCGACGAGCTGGCCACCGTCGCTGTGAAGCCGGGAGACGGTCGCCTCCTCGCCTTCGATGGCGACGCCTAGCACGTCAATCAGTCGCTCGCCGCCGGACGCACCGCTGGCAACGGCACCGCCGCTATCGCCGTGGAACGCCTCGACGATCTCCAGCCGGTCACGCAGGTTGGCAGCCCGCTCGAACTCCTGATCCTCGGCGGCTTGCTCCATCGATCGGCGCAAGGGAGTCGCGAGGACGCCGATCTCCCCCTCGAAGAACCGCTGGGCGGCCGTGACGTCGTCCCCGTATGCAGCCTCGGATATTTCGTCGGTGCAGGGCGCGGTGCAGATACCGACCTCGTAATCGAGACACGGCCGCTCCCGGTTCGCGTACTTGTGGTCCGAGCAGCCCCGCAGACCGTAGATCTCGCGGATCGCTTTGACTACCGTTTCGAGGCGAGATCGACTCGTGTACGGGCCATACACTGTCGCGCCTTCGTCCGGATCGCGTGTGATCTCGATCCGTGGTACTGGGTGCTCGGTGAGCTGGACAAGCGGATAGGACTTGTCGTCTTTCAACCGGACGTTGTACCGGGGCTGGTGGCGCTTGATCATGTTCGCCTCCAGCAACAGCGCCTGTGTCTCGGTCTCGGTCACCGCGACGTCGATCGTGTCGGCGCGCTCGACCATCCGTGCGATCCGCCGACTGCGCGGGTCGGCGTACGAACGCACCCTGTCACGGATATCTACCGCTTTCCCGACGTACAGCACCTGATCGTCCGCCAGAAACTGATAGACGCCGGGATCGGTCGGTAGTTCGCTGGCCCGCTCACGAACCGTCGTCGCATCCATCGGAACGGGCTAGGTGAGCCGCGAGTTTGAAGCCTGCGGCTCCGCAGTGGCAAGCAGGCGACGGAAACCACCACGACGCGGCGTGTCGCACACCGACCTCGGCCAGCGCCGTGTCAGGGGGTCAGCGCATGGCGGCTCTGGCCCCTCGATCGTACATAAACTCAGGGTGGCGTCACGCTCAAGCCGCCCCGCTCCTAACGTCGGATATGTTCGAAAAGAACGTCGGCGGCACCGACCGGACGCTCCGATTCGTCGGCGGGGCAGCGCTGCTCGTCGCGGGTGTCATAGCGTTACTCCGTTCATCGAAGCGAAACGGACTCGGATCCTTGCTGTTTGGCGCTGGGCTACTCGCGAGTGCGCTCACCCAACGGTGTACGGTGAACAAAGTGCTCGGTATCGACACCTGTCCGGCTGAGTAGCGATCCCGTGCCTACTCAGGAGAGTTGGTCGCCGACAAGGTCGTCCGCCAGCTCAATAAATTCCGCTTCCCTGCCTGCAGGAATCGTCGCGCCGGCGGCGACATCGTGCCCGCCACCATCACCGTCGACCGACCGCGATGCCTCACCCATCACGGCCGAGAGGTCGAGTCCCGCGCGAACGAGCGTGTGCGTGCCACGTGCCGAGACTTTCACTTCCTCGTCGGTCTTGTTCGCGAAGGCGACGATCGGCGTCCCCCGGTCGACGCCGTCGGCTCCGACCGCCATCCCGGCGACGATGCCGACGATCGTCTCGCGGATGCGATCCTCGGCATGAAACCACTGGACGTGCTCCTCGCGCGTGACGCCTTCGGACGTGACCCACTCGATCCCCTCCGAGAGATTCCGACGGTGCTCACGTAACAGCTGTCGAGCCCGATCCAGCGCACCTTTGCGGTTCCCGAGACAGACAGCGAGTCCCACGTCGGCGCGCTCGTAGCGGGCCGTCGCGTTCAGCAGGGTCGAAAACTCGCTTGCATCCCGTAGTTCGGTTCCTTCCGGTTCGGCGGTAAGCGAGTAGGTCGTTCCGACTAACCCGTCGATCTTGTCCGCCGGGACGCCTCTCGACACTGCGCGCTGGACGAGCGCGCTGGCGACGGTCTGGCGCTCGTCGTCGGTGAGATCGACCCAGCGACGCCAGTCACCTTCGGCTTTGAGGTCGAGGTCGAGTTCGTCCAGAAACTCCATCGCCCCGCGCTGGTCGTTGCTGATACCCGGAATGTAGACATCGGTGGAGTATTCGAGCAGCTTGGGCAGCGGCCGGGTCTGCTTGCCGTAGAGCGCGAGGTCGGTGCCTTCCTCTAGGACGCCAACCGCAACCCCTTCCTCGACGATTTGTCGGTTCGCGCCGACGAGTTCGCCGCCACTTGCCTGCATGTCGCCGACCGCACCGACAATGGCGAGCGCGGCAAGATCACGGTTGTCGCCGTCTTCAGGTTCGAGCGCTCTCGCGAGTGCGTAGCTCGCACCAGCCCCCGAAAGTTCGGACGCGCCGTTGATCCCGAACAGCAACGGGTTCAGATGGTACTCGGTGTCGGCGTCTGCCGGCTGGTGATGATCGGCGATGACCGGCGTGAAATCGCCCGACTGTTCGTGCTCTGCGATGATATCAAGTTGTCCGCTCCCGAAGTCGGTAAAGAGGACGACGTTCCGGTCCAGGTTCGCGATCTCAGCAATCTCGTCCTCGTCGAGCTGTTTGCTAAACACCGTCTCGAAAGGGATTTCGGCGCGTTCGAGCGCGCTTGCCGCAATCCCGGCACTGGTCAAGCCGTCCGCGTCGATATGCGAGGCGAGGACTACCCCGTCGGCGTCGCGCAGTCGCTCGGCACACTCGGCAGCGCGGTCGGCGAGGTCGGGGATCGGAGCGTCCATCTGCACGGGAGTTGTGCGGAATCGAGGTTAAACCTGCGGGTC
>LFFM01002319.1_pt1 | contig 12628 bp, 10 predicted proteins | sample 643131 | NCBI WGS metagenome assembly LFFM01 (sample SAMN03777445, study PRJNA286221) | soda lake metagenome | biome: soda lake; feature: Kulunda steppe; material: water; isolation source: sample Tc-Br brine of Tanatar trona crystallizer | place: Russia: Kulunda steppe | collected 2011-07
CGAGCCTCGACAACGACCGGCGCTGGACGCTGGGTACCGAGCTGCTCTACGCCACCTCCGATAGCGATGTCCTGGTTGCCGACCCCGACGGCGACCAGCGCTATCCGACCTTGGAGACCCGTCTCACCCAGCTCCAGCTCTACGGCGAGCACCAGGTCACGGACGCTGCGTGGCTGCGCCTTGCCTATGTGGGCCAGCGCTTCGAGGAAGAGGACTGGATGAAAGGCTTCGGCCCCGCCCCGGATGACGGCAGCGAGTTCGTGCTCATGGGGCGGGAGGCCTACGACTACACCGCCCACCTGGTCGTCGGATCCGTGGGCCTGAAGTTCTGAATCGTTAACCGGATAAGAAGACTCCGCCAGGAGGGGAACGATGACCGAGACCATTGCAACACAACGATCACGGCACGGGCGCCGGGGCCTGGTCACCAGCTGCGCCGTGGCAGCGGTCCTGGCCCTCTCGGCCTGCGACCGCGATGAGACCACCGAGGTGGTGGAGGAAGGCGGTGACGGTGGAACCGCCGCGGCCACGAGTTTCCATGAGGGTGAATGGGCGGATATCGACGATCTAGATCCGCGAAGTGAGGAGTGCGCCGACTGCCACGAGCCCGGCGGCGATCGGCAACCGATCAACGAAGTCCACGATTTGGCTCAGGGGTCGACCCGCGATCAGATACCCGTCGGTGAGGAGGAGAATCTAATCGAGCGTGTCGAATTCGAAGACAACGATGGGCCAGAGCTGACCATCAACTTGTCCCAGGATTTGTCGGACAGACAAGCCGCCGACTTCGCCGTGACGTTCGCGCGGCTTTCCCCGCGGCTGCGTGCTTCAGAAGACGATGATCCGGCCGGTGAAATCGACGACAACGAGGTCGGTCACGACTGGCAGAACTACTTCAACATCCCGCACAGGGCGGACTCCGTGCCCTTCCGGGCCGGTGATGCCGATACGGCCGTCCTTTACCCGGCGCCGGAGCCGGTCACCGCGGGCGTTGAGATGGTGGACGGCGAGACGCTCCGAGTCGATCTGGAGGAACAGGGGCTCACCAACTGGGAGTGGCGCGAGAATGTAGACATCACCATCCGTGCCACTGGCGTGGACGAGACCCGCACCATTGAGCGGGGAGCCTTCACGGAGATCTCGGACCACGGAGGCCTGAGTCAGCACATCGACTGCACCGACGAGACCAACACCGACGACGGTATCCATACACAGGATGTCGTTTGCTGGTGGCCCGATGGCACGGCACTGCCCCAGGGCGTCTTTATCACGGAGGATGATCAGTTCGTCGTGGAGTTCGATGCCCGTCATACCCACCGGCTCGGGCTGGAGGTGAGCGGCACCACCGCCTATAACGAGACCTACGACTTCGTCCCGGAGCCGGTGGCCAACTATGCGTGGATCGAGGGGGATATCGACAACGCGGAGATTATCGATCCGGGCGCCTACGACCCGGTCGATGAGATGCATCAGAACACGGACCGGGATGAAATCCCGGCGGTGCGCAATGTCGTCACCACCGAGAGCTGCAATAGTTGTCACAACGGTTTCTCCCAGCATGGCGGTAACCGCTCCGAGGTCGAGCAGTGCGTAACCTGCCACAATCCGGGCCATATCTATGCGGCCTCCGGGCGCAGCGGGGACTTCAAGCAATTCGTCCACCGCATCCACCGTGGCTCTGATCTCCCCGCCTATGGCGTGGACGGAGATGCAGAGGTGGACCTGCTAGCCAACGCCCCCGCGGCTAGCGACTGGAGCACGGTGCGGTTCCCGCAGGGTCCGTCGCCCGGCCAGGATGGGGTCTGGAGTACCGACGCGCGCGATGATGTTGATGAGAGAACGGATTTCGACAAGGGCATCACCAACTGTGTGAAGTGTCACCAGGGTGAAGACAGTGCGGCCCTGCTGGATCACCTTGCCGAGGTGGACTTCGGCCTGGAAGAGGGGTACGTCGCGGATCGACTGGATACCGCCGAAATCACCGCGCAGGGGGACAACTGGCACGATGTCTTCAACGTGCAGGCGTGTCGCTCGTGCCACGATGATCAGTACTGGCACGTAGACGATAATGGTGACCCCGTAGAGGCCCTGTGGGGTGCGGACTATTTGGATGTCGGGACAGATTGGCTGGAGAGCCACCGCCACGGGGATGATGCAACGACTTACGCCGCCCATGAGAGCTGCTCCGCAGGTTGCCATGATGCCGGCACTGATGAGGACTACCGAATCGCGCAGTGGTCGGTGTCAGACGCTCTGGAGAATGTGGGTGTCGGCCCAATGGGCTCGCTTGCGCCCCTCGAGGTGCGCGAGCCGGTGACGAGTGGGCCTCCCAGCTGGGACGCCGCTAATTTGCTCAGCTCCCACCTCCAGGGCCTGCGCCACGCCATGGTCGCGGACCGCTTCCAGGTGGCGATTGAGGGTCCCAACGGAGGTCCTCCGGAGGTAACGGAAGATGGCTTCGAGGCGATCGTCTACGTCGAAGATGCTGCCAGCGGCGACTTCTGGGACGAAGATCTCGATCTGAGCATCTTCTTTGCCTGGATGGACGGTGGCTTCCAGGACTATACGCATTCCACCGGAGATGCCCGCCAACCGGGAGCCCCGACGGCGAGCGTCAGCCTTGCTACGGACGAGGCCGGTCGGCCTGCTGATTCCGGGACCGGTCTGGTTGAGGAACTCGGAGGCGGTGAGTTCCGCGTCCAACTGGGCTGGGACGAGATCGGCGGCTACGGGCCTGACGATTTCGACTTCAACGATTCGGAGGCCGTCGCAACCGCGGTGGCCGAGGGGACGATTGCCCGGGCCATCGCAGGTGACGATGGCGGAACCCTTGATACTCGCGAGGTGAGGTTGACGAGCCAGGCCGTGGACTTCGCCTTCGACGGCGGCTCACTGCAGGAATCGCCCATCGAGCCGGGCTCGACACCGGCGCGTGCTGCAACGGAGGGTCGGGCTCAGCTCGTGCAGTTCGAGGTGAACGATCAGGGCGTGCCTCTCGGTCCGCAGAACCAGGGCGTCCTCGGTTGCCGGAGCTGCCATATGCAGCTCTCGGTCCATGGCGATAACCGGACCAATAACCCGCAAGTGTGTGTGACCTGCCATACCCCCCACATGACCGATACGGCATGGCCGGGTCGCTCGCAATTCGATGGGTCGCCGTTCGGCGCGGACCAGAAGGCCCTCTATGATGAACTGAAGATGCCTGGTGAGCACGACGGGAAGTTTGAGGAGGCGACGGATTTCAAACGCCTTGTTCACGCAGTCCATACCTCGGGCCGGGCTGGCGATGGCTTCCGCCAGGAACCGCTGCAAGCCCGAGACGAGCTCCGCAACAAGACGAGCTTCCCGGCCGGGGAGGACAGCTGCTGGTCTTGCCACTTCCCCGCAGCGGTCTCGCTCGAAGCCATGGGCGATGGTGTGATCGGCTCCACGGCCCTGACGGGGGACTGGTACGGAACCCATTACGTCATCAGTGACGCGGAGATCCACGATCTCGGTACGCACCGGAAGATGAGCCCGGTCGCAGCTGCCTGCACCTCCTGTCACGACGGAGGAATACAGCGTGCCGGAGGTGACTCCGATGACGGAGGAGTGGTCGGTTGGCATATCTGGGAGCGTGGAGGTATTGCTCCACAGTTAGCACCACAGGGTGCAGACAGCACCGATCTTAATCTGAGGAACTATAGCTCGCTGCCGCTGGAGGTGCCGCGGGACTAGTAACTCGAAATTATAGAGAGGGGCTCTATTGAGATCGCCCCCGAGCACATTAGATGCTCGGGGGCGAAGATCATTCGTCTCACCCCTCCTGCGTCACCCGCAGTACTTCTTCGACCGTAGTCTCGCCGTTGAGGATCCGCCGGGCGCCGTCGGCGGCCATGGAGGGGTTGTTGCGCCGGGCGTAGCGCGCCATATCCTGCTCCCCGGCGCCGTCGTGGATCATCTGGCGCAGGGTGGGGTCGAGCTCCACCACGTCGTAGATGCCGGTCCGGCCCCGGTAACCGAGGTGGTTGCACGCCTCGCAGCCCACCGCCTGGTAGAGGGTGGGCAGCTCCCCGTGGGCGTCGATCCCCAGCCGCTCCAGATCCGCCGGCGTCGGCTGGTACGGGCTCTTGCATTCGGGGCAGAGCAGGCGCACCAGGCGCTGGGCCATGACGCCGATGAGGCTGGAGGCGAGCAGGAAGGGCTCGATGCCCATATCGCGCAGCCGGGTGACCGCGCCGATGGAGGTGTTGGTGTGCAGGGTGGAGAGCACCAGATGGCCGGTCAGCGAGGCCTGGATGGCGATCTCCATGGTCTCCACGTCGCGGATCTCGCCGACCATGACCACGTCCGGGTCCTGGCGCAGGATGGCGCGCAGGCCGCGGGCGAAGGTCATGTCCACCTTCGGGTTGATCTGGGTCTGGTTGACCCCGTCGATGTAGTACTCGATGGGGTCCTCCACGGTCATGATGTTGCGCTGGCGGTCGTTGATGGCAGCCAGCGCGGCGTAGAGCGTGGTGGTCTTGCCGGAGCCGGTGGGGCCGGTGACCAGCAGGATGCCGTGGGGGGCGTGGATGATCCGCTGCAGGCTGGCCAGGTTGCGCTCGTCCATGCCCAGGTGGGTGAGATCCAGCCGCCCGGCCTGCTTGTCGAGCAGCCGCAGCACCACGCGCTCGCCCTGGCCCACCGGCAGGGTGGAGACGCGGACGTCCACCGGGCGCCCGGCGATGCGCAGCGAGATGCGCCCGTCCTGGGGCAGCCGCTTCTCGGCGATGTCCAGCCGCGCCATCACCTTCACCCGGGAGATGAGCAGCGGCGCCAGCGCCGGCGGCGGCTCGAGGACCTCGCGCAGCACGCCGTCCACCCGGAAGCGGACCACCAGGCGGCTCTCGAAGGTCTCGATGTGGATGTCCGAGGCCTCTTCCTTGATCGCCTCGGTGAGCAGGGCGTTGATCAGGCGGATGACCGGGGCGTCGTCCTCGGTCTCCATCAGGTCCTGCGGCTCGGCGAGCTCGCTGGCCACGCTCTGCAGGTCCATGTCGTCGCCGATCCCCTCCATGGCCTGGGCCGCCTCGCCGGAGGAGCGCTCGTAGACCTCGCGCAGCAGCGCCTCGAAGCGCTCGGTGTCCACCCGCTCCAGGGCCAGCGGCTGGCCCAGGCGGCGGCGCAGCTCGGCGATGGCGCTCGGCTGCACACCGCTGCGGTAGGCGACCCGGACCTGGCCGTCGCCGGTCTCCAGCGGGACCAGGCCGTGGCGGCGGGCGAAGGCGAAGGGGATCTCTTCCATCAGTCGATCCTCAGGGTCATCTCTTGTTCGCTGCCGTTGCGCTCCAGGCGCACGCGGACCTGCGAGGCCTCGCGCATCTCCTCGACCAGGCCCTGCAGTCCCTGCTGATCGGCGACCGAGACGCCCTCCACCTCGGTGATGACATCGTCGTCGCGCAGCCCGAGCTGATCCATCAGCTGCGCCCCCTGATCATCCATGGAGCTGAGCCGAAAGCCGCGGATGGCGCCGTCGCCCATCACCGGCCGGACCTGGACCATGCGGGTGATCTGCCCCGGATCCTCGCGGAATTGCTGCTCGAGTTGCTCCAGCTCCTCGCGGGCGATCTCACCGGCGGTATCGGCTTCCTCCGTGGGTGGGTCGTCCTCCCCGGCCTCGTCATCGCCGGCCGGCGCGTCCGCCTCGGGGAGCTCATCGGCATCCTCCACGGCGAGGTCCGTATCCGCCTCCCCTGGACGGCCCTCCACGGCCACCCCGGGGAAGTCGTCGCTGTCCACCTCCAAAGCGGCCTCTTCCACCTCGAGGATCTCCCGCTCCAGGGAGAGCATCTCGAAGTCCCCGTCCCGGGAGAGGATGACCCGGTCGCGCTCGACCCGCTCGACCACGGCGTTGCCGGAGAGCTCCGCGCCGGCGAAGTAGACCCGGTGGTCGCCGTCCTCTTCGATGATGGCCGCGCCCTGGCCCTCGCCGCCGATGGCCAGGACGCCCTTGAGGGTCAGGTCGAGGCGCGTCTCCGGCGCATCGGTGGGCACGGTCGGGGCTTCGTCCCGATCCTCGGGGGGGCGGCCGAAGAGGTGGTGGTCGGCCACGCTGCGCAGGCCCACGGTCTGGTCATCCTCCTGCGCCCCGGCCGGGGTGGGGGCGGATCCGCCAGGGGCGGCGGCCTCGCCCGGCTCGGTCGGCGGGGCGATCACGCGCCAGGTCACCTCGGCAGCGGTGGCCGCAATCAGGACCACGGCCAGCGCCAGCAGCACGGTCCCGGCGCGCCGTGCCCAGGGGGCACCGCGCTCCGGGGTCGCCAGCGCCCGAAGGCGCTCACTCCACGCCTGCATCGGTCCTGGTCCTGTTGCCATGATCCGTTCCCCGCGCCGCGAAGAGGCGCGGGATCTCCTCGCCGTTGCCCAGTTCCAGGGTCACCCCGAGGGCCAGGAGCCGGCCGGCCTCGCCGAGCGCCGCGTCGGGGGGCCAGCGGTCCGTCTCCTGCAGGGTGCCGTCCGGGTCCCGATAGTGGAAGGTGAAGCGCACGGCCTCGATCCGCCGTCGGCTCTCCTCCTCCGTGGTGCCGGCGAGCCGGCTCCGCGTCTGCGGCTCCTCTTCGCCACCGTCCAGGCTGGTCCAGCCCAGGCGGTACAACACCCCATCCTCCAACTCGTAACCGATCCGGCGCAATACGCTCTGCTGCGGACCCTGCCGTCCCGCGGCGGTGATCAGCTCCAGGCGCGGCTCGGCGTCCAGTGCATCGTAGCCCAGCGCCGGCCGGCGGTCGCCCCAGGCGTCGATCCAGGGTCGATCCAGGTGCTGGCGCAGATCCCGGGCGAGCACGCCCTGGGCCAGCTGCAGCTCGCCGAGCCGTTCCCCCTCCGCCTCCACCCGGTCGCGGGTCTCCAGTACTGTCTGCAGGCCGCCGTACGCCATGGCCGAGACCACGGCAAAGATGGCGACCGCCACCAGAAGCTCGAGGAGCGTGAAACCGGCCTGCGGGCGGTCAGTCATCCGCGGCCTCCTCGTCGGTCTCTTCCCGGGGGATCTGGTACCACAGGGAGCGGGTGGCAACGGGCCTTTCCGTCTCCCCGCTGCGGAAGACCTCCACCTGCAGCTCCAGCAGCCCGGCAAGCTCCAGGTCCACCGGCACCGGCGGATCCGCCTCTTCGGCGGTGAGCTCCCAGTCCCACTCCATGCCGGCCATCTCGGCGCTGCCGCTGCGCACCGTGGCGCCGTCCAGGGGCTCCATGCCGGATTGCACGCGGGCCAGCTCGTTCTCCGCCACCCATCCGGCGTAGGCGCGCTCGCGCAGCTCCACGGTGTTCCCCGCGGCCTGGCTGCCAACGCGGATGGCGGCGGCCAGGGCGGTGGCCAGGATGGCCACGGCGACCAGCACCTCCATGAGCGTGAAACCGCCGCTGCGCCGGGTCATGGCAGCTCCCGCGCTCCGGGGCGGTCGATGGCCAGCGAGCCGTCCATCTCGCCGGTCAGGCGGACGGCGCGTTCGCGGTTGTCGGGGTCGATGAGAAAGAGCTCGAAAGGCGTGATTTCCCCGCTGCCCTCAATGAAGACCTGCGGGTCCGGGTGCTCCGGGTCCAGCTCCAGCGGCGCCTCGCGCCCCTCGACCCGCAGCGCCAGCTCCAGGTCGTCGTCGAGCAGCGAACGGGGGCGCAGGGTGTCGGCATCGGGGATGTCGCGCCACTCCACGGTGTCGTCGTTGACCAGCTGCTGACGCTGGAAGTGGTAGCGGTGCCGGGTGAAGGCCACGCCCACCTCGCCGGCGCCGAGCAGGACCTCCTCCCGGGCCAGCTCGATCAACGCAGCAAGGCGCTGGGCGTGCTGGTGAACCTCCCGGTCCCGGCCGCCGTCGCCCACGGAGATCACCACCAGGCCGGTGAGTACGGCCATGATGGCGATGACCGCCAGGAGCTCGACGAGGGTGAAGCCGGCGCAGCGTCGGTTAGTCCACGTCCCAGTTGCCGATCTCGGCATCCACGCCCTCACCCCCGGGGTTGCCGTCGGCGCCGAGGCTGTAGATATCGATATCGCCGTGCTCGCCGGGGTTCATGTACTGGTATTCGTTCCCCCACGGGTCGGTGGGGACGCTGTCGAGGTAGCCCTGCCAGTTCTGCGGCTCCGGATCGCCGCTGGGCTCCTCCACCAGGGCCTCGAGCCCCTGGTCGGTGCTCGGGTAGTGGTTGTTGTCCAGGCGATAGAGGTTCAGGGCCGATTCGATCGCCCGGATGTCCTGCTTGGCGGCCTCCACCCGGGCGCTGTCCGGACGGTCCATGATCCGGGGGACGACGATCCCGGCGAGGATGCCGAGGATCACCACCACCACCATGATCTCGATCAGGGTAAAGCCGCTTGATCGTTTCCGCTGCATCGTTGTCATGGCCACTCGGTTGTACCTTTACTGAACAAGCTGGTTGATCTCGAAGATCGGCAGCAGGATGGCAAGGACGATGGTCAGCACCACTGCGCCCATGACCAGGATCAGCGCCGGCTCGAAGAGGCCGACGAGCACCCCGGTGGTCGTCTCCATCTCCTGCTCCTGGCTCTCGGCCGCGCGGCCGAGCATCTGGTTGAGGTTGCCGCTGGATTCGCCGCTGGCGATCAAGTGTACCGTCATCGGCGGAAAATAGCCGCTGCGCTCCAGCGAGCGCGCCAGTGAGCCGCCTTCGCGCACCTCCCGGGAGGCCTGGTCGATGGCCTCGCGCATGGCCACGTTGCCGACCACCTGGCTGGAGATCCGCAGCCCCTCCAGGATCGGCACCCCGGAGGCGGAGACGATGGCCAGCGTCCGCGCGAAGCGGGCGGTGTTGGTGCCGCGGACCATGCGCCCGATCAGCGGCAGGCGCAGGAGCAGCAGATCCCACCGTCGGCGCGGCCCGGGGCGGCGCAGGAGTTGGGTCCCGGCCAGGAACGCCACCCCCAGGCCGATCCCGGTGTACGGACCGTAGTCCTGTACGGCCTCGCTCACGGCGATTAGACCGATGGTCAGCGCCGGAAGATCCTGGCCGATGTTGTCGAAGACCTGGATCACCTCGGGGACCACGTAGCCGAGCAGGGCCACGGTGACGAGGATCGCCATCACCGTCAGCAGGATCGGATAGAACAGGGCCAGCTGGACCTTCTGGCGCATCTGCTGGCGCTTCTCGGCGTACTCCGCCAGGCGCTCCAGGACCACTTCCAGGTGGCCGGACTGCTCGCCGGCGGCCACGGAGGTGCGGTAGATGTCGGGGAAGATGTGGGGGAAGTCGCCGAGGGCCTGGGCCAGGCTGTGCCCCTCGGTGACCCGGGTGCGCACGGCCAGGAGTACGCTCTTGAGCCGCTTGCGCTCCGTCTGCCGGGAGACCGTGCGCAGCACCTCCTCCAGCGGCAGGCCGGAGCGCACCAGCGTGGCCATCTGCCGGGTCACCAGCGCCAGGTCGCCGGCGCGCACGCCGCGGCGCGGCAGGCGCAGCCCGCCCCCTGTGGACGCCGTTCCCCGCTGCTCCCGCTCGGCGACCTCGTGGACGCTCAGCGGGGTGAGGGCCTGATCGCGCAGCTGTGCCCGGATCTGCCGGGCGCTGTCGCCCTCGAGCACACCGCTGCGGGTGCGTCCGCTGGGGTCGAGGGCCTGGTACTCGAATGCCGGCATCGCCTTCTAGAACAGGTCCGGTCGCCGCGGCGGTGCGTCGAGGTTGCTGCTCTGCCGCGGCGCCCCGGCGCGATCCCCGAACTCCGGCGGCAGCTCCATGAACGCCCGCCGCTGCGAGAGCACGGGAATGTCCTCGTCATCGAGAAAGCGCATGCCGCGGGCCCGGGAGGCGAGCTGCTGATTGCGGATCAGGTTGTACTTCGGGCTGGTGAGCTCCCGGGCATCGTCGCGGTTCTCGATGATCCGCGGGCGCAGGAAGACCATGAGGTTCTGCTTCTGCGCCGCGCTGCTCTCGTAGCGGAACAGCCACCCCAGCCCGGGGATGCTGCCGAGGCCGGGCACGCGGTTGATCTCACTCTCCGCCTGCTCGTCCATCAGGCCGCCGAGGACCATGATCTCCCCATCATCCACCATGGCGCTGGTGGTGATCGAGCGCATGCTGGTGATGATATCTTCCGCCTCGCCGCGCTCCTGGACGTCGGAGACCTCCTTCTCGATGTCCAGCTTCAGGCCGTCGCCCTCGTTGATCTGCGGACGGATGCGCAGCTGCACGCCCACGTCCTCGCGCTGGATCGACTGGAAGTCCCGGGTGTCGCCGACTTCCCGCCCGGTGACGAAGGGGACGTTCTGGCCGACGACGATCTCGGCTTCCTCGTTGTCCATGGTCATCACCGACGGGGTGGAGAGGATGTTGCTGTCCGACTCGCTGGACAGGGCGCGCAGAAGGACGCCCAGTTCCCCGCCGCGGGTGGCTGCGCCGGCGGTGAGGCCGGAACCGAGATCCAGATCGCCGATGTTGTTACCCGCCGCCGCACGTCCGATGTTGGTCACGGAGCCACCACCGGCAGCATCGAAATTGACCACGCCCACACCCTGGTCCCCGAGGGCGCCCCACTGGATGCCGAGCTCCTGGCTGCGCTCGGCGGAGACCTCGGCGATGATCGCCTCCACCAGGACCTGGGCCCGGCGCACATCAAGCTGATTCACCACCCGGCGCAGGTTGGCTACCAGATCCGGCGGGCCGTTGATGATCAGCGCGTTGGTGGCCTCGTGGTCGTGGATGCTGACCCCGCTCTCGTCCTCGACGCCGCGGGCCATGCCCTCGGCCACGCCCTCGAGGATCGGGACGATGCTCTCGGCATCGCTGTAGCGCAGGTAGACCACGGCGGCGCCTTCCTCGTCCTCCAACTCGGCGTCCAGGCGCTGGATGAGCTCCATGACGCTGGGCCGCCGGGCGGGGTCGCCGCCGACCAGGACACTGTTGCTGCGTTCATCGGCGGCCAGCAACAGGCGGCGGCCGGCGCGCTCCTCGGGCTCGATCTCCTCGACCATCTCGACGATCTCGGAGGCCGAGCCGTGCTCGAGGGGGACCACTTCGGTGACCCCGGTGGTGTCCTGATCGACCCGTTCGATCAGGCGCTTGAGCCGGCCGATGTTGCCGGCGGCCTCGGAGACGATGAGGGTGTTGGTCTCCGAGTAAGCGGCCAGCTCGGCTTCGTCGGAGATCAGCGGCCGCAGCAGCGGGACCAGCTCTGAGGCCTCTACGTGTTCGATGGGGATAACCTGGGTGACAAAGTCGTAACCGCTGTCGGCAGCGCCGGGTTCGGGGACCGGGGTCTGGTCCCGCTTGGCGATGTTCTTGGGCACGATGCGGATGGCGCCTTCCACCGGGATGGCAGCGAAGCCGTGGATCTGCAGCGCGGAGAGGAAGACCTGGTAGAGCTGGTCGTCGTCTACCGGCTGGCTGGAGATGACGGTAATCTCTCCGCGGACCCGGGGGTCAACCACGAAGTTGCGCCCGGTGCGCTCGGAGACGAGCGCAACCACTGACTTGATATCGGCCTCCTCAAAGTTCAACGTAATGCCGTCGCCGCGCTCCTGCCAGTTGTCCTCGTCGGCGGTCGCCAGGATCGGCGCGAGCAGTACGGCCATGAAGAGGATGAAAAGCAGATTCATTGCTGGCCGACCGGGCGGCACCGTCCGCGAATCAGGGAAGCGTTTACCGTGCATAGTTGCACCCCAGTGAGGCATGCCATGGGGATGGGGTTTTCGAGGTTGCACCTACAATACCGTTTCCTGCTTCTGTTGACAGCCGTTTTGCTGCTCGGCGGCTGTGCCGCCTTTGGCGGTGCCGGCGAACAGGAACGGGAGGAGGCGGCCGCGCTGTACGCCGAGGCGCTGGACGCCATCGAGCAGGGGGCCTTCGAGAGTGCCCAGGAAGCGCTTGAGGAGCTGCAGGCCTCCTACCCGGAGACGCCCCATGCGCAGCAAGCCGTTCTGGAGGCAGCCTACACCCAGTACCGTCTCGGCGCGTACCCGCAGGCCATCGAGTTGGCCGAAACGTTCCAGCGTCGAGCTGCCGGGCGAGACGCTGATGCGGATGACGAGGATCTGCGCTACGCCCTCTATCTGCGCGCTGCCGCTGCCCACGCGCTCTGGGACGCCACCGAAGGCGACGATGACCGCGAGCTGGCCGGCGCTCGCCGCGCCTTCGGGTACTATCGCGACATCGTCCGCGATTATCCGGAGAGCGAGCGGGCCGAGGAGGCCGCCCGGCGGATGAACGAGATCCGCAGTGATGTGGCCGGGGAGGAGTTGCGCCGCGCGCGCGGGCGGATGCGCGACGGGGCCTACGCCGAGGCCGCCGAACGCGGGGCGTGGATCGCCGAGCAGTACCCCGGCCAGCAGGCTGCGGCCGACGCCCTGGCGCTCCAGGTGGAGGCGCTGCAGCGGCTCGGCCGCGACCGCGAGGCCGAGGCCACCCGGCGCATGCTCGAGATCAAGCATCCGGACCATCCGGCGCTGCGTTAGTCAGCACCGGGGCGGCTTCGGTGGCCAAGCGACCGCGGGAGAGCGCGCCCGCGCGAGCACACCCAACGTTCTCAGCAGCAGGCCAAGGTCGCTACGCCAGCTGCGCCGGCCGCGATAGTCCAGATAGAGGCGCAGCTTCTCCGGCAGCACCACCTCTCGGTAGAACTGCTCCGGATCCTCGGCCTCCGCCAGACGCTGCTCCTCATCCG
>LFFM01002320.1_pt1 | contig 12628 bp, 10 predicted proteins | sample 643131 | NCBI WGS metagenome assembly LFFM01 (sample SAMN03777445, study PRJNA286221) | soda lake metagenome | biome: soda lake; feature: Kulunda steppe; material: water; isolation source: sample Tc-Br brine of Tanatar trona crystallizer | place: Russia: Kulunda steppe | collected 2011-07
CGGTTGTAGGGGAAGCAGCGCCGGAAGCAGTAGCGGCAGTGGATGGCACAGCCCCCGGTGGCGATGAGCAGGCTGCGGCCCTGGTACTTCTGCAGGACGCCGCTGCCGGGGTGCCCGTCCTGTTCGGCCAGGGGATCCGCGGTGTAGCCGGGGTGCGTCTCGAGTTCCGCATCGATGGGAAGCACCTGACGCAGCAGTGGGTCGTGGGGATCCCCGGGCCGGATGCGTGCCAGATAGGGAACTGGAACCCGCAGCGGGAATGACCGCGCCGCCCGCTCCGCCGGGGCGAGCAGGGCCTCGGGCAGGTCCAGGCGGTGGAGCAGCTCGGCGGGTTGGCGGATCGCGCCGATCAGCTCCTGGCGCCAGCGCTCGTTGGCGCGGCGTTGCCTGCCTGGCTTGGGCTGTCGGGCCGTATCGGTTAGCATCGCTTCAACTTCGCATACCCGAGGGGATTATGGCGACCTATAGCACCAACGAATTCAAGGGCGGACTCAAGATTATGCTCGACGGTGATCCTTACACCATCGTCGAGAACGAGTTCGTCAAGCCCGGTAAGGGGCAGGCCTTCAACCGCGTCAAGCTGCGTAATCTGAAGACCAACCGCGTCGTCGAGAAGACCTTCAAGTCCGGCGAGAGCGTCGAGGCGGCGGACGTCATGGAGACCGAACTCCAGTACCTCTACAACGACGGTGAGTTCTGGTACTTCATGGATCCCAACTCCTTCGACCAGAAGGCCGCCCCGGCCAGCGCCGTGGGCGATGCGGCCCAGTGGATCAAGGAGCAGGATACCTGCACCGTGATCCTTTGGAACGACGCGCCGCTGCAGGTCGAGGCGCCGAGCTTCGTCGACCTCAAGGTCATCGAGACCGATCCGGGTGTGCGTGGCGATACCAGCAGCGGCGGCACCAAGCCGGCCAAGCTGGAGACCGGAGCCACGGTGCGGGTGCCCCTGTTCATCGAGGAGGGTGAGGTGCTGCGCGTCGACACCCGCAAGGCGGAGTACGTCAGCCGCGCCAAGGACTGACGATGGCGGCCGGCGCTCCGCGCGGCGCCGCCGATGGTGCCACCGTGCGCCGGGTGGGGCGGGAGCTGGCACGGATCCGCCGCTTCCTGGCCGAGCGCGAGGTGCTGGAGGTGCAGCCGCCGTGTCTCGGTCCTGCGGCCATGGACCCGGCGCTGGAGAGCATCTCGGTGCCAGGCGCCGCCGCTGACGGCGCCACCGCTTACCTGCAGACCTCGCCGGAATCGGCCATGAAGGCGATGCTTGCCGCCGGCAGTGGCGACATCTACTACCTCGGTCCGGCCTGGCGCGGTGGCGAGTGCGGGCGCTGGCACGCCGCCGAGTTCACCCTGCTCGAGTGGTATCGCATTGGTTTTGATCACCACCACCTGATGGACGAGGTGGCGGCGCTGGCGGCGCTGCTTGTCGGTGATCGCCCGGTGGAGCGCTGGTCCTACCAAGGGGCCTTTCGTCATTATGCCGGTGTCGATCCCCTGGCCGACGCGGATGACGTGCTCCGCGACGCTCTGGCGGACCAGGGCATCGAGTTGCACGGGGGCGTCCCGGCGGGGCGCGATGAGACGCTCGATCTGCTGCTCTCTCACGCCGTGGGGCCGGCCCTGGGCCACGGTAAGTTGACCTTTCTCGATGGGTTCCCGGCCAGCCAGGCCGCCCTGGCCCGCCTAGACGACGCCGACCCGCGCACGGCCCGGCGCTTCGAGCTCTTCATCGACGGCTTGGAGATCGCCAACGGGTACCATGAGCTCACCGATGCGGCGGCGCAGCGCGAGCGCTTCCGGGCCGAGCAGGCCGAGCGCCGCGGTGCCGGCCAGCCGGTACACGCGCTCGATGAGCGGTTGCTCACCGCGCTCGAGCAGGGCGTCCCCGATTGCGCCGGTGTGGCGCTGGGGGTGGATCGGCTCCTGGCGCTGGCGCTGGGCGCCTCGTCGCTCCGCGAGGTGCGCGGGGCCGACGGGTAGGCGGGGTGGCGCGCCCCGGCAGCCGCAGGCCACCGGGGCGCCGCGGAGGGTCAGCCGCCGCGGGGCACGGTCTGCGTATCGATGAACTCGAACAGCCCCTCGAGGCCGCCCTCGCGGCCGTAGCCGGAGAGCTTCATGCCGCCGAAGGGGGCCTCCGGCGTCGGGCCGCTGCCGGTGTTCCAGCCCACGTGGGGGAAGGCCAGGCGCCGGATGAATCGCTCGGCCCGGGCGTCGTCACCGGTGAACAGGTAGGCGGCCAGGCCGAACTCCGTATCGTTGGCCATGGCCAGCGCCTCGGCCTCATCGCCGAAGGCGGCCATGGGCACCAGCGGCCCGAAGGTCTCCTCCTGCCAGCAGGCCATGTCGGCGGTGACGCCGCGGACGACCGTCGGCGGGAAGTAGGCGCCGTGCTCGTGCTCCAGCGGGCCGGGGTCTTCGCCGAGCACCGGCGTGGCGCCCTGCTCGACGGCGTCCAGGTAGTGGCGGCGGACCTTGTCGTAACCGCTGCGGTCGATCAGCGGCCCCAGATCCACCCCGGGGGCCATGCCATCACCGACGGTCAGCCGGGCGGCGCGCTCGGCCACCTTCTCGGAGAAGGTGTCGATCACCGACGCCTCGACCAGGATGCGGTTGGCGCAGACGCAGGTCTGTCCGCCGCCGCGGAACTTGTTGGCCATCAGCTGATCCGCGGCCCAGTCAAGATCGGTGTCGGCAAAGACAATGAACGGTGCGTTGCCGCCGAGTTCCAGAGCCAGGCGCGTGCAGTCGTCGGCGCTGGCGCGGATCAGTTGCTGACCGACGCCGGTCGAGCCGGTGAAGCTGAACACCCGGATGCGCCGGTCGGCGAGCAGGGCATCTCCGATGGGGCCCGCGGCCCCGGTGACCAGGTTGGCCATGCCCGGCGGCAGGTCCAGCTCGCGGTGGAGCAGGGTGAACAGCGCCACCATGGTCAGCGGCGTCTTCGAGGACGGCTTGACCACCGCCGGCGCCCCGGCGGCGAGGGAGGCGGAGAGCTTCTTGGCGATCATGCCGATGGGGAAGTTCCACGGCGTGACCAAGGCCACCGCGCCCGCTGGACGGTTGTGTACGGTCCAGGTGCAGCCGCGGGGCTGTTCCTCCAGGGTCCGCGGGGCGAGTGCATCGAGGTTGCGGGCCGCGTAGGCGAAGAAGCCGGCAGCGTAGAGCACCTCGCCCTGGCCCTCGGCGTGGGGTTTGCCGTGTTCCAGGGTCAGGATGCGCCCGAGCTCCTCTTGGTGCTCGCGCAGTGCGGCATCGATGGCCTGCAGCCAGCCGCGCCGGGTCTCCAGGTCCGGCGTTTCCGCCAGGGCGGCATCGGCGGCATCGACCGCCCGGTTGGCCTCGTGGGCGCCCAGCGCCGGGAGTTCGCCGAGCAGCTCGCCGTTGGCCGGGTTGGTGATCTGGAATGAGGCGCCGTTGTCGGCGCCCACCCAGTTGCCGGCGATGTAAGAGTTGAATTCGGGCAGTAGCGGAGAATCGATCATGTTGACCTTCTTGGCAGCGGAGTCGTGGTTCGGTATTCCGGAGCCGGTGCCCGCCGGTCAGTGGGCCCAGGCTGGTCGCTGGTCAGTCAGCGGCGCGGCCTGCTGGTAGGTGTGGGCCGCACGCAGGACCAGCGCGTCGGCGTGCCGGGTGCCAACGATCTGCAGGCCAATGGGTAGGCCCTGGGCCGTGAAGCCGCACGGTACCGAGCAGGCCGGTTGGCCGGTCATGTTGAACGGGTAGGTGAAGGGGGTCCAGCTGGGCCAGCGGCGGTCGTGCCACCCCTCCGGCACCTCGAGCCCGGCCGTGAACGCCGGGATGGGCAGCGTCGGTGTGAGCAGCAGGTCGTAGCGCTGGTGGAACAGGCTGGTGCGCTCGATGAGCGCGGCCCGCTCGTTCATCGCCGCCAGGTAGTCGAGCATGGAGGCGTCGCGAACGCTGCCCACCGCTTCGATGAGGTTGGGGTCCATCTCGGCGTGGCGCTCCTCGGGGATGCTGCGCAGGGCGTTGGCGGCACCGCCGAAGAAGAGCAGATCGAAGGCCTCGCGCGGGTCGGCGAAGCCCGGATCCACCTCCTCGACCTGCGCGCCCAGCGCCTCGAACAGGCGCGCCGCCTCGGCCACGCTGCGCCCGATCTCGGGATCGACCTGCACGTAGCCGAGGTTGGGGCTGAAGGCCACGCGCAGGCCGCCGACACCGCCGGCCAGTGCGGCCACGTAGTCGCCGCCGGCCGCGGGCAGGGTCGGATCCCGGGGGTCGGGTTCGGCGATGACGTTCATCAGCCGTGCGGCGTCCTCCACGGTCCAGGTCATCGGGCCCGGGTGGGCCAGCTGCCCGAACGGGCTCGCCGGCCACAGGGGCACCCGGCCCTGGGTTGGCTTGTGCCCGACCAGGCCCGAGAAGCCGGCCGGGATGCGGATCGAGCCGCCGGCGTCGGTGCCCAGGGCCAGCGGGCCCATGCCCAGTACCACCGAGGAGGCGCTGCCGCCGCTGGAGCCACCGGCCGTCTTGTCGGGGTCGAAGGGGTTGCGGGTGACGCCGTAGCAGGGGCAGTCGGTGACCCCCTTCCAGCCGAGTTCCGGCGTGGTGGTCTTGCCTAGCGGCACGAAGCCGTGGCGGCGCAGCGCCGAGACCGCCGGGGCGTCCTGCTCCCAGGGGCCGGCCGGGTCGACGGTCTTGGAGCCCTTGAGATTGGGCCAGCCGCGGGTCAGGAAGACGTCCTTGATGGCCACCGGCACGCCATCGAGCTCGCCCATCGGCGAGGTGTTGTGGTAGCGCTGCTCGGCGCGCCGGGCAGCGGCCAGCGTCGTCTCTTCGTCCACCAGGCAGAAGGCGTTGACCGTCTCGTTGTGGGCCCGGATCCGCGCCAGGGCCGCCTCCGTGGCCTCGACGGGGGAGAGGGTGCCGCCGCGGTAGCGACGGAGCAGTTCGCTGGCGGTGAGTTCGGCGATGGCGTTGGGGTTGCTGCTCATGCTGGATTCTCCGGTGGCACGTAACCGCGTTGCTTGTCGACGACGTTGCACAGCGGTGAGCCGGTGGACCACCGCTCGAAGTTGTCGATGAACTGATGGATCAGCGCCTTGCGCCAGCCGACGAAATCGCCGGCCATATGGTGCGAGATAAAGACGTTGGGCATGTCCCACAGCGGGTGGGCCGCCGGCAGGGGCTCTTCCTCGAAGACGTCCAGGGCGGCGCCGGCGATTTCCCCGTCGTGCAGGGACGCGACCAGATCCTCGGTGACCACGATCGGCCCGCGGCCGATGTTGATCAGGCGCGCGCCGGGGTCCATGGCCCGGAAGGCACGGCGGTCGAACAGCCCCCGGGTGGCGTCGGTCAGCGGGGCGGCGATGATCACGTAGTCCGCCCGCGGCAGCTGCTCGTGCAGGTCCGCTGTGCCGTAGACCGTGCCGAAGTCGGCGTCGTCGCTGCGCGGACGGCTGGCCACGCCGTCGACGGACAGCCCGGCGCCGTCCAGTAGCCGGGCGATCTGCCGGCCGATGGATCCGGCCCCGACGACCAGCGCCCGCTTGCCCTGGATGCGCTCGGTCTCACGGTGGCGCCATTCGCGGCGCTCCTGCAGGGCCAGGGTGGTACGCATGTCCTTGGCGAAGAGCAGGATCATCCCCAGCACCGTCTCCGCGATGGCCCGGTCGAAGATGCCGCGGGCGTTGGTCAGGGGGATCGAGGAGCGGGCCATCTCGGGGAAGAGCAGGGCGTCGACGCCGGCGCTGGTGGCGTGGACCCATTCGAGCTGACGGGCGTGGGGCCAGGCATCGCGGACGAAGCGGGTGCGGAAATCCGTCACCAGCAGGACCCGGGCATCGGCGATGTCTTCGGTGAGCCCTTCGCGGGTGGTGGCGTGGCGGACCTCGGCGCGGTCCTCAAGCTGCTCGAGCCCCGGCGGCGGTCCCTCGTCCGGGGCGGTGAGCAGGGCGATGACAGGTCGTGCTCCGTCGGCCATGACCCCTCGACCTCCTGGCGGTTATTTCTGTCCAAGGTATCGGGTGGACGGGGGAGGGACAAGGAGCGCGACTGCCCGGCTTTCGGCCGCGGGGGTCTTGTAAGCGGACTGGAAAGGATGACACTTTGCAGTCAGGGGCGAGTGGCGAAGCAGCCGCCACCCGCGAGTCCAGTGCGAAGAAACGCAGGGAGCGTGCCGTGGCCTATCCCGACGATATCGATCCCGACGACGAGCGCGAGCCGGTATGGAGTCCCTCGATCCGGGCCCTGCCCATCCCCGGCATCCGCAAGATGGTGAACATGGCGGCCGAGATGGACGACGTGATCCACCTGTCCATCGGCCAGCCCGATTTCCCCATGCCGGAGCACGTGGTCGAGGCGCATATCCAGGCCCTGCGCGACGGCAAGACCGGCTACACCATGGATGCCGGCCTGCCGCAGATGCTCGAGGCCGTGGCGGAGTACTACAGCGAGCGCTACGATCGCCCGCTGGCCCCGGAGAACGTGCTCATCACCACCGGCGCCACCGAGGCGATGTACCTGGCGATCGCCGCCACGGCGGCGCCGGGGCGGCAGTTCCTCGTCCCGGATCCGACCTTCCCCCTCTACGCCCCCCTGATCCGCATGAACGGCGCGGAGGTCAAGCCGATCCCCACCCGGGCGGAGCACGGTCATCAGATCGATCCGCAGGAGGTGATCGACAACATCGGCATGCGCACCTTCGGCATCATCCTCAACTCGCCGAGCAACCCCACCGGCACGGTCTACCCGCGGGAGACCGTCGAGGCCATCGTCCAGGAGGCCGCCTACCGCGGGGTCTACGTCTTCAGTGACGAGGTCTACGATCACCTGGTGCTCGACGAGATGGAGTATCCGAGTGTGCTGCGCTGCACCTCGGACCTAGACCACGTCATGGCGGTCTCCAGCCTGTCGAAGACCTTCAGCATGGCCGGTCTGCGCATCGGTTGGCTGATCTCCAGCCAGGGGGCGATCAAGAAGCTCCAGCGCTTCCACATCTTCACCACCACGGTCGCCAACACGCCGGCCCAGTGGGCCGGGGTTGCCGCCCTCAAGGGGGGGATGGCGTGCGTCGACGAGATGCTCGACGCTTACCGTCAGCGTCGTGACCGCATTGTGGAGCTGGTCAGCAACACCCCGCATATGACCAGCTATCGGCCGCAGGGGGCGTTCTACATCTTCCCGTCGCTGCCGCCGAACACCGACGCCACCAATCTGGCCACGCGAATGCTCAAAGAGACCGGCGTGTGCGTGGTCCCCGGCGATGCCTTCGGTGACAGCTGCCCGAATTCGCTGCGCATCAGCTACGCGGCCTCCATGGACGATATCGAGCGCGCCTTCGATCGCATCATCCCTTGGATGGAGAAGCAGGGCTTCTGATCGCGGCCGGATGTCCGCGCCGCCGCGGGGGCACGCCCCCGCGGCGGCGCCAGTGTCTGCGACTACATCAGGCCGACCTGCAGCTTGGCGGCCTCGGACATCATCTCCTTGCTCCACGGCGGCGTGAAGACGAGGTTCACCTGGGCCTCGGCGACGGTGGGCACCATCTGCACCTTGACCCGGACGTCGTGGGCGAGGATGTCGCCCATGCCGCAGCCTGGCGCGGTGAGGGTCATGTCGATGTCCACATGGCGCTGCCCGTGCTCGTCCTTGTGGATGTCGCAGCGGTAGATCAGCCCGAGGTCGACCACGTTGACCGGGATCTCCGGGTCGTAGCAGGTGGCCATCTGTTCCCAGATCAGCCGCTCCACGTCCTCGTCGCCGGCGCCTTCCGGGAGTTCCGGGGGCTGGGGTGGTTCCTTGCCGATGGCGTCGGCGTTGGCGCCGTCGATGCGGAACAGGTAGCCCTGCAGGTAGATGGTGTAGCTCCCGCCGAGGGCCTGTGTCAGCACCCCTTCTGCGCCGGCGGGGATGATGCCGGTGTCCCCGGCGGGGATGACCACGGCTTCGCAGTCGCGCTGGAAGGTGATGGGTTCGCCCTTGGGTGCGTACATGGCTCGGATCCCCGGGTTTGCTGAACGGTGTGGCGGACGGGTTCATGCTAGCAAAAGTGGACTTTCAGAGTCCGCATGTCCGGCGACGGTGCCGCGCCGGATCCCCTACACTGGGGGCGCGATGCAACCGGAGGAGCTGGCATGACAGATGACGGCACGATACGGCAGGGCGGCGGCGATCCCGCATTGGCCCGTGAGCTGAGTTCGGCGACGGTGGTCATCTTCCGCTCGGGGTTGACCGATACCCGTTCGGTGGTGCGGGCGCTGCACCGCAGCGGGGTGGATTACCGGGAGGTCGAGATGCCCATGGGATCGGCGCAGATGCGCGACCGATTCCACCAGCTCCAGGAGATGACCGGCTGGCGGAGCCTGCCCCAGATCTTCGTCCACGGCGCCTTCGTCGGCGGTCCCGATGAGCTCCTCGAGCATCCGGTGGTCGGCGGTGACACCGCAGCGTCGGCACGGGCCGAGCGCCCGGGCCGCGCGCTGGGTTATGCCGGGCTGATCCCGTTCGTGGTCGGCCTGCTGGTGGCCGCCGCCGCTCCCGCGGGGGTCCACGAGCAGGCGGTGGCCGCCACCCTGGCCTACGGCGCCGCCATCCTGGCGTTCCTCGGCGGGGTCCACTGGGGGGTGGCGCTGCTGCGGGACCAGCGCCCCTGGCCGGTCATGACAGTCGGTGTCCTGCCGGCGCTGGTCGGCTGGCTGGGTGCCGGGCTCGGGGTTGTTGCCGCCCCTGCCGCCGGGGCACTGCTGCTGGCCGCTGGGTTCGCCGCCTGGTACGGCTACGAGCGCCTCGCCGATCCGGGGACCGGCTTCCCGCCTTGGTACCGCCAGCTCCGCGGGCGGCTCACCGCCGTGGTCTGCGCTGTACTCGTGCTGCTGGCGCTGATCGCCTGATTTCCGGGGCCGGGCCGATCAGTCCCGGCCCAGCCACTGGATGCGGTAGAGGTCCAGGCGGCGGTCCTTGTAGTTGCGGACGGATCCCTCGTTGCGGATCTCGGTGAGCTTGTCCAGGTCCAGGTCGACGATCAGGGTCATCTCCGTGTTCGGCGTCGTCTCCGCCACGATGGCGTCGTGGGGGAAGGCGAAGTCCGCCGGCGAGAACACGGCCGACTGTGAATACTGGATGTCGATGTTCTCGACCTTGGGCAGGTTGCCGACGGATCCGGTGATCGCCACGTAGCACTCGTTCTCGATGGCCCGGGCTTGGGCGCAGCGGCGCACGCGCAGGTAGCCGGTCTGCGTGTCCACCCAGTACGGCACGAAGAGGATGCGCGCCCCTTTCTGGTTGAGGATTCGCGGCAGTTCCGGGAACTCGGAGTCGTAGCAGACCAGGATGCCGATCTTGCCGATGTCGGTCTCGAAGACCTTGAGCTCGTCGCCGCCGCGCACGCCCCAGTAGGAGCGTTCGTCGGGGGTGATGTGCAGCTTGTGCTGCTCGTCGGTGGTGCCGTCGCGCCGGCACAGGTAGGAGACGTTGTAGAGCGACTGCTCCTGGTAGACCGGCATCGAGCCGGCGATGATGTTGATGTTGTAGGAGACGGCCAGACGCGACATCTCATCGACGATCTCGTCGGTGTACTGCGCCAGTCCGCGGATGGCCTCGGCCGGGTTCTCCTGGTTGAACAGTGACAGCAACGGGCCGTTGAAGAACTCCGGGAACAGGGCGAAATCGGCGTTGTAGCCGGCCAGGGCGTCCACGAAGAACTCGACTTGGTCGATCAGTTCATCGACCGAGCTCATCGGGCGCATCTGCCACTGCACGGTGCCAACCCGGACCACGGCCTTGCGCCGCGTGATCAGCGGCTGCTCCTTGGGCTCGTAGAAGATGTTGTTCCACTGCACCAGGGTGGCGTAGGCGTGCGAGTCGCGGTCCGACGGCAGGTAGTCGGTGATGATCCGCCGCACGTGGAAGTCGTTGGCGAGCTGGAAGGAGAGGATCGGATCGTGGATCTCGCGGCGCTTGACCAGCTCGATGTACTCCTCGGGCGACATCTCGTCGGCGTGCCGGGTGTAGCCGGGAATGCGCCCGCCGGCGACGATGCCGCGCAGGTTCAGGCGCCGGCACAGCTCCTTGCGCGCGTCGTAGAGCCGACGGCCGAGGCGCATGGCGCGGTACTCCGGATCGACGAAGATGTCCACGCCGTAGAGGACGTCGCCGTTGGGGTCGTGGGTGGTCAGGTAGCCCCCGCCGGTGATCTCCTCGTAGGTGTGCTTGTCGCCGAAACGGCCGTAGTCCACGATGAGCGTGATGGCGCCGGCAACCACACGACCATTGTCCTCGATGCAGATCTGCCCCTCCGGGAAGCGGTTGATCTGCGCGGCGAACTGCTCCCGGGACCACGCCCCGTCCATATCGGGATACACTTGGTCCATGATGCGCGCGACATCGTCATAGTCCTCGAGGACCATGTTGCGCAGGCGCAGGTGGTGCTCATCCTGTTCCGTCCGTTCCGTTTCCGGCTCTTCTTGCATGGACCTCGTGATCCCCTCTTCTGATCGGCCAAGGCGCTCCCGGGGGGGCGCGGCCCCCGAGTATACAAGCCTGTGCCGGCCCTTGGTGACCCCCCCGGTCTGGCTGCCGGTCGTGCTCTTGCTGATCCTGCTGGCACTGCCCGGGCGTACGGCCCAAGCCGGGGTGGAGGTGGTCATCGAGGGGGTCAGCGGCGAGTTGGCCGATCAGGTGCGCGGCCATATCGGCGAACCGGCATCCGCCGACCCCGCGGTTGTTGCCGCCTTCCGCCGGCGGGCCCCGGAGCGGGCCGAGCGCGGACTGCAGGCCGTGGGCTATTACGACTCGCAGGTCCAGGTGCGTCGCGAGCGGATCGACGAAGAGCAGGTGCGGCTGACCGTGCTGGTGGATCCGGGTGAGCCGGTCCGCCTGAGCCGTGTGCACGTGCTAATCACCGGGCCGGTGGGGACGGATCCGGCCTTCGCCGGGATCGAGCAGCGGCTCGGCCTCGCCGAGGGGGATGTCCTCCACCACGGGCGCTACGAGGCGGCGCGCCGGGCGATCCAGAACCTCGCGCTGGATCGGGGGTACTTCGATGGCCGCTACGTCACCCGCCGGGTCGAGGTGGACCCGGAGGCCCGCGAGGCCGAGGTGATCCTGCATTACCACAGCGGCATACGGTACCGCTTCGGAGTGGTGCAGTTCGCCGAAGCCCCCCTGGCCGAAGAGTTCCTGCAGCGCCTGGTCCCCTTCGAGCGCGGCGAGCCGTACACCGCCGAGCAGGTGGCGGCCTTCAACCGCCAGCTGCTCGACAGCGGCTATTTCTCCGACGTGCGCGTTCGCCCGCAGCGCGATGGCACGGACGAGGGCGAGGTGCCGGTGGATGTGGACCTCTCGACCCGGGCCCGGCATGAGATCACCACCGGGGTGGGCTACACCACGGACCTCGGCGCCCGGATTCGTCTGGGTTGGCGTCGGCCCTGGGTTAACCAGTGGGGTCACTCCCTGGCGGTGGAAAGCGAGATCGCCCAGCGCCGGCAGAACCTGAGCGGCACCTATACGGTGCCGCTGCGCGACCCCCTGCGCACCCAGCTGGAATACCAGCTTGGGGTCCAGGCCCAGGACGTGGCGGACATCGATACCGAGCAGATCACCGCCTCCGTTCAGCACCGGCATCGGCTGGAGAGTGGCTGGCAGCAGGTCCTGTCCCTGCGCGCCCAGCGCGAGCGATACCGCATCGATGACGACCGGCGCACGACGCAGCTCTACATCCCGGGCGTCAGCTGGAGCCGGGTGCGCAGCCGCGGCGGGCTCGATCCGCGCTGGGGCGACCGGCAGCTGCTGGCCCTGGAGGTGGCGGACCCCGATCTGGCCTCGGACATTGAGCTGCGCCGTGTGCGTACCGCCACCCGCTGGGTGCGCACGCTGGGCGAGCGGCACCGTTTCCTCGTCCGTGGTGAAGTCGGTGCGCTGGCCACGGATTCATTCGCGGATGTACCGCCGTCGCTGCGCTTTTACGCCGGTGGTGATCAGAGCGTGCGCGGCTACAAGTACCAGACGCTGGGGCCGGAGGAGGACGGCACGGTGATCGGCGGGCGTTACCTGGCCGTGGGCAGTGTCGAATACGGTTACCAGCTTACGCCCAACTGGCGCCCGGCGGTCTTTCTCGATAGCGGCAATGCCTACGCCGACTGGGACGACCTCGGCAGCGAAGCGAAAACCGGGGCCGGTTTCGGCATCCGTTGGTCGTCGCCGGTGGGGCCGGTCCGTCTCGATCTCGCCTCGACGGTGGGGGAGGCGGATGACTCCTGGCGTCTCCACTTTTCCATGGGGTCGGACCTGTGATCACTCTGCGTCGCCTGTTCAAGCTTTCCGGCACGATCCTTCTGGCGGTGCTCGGCCTGCTTTTGCTGGCGCTTGCCTGGCTGCTGATGACCACCTCGGGGGCGCGCCTGGCCGCCGCCGTGGCCGAGTCGGTGGAGCCGCGGCTGGAGCTGCGGGTCACCGGCGGCAACCTCGCGCGGGGCGTTGAAGTGGCGGACGTGGGCTGGCGCGATGAACGGGTCGACGTCGCCGTGACGAGCGCGGCCCTGGTCTGGCAGCCGCAGCGCCTGCTTGCCGGTGAGGCGCGGGTCGATTCCCTGCGGGTCAGTGGGGTCGAGGTGACCGTGGCCGAGGGAGAGGAGCCGCCGGTCCAAGCCGACCCGGAGGCCCGGGACGAGCC
>LFFM01002321.1_pt1 | contig 12623 bp, 17 predicted proteins | sample 643131 | NCBI WGS metagenome assembly LFFM01 (sample SAMN03777445, study PRJNA286221) | soda lake metagenome | biome: soda lake; feature: Kulunda steppe; material: water; isolation source: sample Tc-Br brine of Tanatar trona crystallizer | place: Russia: Kulunda steppe | collected 2011-07
AGTTTATCAAAGGAAGCTGAGGTAATAGGTGCTGTAAATACTATTGTGAATCAAGATGGAGAGTTAATAGGTCATAATACTGATGGACAAGGATTTATTAGGAGTTTAAGAGAAAAGCTTAATTTTAATCCTGATTCAAAGCAAGCATTGATCATTGGTGCTGGGGGTGCTGCAAGAGCAGTAGCAGTACAGTTAGTTTTAGAAGGTGTTGAAAGAATTTATTTACATGATCTTGATTCGCAACGGGCCAAAAATCTAGCTACAGAGATAAAAGAGAATTTAACTGCAGAGATAGTTGTAGTGGAAGCTATAGATAAAGATTTAATAGCTAATATTAAATTGCTAGTCGATGCTACACCAGTAGGGATGTATCCTAATGATGATGTAGAGGCTGTTATTGGAGCAGAAATGTTGGTGTCAGATTTAACAGTGGTTGATTTAGTTTATAATCCGATTGAAACTGTATTATTAAAAGAGGCTAAAAAAGTAGGTGCTCAGACCTTAAGTGGCTTATCTATGCTTGTTTATCAAGGTGCTATTGCTTTTGAGTTATGGACTGGTGAACATGCCCCAGCAAATTTAATGGAAGAAGTAATTAAAACAGAATTAACGAAATGATTAATGAGGGGTGATCTAAGATGAAAAGAGTTCTTTTTATTAAAATGCTTTTAGTTATTTTAGTGGTGATGCTTTCATTTACTGTTATAGCAAATGAGTTAATAGATGATTTTGAACTACAATATCAGGCTGAGGAGAAAATATTATTAGAGGGATTGGATGGAGAGGAAGATATTTTAATTAATGATGATTTTCCTTCTGAACCTAAAATAGCACCTTCTGAATCTAAAATTGTTTTTATTAGTCCTTACCTTTGGGAGATGATTGGAGAGGTTTATCTGTATGATTTAGAAGAGCAGGAAGAGAAAAAAATAGTTTCAAGAGATGATTTACCTGAGCAGATGACGGCTAAAGAAGTTAAATGGATAACCGATGATTATTTGTTATTGATTATAGGTAAAGCTTATGGTACTCCAAGTGAAGGTGGAGATCTTTATTGGCTTGAAGTTGAAACAAATGAGCTATATACTGTTTCTAAACTAGAAAAGAATAAAGAATATAAAAGTATTAAGTTAAAGGAAGAAGAGATTATTTTAGAAATGGCTATTTTTGATGAGCAACATTTAGAGTATGAGATAGAGGAGCATACTTATTCTAAAAAAGATTTGATTAAGCTTTTAGAGTAGTCAAATAATCGTATATTTTACTAGAAATCTCTTTTATCTGGTTATTTTCTATGATTAGATCGAATTCATGCTTGTCTAAAGAATGCTTATATAAAGGATCATAATAATTTTTAAATAGAGTTATGATTACTTTCTCTAGCTGACCCTGTTGGCAATTTTTAATTAGTTTTTGATAGCCTTGTTTGCCTAAATTATTAATTAAGTGTTTTTTAATTGAGTTTAATGATTCTATAGCTCTATTAATAAAAGAGTCTGGATTATTTTGATAACTAGCTGCATACTCAGATACAATTCTTTGGGCTCTTTTATTTAAAGAGCTTTTAATTAAAATTTGAATGCCATTTGACATTTTCTCAATTAAAAAGTCTGGTAGCACAGACTGACCAATTCTTTTGCTTTCAGCCTCAATGATAATCAAGTTATTATTATCTATACTCTCTAACTTTTCCCATAATAATGAGTCAAAGGCTTTTGCATTTCTAGGCCTTCCTAAGCCAATCCCTCCAAAGGCTGAACCACGGTGGTTAGCTAATTTTTCTAAATCGATTATATTAAATCCTTTGTTGCTTAATTTATATAATAGCTCGGTTTTGCCAACTCCAGTATAGCCATGAAGAACGACTAATTTATTTTCTAATTGGTAATCTTCTAGTTGATTTAAGATAAAGCGGCGATAACTTTTATATCCACCAGATAATTTGTAGATTTTTTTAAGTCCAGCTAGCTGAGCAAATCTAGCTAGACTTTCACTTCTTAATCCACCACGTGAGCAAAAAAAGAGTATATTTTTATAGTTCTCGCTCGCTGATTGAACCTTTTCAAGCAGTTTAGGAATCTTGGGAGCTACTAGTTTTACGGCTAGCATTTTTGCTTTAGCTGGAGTTTGATGAGTATAGATAGTACCAACTTTGGCCCGTTGTTCATCATTTAAAATTGGAATATTAATAGCACCTGGAATAGTTGCCTTTTGATACTCTTTTTTTGTTCTACAGTCAATATAAATTAAAGAATCTATTTCTCTAGTCTGTTGATAATTAATTTCTTGCATATAGACACCCCTTGTTTCTTAAATAAGATTCTCCCTATTAAAAATTACTGCTAAATACATTGCATTGTTTTTTGAATGTATGATAATTTATATGGTGATTTAATTAATAAGCATGAATCCTTCTGTTTATTATACCAGTTACAATCTTTTTCTAAACAGATACTATCTTTACTAATTTTTTTAAACTTCTTAATATCTTTATAATTACTCTTTTGAGCATATAATTGTAAAGGACAAATTTCCATTATATATTTTCCTCCCTAGACAGTGATGTATTTTATCTTATTATTGTGTATGTGTCAACTTGATAATTATTCGAGTATGAAATTAATTTTTGCTAAAATTAAATTATTTTAATTTTGAGCTGTATTATTTGGATGCAGCTTTTTTATTGATAAGTAATAATTTAGGTAATAATGGTTATGATAGAATTACATAGAAATAAATTTCAGAAAGGGTCAGATAGATGGAAAATGGATTTACATTAATTGAAGTATTAGTTTTATTAACTATAATCTCTATTCTTTTAGCTAATAGCATTCCTTTGGCTAAGGGTTATCTAGATTATTTTTATTTTCAAACTGCTATCAATAAATTAGTAAGTGATTTAAATTGGGCTAGAAATCAGGCTATCGCTAATGGGAAAAACTATGGTATTGCATTTTCTAAACAGCAAGCTATTTATTATCTAATCAGTAATCAAGAATCTGGAGAGATTATTAGGCAAGAAAAAATTTCAAAACAAGATCAAAAGATTGAGATTAAAGAGATTACCCTACCAGAATATGAGCATGAAGAGTTTTCTGAAATAACTCATGCTGTTTTCTTTCAAGAATTAGGTAATTTGGCTGGGCATAATGGGAGAGTTGTGATTGAATTTGAGGGGTCAAAGGCTAAAGAGGTAGTATATTCTTCTAATGCAGGTGAGTTAAATATTAGACGGGTTGATAATGATGAATAAGGAGGAAGGTTACACTTTAGTTGAAGTCTTAGTGGCTATAACTACTTTAGGAATTACTATGCTTCTCTTTTCTAATTTTATGCTAAATTATCAGCAGGAATTACTCTTGCTCGAAAATAAGGTAGTAGCTAATAATTTGGCCCGTTTAAAGCTTGAAGAACTTGGAGATAGTGGTTTAAATAGCGAAGTTGTTGAGAAGAAAAATCAATTTAAGCAAGAAGGATTTGGTGATTATTTTTATACTGTAGAAATAATAAAGAAGCAAGCTAGATTAAAAGAGATAAAAATAAGGATTTATTATTATGAAACTGAGCTTATTAATTTATCTACTTTTGTATAGTAAAAGGAGTTGGTAGAAATAAAAGGGTATACTTTGATTGAGGTATTAATTGTTTTAACAATTTTTCTGATTATGGTCAACCTTTTAGTTAATTTTAGTGCTAAATTAATTTCTTCATTAGAAGTTACATTAAATAGATTACGATTACAAAGAGAGGTAAATTTAGCTGGTGAAGTTATGCTTGCTAGTTTAGAAGAGGCAACGAAGATAGAAGAAAAAGATAATGGGCTTTATTTTTTTGACCAAGCCGGTGATGAAAAAGAGATTTATTTAACTAAGCAGGGATTATATCTGAAGGATAAGGATAATTTGATTAGCCAATATATTAGCGAGTTGGATATTAACATAGATGATAATCTGATTTATCTACAGCTTACAGGTGAGCTAGAAGAAGAGAAGCTTTTAATTAAGACAGCTCTAAAAAATAAAGGTGTTAAAAATGAGTGATAAGAAAGAAGAAGCTTATGTTTTAGTTGGAGTTTTATTATTGTTAGCAGCTATTTCTATCTTAAGTCTATATTTTACTTACTTTATACAACGAGAATATGAGATAATGCAAGCTCAAGAGGATAAGATAAGAGAAAAATTTATTATAACTGGTCTAAAAAGAGTAATGAGAAATGAAGTGGAGAAGAAAGCAGCAGAAGAATTGAAGAGTAATAGTTTGACTAAACAGGACTTAAATAAATTTAAAGAACAGATTAATTATTATGATAATAAGATAGATTTAGCAGATGAGCAGTTTAGATATCGGCTTAAAGAAGTTTTTGATCTTAATGCTAGAGTTAATCTTAATCAAGTTAAACAAGAAGAGTTAAAGTTATTACCTGGGATAGGAGAGACTCTCAGTGAGAGAATAGTTGTTAATCGTAAATATAAACAATTAGATGAACTTAAAAGATTAAATGGACTAGGTGAAACTACTTTTAATGATATAAAAGATTTAATAACTTTGCAGGGAAAGCAAAAGATAAATATTAATACTGCTAATTATGTGGCTTGGAAATTAATAAATCAAAGATTAGATTTTAAATTAAGTGATTATATTTTTAGCAATCAGCAATATTCTGATTTTGAAGAACTTTTAGCAAGAATAGATGAAGAAGAAAAGAGAAAAAGATTAAAGGCTAAGGGCCAACAATTAATTAAGTTTAATAGTAATTTAATTGCTATAAGATATGAAATGCTTGATTTAAAAAGCGAAGATAAGTTTAGTGGTGAACTAGTAATATCTTATTAATCTAAGTATAAATTGAGGTGCTTTAAAATTATTAATTTAATTTCAAAAGATTATTTACTAAAGAAAGAGTATCTATTTCAACGAGGAAAATTAATTTTTGCTCTAATAGTGTTGGGCTTTATTTTATTAGGGTTAAGTTATAGAAATAATAATCAACTTGATTATTTAATCCAACAAGTCGACGGTAAAAAAGAAGTGAATCAAAAGCTTTTAAGTCAAAAAGAAAAGCTACTCTTTTGGCAACAAAAGCTACAGAAAAGAGATGAGTATAAAAATGATGTTAAGCAACTTGCTGATGGAATAGCTTATGATAAGTTGTTAGCTGAGCTAAACTCCTTGCTAGCACCTGATTTAAGATTAAAGCAGCTATCAATTGATGATGGAAGGATTATTTTAACTGGGCAATCATTAAGCGAAAGAGCTGTAACTGATAGTTTAGCTCGCTTGAAATCTAGCTCTGTTTATTCTGATTTTAAAATTATAAATTTAAAGATTGAGGAAGAAATAAATTTTGCTTTAGAAGGGGTATTAAAATAAGATGAAAAGTAATTCTATTCAACACAAATTGATCTTTTATTTTATTTTATTCAGTATCTTAATTCTAGGAATATATATCTTAGCTACCGCAAGTACTAGAGCAGATATTAATTCATTATCTAAGCAAAAAGAGATATTAGCAGAAGAAAAACAGAAATTAGAAGAGTTAGTCAGCGGAGAAAAAGCTTTATTAGAGCAAAGTGATGAGATAAAAGTTGAGCTTACTGACTTAAAGAAAAGCTTTCCGACTGAAAGTAAGGAAGAGCAATTTATTAAAGAGATAAAAAAGCTACTAGCTAAAAGTAAAATCAATTTAAAAAAGTTGGCCCCTGAAGTTTCATTAGTAGAAAGTAAAAAGTATCAAAGTTTAAGTTATAGCCTTGAATTAAGAGGAGAGTACCAAAAATATTTAAGCTTTTTAGCTAAGCTTAATAATTTAGATAGATTGATAAGTATTAATCAAATACTACTTAAGGATGATTCTGAGTTATTATTGATAGAAATGCTAGTTACAATTTATTATAAAGAGGATGATAAGGATGTCTAGTTGGCTAAAGGAGCTAAAAAATAGTTTGGAAAGTTTAAAGAATAGAAGCCCAGAAAAGTTTTTGCTACTATTTTCTTTATTAGGATTAGTAATCTTTTTATGGGGATATATAATCTTATTCTTACCACAAGAAACGACTTTATCTTCTACAAAGGATAAGAGATATAAAATGGCAGATACTGAAAAAGAAGATTTTAATTTTGCAAATGATGATATAAATGATAAAATTGATAGCAAGGATAGCAACAAAGAAGAGTTAGATAGAATAGATGATAAGCAGTTGCGTAACTCGCCTTTTGAGTATCAAAATAATTTTGACTCTGATATAGAAGATGTTTTTAGTTATCAGCTTAATCCGAATATAGAAGAGAGTAAGATTGAAAAAGAGAATCTTAATTTAGATAAGTTCTCTTTAAAAGGAATAATCCTTACAGAAAATAATAAATTGGCTGTTATAGAAAGTGATAATAAAAATAATTATTATCGTAATCTTGACGATTTGGCAGGGTATATAATAGATAAGATTAGCCTTGAATCTGTAACTTTAAAAGATGAATTTGCTTATAAACATAGATTGGAGTTTGAAGACTAAATAAATATTGATTTGGAGGAGATAAGATGAGATATTTAACTGCTGGGGAATCACATGGAAAGGCGATTACTGGTATTTTAGAGGGGGTTCCAGCTAATCTTGAAATTAAACCTGAGGATATAAATAAAGATTTGGCCCGTAGGCAAGGAGGTTATGGTCGCGGTGGGCGAATGAAGATCGAGACTGACCAGATTGAAATTTTGTCGGGGATTAGAGCCGGTAAAACAATGGGAAGCCCAATTACTTTACAAATCACTAATGATGATTGGGAGAACTGGGAGGATATACTAGCTCCTTTTGGTGATGGAGGCTATGATTTTGATGAGGTAAAGATTAAAAAAGAGACTAAGATTAAAAAGGTTACTCCTAAAGTGACTAGACCTAGACCAGGACATGCTGATTTAGCGGGGAGCTTAAAATATAAGCAAACTGACATAAGAAATATTTTAGAGCGGGCCAGTGCACGAGAGACTGCTGTTAGAGTAGCAGTGGGTGCAGTTGCCAAGACTCTATTAAAGGAGTTTGGAATTGAAGTAGCTAGCCATGTAATTCGAGTAGGGAGTGCTAGCTTTGAGCAAAATGATTTAACTTTAGCTGAGATAAAAGAGAAAAGTAGTCAATCGAAATTACGCTGTATAGATGAAGCAACTACTGAATTAATGGTTGAAGAGATAGATGCTGCTAAAGAAGCTGGTGATTCTTTAGGTGGAGTTTTTGAGGTTAGAACTAGTTCTTTGCCTGTAGGAGTAGGTAGTCATGTTCAATGGGATAGAAAATTAGATGGAAGGTTGGCCCAGAGCTTAATGAGTATTCAAGCAATTAAAGGAGTAGAAGTAGGGCTAGGATTTGCGGCAGCTAGTCGTAGAGGTTCTAATGTTCATGATGAGATTGGCTATAAAGATAATGAGTTTTACCATACTAGCAATAATGCTGGTGGAGTTGAAGGTGGAATGACTAATGGGGAACCTTTAGTTGTCAAAGCTGCAATGAAGCCAATTCCAACTTTATATAAGCCGCTTGATTCAGTTGATTTAGAAAGTAAAGAGAGTTTTTCGGCCAGTGTTGAGCGTTCTGATGTTACTGCTGTTCCAGCCGCTAGTATTGTAGGAGAGGCTGTAGTGGCTTTTGAGTTGGCTAAAGGCCTAATTGAGAAGTTTGGAGCAGATAGTATAGAAGAGATGAAGGTTAATTATGAAAATTATTTGCAGATGCTAAAGGAGAGATAAAAGATGAATGTTGTCTTATTAGGTTTTATGGGAACAGGAAAAAGTACAGTAGCTAGAAGATTAGCTGCTGAGACTGATTATAAATTTGTCGATTTAGATAAAGAGATTGTTAAACTAGCAGGTAAGAGTATTCCTGAAATCTTTGCTGAAGATGGAGAGAAAGCTTTTAGGGATTTAGAAAGTAAGGTAGTAAAAGAGATTAGCCAAAAAGATGCTTTGGTTATTTCTACTGGTGGTGGAGTGGTATTAAGAGATAAGAATATAGATAATCTAAAAGAAAATGGAATTTTGATTCTCTTAACTGCTACTGCTGAGGAGATTTTAGCTAGGACAAAAGATGATGATAATCGACCTTTGCTAGAAGTAGAGTCACCGCTAGAAAAAATTAAAACTATGCTAGAGCAAAGAGCGGATAAATATGATTGTACTGAGTATAAAATTGATACTACTGAGCTTAGCATTGCTGAAGTAGTAAGTGAGGTTAAAAGTATTATTAAAGAAGCTTAGTTTAGGAAGGGGTTAGCTATGGAGAAGGTGAGAGTAGATTTAGGAGCAAGAAGTTATGATATTTTGATTGGGAATCAGATTTTATCGACTGTAGGAGAGCAACTAGCAGAATTAGATATTGGCAGAAAGATTCTGATTATTAGTAATGATTTGGTTTATGGATTATATGGTGAGGAGGTTAGAAACTCTCTGGAAGCTAGTGGTTTTAAGGTGGAAGTCGCTAAGATACCTGATGGAGAGAAGTATAAATCACTAGAGATAGCTAAAGGATTATATGATAGTGCTGTAGATTTTGAACTGGATAGAGAGTCGTCGATTTTAGCTTTAGGTGGTGGAGTAGTAGGAGATATTGCTGGGTTTATTGCTGCTACATTTATGCGGGGGATTAATTTTATTCAAGTGCCAACTACTGTGTTGGCCCAAGTGGATAGTAGTGTAGGTGGAAAGGTTGCTGTTAATCATCCGCAAGGCAAGAATTTAATTGGAGATTTCTATCAACCTAAATTAGTGCTAGCAGACAGTAAGGTATTATCTACTTTAGAAGATAGAGAGTTAAAGGCTGGAATTAGTGAGATTATTAAATATGGAGTGATTTGGGATCAGGAATTCTTTGCTTTTTTAGAAGCTAATTATGAGGCAATTTTAAATTTAGAGCCTACTGCTATACATCAAGCTATTAAGCGTTCCTGTCAGATTAAAGCTAAAGTAGTAGCAGAGGATGAGACAGAGCAGGGCTTGCGGGCTATTTTAAATTATGGTCATACTGTTGGCCATGCTATTGAAGCTGTTACTGATTATAATCAATATCGTCATGGTGAAGCTATTGCTATTGGAATGATAGCTGCAGCTTATTTAGCTGAAGAGATGGGACTTTTAACAACTGAAGCTAGAAAGAGACAGGAAAATCTAATTGCTAACTTTTCTCTACCAACTTCTTGTTCTGGACTTAAAGTTTCTGATTTAATTTCAGCTATGTCTAAAGATAAGAAGGCTAAAGAAGGGGATATCTACTTTATATTAGCTAAGGCGATTGGTGATGTCTTTATCACAGCAGATGTTGAGAGGACACAGTTGGAAAAAGTACTTATTGAAGTGGGGGGAGAGTTATGATTTTAGTCTTGCACGGGCCAAATCTAAACCTGCTAGGAACTAGAGAGCCTGATGTTTATGGTAGAACAACTTTGGCAGATATTAATCAGCAGTTGAGAAAAAAGGCTGAAGCTGCTGGTGTAGAGCTTGAAATTATTCAATCAAATGGAGAAAAAGAATTAGTAGATGCAATTCAAAGAAGTTTAAGTGAAGATATTGAAGGGATTATTATAAATCCTGCTGCCTATACACATTATAGTATAGCCATCAGAGATGCTTTAGCAGCCTGTGAAATTCCAATTATTGAAGTGCACTTAAGTAATATTTATCAGCGAGAAGAGTTTCGTCATAAATCAGTAATAGCTCCTGTAGTCAAAGGGCAGGTTGCTGGTTTTGGATTTAAAAGCTATTATCTTGCTTTTGATGCTATGTTGGACTTAATCTAAATTGAGGTGATAAATTTGTTGGCTAGATTGAACAGACTTAGAGATAAGTTAGAGGAAGAAGATTATGAAGCTATATTAATTACTAAAGAGGAAAGCAGATATTATCTTAGCGGATTTAGTGGAACGATGGCTTATCTGTTAATTACTCCTAAGCAAGCTTATTTATTAACTGATTTTCGCTATCTTGAGCAAGCCAAAGAGGAAGCTAGCAACTATAAGGTGGTTAGAATTAAGAAAAAGAGTTTGCATACAATAAAAGAATTAACAGAAAAATTAAATTTAGGCAGTCTTGCCTTTGAAGCAGAGGATCTAAGTTATCAACAGTATAAAAAGTATGAGAAAAACTTATCCTTAAAGCTAATCCCAAGTAATAATTTAGTAGATGATTTAAGGTGGATTAAAGATGATAGCGAGGTTAAAAAGCTCAAATCAGCGGTAGAGATTACAGATAAAGCCTTTGAAAAAATAATTTCTGAAATAAAATTAGGCATGAGTGAAAAAGAGCTAGCTTTAAAGTTGGAATTTCAGCAAAAAGAATTAGGTGCTGAGGCTAATGCTTTTGATTTTATAGTTGCTTCCGGGCCAAGGTCTTCATTGCCGCATGGAGTAGCAAGTGATAAATCAATTGCTAGAAATGAGTTGCTTACTTTGGATTTTGGTGCAGTAAAAGATGGCTATCATTCTGATATGACTAGAACTATCTTTACTGGAGAAAAAGCAAATTCAAAGCAAAAGGAGTTGTATTCAATTGTATTAAAGGCTCAACAAGAGGCGCTCTCGTCAATTAAAGCAGGCAAAAAGACTAGTGAGATAGATAAGTTGGCTAGAGATATAATTGCTGATGCTGGTTATGGGGAGTATTTTGGACATAGTTTAGGTCATGGAGTAGGTCTTGAAATCCATGAAGCACCACGTCTTTCACAACATAGTGACACTGTGTTGAAAGAAGGAATGGTAGTAAGTGTAGAACCAGGGATTTATTTATCAGGTGAATTTGGAGTTAGAATTGAAGATTTGGTTGTTGTCAAAAAGGATGGTATAATTAATCTAACCGACTCGACTAAAGAATTTATCTGTTTAGGACTTTAAAATCAAGTTGCTAGCAACTTGATTTTAGTTGATAGTTGATAGTTAAAATCAAAAACTATACAAATAAAGTTTAAGATCATATAATGAACTATATTTTGGATTTTTGATTTTATAAAACCATGCTCAAATAGGACACAGGCAAAAATTAATTTTGAATCAAAAATAAGGAATCAGTAAAATTGCAGATCAAAATTAAAGTCTAGAGTTATGTGATTTTGAACTATATGTTCTTGAACTTAACTGTAAACTATCAACTATAAACTGTAAACTTTTACTATAACAAGGGGGATTAAAAGTTGATTTCTACAAATGAATTTAAGACAGGATTAACAATTGAGTTAGATGGTAAATTGTATAAAATAGTTAATTATGATCATGTGAAGCCAGGCAAAGGAGGAGCTTTTTTACAGACTAAGCTTAAAAATATTGAAAATGGCAAGATAATTAATAAAAGATTTAGAGCTGGAGAAAAGGTAGCTAAGGCTCATATTGATACTCGTGAGTACCAATATTTATATCGTGAAGGAAATAAATATATCTTTATGGATCAAGAAAGCTATGAACAGATATCTATACCAAAAGAAGAGATAGGTGAGGCAGCTAAGTTTATTAAAGAGAATTCTAAAATTAAGATACAGATGTATCAAGGCGATACAATTGCTATAGACTTACCTGTTTTTGTAGAGTTAGCTGTTACTAAATCTCCACCAGCAGTTCGGGGTGATACAGTTTCAGGTGGTACTAAAGAGGTAACTTTAGAGACAGGTGCTAAAGTAGAAGTACCACTATTTATTGATGAAGGTGATATTTTGAAAATAGATACTAGAAGTGGAGAATATATGGAAAGACTTAATTAAGTTATTTTAGAGAGGATGAAAACTGTGAGAAAAACAGATTATTTAATTATCTGTTTAATAGTTATTAGCCTAGGATTTTTAACGAGCAATATTAGAGTTAAAGCAATAGAAAGATTTTATAATCGAGATAAAGCCCTCCAGATAAGTGACCCTCTCGCTAAAGATTTATTAGTCAATAAAACCTTTTATTTGAGTTGTGATTTTACTCCTTATGATTTAATTAAGCCTGATATAACTCATTTAATACCTGGTCATATGGAGCGGAATAAATTACGTTTTGAAGCAGCTTTGATGCTGGAAAATTTAAATTATAAGGCTATGCAGGATGGAATATTTTTATACTCTGTGTCTGGATACCGTTCATATCAGCGACAAGAAGAAATATTTTTAGCTAATGCTTCAGATAAAGGTTTTGACAAAGCTAATATGACTAGTGCTCTGCCAGGAGAAAGCGAGCATCAGACTGGTTTGGCTGTTGATTTAACCTCTGCTGAAGCTGATTTTAGATTAAGCACTGAATTTGGAGATACTAAAGAAGGAAAATGGTTAGCAGAAAATGCTCATTATTTTGGTTTTATAATTCGCTATCCTGAAGATGAAACTCACATTACAGGATATAGCTATGAACCTTGGCATTTAAGATATGTTGGAGTAGAAGATGCAGTTAAAATAGTAGAATTAGAAAAAACTTATGAAGAGTATTATTTTAAGCATAAGATTAGTTTATTTAATACTGTTAGTTTTAATAATAATCAGCAATATCGAGGTCTTTATGAAAACTTCACAATACTAGGTGACTGGTATTATCAAGTTAAAGAAGAGAAAGAAAAGGAAGAAGATGAAATTAGAATAGGTTTTTAGCTATTGCCTCCCGCAAGGGAGGTTTTTTTTATCTTTAAA
>LFFM01002323.1_pt1 | contig 12617 bp, 12 predicted proteins | sample 643131 | NCBI WGS metagenome assembly LFFM01 (sample SAMN03777445, study PRJNA286221) | soda lake metagenome | biome: soda lake; feature: Kulunda steppe; material: water; isolation source: sample Tc-Br brine of Tanatar trona crystallizer | place: Russia: Kulunda steppe | collected 2011-07
ATGTAGGCCGATGGTCGCGGTCATCGTGACAGACCATACTACAACCACCACGAAGAAAAATAGTCGCCAACCATACTGAAAGTGGTCGGTGAATCAGTACTAACTACTACTACATCTTACTGAATTTCGTAACAGTTACACAACCCCACGTGACCGGTGTGAGGTGCGGGTACGTTTTCGACCGGCCGCTGAACTACTCGAGGGCGACCCAGGCGTGGTAAAACCGCTGGAGTGCGGTCAGGTGGCCGACGACCGCGAGGAAGACGAGCAACCAGCCGACGATGTCGTAGCCGGCGACCTCCCCGGAGATCGGATAGGCGACTGCGGCGACGACGCCGATGATCGCGAGCCTGTCAGCGCGCCCGACGAGGCCACCGTAGACCCGATCGAGGCCGACCGCTTGGGCCTGGGTGCCGAGATAGGACGTCATCAGGACGCCCGTAACCGCTGCGATCCCGAGCAGGAAGTCCCCAAGGCCCGCCGCCAGGCCGACGACGACGACGATGTCGGCGTACCGATCGAGGACGTGATCGAGCAAGTCCCCGCCGGGGGAGGCGACACCCTGTTCGCGGGCGAGGGCACCGTCGACGACGTCGAGCCAGCCGTTCAGAAACACGAGCACGGAGGCGACGACGTACCAGATCCGGTCCTCGACGCCACCCAGGTAGAAGGCGACGGCCGCGGCAACCGCCATCCCGAACGCCAGCACGCTCACGCCGTTCGGCGTCAGGCCGGCGCGATCGAAGCCCATGACGAACGGATCGAGCACGCCGGAGACGTAGGGTCTGAGCCTGTCGAGGGTCATAGATACGAGAGGTACTCGACCTCGCCGGCACTCGGCTCTCGCTCGCCGTGGATGACGGCCTCGAGGTCGCCGGCCACCGCCGCGGGCGTCCGGCCCGTCGTATCGATCTCGTACACCGACTCCGTGCCGTGACGGTCGACCGCCTGCGTGAGGATCACGTCTACGGCCTCGCTCTCGGCGTTCTCACTCGCTTTCGCCTCGCTCTCGCCGCGCTCGAGTAACCGTTCCTCGAGTTCCCCGGGGTGACATCGGAGGACCGCGACGCGGTCGGCCTCGACGTGGTGGGCGAGGTGGGATTCGATCACACACTCCTCGCGATCGGCGAGCCAGGACTCGAGGGCCTCGAGGTCGACGATCTTGCTCCCCTCGCGGCCCTCGTCGACGTCGGTGTAGAGTCCTTCGGGTTCGATGGCCTCGTTCACGTGGATCACCTCGAGGTCCGTCTCGAGGCACGCCGTCACAGTCGTCTTGCCCGTTCCGGGCGTGCCGGTGACGGCCACTCTCACCGTTCGGTCACCTCGGCCGCGTCCGTTTCGTCGGCCCCCTCGGCCAACAGTTCGTTGAGCGTCTCGACGGCGCGTTCGGTCTCCGCCTCGGTGCCACAGGTGATCCGGATACACCCCGGGAGGCCGAAACTGGTACAGTCTCTGACGATGACGCCCCGCTCTTGCATCCCCTCGGCGACGACGCTCGCGTTCCCGACGTCGACGAGGACGAAATTGGCCTCGCTCTCCCAGACGTGGGCGTCGACGGTCTCGCGCATGTACTCGCGGGCGTCGCGGGCCGTCTCGACCGTCCGGGAGACGTGTTCGTCGTCTCCCACGGCGGCGAGTCCGGCCCGGCAGGCGAGTTCACTCGCTGCGAAGGGGGTGTTCACGCGGGTGTAGGCCCCACCCCACTCGCCGGGGACGACGGCGTACCCCAGACGGATCCCCGCGAGGCCGTAGGCCTTCGAGAACGTCCGCAGGACGGCCACGTCGTCGCGGGCTGAAAAGCCCGCCCGCCCTTCGGTCAGGGCGAGCGCGCTCTCGCGGTCGGTGAACTCGCCGTAGGCCTCGTCGACGACCACGAGCGTCCTCTCGTCGGTCCCCTCGGCGACCCGCTGGATCTCCTCGAGTGCCATCGTCGATCCCGAGGGGTTGTGCGGACTCGTGATCCAGACGAGTCGGTCGCCGTCGTAGCCTTCGAGGACGGTCTCGGCCGTTTGTTCGAACTCCTCGGCTCTCGAGAGGTCGTACTCGCGGACCTCGCCGTGGTGAAAGCGCGAGCTCATCCCGTAGTAGGCAAAGCCCGGCGAGGGGACGAGGACGCTGTCACCGGGCTCGAGGGTCGCCCTGTGGAGGTAGTCGATCGCGCCGTCGCCGCCGTTTCCGAGCCACACCTGCTCGCCGTCGACGTCCCACTTCTCGGCGAGGGCGTCGGTGAGGTCGGCGTGGGCGGCTTTCGGGTAGGAGCTGACACTCGAGGCGGCCTCGCGGACCGCGACGGTGGCCGCGGGCGAGGGGCCGTGGGGGTTCTCGTTGGAGGCCAGTTTGACGAACTCGTCGGGCTCGCGGCCGAGTTCGCGGGCGACCTCCTCGATCCCCCGACCCGCCTCGTATGCGACGTGGGTGGACAGGTCGCGTGGTTGCATACGCGAAGGGTCCGCCTCGGGGGCCTTAAGACTGCTTACACGGACTGACGGTCCGTCGAGACTGGGTCACAGAAACGTCCGCAAGATCCCGTTGAACGTCTCCGGTCGCTCCCGTGGCACCCAGTGTCCACAGTCCTCGAGGACCTCGAGGTCGGCCTGTGGAATCCGCTCTGCTGCACGTTTCGACCAGCGGGCGGGGAACAGTGGATCCTCCGAGCCGTGGACGAGCAGCGTGGGGACCGAAAGCCGCTGGAGGTCGCTGGCGTAGTTCGTCAGTGCCGTCCCGTCGGCTGCGAGTTCGTTGCGCTGGAATGCCTCGAACGCCGAACCGGCACCTGGCTCGCTCGCGCGTTCTTTCACACCCTCGACGAACTCCCGGGGGAGTCCGGCGGGATCCGAAACGACGTTCCCGAGACCGACACGGGTGGCCGTCCTCGAGGTCCCCAAGGCGTTCCACCCGAGGGTGTTGGCGCCGGGAAGGTGTGCGGTGGTCTTCCAGAGCGCCCCGACCGGGATCTCCTCGCCGAGCCCGTAGCTCCCGACGAGTGCCAGCCGGTTCACCCGGTCTGTGTTCTCTAAGGCGTACCCGAGTGCCGCCGCCCCACCCATCGAGAGCCCGACGAGGATCGCGTCGTCGACGTCGATCGACTCGAGAAAGCCCTCGAGAAGGGAGACGTAGCTCTCCGTGGAGTGGGTCACGTCGCCGACGCTGTCGCCGTAGCCGGGCCAGTCGGGGGCGTAGACCCGGTGGGTCTCGGCGAGTTCGTCGATGGCGTGTCGCCACGAGAGGGTCGCGTCGTCGACGCCGCCGCCGTGAAGCAAGACGACCGGCGGCCCCGCGGCCCCCGCCCGCCGGTAGGCGATCCGGGTCCCCTCGACGGTCCGCACGCCGGTTCCACCCGTCATGGCGTAAACTCCGCTTCGGTGAGTCTGACGGCGAGGGTCTCGGAGACGTCGCGTAAGTCGTATTCGGGCACCTCACCGTCGGTCCGCCGGAGGTAAAGCGGTTCGACGAGTCGTGGCCGGTCGTGCAGTTGTGCCGTCGTCCCCCCCTCGGCGTCGGTTTCGGTCTCGGGCGTCTCGAGGCCGTAGAGTTTGAGCAACTCGCCGGTCTCCTCGGGGTCGACCTCGCCAGTACGAAGCGCCTCGGCGAGTTCCCGGGAGAGCCACTCCGTCTCGCTGACGCTCGGATCGTGGACGAGAACCTCCTCGACAAAGCGGACGATGTACCACTGGAGGTCGTTGAGCAAGGAGACGGCACCGCCGACGCTCACCGTCCGCACCGCCAGTGCGTTCTCGAACGGCCGTTCCAGGTCGTAGGTCGCGAGGGCCTCCCGGGAGGTTTCCCTCGAGAGCAGTTCGTATCGCAGGTTCACCTCCGGAGAGCCGACGAGACAGATGCGTGTCACTGGTTTCACTGGGGTCGAGAACGTAATGTCGGTTTCGCCTGCAAACGGCCGGCCGTCCGATCACCGCGGGAGGTCAGACGCCGGTGGGCCGACGACGCCGCGCGTCGGTCTCGACGGTAGCGTCGCCCGGCGGCTCTAGAGTGTGACGATCGTCGCCTCGGCGGCGACCTCCTCGGCGCGCTCGATGAGACCATCGGGTTCGGCCCCGAGTAAGGGCTCTGCGCGGGCGTTGGTCTCGGCGCGGTCGGGGGCGAGGCGGTTACAGCCGGCGTCGATGGTCGAGTCGGTGAACGTCCCGATCTCCCGGGCGCGGGCGACGATGTCATGTTTGTCCCAGGTCAGGAGGGGACGGTGGATCGGCAGTTCGGTCACGCGGCTCGTCACCCCGATGTTCTGTGCGGTCTGACTGGACTTCTGGCCGATCGCCTCGCCGGTGACGATGCCACTGGCGTCGACCCGTTCGGCGATACACTCGGCGATACGGTAGAAAAACCGCCGCAGCGAGAGCATCCGCCCTTCCTCCATCCCCTCGGCGAGGGTGGCGACGGCCTCGCCGCCGGGGACCCGGTAGACGTCCATCTCGAAGTTCGGCGCGTAGCGGGAGAGTGAGCGGACGGTCTCGTAGGCCCGGACCTCGTGATCTACGCCACCGTACGCGCCGAGGTCGACGTAGACGGGGATCACGGGACTCCCCCGGCACATCACCTCGTAAGCCGCCACGGGCGAGTCGATCCCGCCGCTGACGAGCGCGACCATCGGGGCCTGCGATCCGAGGGGGAGGCCGCCGGGGCCGGGAACGCTCTCGAGGTAGACGAACGCGGTCTCCTCGCGGACCTCGACGCCGAAGGTGACGTCGGGTTCCTCGAGGTCGACGTCCGGTTCGAACACGTCTTCGACCGCCTCCCGGATCGCGTCACCGCCCTCGATCGCGACGTCCTCGCTGGTAAAGGGGAGGTCCTTGGCGGCCCGGCGGGCGTCGACCGCGAAGGATCCGCCGTCGTAGCATTCGCGGGCGGTTTCGGCCAGAGCCTCGCGGACGGCCTCGAGGTCGGGTGAGACCGTCAGACAGGCGCTCGCGGAGACGACACCGAAGGCGTCTGCGGCCGTCCCGGTCGCCTCCTCGACCGCGTCCTCGGTGGTGTGGATCACCGGCCTGCTCCAGCGTTGTTCGACATCGCCGGGGAGTTCGCGGTCGGAGAGGAGGGCCTCGATGTTCTCCGCGAGGATCCCCTCCATGTACCGCGTTACCTGCGTACTCTTCGTGTTCAGGTCCCCGTGGCGGACCAGAACGACGTCGGCTCCCGGCGGGTGCATATAGACGGGGTACACCGTCGGGGCTATAAGGGGATTACGAGGACGGGTTTCGTCCGGACGCAGAACAACCGATCTCACAGCTCAATCGAGATCGCTTGTGGTCGTCGAATACGCTTCTCCCGAGAGATGGTGCTCATACTGTCGGTCATAGATACGTACACCACCTCCGAGAGAAGACGAACTGACACGCGCTGTACCGCCAGTTCTGTCACACACGGGTTCACAGGTCCATGACCGACAGTATCAGTCGTGACGACCCGTCTCAGACCGTCTGGGGCCGTTACCTCGATGTGATATCCCGTCCGTACGAGGTCCTCAGAGCAGGACCTGCCCGAGATTCCACTCGAGTCTTCAGCGGCGACGACGAGCAGATCGAGTCTGGATCGTCTCACCGTCAACGGAGATTTCCGGTGGATGGATCGTGTCCAGTTCCGGATCGGTCGGTTCGAACTCCGCCTCGGGGCCGAAACCCGGTAACCGACCGAGACACCCCGAAACGGCCAGCGTACCACAACCAGCCGTCGCTGTGAGAAACGCCCTACGTCTCATATGACTAACCCTTCTCTGTTGGATGAAATAGTTACTGTCCAAGGTGGGATGAAATGAGCGATTCGGGTTCGGGTTTATGACCCCACAACCCGACCTCGGGTATGTGTCCAAAGACCGTCCTCGCCGTCGACGCCTCCCCGGAGATGGTACGGACCGCCGTCACCTGTCGCATCGCGGCCCACCACTTCCCCGACCCGGAGGCGTTCGTCGACGAGGTCGCCCGCATCCTCCGCCCCGGCGGACCCCTCGCCTTCGAGGACAACGTCTCCCCCGACGACCCCGACCTCGAGGCAACCCTCAACCGCCTCGAGAAACTGCGTGACCCGACACACGTCCACTCCCACCGGACGGGGACCTGGGTCGGGTGGCTCGAGGCACGCGGGTTCGACCTCGAGGAGGTCGTTCACTTCAAAAAGCGCCTCGACTTTTCTCACTGGATCGAGGCCCAGTCACTCGAGGCCGACCGTCGGGCTGACGTGACCGGTGTGGCGGTAGATCCCGACGATGAGGACGCCGCCAGCGAGCGCGGGGACGACCGCGCTTACCACGTAGACGGCCTCGAAGCCGATCGTCCCGACGAGCGGTAAGGAGACGAGCGGGCCGAGACCGCCGCCGACGTCCCCGAGGACGTTGTTGGTCCCTATCGCCCGCCCCATCCGGTCTTCGGGCGTCAGATCCGCGAGCAAGGCGGTGAGCGGGCCACCGACCCCACCCTGTCCAGCCCCGATCAGGACGCAGGCGGCTACGATCCACTCGATCGAGGAGGCGAAAGCGAGGACGGCGAAGCCGACACAGGTCGTCGTAAGGAAGGCGACGAGCACGGGAACGCGTGCCCCGACCGAGTCACTCAGGGCTCCCCCGCCGAGGGTAAAGGTCGCCCCCGCGAGGACGGTTACGGCCATCAACATACCCGAAGAGCCCTGTGCGTCGAGGCCGAAGACGGTCACCTCCCGAGATCCGATCAGAAGAACGAGCGTGGAGAAAAACACCCCGATGTAAGTGAAATACAGCCCGAAGTTGACCACTCCGGCGGTGAGTGCGGGCAGACTGGTGTCGACGTCCCAGGGTTTGACTCCCCCCTTCGTCTCCCCGACGTGCGTCTCGGGGACGATCAGGTAGGCCACGACGCTCGCGAGTGCGGCGAAGGCGGCGGCGAGGATAAAGGCCTCGCTGTTGCCGTAGAGATCACTGACCACCCCGCCGAGGACGAGCCCGGCCGGGAAGCCGAAGGTGATCCCCGCCCGAACCATCCCCATGCTCGTGCCCCTCGAGGTCGCGTCGCTGACGTCCGCGGTGATCGTGTAGGCGGTGGCGAACACGAGCGCGCTGCCGAGTCCCCACAGGATCCGGGCGAGCAAGAACCACGCTTCGGGCGCGTTCGAGTGGATGGCGATCACGTAGCCGAGGGTGGCGATGCCCTCGATCGCGAGGCCGGCGACGAACGGTTTCCGGGTGCCGATCCGATCGACGAGCGCGCCCGCCGGGGCGTTGCTCACCAGCCTGACAAAGCGGTTCGCACTCAGGATCACCCCGACCATCAGCGCCGAGATGCCAAGGACTTCCCCGAGGTTCGGCAGGATCGGAAATATCACGCCGCCGCCGAAGCCGACGAAAAACGTACTCGCGACGACGGCGAGGATAACGCTCCGGGGGCTTCGTTCCGACTCGCCCGTCGACGGTTCCCTCACTGTGTTCTCTCGTACTCCAGGTGATGGTAAGTCGGTCGGTTCTCGCCGGGAACGGTCGAGCGCCCCCGGGACGGGCGTTCGGTCCTAGAACGTCGTCAACTCGCCGTCGATGACCTTCCGGGTGATCTCGGTCACGTCGGCGAGTTTCTCGTCGGTGATCTCGATGACTTCGTCCTCGACGTCGGGGATCGCGACGCCCTCCTCGGTGACGACGTGGGCGTCGGCGACGTGGGGTCGGTCGATGGGCTGGCCGATCTGGCTGAGCAGTCGCACGCGCATGTCACGGATCCCCTCGACTTCCTCGACGACGCCCTCTGCGATCGCAGTCGACAGCAGGTTGTAGATCTTGCCGATGTGGTTGACCGGGTTCTTGCCACTCGTCGCCTCGATCGACATCGAGCGGTTTGGCGTGATGAGGCCGTTCGCACGGTTACCCCGACCGACGGAGCCGTCGTCACCCTGTTCGGCCGAGGTGCCGGTGACGGTCAGATAGATCGAGCCACTGGCGTAGTCGTCGGCCGTGTTGACGTGGACGTCGACATCGCGATCGGTGTACTCGCCGGCGACCTCGAGGACGTACTCGCGGACGGATTCGACGGCGTCGACGTACCCATCCAGGTCAGCGATGTAGGCGTCTATCATCGCCGCGGCGACGGTGACGTCTATGTGATCGCCCTCGCGTTTGCCCATGATCTTTACGTCGGGGCCGAGTTCGGGGTGGTCGGCGGCGTAGGGACCGTTGAGTCGGGCTTCGGCGTTGAGCACGATCCGCTCGGTCTCGGTCAGTGGCGCGTGGCCGACGCCGAAACTCGTGTCGTTGGCCATCGGCACCGTCGCGCCGTCCTCGCCGAAGACCTCCTGGAGGTCACCGCTTCCCTCGCCGAACTTCACGTCGACGACGACGTCGGTGCCGTACTCGAGTTCCGGGATCGCCCCCTCGAGGTACTCGCGGGCGGCCCGCAGGGCGATCGTCTCCGTCGGGATGATCTCGCCGTCGTAGCGTTTCGTCGCCCGGCCGACGATCAGGAGGTAGATGGGGTTCGCGACCTCGCCGCCGCCAAAGGCGGGGTTGGCTTCGCCGGCGACGAGCTGGGTCTCGTCGGTGTTGAAGTGTAAGACCTTGCCGACCCGGTCTATGTACGCCCTGGCGAGTGCGCCGGCGACCGCTTCGGCGACGCCGTCACAGATCGAGTCCGGGTGGCCGATCCCTTTCCGTTCGACGATCTCGACTTCCTGATCCTCTACAGCCCGACGGTCGATCGGCTCGACTCGAATGTTCCGTTCAGTCATTGGCGAGGGTTCGCCCGGTGTGGTTCTATAACTTGCGGAAAGCGCACAGCGTGTGAAAATGCGCCGTAGTTATTCCGCCTCCAGGACAAACTCGAGGTAAGAGGTTTGAATCCCGTCGTCGGGATCGAGGCCGAGACGGTCGAGGACGGCGAACGCGCCCTCGCGAGCCGTTTCGATCTCGCTTTCCTCGGCTTCGGTCTCGACCTCGACGAACTCGCCGACGCCGTCGACGGCGTCGAGAGTGACGGTGTAGCCCTCGAGGGCGAAGTGCTCGCGGTCTTTCCGGACCGTCGCGGCCGGCGCGAAGCCGAGACCCGAGAGGATCGACTCGATCGTCTGTGCGTCTTCGATCCCCGTCTCGAACTCCTCGCGGGTCTTCGAGTCGTCGTCGACGAGTGGCCCCTTGTAGGTCAGGCGGGTCTCCGCGTCGCCGTCGGTGCGATCGCTCTCGTGGCGAACCCGCAACGCCTCGTCGGTGTCGGCGAACGAGCGATGTGGCGCGTCGTAGTAGACGTCTTCTTGAACGACGTCGTCGACGGCCGTCGCCTCGAGTTCGCCGAGTCGGTCACGCACGACCTCGAGGGAGGTGGGGACTTTCACTTCGACCTCGTACATGCCCGAAGCAAGGCAGGGGCGTCGTAAGTATCGGTCGTTGTGCGGGCGAAAACGCGGCTCTTAAATGTAGACGGCGGGACGTACCATGTATGACTGAGGACCAGGAGGCCCAAGAGGCCGAAGACGTCGAGGACGTCGAGGACGTAGAGCCCGAAGAAGAGCCAGGACTCCAGAACGGCGAGTTCGTCGAACTCGAGTACACCGCACGAACGGTCGACGAGGAGTTGCTCGTCGACACCACAGACCCCGAAGTCGCCGAAGAGGAAGGCGTCGAGGAGAACCGTGAGTTCAAAGCGCAGACGATCGTCCTCGGCGAGGGTCACGTCTTCGACGCCGTCGAGGAGGCCATCCTCGGCAGCGAGGTCGGCGACTCCGGGACCGTCACGGTGCCCGCCGAGGAGGCGTTCGGCGAGTACAACCCCGACGACGTCGAGACCGTAAGCGTCGAGAAGATCGACGAGGACGACCGCTACCCCGGCGCACACGTTCACCTCGATGGCCGCCACGGCCACATCACGACGATCGTCGGCGGCCGCGCCCGCATCGACTTCAACCACCCACTCGCCGGTGACGACGTCGAGTACGACTACGAGATCGCCGACGTCGTCGACGACCGCGAACAGCGCGCCGCCGGCCTCTTCGAGATGTACCTCGACGTCGAACCCGAACTCGAGATCGAGGTCGACGAGGTCGAAGAGGAGACGCTCGTCGAGCCCGAGGAAGACAGCGGGACTCCGGAGGAGTCGCGTGAAGACGACGAAGACGCCGAACCCGAGTTCGAGACCGAAGTCGTCGAGAAAGAAACCCTCTACGTCGAGTCCACGCCGGAGCTGACGATGAACCAGCAGTGGATGTTCTCGAAACAACAGATCGCCCAAGACGTCATCGACAAGGTCGGCGTCGACCGCGTCATCGTCCAGGAGGTCATAGAGGGTGCCGGCGGCATGGGTATGCCCGGCATGATGGGCGGTATGGGCGGTGGCGACATCGAGGACGCCCTCGAGGACGTCGACGTCGACGCGGACGAGATCGTCGAGGAACTGGAAGGCGCAGCCGACGAGGAGTAAGTCAGTACCTGCAGTGACAATCCACTAGAGTTTTTCGCCGTCAGTCTCAGGCGATATCCCGGCTCGTATCGATTTCGACGCGTTCGGAGAGCTCGAGTTTGATCGCCTCGGTGGGGGCACCGCCACGGCGGAACTTGGGGATCGTGAGGTGGTTCTCGACGTCCGTCGCGCCGACCGTCGTTCGGAGGTCGAAGACGGCGTCGACGAGGTGTGCGGTCGTCGTCCGGTTTTCCGGCGCGTGGTCGCCTTTCAGGCAGTGTAAGACGGCGATGCCCCGCGTCTCGAGCATCTTGTCTTTGAGGTAGTTCAGGAAGTCGATGTAGGCGGTCAGGTCGGCCCGCTCGAGGACGTCCATCGGATCGACGATGAGGTTCGCCCCCTCCGGGAGCGCGCCGACGAAGCGCTTTGCGTCCTCGAGTGGGTTCTCCCCGGACACCTGGCGGATCGTCGGACTCCCGACTTCGGCCATCGACGACTCGATCGCGTGTTCGATCGTCGACGTCGAACGCATCGTCGAGAGATACAGCGTGCCGCGGGCGGCGGTGAGTTCGTACAACAGCAGCTCCGACTGACTGGCCGGTTGGGCGGTGTAGGCCACGACGCACCCCGGCGGCAACCCGCCGTCGAGTTTCCGATCCAACACGTCGATCCCGGTCTCCAGCCGACCCACCATACTATTGCTAAATCTTGCCGTAGAATCCTGATAACTCTTTGCCTTGAGTTCGGCCGCGACGGAGCCGTAGACACGCCTGGCGGCGTCGGCCTCGAGGGGCGACTCGACTTCGGGAACGGCCCCCAGAACCGGCACGTCGATCCGATCACGAACCGGCCGTGTCACCTGACTCGAACGCGTGAGGACCGTCCCGGCGATCGCAACTCCGAGGTCACGGGCGACGGCGACGGTTTTCTCGGCTGCGGCCAGACTCCGGTCCCCGTCGGTCGTCACCACCACCGCCGCGTCGGCGGCCTCGAGGGGTTCGGCCACGTCCGGCCCCACCCCGGTCGGACAGTCGAGGACTACCTCGACCGGGGCGGTCTCGAGGCGGCCCAGGAGTCGCCGGTAGTCGACTGTCTCCCCCTCGGTCGGTCCCGGAACGACGCCGGCTTCGGGCGTCCCGGGGAGGGGTTGGGCGACGTCGTCGAGATCCATTCGATCCTCCAGGGCCGCGACGGTCGGCTCGCGCTCTACGTTCGCGGCGACGTGGAGGTTCGGAAGCTGTCGGTCGGCGTCGACGGCGGCGGCGGGGGTTCCGGCCTCGGCTAGCGCCCCCGTCACGCCGAGGGCCGTCGTCGTCTTTCCACAGCCGCCTTTCGCACCCACGATGGCGATCATGGGCGTGGCTGGGCGCGGTATCCGACTTGAACCCTCGGCCGGGTTAGGAAAGCGCGTCGAGCAACGAGCACTTCCGGCAGCGTTCCCGGGTGGTCGTCGCGCCACACTCGACACACTCACCGAGGTCCGCACCGTCGTCGTCCTCACGGTGTCGGTCGGCGACCATCCCCGCGAGTTCCTCGTACCCGGAGAGAATCGAGTGACGCGTTCCGGGGTGGTCCTCCTCTAGGTCGTAGAGCAGTCGCTGGATCTCCCCGCGGTAGGCCTCACTCGAGTGGGGACACTCGGTGATGTGGGCGGGCAACTCCTCTAGGTGGGCATAGAGGGCGACTTCCTTCTCGGGGACGTCCCGAAGGGGTTTCGCACGCGGGACGAACTCATCGCCGTCCCCGCGTTCGGAGAGGGGCCCGAGACTGGCGTCGAAGTGTTTGGCCATCTGGTCGACGTCGCCCGCGAGGAAGTTCATCAGCGCGGTCTGGGCCTCGTCGTCTAAGTTGTGGCCGGTCAACAGCAAGTCGGCCTCGAACTCCTCGGCGTACGTCGAGAGCAAGTCCCGCCGGAAGACCCCACAGTAGGCACACGCGGCCATGTTCTCCGGATCGTCCTCGACGACGTCGTCCATGCGGACCCCGAACTCCGCTTCGTAACTCGCGACCTCGTGGCGGATCTCGAGGTCCTCCGTAAGGGACAGACAGGCCTCGAGGCTCTTATCGCGGTAGCCCTCGATCCCCTCGTGGATGGTCAGGCCGACGAGTTCGATCCGGGGGTCCTCGGCGAAGGTGTCGTGGAGGATCCTCGTCAGGACGACGCTGTCTTTGCCCCCGGAGAGGCCGATCACCCACGTCTCCGGATCGTCGGGGTTGGCGTCTCCCGGCACGAGGTCGTCCCGGCGAACCCGTCTGCGAACCCGCCGC
>LFFM01002324.1_pt1 | contig 12616 bp, 8 predicted proteins | sample 643131 | NCBI WGS metagenome assembly LFFM01 (sample SAMN03777445, study PRJNA286221) | soda lake metagenome | biome: soda lake; feature: Kulunda steppe; material: water; isolation source: sample Tc-Br brine of Tanatar trona crystallizer | place: Russia: Kulunda steppe | collected 2011-07
AGCCACCGATCGATCGGGATGCCGAATCCCATCTTCGGCCGCTCGAGCAACGGCCTCGGCACGTGGCGATACAAGACCTGTCGAAGGGCCCACTTGGTCGTTCCCTCCCGAATTTTAAATTCCAGGGGGAGTCGCCAGGCGAAGTCGACGACGCGGTCGTCGAGTAGCGGAACGCGGGCCTCGAGACTGACGCCCATCGACGCCCGGTCGACTTTGGTCAAAATGTCGTCGGGCAGATAGCTGACCAGATCGAGGTACATCATCCGTTCGGCGAAGCCCGCCTGCTGTGGAGGGTGGCGCCGCAACGGCTGGTCTTCGTCGAGGCCGACGACGACCGACGCCGGATCCGGCCAGTCGGCGCGAAGCCGGGCGTAGACCTCGTCGATGGACGATACGGCGATCATGCGGGCGAGTTTCTGTAGTTTTTCGGCGGGAAGTCGAATCCGCAGAGGTTTCGGAATGAGCGATTCGAGCCGGTTGTAGATGGCATCGACGCCGGCCGGGTCGGGAAGCAGCATCGCCTTCGATACGGCGCGCCGTATCGGCTGCGGGATCGGTCCCACCAGTTGCCACAGTCGAGGGGCCCACAGATGGCGGTTGTAGCCGCCGAATAATTCGTCGCCGCCGTCGCCCGACAGCGCCACCGTGACATCGCGGCGCGCGATCTGGCTGACGAGAAACGTCGGGATCTGCGAGGAGTCGGCAAAGGGCTCGTCGTACAGTGTCGGAAGTTGGGGAATGACATTGCGCGCTTCGTCGGCGGTGACGTACTGCTCGGTGTGGTCGGTGCCCAGGTGGTTGGCGACTTCGGCGGCGTCGGTCGCCTCGTTGTAGGCCTCCTGGTGAAAACCGATCGAGAAGGTCTTGACCGGTCGATTTGAGATCGACTGCATCAGGGCGACGACCGTCGACGAGTCGATGCCGCCCGACAAAAAGGCGCCCAGTGGCACATCGGCGATCATGCGGTCGTCGACGGCCTGCAGCAGGCGGTGTTCGAGTTCGTCGACAGCCGCTTCGGGCGAGCCCTCAAACGGCGACTGAAGCCCGCCGGTGGCGACGGCGCCCGCCGTCCAGTAGCGCCGGAATCGAGCTCGGGCGTCCGGGGCATCGTAGGTCTCGATGGCCCCGGGCTCGAGCTTTTTGATGCCCTCGTAGATCGAGCGCGGCGCCGGAATGGAGTTGAGCCGAAGCAAGTCCGCCAGCGCCTGGCGGTCGATGCGCCCGTCAAAGCCCGGCATCTCAAAAAAGGGCTTGAGCTCGGAGCCAAAGACCAGCGAGGAGCCGATGCGACCGACGTACATCGGCTTGATGCCCAGGCGGTCGCGCACCAGCGACAGGCTGCGCTGCTGGCGATCCCACAGGGCGAAGGCGAACATCCCGTTGGCCCGCTCTAACGCGTCGTCGAGACCGAAGACCTCGATGGCCGCCAGAAGGACCTCCGTATCGGAGTCGCCCCGAAATCGATACTCCGGTCGGCGGGCCCGAACGTCGCGGCGGATACGGGCGAAATTGTAGATCTCGCCGTTGTAGATGATGACATAGCGCCCGGAGGCCGACTCCATGGGCTGGGCGCCCTCTTTGGAGAGGTCGATGATCGCCAGGCGCCGATGGCCCAGGGCAATGCCGGCGTCGTCATCGGTCCACACCCCCCGACCGTCGGGGCCGCGGTGTACAAGGGTGTCGGTCATCTCGCCGATAAGATTCTGCGGCGAGCCGTCGAGGTCGGTGGTCCAAAATCCGGTGAGTCCGCACATAGATATCTTGGGTCGTAGGTCGCAGCTAATCAGGTCATCAGCGGTGTGGCATCAACTCGTGGAGTCCCCGTCGAAACTGAAGGTATCCGGCCAAAGCGACGACGAATGCAAGCGCCACGGTGACCACTTCCAGTGAGCTGACGCAGGTCCGACACGGATCGGCGATGTCTAGTTGAATCTGCCACATATCGGGATTTGTGTAGGGCCAGCCAAACCAGGCGGCAAATAAGTAGCCCGTGTGTTCGTAGCCGCGCACCACATCATTGACCAGGTCGGCGCCCAGATGCGAGGCCCAGCCGGCGACCCACCATCCAACGGGGCGAGCCCAGCGGGCCCGGCGAAGTTCGCTCCACTTCCAGATAAGAGCGACCAGCGCCCACACGTAGATCGAATGGCCGACGGTCCGTCCGTAGGGACTGAGCTCGGCGAATTGAATCGATTTGTCGATGATATCCGGCGTCAGCGCTCCCAGTACAACCGGGTATAGCGCCGTCTGCACGCGAAGTGGTTGTCGCCGGGCCACCGCCGGAGCGGCCGCCAGAAGAACACCCACCGAGATGTGGCCCGGGATATACACAGTGTCGTCTGGCTCCGTGCTAACTCGTCGTGATCGATGTGGAGGCGAGCAATTTTTGGATTGACGGCAACGGCGATGGAACAAATCTTTATACTGCGCGCACTGCGATCGAGAAATCGACGCCGTTGTGTCACAGTACGCACCGCAACAGCACAGAAGCTGTCAAAATAGTGTCGGACCGAGCGAGGCCGAGAAGATTTTGCCGCAGTTTTCGATCGAAAGACGAGACCTAGCAGCGCTAAGTCGAGGATTTTCGACGGGAACTGCGGTCTAAATCAGCCGGAAATCGCGACGGGAGACTTTTTTGATAGCTTCTCAACCCCCCGGTCATTGACCAGAGATTCAGTGGAGTATCATGGACGTCAAACGCCTCTTTGACATCGCCGCCGCCGGTGCCGGCATCGTCGCCGTCTCTCCGATCCTCGCCGGAGCCGCCATCGGTGTAAAGCTGACGATGGGTTCTCCAATTTTATTTACCCAGACCAGGCCCGGCTATCGGGGCGAGCCGTTTCGCATCTACAAATTCCGGACCATGTCCAATGAACGGGGGCCCGACGGCGAATTGCTGCCCGATGCCCAGCGGCTGGGCGCCTTCGGAAAATTGTTGCGCTCGACGTCGATCGACGAGTTGCCCGAATTATTCAACGTTCTCAAGGGCGATATGAGTCTCGTCGGCCCCCGACCGCTTTTGATGCGCTATCTGGAGTTGTACGACGAATTCCAGAATCGGCGCCACGAGGTGCGTCCCGGGATCACCGGCTGGGCACAGGTCAACGGGCGCAATCAATTGAGCTGGGATGAAAAATTTGAACACGATGTCTGGTACGTCGACAACCAGAGTCTGTGGCTCGATATCAAGATCTTGGTCAAGACGGTCCTCCAGGTCCTGAAGCGCGACGGCATCAGCCAGGAGGGCGAGGCCACAGCGGCCTATTTTACGGGAAGTGACAGCGGTGATGCCGACCCGGGTGATGCCGTCGAGGCCACCGGCTCGTAGCGCGTTGGATGGCGCTTGGCAGACGGCCGGTTATCGTCCGGTGACGTCGGGAATCGCAAAGATACTTCCCACCGTCAGCGAGTGGACCGCGCCGGTATTGCGACCCCACACGGTGTACTGGTAGTTGGCCGTCAATTCGATCTCGCCCAGATCGACGAGTAATCCGGCACTCAGATCCACAGCGTCGCGATCGAGGCGCAGATCTTGTTGGCTGATATTATCGCCGGTGTAGTCGGCGGCGGCCACCGTCGGGTCTTCGGCGATAAAGGTGGTGCCGATGACGTCTCCTTCGATGACGGTGAGATGCCCGCTGACGCCGGCCATCGCGATCAGCGACGAGCCGATCGGTTGACCGACCCTCAGATTGCCCACCGCCTGGTGGCCCGGCGCCCCGAAGCGATAGCGGGCGCCGGCCTCGGCGCGCACAAAACTTCCGGTCGGCAGGACACCGCCGATGAGCAGCGATTGCGTCAGATCGGCCTGACCGTCGCCGAGCGTGGCCTGGCCTCCGGTCTGTTCGGTGCCGTCTTCGGTGGTCGTAAACGTGCCGGTGGGACTGGTGTAGCCCGTCGGCACTTTGGCCGTCGTCGACGTGGTGATCATGATGTCGCCGGAGACCAGATTGTAGCGTCCCGACAGCCGTAGATCGCCGGCGCCAAATTCCGAGGAGCTGAAGTCGAGAATCGACTCCGTGGCCTCCCCCGGCGTCGGCGTGTCTTCAAATTCATCGAGCACCAGTGCATCGGCCTGGTAATTGACGTTGGAGACCTCAATGCCGATGGCGCCCTCGAAGCGATCGGTAAAGCCGTAGCGGGCGCCGAGGCGCATGGTCTGGGCGCGGTAGCGACCCTGAAGCGGAAACGACTGATGGTGGCCGTCGGGCAAATATTCACTGCTGGCGTAGTCGAAATTCTGATCCATGGTCAGCGTCAATTCGTCGCCGGGCAGCGTCCAGGGAGAGCCCACGGCGGGGACGGACCACATCAGCACGGCGACGGCAATGATCGCCGCCGCCGAACCTCGACGCAGCCAACAGCGGCGGCGTCGGTCGACAGATGGGGCAACGCGGGGCTCATCGTTCATGGCAGTAGACTTCATACGTTACGTAGAAATAATCGCTAAAATCCGCGGGGCGGACCGTCTTCAGTGGGATCGTCATCGTCGTCGCTATCATCGCGCTCCGCGTCATCGTCGTGGTCGTCAGCGACGTCGGTTTCGTCGGTGACGTCGTCCGCGTCGGCGTCGACTTCTTCTTCCGGCACATCGCCATCCGGTGTCGTGTCGTCGGCGTCGTCGCCATCGTCATCGTTGATATCGTCGGCGTCGGATGGGTCGTCGGGCTCCGATGGCATGTCGTCGTCGACATCATCTGTGACAGTCGATGGTTCGTCGCCGCTGTCGGTTTCAATATCGGGGACCGGCGACGGCTCGTCAGCGACGTCTTCTGCCCGCTCCGGGTCGCCTTCGTCGTCGGCGGCGGGGGCCGGCTCCGGGGCGTCATCGTCGGCGGGAGCAGGGCGCGATTCGTCGGACCAATCGCGAGGCGGCTGGGGGGGAGGACTGTCGTCTGCGCGCTGTCGAGCCACGTCGTCGGCCGCCGATTGGACGTCGCGGCCAGCTGTCGAGGCCCGTTCATCGGCGTCGTCGGCCGGTTCGCCGTTCGATTCGGCAACCTCGGGCTGTTCGGGTGGCTCATCGTCGCGTTCGACGCTTTCGGCTTCTTCGCCGGGCTCGCCGTCTGTGGGTTGCTCGATCTGCTCTTGCGGCGTCGGCGATTCGTCGCCGTCGGGAGCAAAAACAAGGGCGTGGATCAACAATCCGGCGCCCAAAAACAGGGTCACTGCGACGATGATGATGACGATGCGGCCGATCGGTCGGTCCCAGTCGATGCCGCCGGTGGAGCCGGCGCCGGTATAATCGGCGCCGCGGGCTGTCAGCGGGCCGCCGGGGGCGACGTCGTCAGAGGGGGAGCGCTGCGTCGAGTCGTCGGAGACGTCGGGCGTTGATGCGTCGGGCTCGGCGGTGTCGAGCTGTGTTGAGTCGCCGGAGTCGCCGGGCGTTGGGGCGTCGGACTCCGGGAGGTCCTCATCGTCGGCGGCGACCATCGTCTCCCGGTCGTCGGGCGGAGTCCAGTCGCCGGGAGAGACGTTGGACGGCGGTCGGCGATCGTTGCGCTCGTAGTACAGATCGGCGAGGCGATCGGCGACATCGGCGGCCTTCGGTCGCTCGTCTGGATCTTCGGCCAGACAGGCGTCGACGATGTCGATCAGTGGTTGGGGAAGTCCCTGGCGGTGGGTGCTGATCGGGTCGTGTTCGGCTGTCGCATAGGCCAATATGCCGCCGCCTTCCGGGTCGGCGGGCAATTGTCCGGTCAGCAATTCATAGATCGTCACGCCCAGCTGGTAGACGTCGGTGGCACTCGACGGACCGGGGCCGGTGGCCTGTTCGGGGGCCATATAGGCCGGGGTGCCCCGGACTTCCGTGCCCTTGGCCATCAGCTCTTCGAGGGAGCGGGCCAGTCCGAAGTCGATCAACTTCAATCCGCCGCCCTCCTCGAGTACCGCGTTGGCCGGCTTGAGATCGCGGTGGATGATCTGGCGGTCGTGCAAAAAGGCGATGGCCACCGTCATCTGATAGGCGATGATCAGCGCGTCGTCGATGCCCAGAGCGCCGTGTTCTTGAATCCACTGATTGAGATTCGAGCCCTCCACCAATTCGGTGACCATCACGTCTAATTCATCGATGGTCGCCACATCGTGGACCGCCACCAGATGGGGGTGGGACAGGGGCGCCATCTGTCGGGCTTCCTGCAAAAATAGCCGGCCCGCCTCCTCGTTTTCTCGCAGTCTGGCGTTGAGTGTCTTGATGGCGACCGGGCGTTCCAGGCGCGTATCCCAGGCCCGGTAGACGGTGCCCATGCCGCCCTGGCCGAGGATCTGGCGGATGTCGTAGCGACCCCCGAGGCTGTGGCCGACGAGCCCCGGCGTCGCCGATGCGTCGTCGTCGGAGACATCGACGACGAGCATTTCGTCGTCATCATCGACCTGCAGCGTTGTCTTGACCCAGTCGCCGTCGACGCGGATTTCGATGTTATGGGTCCCGGCCTCCAGCTGTGCCTCGCACTGGCCGGAGGAGTCGAGCTCCAGTTGACGGCCGTCATCGAGACGGATCTCCGTATTCTGGAGCGGGCGCATCGACGATGTGAACATTAATTTCGTGGTCACGTTGCTGACGTCGGGTTCGGGAAGCAACTACTCGGCGAGGCGTGGGAGCCTCTGTTTTTGCCATAGTCTGGCGGTGGCGACAACTGCACCGGGCTCGATGCGCCGTCGTTAGCCGTGAGTTGGCCGGGCGAAGACGGTGGTCGTCGGGGGCTATCGGTTGACGTTGTGGCCATCGGTTCCACCTTTGGGGGACGTGTTCACAAAACTCCCTGTCGGGAACGCATCCGAGCTTCGGTTGCTCTGTGTCGGTCGCCTGTCACCGACGAGCGCCTGTGCGGCGGTGTCGCAAGACGCCACCATGGCGACGGCGGCCTTCGCTCAGTGACTGTCGGTCGAGCTCCCGGTTTCGGTGCCCCAAGGTGATGCCATGGCGGAAAATACAATACGTGTCCTTCTGATCGAGGACAATCCGTTGCACGCCCGAATGCTCCGGGGGTTTTTAGATGATATTCGCAATCCGCGATTCCCCGTCGAGTGGGCCGACAGTCTGTCGGCGGGCCTCGAGCGGGTCCGCGACGAATCCTTTGATGTGGTGTTGCTCGATCTCGTCTTGCCCGACAGCCAGGGGCTCGACACCTTCGTTCGCTGGAGCACCAACGCCCCGAATATCCCGGTGGTGGTATTGACGGGGCTCGACGATATGAGTCTTGCGACCCGGGCCGTCGAGCACGGGGCCCAGGACTATCTGTTGAAAAATCAGATCAACGGCGCCTTGCTCAGTCGGTCGCTTCGCTACGCCGTCGAGCGAGTCCGGGCCCGAAGCGAGGAGTGGGACTCGCCGATGTTTCGCGTCGCCCACCAGCAATTTTTGAAGGCCGCTCAGGTCATCGAACTCGACGATAATATCCGCCAGCGCCTTTTGTTTCCCCAACGCACACAGGTGTTGTCGCTGCCCTTTCGCCGCGACGGCTACGACCAGGTCGAAACTGTATTCGGTTATCGCGTCCAGCACGTATTGACCATGGGCCCCACCAAAGGCGGCGTGCGCTACCACCAGTCCGTCAGCCTCGGCGAGGTGGCGGCCCTGGCGATGTGGATGACCTGGAAATGCGCCCTGATGGGGCTTCCGTACGGCGGCGCCAAGGGCGGGGTGCGCATCGATCCCGACGGATTGTCCCGGCGCGAATTGCAGCGGCTGACAAGGCGCTACACCTCCGAGATCATCCATGTCATTGGCCCCGATAAAGACATTCCGGCCCCCGACCTGGGAACCAACGCCCAGGTTATGGCCTGGATGATGGACACCTACAGCGAGCAGGTCGGTCACACCGTCCCGGAAGTCGTTACCGGCAAGCCGGTGGTCCTCGGCGGCTCTGTGGGTCGGGAGACGGCCACCGGCAAGGGGTTGGTGATTTTGGTCGAGGAGGCCGCCGATCATCTCGATCTGAATCTCGGGGAGGCGACGGCTGTCGTCCAGGGCTTTGGCAACGTCGGCAGTGCGGCGGCCATGTTTCTCGACGGACTCGGCGTCGACATTATTGCCGTCAGCGACGTGTCGACCGGGCTGTACAACGACAATGGACTTCCCATCGACAAACTCCTGGAGCACGCCCGCAACGGGGGACTGCTCAAGGACTATCCGGAAGGTGATTCCATCTCTAACAGCGAGTTATTGGAGTTGGAATGCGACGTATTGGTACCGGCGGCCATCGAGAACCAGATCACCGCCGAAAACGCCGATGATATCCAGTGCAAAATACTGGCCGAAGGCGCCAACGGCCCGACGACGACCGAGGCCGACGAAATTTTAAACGACCGCGGCATTTTTGTTCTGCCCGACATCCTGGCAAACGCCGGCGGCGTGACCGTGTCGTATTTCGAATGGGTGCAGGGCACCCAGAACTACATGTGGACCCTCGACGAAATCAACGAGCGGCTGCGCAAGATCATGACCCGCGCCTTCGACCAGGTACTCCAGCGATCGATCGATGAAGAACTCGACTTGCGCACGGCGTCTCTCGTCGAGGGCATCGAGCGGGTCACCGACGCCAAACTCGTCCGCGGCCTTTTTCCATAATCTGCGGAGCACCACCTTTTGAGTCGGGCTGCCAGGCCAATGCGATCGGTGGGAGTCATGTCCGATCAACGACGCACTATTTCGCAACCGAGGGAGACTGTCATGAGCGCCAGTGAACGCCCCGAAGAAGTCGTCGACTTCGACGCCGCCTTGAGCCGGGTCGCCGGAGACGAGGCGATGCTCGCCGAACTCGCCGAGATCTATCTGGAGGAGAGTCCCGGCTGGCTCGATGAAATTGAGGAATCGATTGCCCAGGACGACCCGGAGGGCGTCTTTCGCGCCGCCCACGACGTCAAGGGCTCAACCGAGGTCTTTCGAGCCGACTCCGCCGTCCAGACGGCCAAACAACTCGAGAAGATGGGCAACGAGGGCGATCTGGAGGATGCCGACGAAGTCTTTGGAGCGCTCAAAGCGGAGTTGGTCTGGGTTCGCAATGCCCTCGAGGACTTTCTCGACGAGCAATAACTAAAATAGCTGCTCGAAGGGGCCAACGGTTCAGGGAGAAGCCAGTTAAAGAGTTTAAGAAGATGTTGGAGCCGATGACATCCCCAGGTTGGACGAGGAGCGAAGCGACGGAGTCCGACTGTCATCGAGAGGTCTTAATAGTGCGAGGTCGTGACCAGAACCCGCCCGTATCCCTCCGAAGAACTCTACCATATCGTCGTCATACGAATGAATATGTCATTAAAATATCCTCGGCGAAGCGCCGGGAGCGTAGCGACCGAGTACTCTCGGGCTTCTCGGTCCGCAATACGCAACAGGCTCTTGGCGATTCGGTGTTCGCCCTTCGCGCCGCCAGCGGTATTCGAGGGCACCGATCTGGATGTTTTAGTTGCGTAATTTGGCGGATCATGACACAGATAGGTGGCAGCTCGGATGAGCGGTTGATTCCAGCGCAGACGTCCCTAGAAGCTGTCAAAATAATGTCGGACCGAGTGAGACCGAGAAGATTTTGCCGCAGTTTTCGATCGAAAGACGAGACCTAGCAGCGCTAAGTCGAGGATTTTCGACGGTAACTGCGGTCTAAATCGGCCGGAAATCACGACGGGAGACTTTTTTGATAGCTTCTTATATCAACAATGACCGTTCAACAGCCGTGGCGTCGTATTCCAGTCTAATATACCCCGTCAACCCTCAGACACGCTTGATCCCGGGAGATTTTTCATGACGTATAAAGCACAACTGGTAGTGAGGGCTCGCAGCAAGGAAGGGGCCGCGATCATCGATAAGGTCAAGGAGATGGCCTCCGAACAGGATAAAACCTACTCGGAGATGGCCGTCGAATTGCTCGGGCTAGGACTCAATGCCGACGATGACGTCGACGCCGAGTTTGCCACCGACAAGGTCGATGACGCCGACGAGCCCGAAGAGACCGAAGAGGTCGACGACGGCGACGACGAACTCGTCGAAGAGCCGGAGTCGAGCTCGGCACTGGAGGTCGATGAACCTTCAGAAGAATTGGTGGCCGCCGTCGAGAATAGCCAACAGCGAGAGGCTGAAGAAGACCCGCGAGCGCCACTTCCCGCCGCGGAAGCCGGTCCGGCCGTCGACCCGAGCCTGCCGCCCGAAGAAATCGTCGAACACTACGTCGAGCGCCGCGACGAGCGCGGCGAGCGAGCGGCAGCGCGAATTCTCGTCGACTTCTTTGCCGAAGCCGGCCCCGCCGAGGGCGGAGATCTCAAAAATAAACTCCAGGAGCAATTTAGCGAAGAGGAGTACGACGAGCTCATCGGACCCATCAAGCGGACTGCGGAGTACAAAGAATACACCAACCGCGTCATCTCCCAGCCCAGCCCCTACTCGGAAGTGAAGTAAGTAGGAACAGCAAGCTGAGGCAAAAAAGAAAGCGGACGCCGTTGCGGCGTCCGCTTTTTTTGTTGTCGGCGTCGGGGCGACACGGGGATTCAGTCGCGTTCGACGTAGACTTCCATCGGCCAGGGATCGATGCCGGGCTCGTCGTCCAGATGGATATCGAAGTCGCAGTATCCGGAGCGCTGGCCGCGGAGCTGTACTTCGTTCTCGTCGGAGGCGTCGACGTGCAGCGTCGTTTCTCCGCCGGTTCCGGTACAGATGTCGCCGCTGTAGATCTCGATTCGAAGATCCATATCGGTGCACACCGGCCAGACTCCACTGGCATCCGGCGGATCGCGATAGGCCTCCAATTCGATGGTCCGGTTGCGGTCCACGCGCAGATCGTTGTCCGGCTGGTGAAATTGCATCAAGTCGGGGTCGATGACGTGCATCCCCATGTCCTGATGGCTACTGCCGACGGTCCCGATGCCGTCGGCGGGAAAGATGTCGATGGCGCCAAATTCGGGGAGCGACGAAAAGTGGAGGCCCGCCTCGTCGCAATACGGCCGCTCCTGGTACTCGTCGGGATACAGGTCGACATGACAGCTTCGCAACGCGTCCATATGGCTTTTGGCAGAGCCGATCAGTTGTTCGCCGCCCCCATTTTGTCGCTCCAATTCAACCGATGCCTCGCGGTCGATGAGATAGGCTGCATCGGCCGCCGATGTGCACTCGTGAGCCATGCGCACCCGGTCGACATCGCCGGTGCGGATCGTCGTCCAGTCGCCGTAGGTCTCTCCGCCTCCCTGGGCCTCGACTTCGAGGCGGACTTCTCCACTGGAGCGGCCCTCGAGATTGAGCGTATCCGATGAATTGCCGTCGATTTCGGCGCTTACAATCGAGTCATCGGACACCGTCACGTTCGTGATCTGGTCAAACGACCGGCCGGACAGTGGCTCGACGTTCATCTTGAGGCCGGAGTCGACGGCGATGGGGCGGTCAAACGTCGTATTGCCGTCGGCCGGTGTGTACGCAAATTCGAGATTGCCCTGCTCGCCCTCCTGGGTGGCATCAAATTGACAGCCACCACAGGCCGAAATGAACAGGGCCGTGGCCATCAGGACGGCGAGTCGTCCAGCAGTGTTCGAGTGTTCCATCATAAAACTCCCATCCAGAGCGGGGGCTGCTGCCAAATCAATGTGTGTAGTACGACGCACGTCCGGGCCAGTATATTCATTTGTAGCTGGAGGACCGGCCGTTGTTCAACAACAACCCGGCGCGAGAAGGGAGGGGCCCCGTCGAAGTAATGTCGACTCCTCCTCCGGCCTTCCAGTCGGGCCCGGTCGTCTAAAGGGCGAAAAGCGCCAGGGCGGACTGGCAGTTCGAGCTCCTCGAGAGGCAAAGAAGAAGCGCAAGAATGTTGGAGCGCGGAGAGCTTCTCCGCGGTCGCCGACGAGAGGGCCCCGCAGTTCAGGGGTTCAGCGAGTCATCGACAGGGCGAAGAATGCCAGGGCGGCGTGGCACGCGGCGCTCCCGGGCGAAAGCGCGGCGGCATAAGGAAATGCGCGAGATTGTGGGAGCGCGCAGGAAGGTCTTCGTCTTCCTCGGAGCCCGAGGGGCCCACTCGTCAGCCGACGCGGGCTGGCAGTCCGCGCTCCCGGGCGAAAGCGCGGCGGTATAAGAAAATGCGCGAGATTTTGGGAGCGCGGAGAGCTTCTCCGCAGTCGGCGGCGAGCGGGCCCCGCAGTTCAGGGGTCCAGCGAGTCGTCGACAGGGCGAAGAACGCAAAGGCGGCGTGACATGCGGCGCTCCCGGGCGAAAGTGCGGCGGTATAAGAAAATGCGCGAGATTTTGGGAGCGCGGAGAGCTTCTCCGCAGTCGTCGACAGGGCGAAGAACGCAAAGGCGGCGTGACATGCGGCGCTCCCGGGCGAAAGCGCGGCGGTATAAGAAAATGCGCGAGATTTTGGGAGCGCGGAGAGCTTCTCCGCGGTCGCCGACGAGCGGGCCCCGTAGTTCAGGGGTCCAGCGAGTCGTCGACAGGGCAAGCCGGACAAGTCAGTCCGCGCTCGTGCGCCCGAGTATGTACTTCATAGATGGTGAAAATCCGACCACAGCAAGAAGCGGTCAAAAAAAAGCGGACCGAGGCTCGGCGAGATGATTTGTTTGGCTTCAAAGCGATCAAAAGTAGCCCTATCCGGAGGATAAGGCGAGGCTTGAGCGCGAAGAAGCCGGACAAATCAGCCGGCGAATGCCG
>LFFM01002325.1_pt1 | contig 12615 bp, 10 predicted proteins | sample 643131 | NCBI WGS metagenome assembly LFFM01 (sample SAMN03777445, study PRJNA286221) | soda lake metagenome | biome: soda lake; feature: Kulunda steppe; material: water; isolation source: sample Tc-Br brine of Tanatar trona crystallizer | place: Russia: Kulunda steppe | collected 2011-07
ACAAACACGACCGGTTCGAGGCGATCCGCGCCGAAGGCGTCGACGCGACCATGAGCGTGACCGAGGACGAGAACGTCGAGGAAGTGCTCGCGATGATCGTCGACGCCGCCGCCTACGAGCCGGACCTTCCGACCCGCGAACGCGACGGCGAGTAGCGGCCACCGCCGGCGAGGGACGGTCCGTTACCGCGTTTCGGGCGACTCTTCGCGGCCGTCCGGAACGGCGACGACCTCGCGGTCGGCCTTTCGTGCGCGTCGCCCGCGACCGAAGAGCCGTTGCCTGATCGACCGATGGCTGGGTCGCTCCGCGAGCAGTACCGAACAGTCGACGTGCTTGACCAAGTCGAGGTGGAGCGAGTCGGAGAGGAGCCGGGACAACAGCCCTTTCTCGGTCGCCCCGATGATGATGAGGGTGTTGTCGACCGCGGCCGCCTCGATCGCGCCCTCCACGTCGCCGCCGGTGTCGACGGTCAGCGTCGCCCCCTCGAGTCCGTTCTCCGTGGCCCACTCCGAGAGGAACCGCTCGCCCTCCTCGCGGGCGTCGTCGTCCGGGACGACGTGGAGCAGGGTCACCTCGGCGTCGGCGGTCCGGGAGAGCACGCGCGCGACCTCCGCCCCCAGTACGGAGTCCGGTCCGCCGGCCGTCGGCAGGAGCACCCGCGAGGTGTCCAACTCGCTCTCGTCGAGGATCAGGAAGTCACACGGCAGCTGGTTCGTCAGCTCCTCGATCGGCCGCTCCGCGCGGGCCGCGCTCCACAGCTGGTCGTCCCTCCAGCCCATCAGAACCGTCTCGGGTCGGGTCCGGCGGGCCATGTCGAACACTTCCTCGAAGGACCGATGTGAGACGACGGTCGACGTCTCGACGTCGACGTCGTACCGCTCCGCGATCGAGCGGACCGGCCCCATGTGTCGCTCGGAGGCCCCGATGATGCGGTCGCTGTTGTCCCCGGACGTCAACGACATGCCCTCCGGGGCCTGCACGACGTGGACCACGTGGACCGTGCCGTCCTCGTGGTCGCTCGCGAGCGCGCTCGCGAGCTCGACGAGCTTCTCGTCGGTCCGCAGGTTCGTGATCGGAACCATCACGCGGTGGCCTTCGTCGGCGAACAGCGCCGCCTCGGCGCTGTTCAGTATCGGCACGTACGACCGGCCGACGGCCTGTCCGAACAGCCACTCCGGGACCGAGAGGCGGCGGTTCATTCCGTCGAAACGCGCCGACTCGAGGCGTTTCTCGCTCGTGTGGAAGTAGTTGACGAGCGTGACGAGTACGACCCCGCCGGCCGTGTTCCCGAGGAGAACCGGGAGCACGAACTCGACCATTCCGACGTACAGCCCGAGGGTGCCGGCGAACATCAGGAACAGCGCCTCGGTGAACGAGACGACGACGTGATAGAGGTTCCCCAGCGGGATCGCGAGGAACGCGAGGTAGACGACGAGCAGACGGGTGACCGAGTCCGTGGAGGCGAACCCGACCCAGACGACCCCGGCGACGATCAGCCCCGCGATGGCGGCCTTGAAGAAGAGCGGCCACCAGCCGGTCTCGACGCCTGATCGGGCGATGTCCGCGGCGACGGTGGCCGCTTCCGGCGAGAAGACGCCGCCGTACGACAGGACGACCGCGCCGATCGCGCCGCCGGCAAAGTTCCCGGCGAGGACGATCCCCCAGTGACGCAACAGCGTGGGGAAGCTCGCGAGCCGCTCGAGGGTCAACGCCACCGGCGGGAGCGTGTTCTCGGTGAAGAGCTGGTAGCCGCCGATGATGATGTAGATGAACCCGAGCGGGTACAACAGGACGCTCAAAACGGGATGGCCGTCGGTCGAGGCGGTCATCGAGGCGTACAGGAGGAACGTGATGGTGATCGCGAGCCCGGCGGCGACGCCGCTGAAAAACAGCTCGCGGTTGCCGGAGGTCACCTCCTCGTCGGCCGCGGCGATGATCCGCTGGAAAACTTCGTCGGAGGAGAACCGGTCCCGTACCGCCTCGCCCACTGCGGGCGCGCCGCCCCGGGACCGTTCGACGACGTCCCGAACGGGCTCGTCGTCGGATACTGGTTGGTCGGTCACGGCGGTACTCACCGCGTGGAACGGCAAAGAGCTTCCTTCTCGGTGCCGAGAGCCCGACGGTCACGGTCGTTCCCGGAACGACGGCGTGGGCTACGACGATCGCTCGACGGTCAGCAGCCTGACCTCGACTATCGTCTCCGCCCCGATGACGGCTTCGATCCGCGCGTCGAGCCTCGCTGCGAGCCCCTCGATCCCCGTCCCGGGCGGCGCACCGACGGTGATCACCACGCGTTCGGTCGATCGGGGCGGAACGTTGCCGGCGCGTTCGATTTCGATGTCGATGAGCTCGATCCCGGCGTCGATCGACGCCAGCTCGTCCCCGACGGCGCTCCGTATCTCCCCCTCGGTGGTCGTCGCGACGTACGAGTCGTAGGTGACGCCGCCGAGGAAGACGGACAACAGCGCGATGGCGGCGACGAGGATCGCCGTCCGCTTGACCAGCGCGGCCTTCGCGTCGTCCTCGCGGAACCACCGTTCCGGACGGTACCCCTCGTACCACAGCATGACGAGCGCCGCGAGGTTGATCGAGAGGACGTTCACTAAGACGAGGACCCCCGCGCCGACCGCGAGCCGCGGGATGCCGAAGGCGATCCCGATCCCGACGGCGGCCGCCGGCGGGATCAACGCGACGGCGATCATGACGCCGACGAGCGCCGCGGAGACGCCGGTCATCAGCGAGACGATCCCGGCCACGCCCGCGCCGAGCGCGACCGCGAGCGCGAGCACGTTCGGCGCGAGCCGCTCCGACACCTCCGCGAGCGTGAGCGGGTCGACCCCGGGCGGGACGAGGTTGGTGGCACGGAGGACCGTGGCGAACACCGCAGCGGACCCCACCGCGAGCGCGACGCCGAGCGCCTGCAGGCGGACGCCCCGCCGGAACAGCTCGTCGTCGTCGACGACGGTGCCCACGGCGGCCGACATCGCGGGGCCGATCAGCGGCGCGATCACCATCGATCCGACGACGGTCGCGGGCGAGTCGAGCAGCAGCCCGGCGGTCGCGATCACCGCCGACAGCACCGTCATCAGCACGTACGTCTGGGTGCCGGAGACGAGGTCTGCGGCCTTCGCCTGGAGCTCCTGTCGGGAGATCCGGTCCTCGTTGCGTTCCGACTCCGCCGCGTACTGCGCCTCCAACTGATCGAACCGGCGGGAGATCACCGTCTCGGCGGCGACGATGACGGTGTACGTCCGTTCGTCGATGCCGACCTCCCGGAGCCGTTCGAGCACCGGCTCGACGGCCGCCGTCGGCAGCGGGAACGTCGCGACCGCGGTGTACTCGCGACTGCTCGTCTCGTCGGTGACGACGTAATCGACACCCTCCTTGTCGAGTGCACTGATCACCGCCGCGCGCTTGCCCGCCGGGATCATGACCTGGACGAGTCGCACGGACACCGGTTGCCCGGAAGCGGCTTATAAGACGGGGGTCGTGTGGCGGCCGACCCTCTCGGCGCGGGTCGTACGAAACGGAACTTTAATGCGCGAATCCCGCGCATCTCCGGACAGAATGGATACGCTGCTGCTCGTCGACCAGATCCTGCTCGATTATCATCTGGGACACGTCCTGCTGTTGGCGTTCGGCGCGTCGCTGCTCGGGGCGGCACCGCTGAAGTCCCAGAAAGTGATCGCCGCGGTCGTGATGGGCTTCGGCGCGATCTTCCTGATGGCCCCGTTCACGACGATGCCGGCGACCTACATCCTCTTCGGGATCGGGCTCGCCGTCGTCGGCCCGGTGCTGTGGACGACCGCCGACTCCTGAGACGGTCGCCGACATCGGAGTCCCGGATCCCCCGTAGCGATCGCCTATCGATTCGGGTCGGACGGCTCGTGCGGATCCCGCTCCTTTTTGCGTCCCCGTCTCCACCCACCGCTATGATCACGGTACGGGCACCCGCGACCAGCGCCAACCTCGGGAGCGGCTTCGACGTGTTCGGGGCCGCGCTCTCCCGCCCGGCCGACGTCGTGACCGTCGAGAAGGCAGAGCGGACGACCATCGAGGTGACCGGCGTCGGGGCCCAGTACATCCCGGAGGACCCGGAGCAGAACACCGTCGGCGCGGTCGTCGAGGAGCTCGACGCACCCGCCCACATCCACATCGACAAGGGGGTCCGGCCCGCGTCGGGGCTCGGCTCGTCGGCCGCGAGCGCCGCCGGCGCGGCCGTCGCCCTCAACCGCCTGTACGACCGCGGCCTCTCGCGGGCCGAGCTCGTCCCGGTCGCCGCCGAGGGCGAGGCGGTCGTCTCGGGCGTCGCCCACTCGGACAACGTCGCGCCGTCGCTGCTCGGCGGGTTCACCATCACGACGACCGAGGGCACCCACGCGGTGAGCGCCGACGTCCCCCTCGTCGTCTGCCTGCCCGACGTCGCCGTCTCGACGCGCGACGCGCGACGGGTCGTCCCGGAGACGGCCTCGATGGACGCGCTCGTCGAGACGGTCGGCAACGCCGCGACGCTCGCCGTCGGGATGTGCCGGTCCGACCCGACGCTCGTCGGCGCGGGCATGAACGACCCGGTCGTCACGCCCGAGCGCGCCCGCCTCATCACCGGCTACGACGGGGTCCGCGAGGCCGCCTTCGACGCGGGCGCGACCGGCGTGACGGTCAGCGGCGCGGGGCCCGCGGTGGTCGCCGCCTGCCGCGACGGCCGGCGGAAGGGGATCGCCGCCGCCATGCTCGACGCGTTCGCGGACGCGGGCATCGACTCGCGAGCGTACCAGACGCGGATCGGGCCGGGTGCGACGGTGCTCGACGAGTAGGCGACGGGAAGGGCGGGAACGACCCGTCGAGACCGACGACCGCGAGCGGCGCCCGGGTCAGTCGCCGGGCTCCGGGGGACGGCCGGTTTCACTCAGTCGCCGGGCTCGGGGGCCGACCGCTCCGAGTCCCCGGCGCCGAGCCGGGAGACGGCGAACTTCTCGAACGGCTCGGAGTAGCCCATCAGGGTGGTCCCGAGGATCGCCATGACCAGCACGTAGCCGACGGCGAACGCGTTGATCGTCGCCGCGAGCGTCGCGTCGAACGTCCCGGCCTCCGCGCCGGCGATGGCGATCGTCGCGATGATGAGCGAGAACTCCCCGCGAGTCGTCATGCCGAGCCCGACGCGTGTCGATCGGCGCGTGTCGAGCCCGAACGCCCGCCCGCCGAGGAAGCCGCTGACGAGCTTCGTCGGCGTCGTAACGAGGACCGCCAACAGGATCAGCGCCGCCACCCCGCCGAACAGCAGCGGGTCGGTGACGAGCCCGATCCAGAAGAAGAAGACGGCGGCGAACGTGTCCCGCAACGGCTCGAGCAGCTCCTCGAGCTGGTGGACGTGGTCCGTCGCGGAGAACGCCATCCCCACGAAGAAGGCCGCGACCGCCTCACTGACGCCGAGCGTGAGCGCCGCCCCCGCGATCAGCACGAGCACCCCGACGGTCCGGAGCACCACGGACTCGTGGTCGTCGGTCTCGACCAGCCGGGAGAAGAGGCCGGTGCCGAGGTAGACGAGCAACAGCAGCGCGACGATGAACGCGACCGCGACGCCGACGTCGATGGCGGCCTCCTCGACCCCGCCGCTCCCGAGGACGATCGCGGACACGACCGCGAGGTAGACGGCGATGAAGAGGTCCTCGTAGACGAGCGTGCCGAGCATCGGCTCGGACTCGTCGTTGGCGATCCAGCCGAGGTCGATGAGCGACTTCGTGATCACCGCCGACGAGGAGATGTAGACGATCCCGGCGATCAGGAACGCCGGCAGGAACGACCCGAAGACGAGCCAGCCGATGACGAAGCCGGCCCCGAAGTTGATCCCGAGGTCGATCGTCCCCGCCGTCCCGATCTCCGTGCGGCGGTCGAGCAGCCGATCGAGGTTGAACTCCAGCCCGAGGAAGAACAACAGGAAGACGATCCCGAGCTCCGCGCCCAGCGCGATGAACTCCGACTCCGCGACGAACACCTCGCCGAGGACCGGGAGCCCGACCCGCCCGAGCACGAACTCCCCGAGCAGCATCCCGGAGATGATGTAGAAGGGGATCACCGACTGGCCGAGGCGGTCCGCGAGCGCGCCGACGGCGGCGATCGCCGCGAACATGACCCCGATCTCGAGCAGGAGATCAGCCACGGAGGACCACCCCGATCGCGGGACACGAGGGATCCGCGGATCCGCACCGGCGGCGGACGTGACCGGTCGAGTCCCTCCTCATTCCGTGAGCATCCCCTCGAACGCCTCGCAGTTCTCCCGGGTTCCCACGCCGATCACCGTGTCCCCCTCGTGAAGCACCGTGTCGGCCGGCGGGCTGTCGATCGTCGTGTCGTCGCGCTGGATCGCGACGATCGTGAAGCCGCTCCGGTTCCCGACGTCCGCGCTCTCGAGGGTCTCGCCGATCAGCGGCGATCCGGGGTAGAGCTCGTACCACTCGAGGAGGATCCCGCCCGGGAGGGTCGTCTCCTGGGTGGCCGGTTCGATCGGCTGGAAGTGTGCCCCCTCGATGATCGACCCGATCTTCCGGGCGAGGTCGTCGGAGAACTCGAACACCTTCTCGGAGTCGGCGTTCGGCTCGGGACGGTAGAACAGCTCCCGCTTGCCGGTGTTGTGGATGACGACGATCATCTCGCCGTCGGCGAGGTCGATCTCGAACTTCTTCCCGACGCCGGGAAGGTCTGATTCGGTGATCGGCATACGCTGACCTACGACCCCCGACTGATAAAGAACCCACCCTCTGTCGCGGGATCAAGCCCGGTCGCCGACGACCCACTTGTGCGAGTAGCTCTCGCCGCAGGCGCAGTGAGCGTACGCGTGGACGACGTCGCCCTCCGCGTAGATCCCGCCGACCTCCTCGTTTTGCCCCTCCGCGAACGCGAAGACGAACCGGACCTCGTGGTCGCCCGCGAACGCGTCGCCCTCGGCGTCGGATTCGGCGTCCCCGGCGTCGGCTTCGGCGTCCTCGGCGTCGGCTTCGGCGTCCTCCTCGGCTTCTTCCGTGGCGTCCTCGGCGTCGACGAACGGACACTCGCCGTCGTCGAGCGACCGGGAGATCCGTCCCTCGGTCCGGGTTGCCGTCTGTGCGAACTCCATCGCACCCATCCCGGTGCCGGCCTGGAACGCGGAGCGGCCCGTCTCGCCGTCGAGGATCAGCCGGACCCCCCGATCGGTTTCCTCGCCGACGTTCCGGAGCCGGGAGTCGTCGTCGAGGAACGCGTCGCTGATGAAGAGGACGACGTCTTCGAGGCGGTCGCCCGCGAGGAACTCGTCGAGTTTGCTCATGTGGGCGGGGACGGGCGTGAGCCCTAAAAGGCGACCGTGTTCGGACGACGGCCGTCCCCGAGGACGCGGCGCGGACGTGCGTCACGACGCGACACGAGGCCTCACCCCGCTCCGAGCCGGAGAGAATGGGAGAAACGATTAAGGGGTATCGCACGGATTCCCCGTGTGATGAGTACACGCACACCGTCAGGTGACCGGCTCGCCGAGTGGGCCGCGCTGGTCGACGAGGACGTGCCCGAGGACGTCCGCGACGACGACCGCGCCCGATAACTTCCACCCCGCTTCGCGAAGGCTTTAGGGCGAAGCCGGCCAAGAGCCGCCGATGGCGACCGAGGCCACGGGGATCTCCCACCCGCTGCTCGTCGACGACTTCCTCCAGCACCGCCGCTACCAGCTCCGGCTCGCGGACGCCGCGCGGACGGCGGACACCCTGGTCTGTCTCCCGACCGGTCTCGGGAAGACGGCCGTGAGCCTGCTGGTCACCGCGAACCGCCTCCACGAGGCGGGCGGAACGGCCCTCTTTCTGGCCCCGACCAAGCCGCTCGTCCAGCAGCACGCGGAGTTCTACCGGGAGGCGCTCGAGATCCCCGACGAGGAGATCGTCGTGTTCACCGGCGAGGTGCGTCCGGACGACCGCGCCGCGCTGTGGGAGCGCGCACGCGTCGTGATCGCGACCCCGCAGGTCGTCGAGAACGACCTCGTCGGCAACCGGATCTCGCTGCGGGACGTCACCCACCTCACCTTCGACGAGTGTCACCGCGCGACCGGCGACTACGCGTACGTCTACATCGCCGAGCGGTACCACGCGGACGCCGCGGACCCGCTCGTCACGGGGATGTCGGCGTCGCCCGGCGGCGACACCGAGGAGATCGAGACGGTCTGTACGAACCTCGGGCTCCGGAACGTCGAGGTGATGACGGAGGACGACGCCGACGTCTCCGAGTACACCCACGACACCGACGTCAGGTGGGTCGAGGTCGACCTCCCGGAGGAGGTGATCGCGATCCGCGACGCGCTCAACGCGGTGATAGTCGACCGGCTGGAGAAGCTGAAATCGATCGGCGTGACGAACACCACCAGCCCCGACCTCTCCCAGCGCGACCTCAACGAGATGCGCGGGCAGCTCAAGCGGATGATGGACAACGATCAGTCGGACGGATACAAGGGAATGAGTACCCACGCCGAGGTGATGAAGCTCCGTCGCGCGGTCGAACTCGTCGAGACGCAGTCGGTCGAGTCGGTCCGCCGGTACTTCGAGCGCCAGCGGAACGCGGCCCGCTCGTCGGGCGCGTCGAAGGCGAGCCAGCGGATGATCGCCGACCCGAAGGTCCGGGAGGCGATGCGACAGGCCGAGTCGTTCGACGGGCTCCACCCGAAGTTCTCGCAGGCGCGGATCCTGCTCGCGGAGACGCTCGGCATCAACGACGGCGAGCGCGCGATCCTCTTCACCGAGTCGCGCGACACCGCCGAGGCGCTCGTCGAGTTCCTCGCGGCGAGCTTCGACGTCCGGAAGTTCGTCGGACAGGGCGACAAGGAGGGCTCGGACGGGATGACACAGAAACAACAACAGGAGACGCTCGACGACTTCCGCGCGGGCGAGTTCGAGGTGCTCGTCTCCACCTCCGTCGCCGAGGAGGGGCTCGACGTCCCCGAGGTCGACCTCGTCTGTTTTTACGAGCCCGTGCCGACCGCGATCCGTTCGATCCAGCGCAAGGGTCGGACGGGCCGGCAGGCGAGCGGGGAGGTCGTGGTGTTGATGGCGGCCGACACCCGCGACGAGGCGTTCTTCTGGATCTCGAGGCGACGGGAGAAGCGGATGGAACGCGAGCTCGCCGACCTCAAGGCCGCAACCGGTGAGATCGAGTCGACCGTCGGCGGTGGGGATCAGTCGGGGCTCGACGCCTTCGCGGGGCCGGGCGCCGGCGATAACGGCGACACCGACGACAGCGGCGACGGAGGCGACGACGTCCCCGACGGCGCGAATGCCGGCGATGCGGACGCCGGCGATGCGGACGCCGACGGAGCAAGCAACGGGGACGCCCCGGCCGCGCTCACCGACTTCGCGGCCGACGCCCGCGAGGGTGGAGGGGACGACGACGGGGACGAGACGGTCGATGGCGGCGCGAACGACGCCGAAGCGGACGACGCCGAAGCGAACGACGCCGAGACGAACGACGCCGAAGCGAACGACGGCGGTGACGACGCGGTCGTCGCGACGGCCGGGGTCGACGGCGGCGTCGAGGTCGTGATCGACCAGCGCGAGCTCGACTCCGCGATCGCGAAGTCCCTCTCGACGCGGGACGGGCTCGTGACGCGGCTGGAGACGCTCGCCGTCGGCGACTACGTCCTCTCCGACCGGGTCGCCGTCGAGCGAAAGTCGGCCGCCGACTTCGTCGACTCGATGCTCGACGCCGACCGGTCGCTGTTCACGCAGGTCGGCGAGCTCTCGCGGGCGTACGCACGCCCCGTGGTCGTCGTCGAGGGGACGAACCTCTACGGCCAGCGCGACATCGACCCCAACGCGATCCGAGGCGCACTCTCCGCGCTGGCGATCGACTTCGGCGTCAGCGTCCTCCGGACGGAGGACGAGACGGACACGACCGAGCTGCTGGCGACGATCGCCCGCCGCGAGCAGGAGACTCGCGACCGGGAGGTGAGCGTTCACGGCGAGAAGACGACGAAGACGCGCGCCGAACAACAGGAGTACGTGGTGTCCGCCATCGCCGACATCGGCCCCGTCACCGCCCGCTCGCTCCTCGAGCACTTCGGCAGCGTCGAGGCCGTGATGACCGCGCCCGAGGACGACCTCCTGGAGGTCGACGGCGTCGGTGCCGTCACCGCCGAGCGTATCCGCGGCGTGGTCGGCGCGAGCTACGAACCGTAGGTCGGCTCCGAGCGATCTCGACGGAAAACGATCACTCGAGCGCCGCCAGCGCCTCCGCCGCCTCCCGGGCCGCCCGGAGGTGTTCGCGGGCGCGTCGCGGGTCGTCCGTCGCCTCGGCGGCCCGGGCGAACCGCGTCAGCGTCCGCGTCAGCGACTCGCGGGCGGCGGCGACGTCCTCCCCGGCGGAGTCGGCGGTAGTGATCGGCGCGTCGTCCGAACCGGGGGATCGGTTCCGGGAGCGATCGCTCGGCCGTGCGGCCGGTTCGGGGTGAGACGCCGCCCCATCCGCGGGGGACCCCGCGACTCCCGAGGATCGGGGAGACGCGGCCGGGTTGGAGTCGCTCCCGGGAGGGCTCTCCCCGGCGACGTCGGGCGCGTCGACCGCTTCGGAGCCCGTGTCGACGGCGTCGGCGCGTGTCGTCGCCGCCCGACCCGCAGTCGCGTCGTCCGCGCTCATATCGGCGCCGTCGACCTCGCTGGCGTTATCGGCCCCGTCGGCCTCGTCGACCCCAGCGGCCCCGTCGGCCGTCGCGTTGCAGGTCGGGCAGAACTCCCGCCCGTCGTGGCTGAAGATCGGGTCGCCACACTGCTCGCAGTGACGGTTGGTCATCGTCGCCCCCTTCAACAACAGGTCGGACATCCGCTGGGTGTGTTCGCGCTTGCGTGCGTCGTCGGCGAACTTCTCCCGGAGCTTCTCCCGTTCCGCCTCCTTGTCGAACTCCTCGCTCATGGCTGGTGGCACGTGGTTCGCGGGGAAAAGTCCCGTGGGCTCGACCCTCCGCTACCGGGGGGTCGTCCGGGACGCGGCGGTACACGCTCCGGGTCCGCGGCTCACTCCTCGATCCGGTCGGGGTCGAGCTCGCCGCGGTGGATCTTCGCGCCGTCCTGTGTGACCTGCCGCCCGAGCACCGCACACTTGACGCGCATCGGCGAGATCTCGACGCCGAGCATCTCCGTGATGTCGTCGGTCTCCAACGCGTGTAGCTCCTCGATCGTCATCCCCTCCAGCCGCTCGGAGAGCATGCTCGCGGACGCCATCGAGATGGCACAGCCGTCGCCGGAGAACCGGACGGTGTCGATCGTCTCGCCGCCGTCGTCGAGGGCGACGTCGACACGGATTGTGTCGCCACAGGAAGGGTTCTCGCCGACGTGTGTGAAATCCGGGTCCTCGAGCTCCCCGTAGTTGCGCGGGTTCTTGTAGTGGTCGAGGATCTGCTGCCGATACATGTCCGAGCCCAGTCCCATACTGCAGAGAGGTAGTGCGTAGCCGCTCAAAAGCGTTCCGTCGACGGCGACGGTCGCGCTCAGGCGAACAGGTCGTAGGCGTCGCTCACGGCGTCGACGAGCGCGTCGACCTCCTCGACCGTGTTGTAGACGTAAAAGGACGCCCGCGCGGACGCGGCGATCCCCAGCTTCCCGTGGAGCGGCTGGGTACAGTGGTCGCCGGCCCGCACCGCGACGCCGTAGTCGTTGAGGATGCTCGAGAGGTCGTGCGCGTGGACGCCGTCGACGTTGAACGCGACGAGACCGCCGCGCTCGTCGCCCGGCGGGCCGTAGATCTCGACCGACCCGAGGTCCGTGAGCCGGTCGTAGGCGTACTCGGCGAGCAGCTCCTCGTGGGCCTGCACGCGCTCCATTCCGAGGTCGTCCATGTACTCGACCGCGGCCGCGAGCGCGATCCCCTGCGCGATGGAGGGCGTGCCCGCCTCGAACTTCCAGGGAAGGTCCTCCCACGTCGACTCCTCGTAGGTGACCCGCCGGATCATCTCGCCGCCGTAGAGGTACGGGCTCATCGCGTCGAGGATCGCCTCGCGACCGTACAGCGCGCCGATCCCGGTCGGGCCGCACATCTTGTGCCCCGAGAAGGCGAGGAAGTCGACGTCGAGGTCCGTGACGTCGACCGGCCGCGTCGGCACCGACTGGGCCGCGTCGGCGAAGATCAGCGCGTCGCGGTCGTGGGCCATGTCGGCCAGCTCGCGGATCGGGTTCACGGTGCCGAGCGTGTTCGAGACGTGGACGACCGAGACCATCTCGGTGTCGTCGTCGATCTTCTCGGCCGCGTCAGCCATGTCGAGCGTGCCGTCCTCGGTCACTTCGATGAACCGGACGTCGGCCCCCGTCTTCTTGCCGATCTGCTGCCAGGTGACGAGCGAGGCGTGGTGTTCCATCTCGGAGAGCACGACGTTGTCGCCCGGGCCGAGCTCCTCGAGCCCCCACGCGTACGCGACGAGGTTCAGCGCCTCCGTCGTGTTCTTCGTGAAGACGACCTCCTCGCGACCCGCCGCGCCGATGAAGTCGGCGACGGTGTCGTGGGCGCGCTCGTACGCGACGGACGCCTCCTGGCTCAGCTGGTGGATCCCGCGGTGAACGTTGGAGTTGTAGCCGCGGTAGTAGTTCGCGATGGCGTCGACCACCGGTTCCGGGGTGTGCG
>LFFM01002326.1_pt1 | contig 12611 bp, 11 predicted proteins | sample 643131 | NCBI WGS metagenome assembly LFFM01 (sample SAMN03777445, study PRJNA286221) | soda lake metagenome | biome: soda lake; feature: Kulunda steppe; material: water; isolation source: sample Tc-Br brine of Tanatar trona crystallizer | place: Russia: Kulunda steppe | collected 2011-07
AGAAGCGCTCGCAGATGCACCGGCTGCGCAAGTGGCAGGAGCGGATCCGGACGAAGGACGCGGGCGAGCGCAACCTGCAGTTCGCGCTCTCGGAGATCGACCGCATGGCGTCGGCGCTGGGGGTTCCTCGGTCGGTCCGGGAGGTCGCCTCGGTCATCTACCGCCGCGCGTTAAACGAGGACCTGATCCGCGGCCGGTCGATCGAGGGCGTCTCCACCGCCGCCCTCTACGCCGCCTGCCGGAAGGAGGGCATTCCCCGCTCGCTTGAGGAGATCTCCGACGTCTCGCGAGTCGACCGCAAGGAGATCGGCCGAACGTACCGGTACATCTCCCAGGAGCTCGGACTGGAGATGCGCCCGGTCGATCCCAAAAAGTACGTCCCGCGCTTCTCCTCCGAACTCGACCTCTCCGAGGAGGTCCAGTCGAAGGCCAACGAGATCATCGAAACCACCGCCGAGAAGGGGCTGCTCTCCGGGAAGTCGCCGACGGGCTACGCCGCGGCAGCGATCTACGCGGCGTCGCTCCTGTGTAACGAGAAGAAGACCCAGCGGGAGGTCGCCGACGTCGCGCAGGTGACCGAGGTCACCATTCGCAACCGATATCAGGAGCAGATCGAGGCGATGGGGATCCACAGCTAACCGCACACTGCGCTCCGGACGGGGTCGAACGAACCCGACCGACGACGGGCAATGTTCAAGCCATCGGCCCGCCACAGTGCTCACGAATGCGGCTCGACGAGTTCCTCGAGTTCGAGACCGACGAGCGGGCGGAGCGACGACGCCTGGCCCGCGAGAAGGATTACGCGATCGTCGACCATCTCGACGCCTTCGAGCGCCGCTTCGAGGAGCACGTCTCCGACGACCGGATCGTCGGTAGCGTCTCGCCGTCCATCTTCGTCGGCCGATCGAACTACCCGAACGTCTCCACGGGGCTCCTCTCGCCGGTCGGTCGCGAGGAGCACGCGGCGCGATTCGAGACGTCGGGCACGTGGTACGACGAGGGCGTGTCGATCGCGGACGTCTTCGACCGCCGAACGAGTCTGCTCAACTCAAGCCGGGTGACGGACGTCGGCGACGTCGGCGACGTCGGCGGCGGCGGAGGCAGTGCCGCCTCGACCGGCGGATCCGCCGGGTCGACGCCGGCCGTCCACGACGCGTGGACCGGCTGGCTCGGCGTCCAACGGGAGGTCGCGATCGCCGACCGCCCGGTCGACGTCGAGATCGGCCTCGCGGACACGCCGGACGTCGACCTCAACGTCGGAGCCTCGGACGTCAAAACGCCGACCGGACCGCGCGCGGCCGCCCGCGACGCGCAGCTCGGCGAGAACCCGCACGTCCCTCGCCCGGTGAAAAAGACCCTCGAGGACGACGACTGGCGTGCACAGGGCGCGATGACGTATCTCTACCGGCGTGGCTTCGACGTGTACGAGATCAACACGATCCTCTCGGCGGGTGCGCTCGGTCGCGGCGAGAACCGACGGCTCGTTCCGACGCGCTGGTCGATCACCGCCGTCGACGACACGATCGGTCAGTACCTTCGGGGACGGATTCGCGATGCGCCGACCGTCGACCGAATCGAGGTCCACCGCAACGAGTACCTCGGCAACGCCTTCTGGGTGATCCTCGTCCCCGGCCGCTGGGAGTTCGAGCTGGTCGAGCTGAAGGCGCCCGGCTCGATCTGGAACCCGGACCCGGAGGCCGGGACGTACCTCGCGGCCGCAAGCGAGGGGCGGGAGGGCCGGACCGGCTACGTGGAGGAGACGGCGGGCGCGTACTACGCCGCCCGTCTCGGCGTGCTCGAGCAGCTCGCGGACCGCGACCGACAGGCGAAGGTGCTCGTCTGCCGGCACGTCTCCGACGACTACTGGGGGCCGGTCGGCGTCTGGCAGGTTCGCGAGGCGGTCCGGAACGCGTTCGAGGGGGAGTTGGGCACCGCGGAGACGTTCGGCGAGGCGGTCCGCGGCGTCGCCGACCACCTGCCCGTCCCGCTGTCGCGGCTCCGCCGCAAGTCGACGATGGTCGCCGGGCTCCAGTCGAGCCTCGGGGACTTCGTCGACGGCGGGTAGTCGCCCGGTTACAGTACGTCCTCGATCGCCGCCCGCCGACGGTCGAGGTCGAACGCGGCAGCCGCGGCGTCGAGCCGGTCGAAGAAGAGGAACGCGTCCGCGCCCGCCCGCTCCGCGTGTGTCACGAGCGCCTCGATCGAGCGCCGATTGAGCGCGAACGACTCCAGCAGCCCGCAGGCGAGCGCCAGCGCGACCCCCGCCTCGCCGTCGGGAAACGCCGGATCGACCGCGTCGAACGCCGGCGACGACGACGCCGTCGTCCCGGCCGCCTCGGCCGGGCACGTCGCGAGACACGCCGTGCAGATCGCCGCCTCCGCGGCCGGCGCGTGCTCGCGTAGCGACTCGGGAACGGCGAACGCGACCACGTCGCTTCCGCAGCGTGGACAGCTCATGTCGTCGAAGTACACACGGTGGATAGGAAACCGATGCCGACCGGAGCGCGTCGGACCGGCCGTTCAGTCGGAGGCCGTCTCGGCCTCTGCGGCTTCCGCCTCTTCGGCCTCTTCCGCCTCTTCGGCCGCCTCTTCCGCCTCCTTTTTCGCCTTGATCTTCTTGAGCCGGAAGATCTCCTCGCGTTCCTGCTCCTCTAACTTCTGTTCGATGTACTCCTGATTCTCGTACAGCTGCGGGAGAAGCGTGAACTCTAGAGCGTTCACGCGTCGCTTCGTCGTTTCGATCTCCTCCAGCATCTTCTTCATCGCCGTCTCGACCTCCGCGGCGAGGATGATCGTCTCCAGCAGCTCCTCGTAGGCGTCGGCCGCCTCGTCGATCCGTGCCGAGGAGCCGAGCAGCCCGTAGCCCCGCTCGTCAAGGTTCTTCTTCACCTTCGTCGACTCGATCTGCGGGACGACGACGCCCATGATGTTCTTCGACCGGGTGGTGATCTCCGGATGCTCCTTCAGTGCCGCGGCCGCGCCGCGAACGGCGACGTCACCCTCCATCGCGCGGGCCATGTCGAGCTTGCGCTGGGCACGCTCGTAATCGTCGGCCATGTCCGAGCGGACGTCCTGTGCCTGATCGAGGATGTCCATGAACTCCATGATGAGTCCGTCACGCTTCTGTTCGAGCGTGTCGTGACCGCGCTCGGAGAGCTCGATGCGGTCCTCGATCGCCATCAGGTTCTTGCGCGTGGGTTTGACGTCCTTGGCCATGGGTGGTTAGTCGGCCGCCTCGACGATCTCTCGATCGGCGTCGTCCTCTCGGTAGTACATCTCGATGAACTCCTCGTCGACGCGGTTGAGCTCCTCCTTCGGCAGCATCGAGAGGAGGTCCCAGCCGATCTCGAGGGTGTTCTCCAGGTCGCGGTTCTGGTCGAACCCCTGATCGACGAATTCCGTCTCGAAGGCGTCCGCGAAGTCGAGATACTTGTTGTCCCGCTCCGAGAGCGCCTCACGACCGACGATGTTCACGAGGTCCCGGAGGTCCTCGCCCTCCGCGTACGCCGCGTACATTTGGTCGGAGACGTCGCCGTGGTCCTCGCGGGTGAGCCCCTCGCCGATCCCGTCGTCCATCAGCCGCGAGAGGCTGGGCAGGACGTTGACGGGGGGCTGGAGCCCCTGGCTGTTGAGGTCGGGGTCGACGTAGATCTGTCCCTCCGTGATGTAGCCGGTCAGGTCCGGGATCGGGTGGGTGTCGTCGTCGCCCGGCATCGTGAGGATCGGGATCTGCGTCACCGACCCCTCACGGCCCTCGATCCGACCCGCGCGCTCGTACAGCTGTGCCAGGTCGGTGTACATGTACCCGGGATAGCCACGCCGACCGGGCACCTCCTCGCGAGCCGCGCCGATCTCCCGGAGCGCCTCGCAGTAATTGGTCATGTCGGTCAGGATGACGAGCACGTGGTAATCCTTCTCGAAGGCGAGGTACTCCGCGGTGGTGAGCACCATTCGCGGGGTGACCGTCCGCTCAACTGCGGGGTCGTCCGCGAGGTTCATGAAGACGACGGAGCGTTCCAGCGCGCCGGTTCGCTCGAAGTCCTCCATGAACTCGTTTGCCTCCTCCTGGGTGATCCCCATCGCGCCGAAGATCACCGCGAACTCGGACCCCTCCTCGTCGTCGCCTTCCTCCTCCGGCACGCTGGCCTGCCGGGCGATCTGCATCGCGAGTTCGCTGTGCGGCTGGCCCGAACTGGAGAAGATCGGGAGCTTCTGGCCGCGCACCAGCGTGTTCATGCCGTCGATCGCCGACACGCCCGTCTCGATGAACTCCTCGGGATACTCCCGGGAGTAGGGATTGATCGCCGCGCCAACGATGTCCTGTCGCTCCTCGGGGACGATCTCCGGCCCGTCGTCGATCGGTCGGCCGGAGCCGTCGAGCACCCGTCCGAGCAGGTCCTCGGTGACGGGCATCTTCATCGTCTCCCCCAAGAAGCGCACGGACGCGCTCTGGTCGATACCGGAGGTGCCCTCGAACACCTGGATGGCGACGACGCCCTCCGAGGACTCGAGCACCTGGCCGCGCAGCGTCTCCCCCTGTGCCGTCTCGATCTCGACGATCTCGTCGTAGCCGATCGCTTCGTCGACCTCGGCGAACACCAGCGGGCCGCTGATCTCGGTGATTGTCTGGTACTCTTTCATGTTAGTAGAGACTCCGGAGCTGGTCGGTTATCTCCGACTGCAGCTCCTCGGTGTACTCCTCGTAGTCCTCCTGTACGCCGATCCGGTTGATCCGCGGGGCGGCGTCGATGTCGACGATCTCCTCGACGGGCACGCCGGCCTCCAGGGCCCTGAACGCCTCGTCGTTGAGCGTCTCGATCGTCGTCAGCATGCGGTACGTCTTGTCCGGCGGACAGTACGTGTCTACCGGGTGGAACGCGTTCTGCTGGAGGTACGCCTCCCGCAGATAGCGGGCGACTTCGAGCGTGAGCTGCTGGTCCTCCGGCAGCGCGTCCTTCCCGACCAGCTGGACGATCTCCTGGAGCTCCGTCTCCTCGTCGAGCACGTCGACCGCCCACTGGCGCTTCTCCGCCCAGTCGTCGGCGACCTCCGATTCGAACCACGGGTCGAGCTGATCTTTGTACAGCGAGTAGGACTCGTTCCAGTTGATCGACGGGAAGTGGCGGCGCTCCGCCAAGTCCGCGTCGAGCGCCCAGAACGTCTTCACGATCCGCAGCGTGTTCTGGGTGACCGGCTCCGAGAAGTCGCCGCCGGGCGGGCTCACCGCGCCGATCGCGGAGACGGACCCCTCGGTGCCGTTGACGTTCTCGAAGTAGCCGGCCCGCTCGTAGAACTGCGCCAGGCGGGCGGCGAGGTACGCGGGGTACCCCTCCTCGCCGGGCATCTCCTCCAGCCGGGATGAGATCTCGCGCATCGCCTCCGCCCACCGCGAGGTGGAGTCGGCCATCAGCGCGACGTCGTACCCCATGTCGCGGTAGAACTCCGCGATGGTGATCCCCGTGTAGATACAGGACTCGCGGGCGGCGACGGGCATGTTCGAGGTGTTCGCGATGAGCGAGGTCCGGGCCATCAGCGGATTGCCGTTGGCCGGGTCCTCGAGCTCCGGGAAGTCCTCGATCACCTCGGTCATCTCGTTGCCGCGCTCGCCGCAGCCGACGTAGACGATGATGTCCGCGTCGGCGTACTTCGCGAGCTGGTGCTGGGTGACCGTCTTGCCGGAGCCGAACGGGCCCGGAATGGCGGCCGTTCCGCCTTTCGCGATCGGGAACAGCCCGTCGAGAATGCGCTGTCCGGACACCAGCGGCGTCCGGGGCGTCTTCTTGTTCGCGGCGGGGCGCGGCTCGCGCACCGGCCACTCCTGGTGCATCGAGACGTCCGCCCCGTTGGCGAGCTCGGCCACCGTCTCGGTGACGTCGAACGAGCCCGACTCGATCGCGGTGACCTCGGTGGTCTCGCCCTCGTCGAGGGCGTCCGGCGGCACCATCACCTTGTGGTCGATGGTGATCGTCTCCTCGACGATACCGACCACGTCGCCGCGGCCGACCTCGTCGCCGACCTCGACGGTCGGCTCGAACTCCCACTGCTCCTCCAGGTCGATGCCGGGCGCGTCGACCCCGCGGTCGAGGTACGGACTGCCCATCTTGCCCTCCAGTACGTCCAGCGGACGCTGCACGCCGTCGTAGATGGCGTCCAGCATCCCGGGACCAAGGTCGACCGACAGCGGCTCGCCCGTGTTCTCGACGGGTTCGCCGGGGGCGACCCCGGAGGTCTCCTCGTACACCTGAATGGTCGTGATGTTCCCCTCGATCTCGATCACTTCCCCCATGAGTCCTTCGTCGCCGACGTAGACGACGTCGTTCATGCGGGCGTCGAGGTCGCGGGCACTCACGACCGGACCGCTCACGCTCTGGATGACACCGGTTTCGGTGGTCTCCGTGGATTCTGCCTTGCTCATATTAGTCCTCCTCGTCCATCAGGTCGATCCCGATGGCTCGTTTGATCTGGTCGCGCAGCCCGCCGCTGCCGGCGCCCGAGGCGCCGAGCGTCACGAGAACGGGCTCGATGCTCCCCTCGACCCGCTCGCGGGTCCCCCGCGAGAGGTGATCGAGGTCGTCGTCGTGCATCACGATGATGCCCGTCTCCGCGTCGTCGAGCACGCGCTCGACGGCGTCGTCGAGGGCGTCCGGCTTCTCGTCGTCCGGAACGTTCTCGCACTTGCGGACGCCGGCGAGCCGGAAGCCGGTGGTGAACTCCGGACTGCCGACGACGGCTATCTCCTGGCTCATGTTATCACCAGCTCCTCTTCGATCTCCGCTGCCGGCAGTCCAGCCTCCTTCCCGCGGGCGATCGCCCGGATGTTCTCGACCTCGCGTTCCTTCGCGAGGATGTACGAGATGATGGGCGTCACCGAGACGGGGTGGATCGTGCCGAGCCGGTCACCGTACGCCAGCAGCGCCGCGTCGGTCGCGTGCTCGAACGCGATGAGGCTGTCCACCTCCTCCAGCTGGCGCAGCGCCGGGCCAAGCTCGTCGGCGTACGTGCTGTCCGCGATGTACTCGACCAGCTCGTCGAGGTTTCGGGCTAGCCGGGCGAGCGTGTCGCGAGTGAACAGCTCGCCGCCCTCGATGAAGTACTCGGCAGGGTCGATCTCCGCGCCCGACCGGGCGAGCCGGAGCGCGTTGTCCGCGTTCCGGAAGTCGACCTCCGCCTTGAGGAACGCCTCGTACTGCCGGACCGGCTCGCCGCTCGGCAGGTTGCCGAGCAGGTGCTCGTAGAAGGCGCGGTCGACCGCGTTCTCCAGCGGGACGAGCACGTCCGTCTCCTCGTACTCCGGATACGCCGCCGCCAGCGGTTCGCCGTAGATGGTGCCCTCCAGCACCTCTATCACGGCCTCGATCGAGTCCGCCTCCAGCAGTCGCCGGATCCGGCGGTCGTCGAACTCGCCGGCCCGGATGAGGTCGACCTCGACCGACTCCTGGTCGGCACCCGTGTACACGCCGCGGATCACGGTCTTCACGTTCCAGGCGTCGAACTTCCGGAGGTAGCGGGCGACCAGGTCGTACAGCTCACCCTCGCTCCAGTCGAGAATGCCGTCGAACTGCTTCGCGAGGTTGCGATTCAACGCGTACTCGATGAGGTCGACCCCGGCGTGTCGGCTTCCGAGGGCGTTGATCTCCGCGTCGTAGGTGGATTCCTCCATGAAGCGGGCGATCTCCGACGGGCTCATCCGGGTGAGCTTTCGATACTCCTCGTCGCCGTACAGCGAGCCGCGGCGGGCGCGAACCCGCGCGACGACGTACTCCGGGTTCGAGCTGCCGACGGCGCTCATTGGTCGAACAGTTGCTCCGAGAGGTTCTTCAGTTCGTCGTCCCAGACGTCCTCGAGCACCGAGTCGAACGTGTTGTTGACGCGAACGCGGGAGGCGTCGCTCTCGGCGACCACGCCGCCGAGACAGTCGACCTCTCCGTCGACGTCGGCGTTGCGGTCGGCGACGAGTTCCTCGAGGAGCTCGACGTCCTCCGGGCGGGTGTACACCGCGACGGCCTCGTCGTCGAACTCCGCGAGCGCGGCGTCGAGCAGCGCCTCGGTCAGCTCCCGACGTCGGTCGCCGTCGACCCCCGCGATCGCCTCCTCGACGCCCTCACGGACGTCCTGAAGCACGTCGCGGCGGGCGCCGAGCCGCTCCTGTTTCGCCTCGAGCTTGGCGGACGACAGCGTCTGTTCGCGCTCCTGGTCGATCCGGCGGTCGACCTCCGCGAGCCGATCCTCGCGGATCCGCTCGGCGTCGGCTTCGGCCTCGGCGATGATCTCCTCGGCGTCGGCCTCGGCCGCCTCGCGGATCTCCGCTGCACGCGCGCGGGCCTCGTCTCGAACGTCCTCAACGACGGTGTCCAAACTCATTGGTTGGAAAGGGGAAAGGCTGGTTAGACCAGGAAGACGACGACCAGCGCGAGGATGACGAGCGTTTCGGGCAGCACCGTCAGGATGAGACCGTTGACGAACAGGTCCTCGTCCTCGGCCATCGCGCCGACGGCAGCCGACCCGATACCGCGCTCCGCGTAGCCCGCGCCGAGCGCCGCGAGCCCGACCGCGAGCGCCGCAGCGGCCTCTCCGTCGGTCAGCGTGCCTCCAGTCTCCAGTACGACGTTCCCGAGTTCGTTGGTAGCTTCAAGCATTGGTAGTAGTTACGTGTTGCTCGTCTCCGAACGGTAGTTAGTTGCCGTCACAGACGACATAAAGCTTCCCAAAACGAACGCGCGCGAACGACCGTCAGTCCGGCGCAAACGCGGCTCTATGCGGTATATTCACACACGAAAATGGCCGGTCCGGACACGTCGCCGTTTATAAGCGGCCGCGGATCGGTCGCCTACTCCTCGGCCGTGTACCGACGGTCGTAGCCGAACGGGGCGTACTCGTCGCCGCCGCCCTCGTAGAATTTCCCGAAGAACTCGACGTACTCGAGACGGATCCCTTGAATACCGGCGGCCGTGATTCCGAGCAGCAGGACGACGATGTGGCCGATGACGGCCACGATCAGCCCCGCGACGACGCCGATAGCCGTGAAGTCCGGACTCGTCGTCATGCCGGCGAAGACGAGTTCGACCTCGCCGGCGGCCGCCCGCTCCTGGACGCTCGTGAGGTTGCTCGGGGTGAAGATGAAGTGGAAACTGCCCTCCCCACCCTGGTCGATGTACGCGCCGAACGCGAGCAGGTTCGCCGCCAGCGCCATCCCGCCCTTCGCGAGCAGCACGGCCATGATCCGGGCGTACGAGACGACGTTGACGATCGGGGAGAGCACCTCCGCCAGCTCGGTGGGCTCGCCGATCGCGAGCAGCACCGCCCCGACGAACGCCGCGCCGAGGCCGGCGATCCCGACCACCGCCGGGAAGCCGGCAAACGACACCGCCCCGAGCGTCACCACGTCGATCGACGCGAAGATGAAGTCGGGTTTCGGTCCGGCGACGTGTCGGCTGAATATCCACAGCCACAGCCCGTTGAGCAGCAGGATCCACGACGCGCTCTCGTACGCGGCGTGTTTGAGATCGTGGAGCTGGTAGTTGCTCACGAACGACAGCGCGAAGCCGACGTTCAGATGGAGGATCCCGAACAGGACGCTCACCACGAGCCACGCCAGCGCCCACTCGGTGGCACCCGGCGAGAGGCCCTTGGAGATCTCCCACGCCTCGATGCCGAACCACGGGTACGCGTGGTAGCCGAACACGTCGATGCCGTAGTAGATCCCGAACAGGATCGTGAACAGCCCGGCCCAGATGGCGACCGCGCCCATCTCGCGCATCGCGCCGTCATAGCCGCGGTACAGGTACGCGCCGATGGCGGCGTACAGGATCCCGTAGCCGATGTCCCCGATCATGAACCCGAACATCAGCGGGAACGTGAGGAACACCAGCAGCGTCGGGTCGAACTCCGAGTACTTCGGGCGGCCGAACCCCTGCACGAGCAGCTCGAACGGGCCGGCCACCGTGCCGTTGTCCTGCACCACGGGCGGCTCGTCGCGGGCCGCGTGTCCGCCGTCGGTGGCGGCCGTCCGGTCGGCGCCGTTCGCATCGCCGTCGTGGACGGTCTCGGTGTGGTGGTCGCCGTCGGGGGTAAAGGAGGTGCGCTCCAGCTCCTCGACCTCGGCGTGGTCGCCGACGGCGTCGGCGATCGTCGCCGCGAAGTCGTCGTAGCTGTCCGTCGGGATCCACCCCTCGGCGACGAAGGCGTTCGCGGTCGTCGCAAACGAGAGCGGCGCCTGCTTCTTTTCGGCCTCGATCGTGAGCTGCTCTTCGGCCCGCAGGAGGAAGCCGGCCGCCTCCTCCTTGACCGCCGCGAGCTCCGCGTCGATATCGTCGAGATCCGACTGCAGCTCCGCCCGCTCCCGCTGGAGATCCTCGACGTACGCCGTCGGACTCGACTCGGCGTCGGGCACCTCGAGGAACGCGATGTCGACCCCGACCAGCGCGTCCTGGAGGACGCCGGCCTCGGCATCGTCCGTCGGCCGGGCGAACGCGGCGACGACGTCGCCGCCGGCGAACGTCTCGAACGCCGCGATGTCGTCGGCCTCCGCGAGTGCGACCTCGACGGCCTCCGGCTTCGCCTCGCCGACGACGACCTCCAGCGAGTCGTAGCCGCCGAGCAGGTCGAGCTCGATCCCGAGCTCCGCGAACGGCGCCATGCGCTCGATCTCCTCCTGTCGGTCGCGGATCGACGCGCGAAGCTCGTCGCGGCGGTCGTTCAGTTCGTTGACGCGCTCACGGACGTCCGCGAGCTCCGCCTCGAGCGTCTCGTCGTCGAGCGCGGCGACGGCATCGGCCTCGTCGCCCTCGACGTCGAGGATGCTCTCCAGCGAGCGCACCGTGACGAGTCGTTCGTTGACCGTCTCGGCACCCTCGAGGGACGCGCCCGGCTCGAACCCCTCGTAGCGCTCGTCGTAATCGGTGAGGTGCAACGAGTGGTGCTCGTAGGCGGCCTCGATGACGTCGTCGATGACGCGTTTCGACCCCGTCACCGACACCTTGCTCATCTGCTCGGGTCTCAGAACCATTCAGACCTCCGTCGAGCGCTGTTTGACGGCCTCCTCGAACCGTTCGACGGCGTAATCGACCGCGTCGTCGACTCGGTCGCGGGCCTCGCGTTCGAGCTCCTCGCGGTCGGCGCGGCCCGTCTCGAGGATCTCCTCGCGGCGTTCCTCGAGCTCCTCGCGAGCCGCCTCGAGCCGCTCGTCGGCCTCGGCGTCCGCCTCCTCGGCGGCCTCCGTGCGGATCTCCTCCGCACGGGATCGAGCCTCGGCGAGGCGCTCGTCGGCGTCGGCTTCCGCCTCCGCGATGATCTCCTCGGCCTCCCGTTCCGCCTCCTTGATCCGGTCGAGCACCTCTGGTCTCGCCATACTCTCTGATCGCCTAAACCTGTAGGAGCGACGTATAAGGTGTTTGCGAAAGCCCGCGAACGATCCGGGGGAGCGTCGCCGGAGCGCCGCCGAGCCGCCGACTCGACGGACCGGCCGTACCCACAGCGATGGATTCCCGCGTACATTTAAGTGGCCGTCGCGGGACCCTGACGGTATGGTAACGGTGTATGCGGTCGCTTCGGCGAAGGGTGGCGTCGGAAAGACCACCACGACCGCGGCGCTGGCGACGATCCTCGCTGAGTCCGGGGCCGACGTGGTCGCGGTCGACGCCGACATCGGCATGGCGAACCTCGCCGGCGTGCTCGGGATCGACATCGGCGAGACGACCGTACACGACGTGCTCGCCGGGCGGGCGGACCCGTTCGACGCGCTCCACGACGGGCCCGCCGGCCTGCGAGTCGTGCCGGGCGAGACCGATCTGGATGCGTACGCGGAGGCGGACCCGTCGGGGATCCGGGACGTCGTCGCGGCGTTCGACGGCGTCGACTACGTGTTCGTCGACGCCGGAGCGGGGCTCTCACACGACTCCTCGCTGCCGCTCGCGCTGGCCGACGAGACCCTTCTCGTGTCGACGTCCGAGCGCGGCGCGCTCGGCGACACCGAAAAGACCCGTCAGCTCACGGAGCGGCTCGGCGGGTCGGTCGCGGGCGCGGCGCTCACCCGGGTCGATCCCGCCGATCCCGAGTCGGACCTCGTCGAGGAGCTGCTCGACGCCCCGATCCTCGGCCGGATCCCGGAGGACGACGCGATCTCGCGGGCGGGCCGGGCCGGCGAGCCGCTCGCGACGTTCGCCCCGACCGCCCCCGCCACCGTCGCGTACCGCGAACTCGCCCGGAAGCTCACCGGCGCGTCGATCGCCGACCCCGCCGAACCGGAGGGCGAGGAGGACGCGACTGGCGCCGGCGGCGGCGCCGTCGACGACGACGCGGAGCCGGCCACGGGCGACGATACGGCGACTCCGGACGACGATACGGCGACCCCGGACGACGATACGGCGACGTCGGACGCGGCGACGGAACCCGTCTCCGACGACACACGGGTCGGCGGAACGGAGCCCGATGAGCCGGTCGCCGATGTCGCGGAAGCAGCCGACGACACGGCGCACTCGGCCGAAGACACACTGGATGCGGCCGACGAGGATACACTGGATGCGGCCGACGAGGATACACTGGATGCGGCCGACGAGGATACACTGGATGCGGCCGACGAGGATACACTGGATGCGGCCGACGAGGATACACTG
>LFFM01002327.1_pt1 | contig 12605 bp, 10 predicted proteins | sample 643131 | NCBI WGS metagenome assembly LFFM01 (sample SAMN03777445, study PRJNA286221) | soda lake metagenome | biome: soda lake; feature: Kulunda steppe; material: water; isolation source: sample Tc-Br brine of Tanatar trona crystallizer | place: Russia: Kulunda steppe | collected 2011-07
CTACCAGTTACTACGACAACCACTCAATTAAAACATCCGGTCAGATCGTTGGCGTAGTTGGCGCAGGACGTTGTCGGATTCATCCCCGCGCTAAAGCACGGGGCTTTCTCCTTGCCACCTCCGTAACTATACACGTTCGAACTCCTTACCGATCGAACACGTAGCCGCACGGATCCCATGCCCCACGAGAACGACGACCGACCGTCATCCCCGTCGACCGAGGCCGAGAGCGGTCCGATCGGGGAGCCACGCGAGAGGGAAACCGAGGCCTCGGACCCGGAGCGGCCGTCGCCTGACGTGCCTCCCGAGGCGGCACTCGCCGACCCCCCGACCGCGCTTCAGACGTTCGTCGACCGGATCCCCGGGCCGGCGCTCGCGTGCGATCCCGACACCCTCGCGATACGGGCAGTCAACGATCCCGCCGCGGCGCTGTTCGGAATGGACTCGCGGACGCTCACGTTCATGGGGGTCCCGGACCTCGGTGAGACGGGCGAGACGACCGACGGGGAGCCCGTCGAGACGGTGCTCGACGCGGTCGGTGATGACGGCGATGGCGGCAGTGGCGACGATGACGGCGATGAGGGCGACAGACGGGGCGGCAGTGGCGACGATGACGGCGATGGCGGCGATAGCGGCGGTGGCGACCGCGGCGACGCCCGGAAGCGCTTCGAGTGGACCGTCGAGAGGGGCGACGGCGACCGCCGTCGGGTCGCGGTCGTCGCGCGGCGGACGACGATCGACGGACGCGACCGGATCGTACTCGGCGTGACGGACGTCACCCCGCGTGCACGTGCCGAGCGCGAAGTCCGAACGGATCGCCGGCTGATCGAGGCGGTCTCGCGGACGGTTCCGGCGGCGCTGTTCCGGGTCGACGCGAACGGGACGCTGTCGTGGTGGAACGACCGGTTGGTCGAGGACGTCGGCGACGCCGAACCGGCGCTATCGGGGCGAGAGCTGACGGGGCTGTTCGACGACGCGGACGCCGAGGACGTCGCCGGCGCGGTCGCGCAGGTCTACCGCGCCGGCGACGTCGTGACCGTGGAGCCGACGCTCGTCACCCGCGCGGGCGAGGACGTCCCGTATCGACTGACGCTCGGCCCGGTCACGGGTCGTGACGGAGCGGTCGTCGGCGCGGTCGGGATCGGCGAGGACCGGACGGGAGCGGCGATCCGTGAGGAGCGGGTCGCGGTGTTGACCCGCGTGCTCCGACACAACTTCCGGAACGATCTCAACGCGATCGTGGGGTTCTCCGAGCAGGCGATGCGGCGCGCCGGCGACCCGGTCACGGAGTCACAGCTCGAGCGCGTCGTCGACACCGCGGGCCGGCTGCTTCGCACCGGAGAGACCGCTCGCCGCATCGACGGGCTGATCGAGGACCGTCCCGAACCGGTCCCGATCCGCCTGTCGGCGGCGATCGAGGCGGCGGTCGAAGCGCTGCCCGACGACGTGGCCGAGGAGGCGACGATCGAGGTCGCCGTACCGGAGGGGATCGCGGTCAGCGCCGTCGAACGCTTCCCCGAGGCGCTCACGGAGCTCGTCGACAACGCGGTCCGCCACGCCGAGGGCGAGGGCGTCCGCGTCCGGATCCGCGCCGCGGAGCTCCCCAGCGAGTCGTGGGCGTCCCTCGTCGTCGCCGACGACGGGCCCGGGATCCCCGCGGCCGAGCGGGCGGTCCTCACGGGCGAGGAGACGCCGCTCGACCACTCGAGCGGGCTCGGCCTCTGGTACGTCAACTGGGTCGTGTCCGCCGGCGGCGGCTCCGTCGACATCGCCAAGAGCAAGGGCGGCGGGAGCCGGATCGAACTCACGCTACGACTCGCCGACAGCCGAGGCGACGCCGACAGCCGGTGATCGGGCGCGAGTCGAACGGCCGGTGATCGGGCGCGAGTCGAACGACCGGGAGCCGGCCTGAAACCCCCCGATCGGGCGTCCCCGCTTCCGCACCTTTTTATTCACCCCCGGAGGAGAGGCTGTCAATGAGCAACCCGTGGGACGACTGGGACCACGTGCTGAAGGTCGATCCCGACAAGGAGCTGTGCGACGGGGAGACGTTCGAGGACGTCTGTCGGACCGGCACGGACGCGATAGAGATCGGCGGCACCCTCGACGTCACCGCCGGGAAGATGTCCCGCGTCGTCGACGCCGCGGCGGCGTACGACGTCCCGCTGTACCAGGAGCCGTCGAACCCGGGCGTCGTCATCGACTCGCCCGCGCTGGACGGCTACCTCATCCCGACCGTCTTCAACGCCGGCGGCCCGTTCTGGATCACCGGCGCGCACAAGGAGTGGGTCCGGATCGACGACCTCGACTGGGAGCGGACCCACACGGAGGCGTACATCGTGTTGAACCCCGACGCCTCCGTCGCCGAGCTGACGAACGCGAACTGCGACCTCGACGCCGACGACGTCGAGGCGTACGCGAAGGTCGCCGAGCGGATGTTCGGCCAGGAGATCGTGTACGTCGAGTACTCGGGCACCTTCGGCGACACCGAGACCGTCGCCGCCGCCCACGACGCGCTCGACGACGCCACCCTCTTTTACGGCGGCGGCATCCACGACTACGACTCCGCGCGGACGATGGCCGAACACAGCGACGTGATCGTCGTCGGCGACCTCCTCCACGAGGAGGGCGTCGACGCCGTCCGCGAGACGGTCAGGGGCGCGAAGGACGCCTGATCGGGGACACACGAGCTCGCGGGGGGTTCGGCAGGCGCGCATCCGACGCGGTGTCGGCGGCGTTTCGGTGTCGGCGGCAGTTCGGTGTCGGCAGCGTTTTGTGGACGGTGATCGAACGCGACGACATGAGCGAAAGCACGTACCTGCCGGTCACCGAACACCTGTCAGACCCCGCCGCGGCCCGCGAGGAGGGCCGCCGAAAGATGGACTGGGCGCTCCAACACATGCCGATCCTGGAGGCGCTCCGCGAGGAGTTCACCGCCGAGCGACCCCTCGACGGCGAGGTCATCGCGATGGCGATGCACGTCGAGGCGAAGACGGCGAACCTCGTCGAGCTGCTCGCCGACGGCGGCGCGGAGGTCGCCATCACCGGCTGTAACCCGCTGTCGACGCACGACGACGTCTCCGCGGCGCTCGACGCCCACGAGTCCATCACGTCCTACGCGGTCCGGGGCGTCGACGACGAGGGGTACTACGACGCGATGCACGCGGTCGTCGCCCACGAGCCGACGATCACCGTCGACGACGGGATGGACATGGTGAAACTCGTCCACGAGGAGTACCCCGAGCTGATCGACTCCATCGTCGGCGGCGCGGAGGAGACGACGACGGGCGTCCACCGGCTGCGCGCGATGGACGCCGACGGCGAGCTCAAGTACCCCGTCTTCGCCGTCAACGACACGCCGATGAAACAGCTGTTCGACAACGTCCACGGCACCGGCGAGTCGTCACTGGCGACCATCGCCATGACGACGAACCTCTCGTGGGCCGGCAAGAACGTCGTCGTCGGCGGGTACGGCAAGTGCGGGCAGGGCGTCGCGAAGAAGGCGTCCGGACAGAACGCGAACGTCATCGTCTGTGAGGTCGACCCGCGCAAGGCCCTGGAGGCGCACATGGAGGGGTACGAGGTGCTCCCGATGGCCGAGGCCGCCGAGAAGGGCGACGTGTTCATCACCACGACGGGCAACCGCGACGTGATCACCCGCGAGCACTTCGAGGTCATGAACGACGGCGTCCTCCTCGCGAACGCCGGCCACTTCGACGTGGAGGTGAACCTGGAGGACCTCGACGACCTCGCGGTCGACCGCTTCGAGGCGCGCGACGGCGTCGAGGGGTTCGAGCTGCCCGACGGCCGCGTTCTGAACGTCCTCGCGGAGGGGCGGCTCGTCAACCTCGCCGCCCCGCTCGCGCTCGGCCACCCCGTCGAAGTGATGGACCAGAGCTTCGGCGTGCAGGCGGTGTGCGTCCGCGAGCTGGCGACGAACGGCGACGCCTACGAGGCGGGCGTCCACGACGTCCCCGACGACCTCGACCGCGAGGTCGCGGAGATCAAACTCGCCGCCGAGGGCGTCGCCCACGACACGCTCTCCGCCGAGCAGCGCGAGTACATGGGGAGCTGGCAGCACGGGACCTGAGACGGTCGCTGCGCGGAACCGGCGTCGCCTCCTGAACGACGGTCTGAACAGCGATCCTAGTTACATACGATGCGGCGTCAGGAATCCTCCAGCGACCGCTCCGCACCGCCCGCACCGTCTCACAACCTCAGCGACGGTCCAGCGACCGCACGCTGCCGACCGCGGATGGCTTATAAACCGGCCGCGCCGCTGGCGGTGCCGAGCGGGGCTCGCGACGGCGCGTCACGCCCCGTCGGTCTCCGTCGGGAGCCGGAGGCGAACCGCACCCGCCCCGTCGGCGTCGCGGTCGAGCGGCACGAAGCGCTCCGTCGGCACGCTCGCGGGGTCGTCGAGGTCGATCCGGCCCGTGGCCGCCAGCGTTCGCAGCGCGTAGAGGTTCCGTACGGGCGGGAGCCGCTCGTGGACGCCGGGGTCGACGACCGCGTCCCACGCGAGCGGGTGGGACCCACGCGCTCCCCACGACGACCGCGGCGCGAGGAACGGCGGGTCCCACCGACCGTCCCGCTCGGTGAACTGTCGGACCGGGGTGTGACACAGCAGCGCGAGGTGGCGGTCGATCGGCGCGAGCGTCCGGTCGGTGACCCCCGCACGATCGGGGTCGATCGGTGGACGCGCGTCGTCGGAGCCGGCGTGGGGGTCGACGTCGTCGAACCCCAGGGCCGTGCGATACCGATCGACCGCGAGCCGCGCGTGGAGCCGCTTGTCCGCGCGGAGCCGCCGTGGCAGGGACGCGTACGCGCGGACGTACGCAGGGTCCCACAGCGGCAGCCACGTCTCGACGCCGGCGTCCTCGTAGGCCCGACGGTCGCCGTTGGTGAACGTCGTCATCCGCGCGCGCCACTCCCACCGCTCGTAGGCGGCCGCCGCCGACGCCGCGTCGTCGATCGTGGCGGGATCCCGATCACCGAGCAGCCCCCGTCTGATCCGCCCGTCGACCGCCGCGCGGAACCGGTCGTCGTCCCACTCCCAGAGCGCGTAGTGCGTCCGGCGGACGTAGTCGGCGAGCGCGTCGACGGTCGGCGGGATCGGCCCGTCTCCCGACGCGTCCGACGGACCCGGGGTCGCCGCTCCGTCCGGCGCGCCCGGCGTGCCCGATCCGCCCGACTCCGCCCGCGACTCCGCGAACCGCGGGAGCCGCTCGCCGGGCGTCGCGACGGTGTGACCGGGACACCAGAGCGCGTTCCGAGGGACCCGCCCCTCGGCGACGAGGGTCCGAACCGCGGGCCACTCCGCGAGAAACGGGAGCGCGTCGCCGCCGAACGCCGCCCGCCGGTACGCCTCGCCCGCGGGGCCGCCGTACCACTCGTGCCACGTCCCCGCGTCGTACGGGACGAACCGCCACTCGATCCCGAGCCGCGCGGCCACCTCCCGGCTGACCTCGACGTCCGGGTGACCCGACCGGCCGAAGGTGAACCCGATCACGTCGTGACCGCGGGCGACGAACTCGCTCGCGACCAGCCGCGAGTCGTAGCCGCCCGACAGGGGGACGACGATCGGACGGTCGCCGGCGACCCGCGCCGCCCGATCGAACGCCCGTTCGAGCCCCGCCGCGAGCCGGCGATACGGTGACGAGGACGGGACGGGCGACGCGTCGCTCCCTCCGGGCCAGTGATCGCGATAGGTGTGCGACTCGACGGTCCCCCCGTCGTCGACCCGGACGACGTCGCCCGCGCGTGTCGACCGGACGCCCTCCCAGATCGTCTCCGGCCCGGAGACGTACCGGGTCAACAGGAACTCGCTCTCCGTGACGGGGTCCGTGGGCGCGTCGAGCGCGTCGCGGACGACCCGCCCCCGGTCGGAGACGGTCGGCGAACCGTCACTGACCCCGTAATAAAGGGGGACCGACCGCGCGCCGTCGGCGACGAGGACCGCCGCGGTCGACGAGTCGGCCCGTTCCTCGACGACCGCCGCGTAGAACCCCTCCAGATCGCGGGCGACTGCGGCGACCGCAGCGACTGCAGCGACCGTAGCGGTCGCATCCGCCTCAACCGGATCGACCGCCGCGAAGCGTTCGACGATCCCGTCCGCGTCGAGGAGGTCGTCGCCGTCGAACGCTCGCCCGCGGGCGGCGACGCCGTCGCGGCGTACCCACCCCGGACCTCGGAGGTCGACGTGCATAGAGTGGGTTGACGCCGCGGGGTATTTATGTATCGTGGGCTCCGCCGAGATCCCGTTCTTCGGGTCCGTTCTCACACGAAACGGCCGTTCGCCCGAATACGACTTATAAACCAGAATGGCCACTTACTTACGTTTCACTCGTGAACTCGAATCGTAATGGGAATTCTCGATGCGTTTGGCTCGTTGGCTAGTGCGCTCCTCGCCGGTGCCGTCATGCTCGCGTTCGCCATCCTGAGCGTGTTCGTCACGATGTTCGTCGTCGACGTCGCGGCAGCGATCGCGGGGTTGGATCCGGACGACGGCTTCGTCGTCCTCGGAGCGACGGTCCTCGCCGGGACCGCCATCCTCGCCGGCGGCGTGGGTTTCGCACGACCCGAAGAACAGGCGTAGGAACGCTTCACTCTCGGTAGCGGACGTTTCGGCCATACTGAAACCCTCAACAAAAGAATACGTTCCGCTCCGGCTGCGGTCACTGCAGGAAACTCACGGAGCGCCCAGTACAGGGGACGCATCGAGCGATCCCGAGAGCGGTCGTTCGTTTATAAACGGCCCCGGTGAGTGATCACGTCATTTATAAACGATCCACGGTGGTCGGCGCGCGCGACTCCGATGCGCGCGAGGGAGGTGGCGGGCGGCCGCGGAGCGGTCCCGCGGCCGCCCGTCCGCCGAGGCTGGGGAGGCGTGAGGCTGCGGTTGCGGTGGCGGGTTCGATCCTACTCGTCGCTCCGCCGAATGCTCCTGACCGTCGCAGGTTCTCATAAATAGCCACGTGCTCCCTCGACGACACTGATAAACGAAACGAGCGCCGAACCGCTCGATTCGCGCCTGTTAGCGACCAGCTGTTTCAGCTCAGACCACGTCTGAAACGCGGGTTTCAACAGCGCCGCAGAGCCGGGTCGCGTGTCCCGAACCCCACGTCCCGACCCCTGCGTCCCGACCCCTGCGTCCCACGCCCCGCGCTCCTTTTCTGCGACCGGACCCTAGCCCGCCCGTGACCGTGACGAGCGTCCACGACCCGAGCCATCGCGAGGCGCTGTGGGAGCTGGAGGCCGCCTTCGAGCGCGGCGACCTGATCACCGCCTTCGGGCGGTGTACGGTCTCGTATACGGGACGCGCCGCCTCGGAACTCGGCTCCGGCGACCGCCTGGTCGTGTTGAAGCCCGACGGCGCCGCGCTCGTCCACACAGACGAGGGGCGCACGCCCGTCAACTGGCAGCCGCCCGGCTCGGAACACCACGCTGCAGTCCGTGAGGGCCGCCTCCGAGTGCGGTCGGTCAGGTCGTCGCCGGCGGAGACGCTCACGGTCCGGTTCTCCGACGTCCACCAGCTGTCGACCATGACCGTCACCGGGGGGCGTGACCTCGACCTCCACGGGAGCGAGGAGGACCTCCGGACCCGAGTCCTCGAGCGACCGGCGCTCGTCGACCCGGGCTTCGAGCCGCGCGAGACGGAGCGTCCCACCAGCGCCGGCCCGATCGACGTCTTCGGCGTCGACGGGGCGGGGCGGCCCGTCGTCGTCGAGCTGAAGCGACGCCGGGTCGGCCCCGACGCGGTCGGCCAGCTCGATCGGTACGTCGAGGCGGTTCGGGAGGAGTACCGCACCGGCGGTTCCGGCGACGATCGAGCCGATACCGACGGTGACGACGGCGATGTCCACAGCGATGGCGATGACGGCAATGACGGCGATGGCGACGACGGCGACGACCACGCCGGCAGGGATGACCACGACGGCGACGGCGTCCGTGGCGTGCTCGTCGCACCGTCGATAACCGACCGCGCGGCCGCGCTGCTCGCGGATCGGGGGTTCGAGCACGTCGCGCTCGACCCGCGGCCCGAGGGGACGGGCGGCGACGGAAGCGTGAGCGACGACGCGGGGGCGGACGACGATCGCCGCGGCAGGAACGACGAGGAGTGAGTCCGCCTCCGGACAGGAGCCGAAGCCGACCCCGACAGGGAGTGAGCCGACCTCGGACAGGGAGTTGGCCGACCCCGACAGCGAGTGAGCCGACCCCGGGAAAGGGGAGAGGACGCCACCCACTACCCCACGGGGACGGATCCCGGAGAGGCGCCCCGTCCGTCGAGGTATCGAAGGGTTTATCGCCGCTGCGAGGGCTACATCGGACAAGTAGCCATGTCTGACAAACCCGCCTCTATGTATCGGACGATCGACAAGCCGTCGTACACCCGACGAGAATACATCACGGGCATCCCCGGCTCGAAGATCGCCCAGCACAACATGGGCGACCTCTCCGCGGAGCCGGAGGACTACCCGGTGCAGATCAGCCTCCGCGTCGAGGAGGAGCTGCAGATCCGCCACGGCTCGCTGGAGAGCTCGCGCCTGTCGGCGAACCGCCACCTGATCAAGGAGCTCGGCGAGGGCAACTACAAGATGACGCTCCGCAAGTTCCCCCACCAGGTCATCCGCGAGAACAAACAGGCGACCGGCGCGGGCGCGGACCGCGTCTCCGACGGCATGCGCCAGGCGTTCGGCAAGCCCGTCGGCACCGCCGCCCGTCTCAAGGCGAACGACGTCGTGTTCACGGCGTACTGCGACCCCGACCAGGCTGACGTCGTGAAGGAGGCGTTCCGCCGCGCGTACAACAAGCTCTCGCCGCCGTGCCGGATCACGGTCGACCGCGGCAAGGAGCTGCTCGTCTCGTAGCCGCCCCGCCCCCGTCGACCCGTTTTTACGACGAGCATCGGTCGGAGCCACCGCGTCGTCCCACACCGCCCCGCCGTATCGCGTCGTCCCACACCGCCCCGCCGGCCGTCGTCTCATGCCCTCTCGTCGCAGACGGGACGTCGACTACAGCCCCGCGATCACGTCGACCGATCCGACGACGATCCAGACGATGAGCACGTAGTTCAGCACGGTCGAGACGGTCGCGTACACGACGACGCGCCCGAAGGGATAGCGGGCGATCCCCGCGGGGATCAACACGAAGCTGCCGACGTAGGGAACGAGGTTCGTGACGAAGACGCTCACCCCGCCGTAGCGGCGGAACCACCGGTTCGCGCGGTCCAGACGCTCCTCCGAAACGGAGAGCCACCGCGAGTCGACGACGTCGGGCCCGTACCGCCTCGCGCCCCCGTACACCAACAGTTGACCACAGACGTAGCCGGCGGCCGCGACGGCGACGGCGGCCGCGACGAGGCGGTCGGACGCCGAGACCGCGAGCAGGTAGCCCGGGAGCAGCACGGAGGTGGGGAGCGGCTTCCCGATCAGCGCCCCCTTCATTACGAAGACGACGAACATCGCCGGGAGCCCGAACTCGAGGAGGGCGGTCAGGCCGGCGTCGGCGAGCGCGTCGGTCATGGTCGTCCCGACCTCCCGTTAGATACGGGACGGACCGGATACGGGACGAGGTAGCGTGGCTATCGCTATCGACCTTTCGCTCGGGTCCGTCGTCCGGGAGGTGCGAAGGCGAACCGCTGAAATACCCGAGACGCGTAGCGTTCGGATAGTGTCACAGCAGTTGGCAGCGGTCGACACGCTGTTCCTCCACGAGGCGCGGAGCGACTACACCGTCGTCGCGACTCGGGACGGGAGCCGCGTGCTACGTGGACGGCTCGAACTCAAGGAGACGTCGGCGGGCCCGCGGCCGGGCAAGTTCCGGGTGGCCCGTGACGACGACGAGGAGCCCCGCCGTCCGGAGGAGTTCGTGGCCCTCGCCCGTGCGGCCGACCGGATCCGGATCTCCCAACAGACCCCCACGGAGGGCCGCGACCGGCTCGAAGCGATGCTCGACGGCTATCAGCTGGACGCGTTGACGGTGCGGACCTGTCGGCGCTGTTCGAACGACGGCCGCTACGGCCCGATCACCGCGGACACCGCGATCGAGCACAACGGCGAGCACGTCTGCCGGGACTGCGCCCGTCGCGAGCTGGAGCGCGAGCTCTCGTATAAGGGGTCGTTCACCGGGGCCGCCGAGGAGCGGCTGGAGGAGCTGCTGTACGACTCGAAGGACCTGAACCGCATCATCAACCTGCTTCAGGGCGGGCTCGACCCGGACCTCACCAAGTACGACGAGGTGTCCGCGAACGTCGACGACGTGACCCCCGTCCGAACGGACGAGCTCGACCTCCATCCCGAGCTCGCCTCGAGGGTTCAGGGGCGATTCGAGGAGCTGTTGCCCGTCCAGAGCCTCGCCGTGCGGAACGGCCTGCTCGACGGCGACGACCAGCTCGTGGTGAGCGCGACGGCGACCGGGAAGACGCTCGTCGGCGAGCTGACCGGGATCGACCGCGCGCTCCGCGGCGACGGGAAGCTCCTCTTCCTCGTGCCGCTCGTCGCGCTCGCCAACCAGAAACACGAGGACTTCGAGGACCGCTACGGCGACCTGCTCGACGTCTCGATCCGCGTCGGGTCCTCGCGGATCAGCGACGACGGGAACCGGTTCGACCCGAACGCCGACGTGATCGTCGGCACCTACGAGGGGATCGACCACGCGCTGCGGACGGGCAAGGACCTCGGCGACGTCGGGACCGTCGTCATCGACGAGGTCCACACGTTAAAGGAGGGCGAGCGGGGCCACCGCCTCGACGGGCTGATCTCCCGGCTGAAGTACTACAGCGAGGAGCGACAGCGGACCCACGACGGCTACGACGGGACGCAGTTCGTCTACCTCTCCGCGACCGTCGGCAACCCCGAGTGGCTCGCCGAACGGCTCCGGGCGACGCTCATCGAGTACGAGGAGCGACCGGTCCCGATCGAGCGACACGTCACCTTCGCGGACAGCCGCGAGAAGGCAACCATCGCCGACAAGCTCGTCAAACGCGAGTTCGACACGAAGTCCTCGAAGGGGTATCGCGGGCAGACGATCGTCTTCACCAACTCGAGGCGACGGTGTCACGAGATCAGTCGGAAGCTCCGCTACGACTCCGCGCCGTATCACGCCGGGCTCGACTACAAGCGTCGGAAGCAGGTGGAACGCCAGTTCGGGAACCAGGACCTCTCGGCGGTCGTGACGACGGCGGCGCTGGCGGCCGGCGTCGACTTCCCCGCCTCGCAGGTGATCTTCGACTCGCTGGCGATGGGGATCGAGTGGCTCTCCGTCCAGGAGTTCTCCCAGATGCTCGGTCGAGCGGGCCGCCCCGACTACCACGACCGCGGGCGGGTGTACCTCCTCGTCGAGCCCGACGCGGTGTACCACAACTCGATGGATCGGTCGGAGGACGAGGTGGCGTTCACCCTCCTGAAAGGCGAGATGGAAGACGTCGAAACCCACTACGACGAGACGGCCGCCGTCGAGGAGACGCTGGCGAACGTCGTCGTCGCCGGCAAGCGAGCGAAGCGGCTCAACGACCGGATGATCGGCGAGGTGCCGACGACGCACGCGGTCGGGAAGCTCCTCGAGTGGGAGTTCATCGACGGCTTCTCGCCGACCCCGCTCGGACGGGCGATCTGTCGGCACTTCCTCGCGCCCGACGAGGCGTTCCGGATCCTCGATGCGATCCGGAAGGGGACCGATCCCTACGACATCGTCGCCGCGCTGGAGCTGTACGACGACGACGAGTGAGCGCGGGCGACGCGGCGAAACGCGTGATCGGTGGACAACAGCGGGATCGTGAAAATCGGGTCGAGGACGGCTCAGTAGTCCGGCGCGTCGTCCTCGACTTCGCGTTTCAGCGAGTTGCGGCGCGACTTCGCGTCGCGGGCCGTCGCCTCGAGCAGGAAGGAGTTCTTCGCGTCGACCGCGTCGGCGGCGGCGTCGGCGTTCCCCTCGGCGATGACGTCCTCCGCGGGGCGCTCCTCGAAGTGGACCGCCAGTTTGTCCTTCTTGCCGCTGTAGCTGGCCGCCCCGGCGACGATGCGTTCGAAGACCGGGTTGTCGGGGTCCGCGACGACGTACAACTCGTGACCGTTGACCTCCTCCGTGCCCGTGACCTCGCCGAAGTACTCCTCGATGGACCCCTTCAAGTCCGGCATGCGGTCGTCCAGATGCTCTCCGCGACGCATCTTGTACTCCTTCATGCTGCGACCGTTCGGCAGGAGCGCGTAAACCAGTTTCGTCACGGGTGTGGCCGCCCGGGCGGCCGGTTCGTCGGTCTCGGATTCGCCCGTTTCAGATCGGGCGCTCCGCGACGTAGCCACGCTTGCACTCGGGACAGATGTCGCCCGGCCGCATCGAGACGCCGTCCGCCTCGCGAACCATGCCGCACTCGGGGCAGTAGTACTCCGTCTCCGCGTCCTCGACCGACGTCCGGAGCTCGGGGCTCCCCTCGCGCGTGATCCCCGTGTCGGTCAGGTCAGCCCCCACGTCGCCGGCGGCTCCGGCGTCGAACGTCGTCGCGTCGCCCTCGGGGGCCTCGACGAACTCCGTCTCGCCGTCGTCGGGGTGATCGACGCGATCGCCCGCCTCGGGGGTGAGCCCCCCGCCGAACTCGACGTCAGCCC
>LFFM01002329.1_pt1 | contig 12594 bp, 12 predicted proteins | sample 643131 | NCBI WGS metagenome assembly LFFM01 (sample SAMN03777445, study PRJNA286221) | soda lake metagenome | biome: soda lake; feature: Kulunda steppe; material: water; isolation source: sample Tc-Br brine of Tanatar trona crystallizer | place: Russia: Kulunda steppe | collected 2011-07
CATCGACGCTCGAGCCGCCATCGACGCCCGAGCCGCCATCGACGCCCGAGCCGCCACCACCGTCGTGAGCGCCGCCACCGTCGATCGAAACGCAATTACGAATAGGTTGAATGAGTAATGGGAAAGCGTCATGGACGACCGGCTCACAGTCCTCGGCGTGGCCGCCATCGTGGCCGTTCTGGCGTCGTTCGCCGCCGTCGCCGGGCCGCTTGCCACGATCTCCGGCCATGCCGCCGACGAGCCCGAGCCCGACCAGCTGGTCGAACGGCTGGTCACCGACCCGCCCGAGGCGATCGACGGTGAGCTCGAGGAGACCACGGTGCGGAACGGCACGGTCGTCGAACGCACCACCTACGAGGTGGTATATCGGCCCGAACCCCACGAGATGCGCGTCCGGATCACCGGTCCGGGAACGGAGACCACGCTGGTACAGAATCGGACGCATCTGTGGATGTACGACGCCGAGGAGAACGAACTCACCCGGGGGAACCTCTCCGAGTTCGAACGCGGGTTCGTCGTTCCCGCGCTCGAACACGACCACTACCCGGACCTCACCGACGAGTTCGAGGTGACCTACGAGGGAACCGAGCGCGTGGCCGGCCGAGAGGCGTACGCCCTGCGGCTCGAGGGGCCACAACCGGACGACGCCGTTATCGAACTACTGATCGGCGATCGGGAGTATCGCGTCCTGGAGACGCGGTTCGACGAGCCGCTGGTGTTAGTCGACCATCAACTCTGGATCGACCGTGAGCGGCACTACCCACTCCTCGAACGGACGGTGCTCGAAACGCCCGATGGCGATTCGCTGGTTTATGAAACCCGTTATGACCGGATCGAGTTCGAGCTCCCCGAGGAGCCGGATCCCTTCGACTTCTATCCGGCCCGGGACCTTCCGGACGCCGATCCCGACGAGGTGACCGAGTTCCCCGAGTACGAGGTCGACAGCTACGAGTCGATCGAGGCCGCCCGGACGGCGACGTCGGTTCGAATCCCCGAGCCACGGGTGCCCGACTCCTATCGGTTCGAGGAGGTCCGCGTCACCACGCTCGAGGATTCCGAACGCGTCCATCTGCACTACGCCGACGGTGAGGAGACGGTTCGGGTGGCGGCGTCGCCGGACGCGACGTTCGATCCCCGGGGCGTCGCCGTCGCCGTCGGCGATGGACGCGGGACGCTCACCGAAGCCGGCGGGCTGACCCGGCTCTACTGGGAATGTGACGGGATGCTTCACTGGGTCATCGGTTCCGTGGACGCCGACGAGGCGGCCGCCATCGCCGAATCGGTCGACTGTGGCTGAGCGTCGGCTGCACCTCGCGTGAATGGTTTACCATCTCGGACCCGAACGGACGATCGATGCCAGCGTCACCGCTATCGACGGCGGAACTGATCGAGTCGTTCACCGGACTGGTCGTCGAGAGCCTCGTGGTCACACAGGACTTCGAGTCGGCGACGATCGACTGTCGCCGCTGCGGCGAGGCGCTGTCGGTCGGCGACGCGGTCACCGTCGCGGTGACCTGCTATGAGGACCACAGCTGGGAGATACAGGGGATCTACTGTGCGGATCACGGCGTAGACTCCGTAAGCAAGACGATGGGCGTTCGTGCCGAAAACCAGGCGGTCGTCGACGCGACGCTGGAGGCGGCGGGCTACCTGCCGCCGAACGGCGCGTTCGAACCCGACGCGCTCACCCTCGGCGCGGTGGAGGTGGTGGCGTACAGCCCGACCGGCGACGGCTACTGAGTCGGTCGGTGCGGGCGATCCGGTTCGGCTTCTTGGCTCCGTTGAAATTCTCACCGAGTGATATATCGTGCCCGAGACGTGGTCTATCCGGGCAAGCGATCCGCCGAGGAACGCGTCGAACTATCCACCGGTTGGTGAGATCGCCGCGCAGGATGGAGAGGCCGTATGCAGCAGTTGTTACCTCTTCGTTACGACACCATGCGGCGAGCGGGTGTTTGACGTCAGAGAACGGGCTTTCGAATTTCGGTGCACGCGTATTCAAGCATCGTGAATGCCGTCACCGACTCGTCGGCAATATCCGTCTTATGGAGACGGAACGTCTAGATAATCCGGTCCCGGAGCTGGTCGAGGTTCTGGGCGTTGTAGACCAGTTTTGCCTCGTCGGTCGTCGGGGTTGCGACGCAGGTCAACCGCAAGTTCATCGCGTCCACCTCCTCATCGGAGAGACTACGGTTGACCTCCATTTTAACCTCACCATCAACCAGTACCGCCGCACAGTTGATACAGCCACCACCTCGACAGTAGAACGGCCAGTCGTAACCTTCCCTCTCAGCCGCCTCAAGGATGTACTCTCCCTTTTTAACCGCTAGCGTCCCGTAGGCTTCCGACATCAGATCGGCCTCGGCCGCCTTCTCGAAGAGGTCGCCGTCCTCCAGCGACCAGCCCTCGTTCTCCATGACCTCGTAATCGAGAAACTCGACGGTGGAACCGATCGACTCCGGTTTCACGGAGACGACCGGAACCGGCGAGAACCGAACCGTGCGTTCAGTGACGCTCCCGAGTAGGTATCGCCTGAGACCGGTGCGACCGTGGGTTCCCATCACGACGACATCGATCTCCCCTTCCGCCGTGTATCCGCCGATCGCTTCGTGTGGCCGACCGCTTCGCGTGGCCGTGACGACTTCCACGCCAGCAGCTTCGCCACGTTCGCACACGGCGTCAGTCGGTGACGACTCCTTCCTGCGCCCGTCCGAAGTGACGTGGAGTGCGTGGAGCGTCCCGTCGCCTTCGGTCACGAGGTCGATCGCGTGTTCCGTGGCGGCCTCGGCCCCCTCACTCCCGTCGGTTGGGACGAGGACGTTCTCGACATCGAAGTCGATGACGGTGTCCTCGTGAACGGTTACAACAGGGATCGGCGACTCCTGGAGCATCCGTTCGACCACGCTACCGAGCAGGAATCGACCGACCCCCGTTCGACCATGTGTCCCCATCACGACGACGTCGGCGCCGTGTTCATCGGCATAGTCGATGATTGCCTGGTGGATGGCCGCTTCCTCGTCGTCGATGACCTCGACCTGCGGGGTGAGTCCAGCCTCGATCGCGATCCGTTCGACGTCCTCGACGGCCCGTGACGCCCGCTCTTCGTTTTCCGGCTCCCGAACGGAGATTACGGACAGATCGGCGCCGAACAGTTCGGCCATTCGGACAGCGACGGTTCCCGCCCGCTCCGCCACGTTGCTTCCGTCCGTCGGGACGAGGATTCGGTCGTACATACCTGCTACTATCTCCGCTACCCCATATCAAACCTCCGTCATTTTAAATAACGGAGAGTCGCCCCGAAGAGGGAGGCGAACGTCCTGAAGTCGTACGGAGACTGGTAGATCTTCCACGATGGAGGGGGTAAATCTCCTTGAGCCGATCGGCCTCGACTCAGTTGACGGGGTAGGATCACACGTAGAACTATAGTGGGAAGGAACGAAGGTCGGCGCTGAGAAACCTATGTCAGTAGACACGAGCAACGAACTCACGCACCATCTGGCGGTGGGTACGGGGAGTTTGATCTTCGCTGCGTTGCTGTGGGTGGCGGGGTATCACGAGCAGCGGGTCGTCGGAGCGGTTCCGTGGTTCCTCCTCGTTTTAGTGTTGGTCATCGGGCCGACGATACGGCTCTGGCCCGGAATCAGACGCCGGTTCCCGGGGAACTTCCCGGTAAGCTGGCGGGCAGAACTGGGGATCTGGTTTGCCATCTGGAGTGTTGTTCACCTGCTTTTCGTGTTCCAGGCGAGAAACTGGGACGTCATCGGCTACCTGTCCGGGATGAGTCCGTGGGCATTCGGCTCGTTCGTGGCCCTGATCATCGCGGTCGCGCTCGCGGTCACCTCGAATAACCGAGCGTATGACTACATGGGTGGGAAGGCGTGGAAGTGGCACCAGACGGTCGGTGCGTACACGATCTTTTGGCTTCTCGCCGTTCACATCTACGACAGAGCCTATCTCCGACCGGGGTTTCCGTCCGATGACCCGCTTCATTGGTTGTACCTGATCACGCTGGTCTTCGTCGTCGCGTTCCAGACCGCTGCGTTCGCTAAGATCGTCTCCCGCTACCGGAAGACGGGTAAATACCCCTCAGGATTGAGCTGATTCATCCGGGTGATTCGCGGTCTCCACCGCCATTCTTCATCAGATAGTACGCTTGAAAAGGAGGTTTCAACGGAGCCGGTTTAAATAACTCTCGTCGTCCCGTACGAGGTGTCTCGCCGCCGACGGCGGGATTTATCGCCACCATCGGTGCCGTCGACGGTCCGGGCTGCCTGCAGTGGCAGGCTGCCGGGCTGCGACTCCCGAGGTCCCGCTCGCACGGCTCGCGGGACCGCTCGGCGCCCCCGATCGAACTCCCTCGCGCGCGTCGGAGTCGCGCGCGCCGATGTGAAGCGGGCGCCATGCAGTTCGCGGGCTGGTTGCGGTCGCCGCGCCGAGACACCCGGTGATTTTTATGGAATCGGGCGGGATCGTCGGATGAAGCCGTTCGCCCCGCGTCTCGCCGGTCCCCGACGCGCGGAGCGTGCCCTCATCATGGTTCCGGAAGATCCCGCCCTCCGCCGCCGCGTCCTGCTCGCCATCGCGCTCGTGGTCGTCCTCCCGTTCGCGTTCATCTACGCCTTCGTCTGGGTCACGAACGCGATCTTCATCCCCCTACTCGAGTCGCAGGGACACGGCCCGTATCACGGCCGGGTCTACGTCGAGCCGTGGTTCGCCGTCCTCGTCGTTCTCGGCGGGCTCGCGTTTCAGGCGTGGAAGGGGCCGTCGATGGTGCTCGCGAGCGTCGGGGCCCGCCGCGTCGACGCGAACGAGCGCCCCGAGCTCCACGCTCGGGTTACGCGGCTCGCCCGGACCGCGGACGTCGAGCCGCCGGCGATCGCGGTGGCGACGAACGCCGCGCCGAACGCGATGGCGGTACAGGGACCCGAGGGGCCGACGATCGTCGTCACCACGGGGCTGTTGGAGACGCTCGACGGCGACGAACTCGACGCGGTCCTGGCCCACGAGATCGCCCACGTCGCGAACCGCGACGCGACCGTGATGACGGTGGCGTGGCTGTTGCCCACGGTCACCTACTACGTCGCCGTGGCGGCCGCGTACGTCCTCTACGGGATCGCACGGGCGCTCGGGTCGGGCTCGTCCGGCTCGCGGCGGAGCGGCGACGGCGCCGCGAAGGCGCTTTTGGTGCTGGTCGTCGTCTCGCTCGTCAGTCTCGCGATCGCCGCGATGTTCTGGGCCGCGAGCACGCTCGTCCATCGGGTGCTTTCGCGGTATCGCGAGTACGCGGCCGACCGCGGCGCGGCGGCGATCACGGGCGACCCCGCGGCGCTGGCGAACGCCCTCTCGACGCTCGACGAGCGAATGCCGGAGACCTCCGACGACGACCTCCGACGGCTCGACGGCGGATCCGAGGCCCTCACCGTCGCCCCGCTCGATGGGCGGGCGTTCACCGACGCCGAACTCGTCTCGACTGACGTCTTTCCGGACACGCACCCGCCGACCCGCGAACGGATCGACCGCCTGCGCGACGTCGCGGCGGAGTTGGAGGGTAGCTCGTCGACGGCCGCCGGCTCGCTTACGACCGCCGGCTCGTCGACGACGGACGATTCGACGGAGGCGGGTCCGCCGTGAACCGGCGACGGTTCCTCGCGGCGCTCGCGACGGGGGGTACGGCCGCGATCGCCGGCTGCGGCTACGCCCACGGCGGCGGCGACGTCCGCGAGACGCGGTCGTTCGGGGGCAGGTCGACGACGGGCGGATTCGCCCGCGCCGTCGAACACGCCGTCGGCGACGACCGCATCGTTCGGGCGGTTACCGGCGAAACGCCGTTTTCCTTCGGGGAGCCGACCGAGATCGGCGTCTTCGACCGCGCGGGCGATCCCGTCTGGGAGGTGGACCACGACGCGGTCACGGCTGCGCTCGCGACCGACCGTGCCGCCGAGACGGTCTTTCTGGTCGAGGACCTCGAGGAGGGCGCCGACCTCCTCGCTTTCGACGGGCCCGGAACGCTCGGCGAAACGGACCGAGGCGACGATGAGGGAACCGGCTCGCTGCCGGAGGGATCGCTCGCGTGGCGGACGTCGGTCGACGGCCTCGTCGAGCGGGTCGAGGAGGATGGCCGCACGCCGCCGATGGCCGGCGACGGTCGGGGGACGTATCTCGCGCTCTCCGACGAGGTGCTCGCGGTTCGGGACGGCACGGTCGCGTGGCGGCGGTCGTTCGACGTCGACGACCGGATTTACGCCATCCACGCCGGATTCGATGCCGAAACGGCCGGTCCGGCGGCCGTGGTGGTCGCCGACCGCGCGGTCGTCGCGCTCGCGGCCGACGGCGACGTGCGGTGGCGACACGCCGCGGTCCCGTCGGAGGGCGAGTCATCGTCCTCCGACGACGGGCCACCCGCCGTCGAGGTGCCGCCGATCGATGCGGTTCCCGCCCCACGCGTCCACGTTCGCGACGGCGATCGGGTGCTCGCGCTCGATCCGGCGGACGGCACTCGGCAGTGGGAGGTGACCGTCGTCGACGGGGAGGATCCGACACACGCCGTGGAGGGAATCGTCGCGGTGGCCGGGCGGGACGCGGGCGGCGCGGTCGACGCCGCGAACGGCGAGGTCCTCTGGACGACCGATCGACGGACCGCATCGCCGCTCGTGGCCGACGCCGAACGGGGCTACTCGGTCACCGGAGACGCGGTCCGGGCCGTCGATGCCGACGGGATCGCGTGGCGACGCGAGTTGGACGACGCCGGCGGCGTCGTCATCGACGGCTGGGTCGAGCCGGGCCGCGTCGCGTTCGCGTTCGACGACGGCCGGATCGTCACGCTCCAGCGATACGACGAGGAGCCGGGCGTCCTTCCGAGTGTATAATCCGTGAATAATAGTTACATCAAAGCTTAACCCCGGTGGCCGTCTCAACCGGGACATGCAGCTACGAGACGCGATAGACGATCACAAGCGTCACTTGGGTCATTCGACTCGATTCACGGGCGAGCGCCGGACGCTCGGCGGCCGGTTCTCCGGCGGCGAGGGACGGCTCGTTCACGTCGACGACGACGGCGAGCTTCGTGACTTCGGCTACCCGTTGACCGGCCGTTCGGGGCTCGTCCGAAGCCGATTCGGGATCCTCGTGGACGGCGAGCGCCGCTGGTTCGACGCGGCGGGGACGACACAGCGCTACGTTGAAGCGACGACCGTGGTGGAGACGACCCACCACACCGACCTCGCGACCGTGCGCCGATACGACGCGACGGTCGACGACGCCCACCTCACACACGTGACGGTGGAGACGCCTGACGCTTCGGACGAAGGCGCCGACGATTCGGACGAGGGCGAGGGTACCCCGGACGAGGGCGAGGGTACCTCGGACGACGGCGTGACCGTTCCCGAGGACGCCTCGCTGCTCGTGTACGCACGTTTCGCGCCCGACGGCCGTGACGACCGGCTCGGCCAGCTCCGGTACGACGACGCGGTCGAGATCTACCACGCGGCGGAGCGCGACTTCCTCGCGAGCGCGACGGGGTTCGACGACCTGCGGGGACAGCTCCCGACGACGTTTCCGGAGCTGCTCGACGAGCGACCGGTCGACCTGCCGCGTGACCGTCACGCCGGACGATACGAGGAGGAGCGGCTCTGTGGCGAGGTCGTCGTCGAGGTGCCCCTCGAGTCGGGGGCGACGACGGTCGGGAGCCTGCTGACCGATCACGAGGAGACGTCCCGTGAGACGGCACGCGAGCGATTGGGCGACCTGTTCGCGTCGGTCGAACCCCCGGACGAGGCGTCCGGCACGCCCGATCGTGAGGCCGCCCGGGAGGCCCTCGTCGCGGCGACCGACGGTTCGGTCCCCCCGATGCCCGAGTCGGCCCCGCGCCGCGAGTCGCTCGCGGCGGACCTCCGCGTGCTCTCGTTGCTCTCGGCCGAGAGCGGCCTGCGCATCGCCGGTCCCGACTTCGACCCGCACTACCAGCACTCCGGCGGCTACGGCTACACTTGGTTCCGCGACGACGCGGAGGTCTCCGGATTCGTCCTCGACGCCGACGCGCGGCTCGGGATCGGGCTCGACGGCTGGCACGAACGGTCCGCCCGCATGTACGTCGACGCCCAACGCCCGGACGGCTCCTGGCCACACCGCGTCTGGCCGCACAGCGGGGCCATCGCCCCCGGCTGGGCGAACGCACGGCTGGAGGCGGGCCCCGACGTCGACTATCAGGCCGACCAGACGGGCAGCGTGATCGCCTTCCTCGCGCGGGCCCGGGCGGCCGGCGTCGAGGTCACGGGACTGAAGAAGACGCTCGTCGAGGCGCTCGTCGGCCTCGACGACACGCTGGAGGCGGACGGGCTCCCGGTCGTCTGTCAGAACGCGTGGGAGGACTCGATCGGCCGGTTCGGCCACACGACCGCCACGTTTCTCGAGGCGTACGCCGAGCTCGCGATCCACGGCTCCGGCGTCGGCGCCGACGACGATCGGATCGACGGCGACGCGGCGACTCACGCCGAGCGACGGGCGCGGGAGGTGTACGAGGCCCTCGACGACCTCTGGGTTCCCGAGCGCGGGTGTTATGCACTGCGCGAGACGCCCCACGGTGACCTCGACGGCCGGCTCGACTCCGCGACGCTCGCGCTCGCGAGCGCCCACCGCGCGTTCGACGCGCTCGGCGGGGATGAAACGGCCGGAGCGGACGCGGCGGACGGTGAGTCCGGCCCGGGCGCCGTCGACGCCGACCGGCTCGACCGGCTGGTCGAGCACGTCGAGACGGTCGTCGACGGGCTCGCACGCGACACGGACGCGATCACGGGACTGTTCCGCTACGAGAAGGACGGCTGGCGGCAGGCCGCACAGGGACGCGAGAAGGTCTGGACGGTCTCGACGGCGTGGGGCGCGAACGCCTGCGCCGAGCTGGCCGTCCTGCTCGTCGCCCGCGACGATCCGCGCGCCGAGCGGATCGCCCAGCGGGCCCGCGACCTGCTCGAACAGGTCTCGCCCGACGGAACGCTCCGTGCGGAGACGAGCTACCTTCCCGAGCAGTTCTTCGACGACGGGACGCCCGACAGCGCGACGCCGCTCGGGTGGCCTCACGCCATCCGGCTCGCGACCGTCGCCCTGCTCGACGACCACGACATGCTCGACGTTGACGCCGCCGCGCACGTGAGCGCCGACGACTGAGACCTACGGGCGATCCGATCGGCTTCGAGACGCCCGGCAGGCCGATCGTCGCTTCACCTGACTCGGCCGTGAGAGTTAGTGGGCTGTGTTTTCTATCCCCACGCATGAGCCACGGCGAGGAGTTCACGACCGATCCGGACGCGGAACGACGACGGATCCGGGAGCGGAAGCTCCGGGAGCTTCGACGGCGGATCGAAAGCGGCGACGGCACGGACGGCGAAAGCGGCGACGGCACGGACGGCGAAAGCGGCGAGGCGCCCTCGGAGTCCAGGGAGACGGACGCCTTGGACGCGCCCGCCGAACCGATAGCGAGACGGACGCCTTGGACGCGCCCGCCGAACCGATAGCGATCGACGGCGAGGGGCACCTTCGCGAGACGACCGGGCGATACGACGTCGTCCTCGTCGACTGCTACGCGGAGTGGTGTGGTCCCTGCCGGATGATGAAGCCGGCCCTTGCGGCGGTCGCAGCGGAGACCGACGCCGCGGTCGCGACGATCGACATCGACCGCCATCGGGACGTCGCCGCCTCGCTCGGTGCGCGAAGCGTCCCGACGCTCGTGCTGTACGTCGACGGGGAGCCGGTCGAGCGGCTGGTCGGCGCACAGAACCGCGGGACGCTGGAGGCGCTGATCGAACGGTACGGCTGAGGCTTCGCGGCGTCTTCCCCCGTCAGTCGTCGCCCTTGGCGACGGCGACCTCCTCGGGTTCGTGAAGCTCGCCGGTCCGCTCCAGCTCCGAGAGGTACTCGTCGGCGTCGATGGCGGCCTCACAGCCCATGCCGGCCGCAGTGACCGCCTGCTGGTAGTGGAAGTCGACCACGTCGCCGGCTCCGAAGAGCCCGTCGACGCCCGTCGCCGTCTGGTTTCCGCCGCGGCCGCCCTCGGTGATCAGGTAGCCTTCGTCGTCGGTCTCGACGGGAAGCCCCTCGAGGTACTCCGTGTTCGGCGTGTGGCCGATGGCGAAGAAGACCGCGCCGACGTCGAAGTCGTACTCGCGCACCTCGTCGGCCGTCTCGGGGTCCTCGAGCTTCTCCTTGGGATGGCCGTCGGGATGCTCGACGAGCGTTACGTGGTCGATCCCGTCCTCGGGGGTGCCGTGGATCTCGGTGAGCTCGGTGTTGAGCAACAGCTCGATCTCGCCCGATTCGACTTTCCCTTCGATCCGCTCGACCCAGATGTCCTCCGCGCGGAACTCCTCGCGGCGATGTGCGACGTACACGGTGTCCGCGAACTTGGTCAGGAAGTTCGCCTCCTCCATCGCGGCGTCGCCGCCGCCGACGACGAGCATGTCCTCCCCGCGGAAGAACGCGCCGTCACAGGTCGCACAGGTGGAGAGCCCATAGCCCATCAGCTCCTCCTCGCCGGGCACGCCGAGGGTGCGCGCGGAGGCGCCGGAGGCGGCGATGACCGCGTCGGCGGTGTAGACGTCGCCGTCCGACAGCTCGACCCTGAAGTGGCCCGCCTCCTCGCGGGCCACGCGCTCGACGATCCCGTTTCGGGTCTCGGCGCCGAACTTCCTCGCCTGCGTCTTCATGTCGTTGATCAGCTCCGGGCCGGAGATCCCCTCGGGGAAGCCCGGGTAGTTCTCGACGTCGGTGGTGAGCGTGAGCTGTCCGCCCGGCTCGTCGCCCTCGATGATCAGCGGCGCGTTGTTCGACCGTGCCGCGTAGATGCCCGCCGTGAGCCCGGCGATGCCCGTGCCGGCGATGATCAGGCGGCGATGCTCGACGACCGTCTGGTTCATGCCGGATCGTTCGGCGCGATGGGGTATGTAGGTTCCGCTGTCGCGTGGCGGGGAGGCCCTCCGTCGCCGGACACGGCTCCGTGCGTCACCGCTCGCCGAACCGCTCGTCGAAGAGCGCGACGACGCGCCGTTCGATCTCGTCACGGATGGGGCGGACCGCCTCGATCGGGTGCTCCCCGGGATCGTCGAGCGCCCAGTCCTCCGTGTCGACGCCGTCGAGCTCCAGCGTCGAACAGCCCATCGTGGCGACGAAGTCGGACTCGAAGAGCGTCGTCTCGGAGACGTGTTTTGGGGTCCGACCGTCGACGTCGAGTCCGACCTCGGCGAGCGCTTCGACGACGACGTCGTGGACCTCGTCGGCCGGATCGGTTCCCCCGGTGACGATCTCGACGCGGTCCTCCAGTTCGCGTTCGGTGCGCTCGCGCTCCGCGAAGGCCGTGGCCATCTGGCTCCGCCCCGCGTTGCGGACGCACATGAACGTCAGGGTGGTTCGTTTCTCCGTCGTGGCTTCTCCGTCGATCCGCGTTTCGTTGGTCGTCATGGTTGGATGACTCGGTTGATTCGTTAGCCGGATTCGTCGGACGGTCGGTTGCGTCGGACGGTCGATTGCGTCGGGTGGGTTTAGCGGTTTGCCGCGATCGGTTCAGCATCGGCGTTCCGAAGCGACGCTCGGAGCCCGGCATCGGCGACGTTCTGCCCGTACTCGGCCGTCCGAACGATGCTGTCGAGGACCGTCGCCAGCGCGTACCCGTCCGCGAGCTCGCGATCGTACAGAGTTCGATCGAGCGTGGTCGCCGCGTCGACCACCGCCGCACCGTCGGCGAGGACGTCGCTGAGCGCTCGCGGATCGCGACCGTGCATCGTCTCGAAAAACGCGCTTCCGACGATCTCACGTGCGTCCGTCGCCAGTCCGTCGAGGTCGGCAACGAGGTCGGCCGGCGGCTCGCCTTCGATCCGTTCGGCGACCCGGGCGATCTTCTCGGCGTGATCCCCGATCCGCTCAAGCTGTCTGGCGACCGTGTAATGGTCGAAGGTGGTGAGCCCGTCGCCGGAGCGGTCGCCGGTCACGTCGACGAGCGAGCGCTGGAACTCGCGGGCGACGAGCCCGAACAGCCGGTCGACCGAGTCGTCCCTGGCGGCGGTCCGACGGCCGGCCTCGCCGTCCGCAGACAGCGCCGCGTCGACGGCCTCCTCGTGGATCGAGAGCGTCACGTTCTCGAGCTGTGCGAGCGTCTGTGCGGGCGAGAGGTCCGCCACGTCGAGCATCGTCTGCACGACGATCGTCCCCTCGGTCTCGGTCACCACCTCGACGCCGACGAGCGTTCCGACGGCGTCACGCACCGCCTCGCGCACGGCTCGGTCCGGGGACCCCTCTATTCGCACCGTCGTCGCACCGGTGACGTACGCGGCGACGACGATCCGCCGGATCGCTTCGGGGCCGTACTGTGCGGCCGACACCGTCACCGTCTCTCCGGTCGTTCCGGCGTCGGACGGCGCCACGAGAAGTCGGTCGCCTCGCGGATGGATCCGAACGTAGTCGCCGACGTCGATCCCGCGCTCCTTCGCCCACGGCTTCGGGAGCGAGACCGTGTAGGTCGTCCCGCCGGTGAGCTGTATCTTCCGTTCGTAGGATCCGTCGGGATCGGACATCTCAGTAGATCAGCTCGTCGTCGTTTTCGGCCATGTACAG
>LFFM01002330.1_pt1 | contig 12593 bp, 12 predicted proteins | sample 643131 | NCBI WGS metagenome assembly LFFM01 (sample SAMN03777445, study PRJNA286221) | soda lake metagenome | biome: soda lake; feature: Kulunda steppe; material: water; isolation source: sample Tc-Br brine of Tanatar trona crystallizer | place: Russia: Kulunda steppe | collected 2011-07
ATGGGCTCGGGCGGAGTCGAACCACCGATCTCAGCCTTGTAAAGGCCGCGTCATAACCACTAGACCACGAGCCCGCATTCGGTCGGACTTCCTACGCGCGAATAACGTTTTCCTTCCGCAGCGCAACCGCTATCCGGGTGGCAGACCAATCACAAGCAATGCCGTCGTCAACCCAGTGGGGCGCGATCTTGATTGCGCTCACACTCCTGCTTGCAGGCGGGGTCGTTGCCGCCGAACTCGGCGCGTTCGAGCGCGGCGAGTACGAGTGGACGACGGTCACCGCCGTCGACGGCGACACCGATGAGGAGTTGGCAACGATCGAGGTTCGTATCGCCGACACGTTCGAAAAGCGTTATACTGGGCTGAGTGACACCGAGGAGCTCGGTGATGACGAGGGAATGTTGTTCATTCACGACCACGAGGGAGAACCGGGCTACGTGATGCGCGATATGAGCTTCAATATTGATATCGTCTTTATTGACGCGGAGGGCGAGATTACGACGATCCACCACGCCAGCGTTGACGACGACGAGACGTTCAGCGGGCAGGGAAAGTACGTCCTTGAAGTGCCACACCACTACACCACTGACAACGACATCACGGTCGGCGACCGCATCGAAATCCCGCCGGAGTACCGCTGAAACGCGCCGAAGCCAACCCTCTTTGGGCCAGCCGCCGTACTCGACGCAATGAGTAGCGTCGATCCGGTCGCAGACCGCGAAGACGACCCGTTTGCCGCCCAACGTGACCGCGTCGACAACCCGATGGGTCGACTCCTCGGCGAGTACGGCCGGCCCTACTGGCTGGCGGCAACGCTGGGAATCCTCGCAAGCCTCGCCGCACGGGTGCTCGATTTGCTGCCGGTGATTCTGCTCGGCATTGCCATCGACAGCCTGTTTCAGCGGGTCGAACCGTTCGACCTGCCGCTCGTGCCCGCGGCGTGGCTCCCGGCGACCGACACGGAACAGTTCTTTCTCGTTATTGGGCTAATCACCGCCTCGTTCGTGGTCGGTGCGGGCTTTCACTGGCTTCGCAACTGGGGGTTCAACTCGTTCGCCCAGGACATCCAACACGACGTTCGAACCGACACCTACGATACCATGCAGGAGCTGAACATGGGCTTTTTTGCCGACAAGCAGACCGGCGAGCTGATGTCGATTCTCTCGAACGACGTCAACCAGCTCGAGCGGTTTCTCAACGACGGGCTCAACTCGGCGTTTCGGCTTGTCGTGATGGTTATCGCCATCGCGGGCTACCTCATCTATCTCAACCCACAACTCGCGCTGGTTGCGCTCTCGCCGGTTCCGCTCATCGCGGTTTTTACCTACATTTTCGTCAAAAAAATCCAGCCGAAGTACGCCGCGGTTCGCTCCAGCGTCGGCACCGTCAACTCGCGGCTTGAAAACAACCTCGGCGGCATTCAGGTTATCAAATCCTCGAACACAGAGGATTTTGAATCCGGTCGCGTCGAGGATGTGTCGCGAACCTACTACGAGACGAACTGGGGCGCAATCAGAATCCGAATCCGGTTTTTCCCCGGGCTCCAACTGATTTCGGGGGCCGGCTTTATTCTCACCTTCCTCGTCGGCGGCTACTGGGTGTTTTCGGGAAGCGGCCCCGGCCCGTTCACGGGAACCCTCTCGACCGGTGAGTTCGTCGTTTTTATTCTCTTCACCCAACAGCTCGTCTGGCCCATGGCGCAGTTCGGCCAGATCATCAACATGTACCAGCGCGCCGAGGCCTCCGCCGAGCGAATCTTCGGCTTGATGGACGAAACCGGCTCGCTCGAAGACGACGCCGGCAGCGATGACCTCGAAGTCACAAGCGGCCGTGTCGAGTACAACAGTGTCGGCTTCAGCTACAGCGACGAGGGCCAGCGGATTCTCGACGACATCGACTTCACCGTTGAAGGTGGCGAAACGCTCGCGCTCGTCGGGCCCACAGGTGCCGGCAAATCGACCGTGCTCAAACTGCTCTTGCGGCTGTACGAACCCGACCGGGGTCGAATCCGCATTGACGGCCAAGATATCGCCGGGGTGAGTCGAACCTCGCTTCGGCAGTCAATTGGCTACGTCGGCCAGGAGTCGTACCTGTTTTACGGGACGGTTCGCGACAACATCGCCTACGGCAGTTTCGACGCCAGCGAGACCGAAATCAGACGGGCCGCCGAGGCCGCCGAGGCCCACGCGTTCATCCAGAACCTCCCGGAGGGCTACGAGACGATGGTCGGCGAGCGTGGCGTCAAACTCTCGGGGGGCCAGCGACAACGGCTCTGTATCGCCCGTTCCATCCTCGAAGACCCCGATATTCTCGTGCTCGACGAGGCCACGAGCGACGTCGACACCGAGACCGAGATGCTGATCCAACGGAGCCTCGACGACCTGACCGCCGGCCGGACGACGTTCGCCATCGCCCACCGGCTTTCGACGATCAAAAACGCCGATCAGATCGTCGTCCTCGAGGACGGAAAGATTGCCGAACAGGGCACCCACGGCGAACTCATCGACCGCGACGGGCTGTATGCGCACCTCTGGGGCGTCCAAGCCGGCGAGATCGACTCGCTGCCGCGGGAGTTCATCGAGCGGGCCGCGCGCCGGCAGGCCCGCACGGAGATTGCCGAGGATTGAGAGACCCCGTTCAGAACGACGCCGAATCCTCGTTTGCCGAATCCACACCCCGATCGCTCTGATGGGGATCACCGAGGGCCTCGGTGCCGATCATGCTCAACACGGCCTGTCGAACCTCGCTCGCATCGCTGAACTGTTGATCATCCCCTTGGGAGTAGGGTTCGAGCGCTTTACCGAAGGACTCCTCGCCGCCGGGAAGAACGAGCTCGTGCTCGCCGTACTCGTCGACCAGCTCGTCGACACTCGCGGGATAGGAGTGTGCCTCCAACTGCGCGTCAAGCTCGCCGAATTCGACGCCGAGTTCGCGGCTCCCGGACGTGGTGTCGTCATCAGTATGCTCATCCTCGTTAGTGGTGGTCATTGTCACAGTACAGAACGGGGAGAACCGGTATATCCCTTCGGAGCCGTCGGAACGGCGACTGGTTGACCGACAGGAAGTTCAAGAGCCTACGGGGTGAGAACTGCGTATGCAGCTTTCGGCGGCGACATGGCCCGAAATCCACGACCTCGACACCGACCTCGCGGTTCTGCCGGTCGGCAGCACCGAACAACACGGCCCGCACGCACCGCTCGGCACCGACGCGCTGACCGCCGCGCACGTCGCTCGCGTGGGAAGCGAGCGCTACCGCGAGGAAACCGGCGTCGACGTGCCGGTCGCACCGACGATTCCGGTCGGCATCGCCGAGGAACACCGCGCGTTCGACGGCACGCTGTGGGTCAGCCCCGAGACGTTTCGGAAATACGTTCGTGAGACAATCGAAAGCTTCGCTCACCACGGCTTCACCCGGGTCGTCGTCGTCAACGGCCACGGCGGCAACATCGACGCGCTTCGCGAGCTAACCGGTGCGGTGTCGCGCGAAGACAACGCCTATGCGGTCGCCTTTACGTGGTTCAACAGCGTCGAGAGCGAGCATTCGATGGGCCACGGCGGGCCGCTCGAAACCGCGCTCGTCAGCCATATCGACGGCGAGTTGATTCGCGAGGAGAAACTCGACGAGGCCCGCGAGGAAGGAAGCAGTCGGTGGGGCGAGTGGGTCGCCGGCGTCAACCTGGCGCACGACTCCGACGAGTTCACCAATAACGGCGTTGTAGGCGACCCAACCGCCGCGAGCGAGGAACTCGGTGCCGAGCTGAGCGCGCAGGCGGCCGACGCGCTCTGTGAACTGCTTGCGGCGGTGGCAACGCGGTCGCGGCGGTAGTGTGGCGAAAACGCGGTCGACCGCTCAGTCGTCGGCTGCGGCCGTCTCGGTTGCGCCGTCGTCGACGGCGGCGTGGGCCTCTTCGAGGGCGTTTCGTAGCGCTGGAACCGTCGCCGTGAGCTCGCTCACCTCCGTGTGGGCGGTTTCGACCGTTTCGAGCACCGCCTCGACCGCTTCGATTTCGGCTTCGAGTTCGTCCGGGGTGTCGAAAGCATCCGCGCGTGAACCAAGCGTAAACCACTTTTTTGCCTGCCGGAGGTGGGCTGCGGCCTCGCCGGTGTCGAGCGCGGATTTGAGACCGTTGAGTACGCCGAGCACGTTGTCTGCGTTGGTTTTCCAGACCCCGTCGGCCGTCGGCAACTCGGCGCGGGCGGCCGCGAGCGCATCGTCGACATCCGCGCGCATCTCGTCGGCCGCCTCGCCGAAGAGTTCGTCGTCGTCGAAGGTTGACTGTGTCATAACTAATAATGACGCCAGAGTGGATTAAAAATGCGCCTGAAAGTGAAAGTGAACGTATGCGCGCCAAATGGGCCCGAAACTACTCGACGGCGACCAGTTTCATCAGCGGATAGCCGTGTTCCATCCTCATTCGGGTGCGAACCGTTCGGTCCTCGTACTCAATTAGCATTTCGACGGTCATCAGGCTGCCCGTGAGTTCGGTGTAGCCGTTGTCGTGGTCGATGGCGTCGGCAACGCGGTCGTCGTCGATCTCGACCGACACCGATTCGCAGTAAGGTTGGTTTTCGATCGATTCGGCCATCGCCCGTTCGAGACTCCGGGTGCTGTCGGGGCTCACGGGCGTGCCCGCAAACTGGTGGTACAGCGATCCAAACTTGATTCCCGCCTCGAAACACGCCTGTTCGGCTGTCGTCGCCATACTGAACCGTTGGCGTGCGGTGGCTAAGGAGTACCGACTGGCGTGTGTGGGTGCCTGTTGTTGTGGCTGCTATGTGCGTTGGCTGACCGACAACTGTTGCCGCGAGGGATGACACATGTCGACACGGGCGAGCAACAGAGCGGAACCGCGCGTTACTTACGCCTCGTCCTCCCTTTGCCGAGTGAATGGGGCGACCTGTGCTGTTAACTGGGGCCGGCGGTCGTGTCGGACAGGCCATCCTCCGGGATATCGGTCCGAAACACGACTGGCGGCTGTTGGATCGTGAACCGCTACCGGCAAGCAATCTCCCCGAGGGAATCGACAAAAGCGACGTCTACGTCGCCGATGTCACCAACATCGACGCCGTCCGCAACGCAGCAGCGGACTGTGCAGCCATCATCCACCTCGCGGGCGACCCCCGGCCAAATGCGCCGTGGGAGAGCGTGCTGCACAACAACATTGACGGCACCCGCACGGTCTTGCAGGCCGCCGTCGACGTCGGCGTCGAGAAGGTCGCCTTCGCCTCCTCGAACCATGCCGTGGGCTACTACGAGACCGACGAGCGCAAACCCGATCTGTACCGCACCCACGACGAGTACCGTCTCGACGGCACGGAGCTGCCCCGGCCCAGCAACCTCTATGGCGTCTCGAAAGCCGCCGGCGAGTCGCTCGGGCGGTTTTATCACGACGAACACGACCTCGCTGTCGTCTGTGTCCGCATCGGCAACCTGACGAAGGGGCATCCGCCGCGAAACTACGAGCGCGGCCAGGCGATGTGGCTGTCGTACCGCGACTGTGCACACCTGTTTGACTGCTGTATCTCGGCCGACTACGGCTACGAAATCGTCTACGGCATCTCCGATAACGACCGCAAATACTACTCCATCGAAAACACCCGGCGCGTGCTCGGCTACGACCCCCAGGACAACTCCGCGGCGTTCCATCTCGACGGCACGCCAAAAAATGACGAAGTCGCCGACGGCGGTCGGGTCGGCGACACTGACGAGTCGGAGTCAGCGAAACCAGCGCCGAAAAACGTCGACGCCGACGACTGAGCCCGGACCACCGAAGCCACCCCACAGCCCCCTCCCACAACCCACACTTTTGTCGACGACTGCTGCGGCGTATTGCCAGCGACGCCGACTCACCGAATCGCTCGCTACGCCCAATCGAGCAACTGTTCGAGTTGGTCGCGGCGGCGTGCGAGGTCGAAAGATGGGTCAACTGACGGATCCTCGACCAGCCGATCAAGGGTCAAAAACCAGTCAACACCGTCCGCATCGAGAATCTCGACCAGTGACTCGATTGTTGATCGGTTGAGTGCCAGCGAATCGAGCTGTTGGAGCAACAAAAGCAGCGCAATCCCGCCATCACCGGTCGGAAACTGTCGGATGATTCGTTCGAACGGCGGGTCGGCGGCGTTGGCAGCTGGATCCGGCCACGACTCGCCACCCGGATCGCACACGAGACACTGTGGACAACACGCGAGCGCCGCAGCCGACACAAACGAGCGGAGTCGGTCGGGAACGGTAATCGAAAACCGGTCGTGCTGACAGTGTGGACACGGGTGGGTCATACAAGAAAACGCGGCGAGGACGACAAAAATAGTGCGGCCGGGAATGCTCAGTTGCTGGCAGCTTCGGCGGTTTCGGCGTCAGCCGCAGCCTCGGCCTCGGCGGCCGCTCGTTCGGCCTTCTCGTTCTCTTCTTTTTTCGCCTTGATCTTTTTCATGCGGAAAATCTCCTCGCGTTCCTGTTCTTCGAGTTTCTGCTCGATGTACTCCTGGTTGGTGTAGAGGTCCGGAAGCAGTTTGAACTCGAGCGCGTTGACACGGCGTTTGGTCGTCTCGATCTCGTTCAGCATTTTTTTCATCGCCGTCTCGACCTCCGCGGCGAGAATGATCGTCTCCAGGAGTTCCTCGTAGGCGTCGGCGGCCTCGTCAATTCGCGCCGACGAGCCGAGCAGGCCGTAGCCACGCTCGTCAAGGGATTTTCTGACTTTCGAGGACTCGATTTGGGGAACGACAACGCCCATGATGTTCTTCGACTGCGTCGTGATCTCGGGGTGTTCTTTGAGCGCTGCGGCCGCGCCGCGAACCGCCACGTCGCCCTCCATCGCGCGGGCCATGTTGAGCGTTCGCTGGGCGACATCGTAGTTGGCGTTGAGATCCTCGCGCACGTCTTGGGCCTGATCGAGGATATCCATGAACTCCATAATCAGCCCGTCACGCTTCTGTTCGAGCGTATCGTGGCCCCGCTCGGAGAGCTCGATACGGTCCTCGATCGCCATCAGGTTTTTTCGGGTTGGTTTGACGTCCTCGGCCATCGCTTGGGCCTGCTTGTGGGCCAAAGGGGTTAATGGTTTTTAGTTTCCGTCGCGGTCGAGTGTCGACAACAACCCCGGATAGTCGGCAATAATACCGTCGACACCGGCGTGGTGTGCGCCGAGCGCCTCCCGCCACGTCCGAACGGTCCAAACGTTCACCGCACGGCCCTCGGCGTGCGCGCGCTCGATGAGATCAACCGAGGCAAACGGGCCGGATTCGGGAACCGAGCGCGAAAAAAACGGGTCGGCGTCGATCATGTTCCACCGAAGATGGATCGCCTCGGCGTCATACCGGTCGGTGAGTTCGGCCCCAGTTGCGATAGCGTTCGAAAACACCACCGCAAGCGGCACCGACGCGTCGAGTTCGCGGGCCGCCGACAGCGCGCCCTCGTAAAACGACGACAGCACGATCGGGTTGTCGGCGGCGGCCGACTCGTCGAGCAACCGGCCGACGAACTCCCGCCAGCGGTCGGTCGCGGTCGTCAGGTCGGCATCCGAAAGCGGCTCGTCGAACCCGAACGGTTCGGTTCCGGGATGTTTGCATTCGATGTTGACCGCAAACGTCGGTGGAACCGCGGCGAGCACGTCAGCCAGTAACGGAACCGGTTCGTCGGTTCCGACGATCGTGTGTTTCGTGATCTCGTCGTACGGGAGTTCCCAAATCGGCCGATCGCTGACCGAGGCAGGCGCGTCAGTCAGCCGCGAGAGGTCGTCGTCGTGAAACACGACGAGCCGGTCGTCGCCTGTCGGCAGCACGTCGATTTCGATGCCGTCGGTTCGGCCGTCGGTCGTCGCTTTCCGAACCGCGCGGACGGTGTTTTCGGGAAACCGACCGGCAAAGCCGCGGTGGGCGATCACGCGGGGCCGCGAGTCGCCCGTGCGCGCCGTCAGCCGGCGGTGTCGCGTGGCGTCTGTCGTCACTACGAGAAGCTTTGACCAAGCGGCGGTTAAACCGTTCTATCGGCTCGCGGACGGCACGTTTAGGCAACCGCCCACCGTAGCGTCGCCATGGACTCCCGGCCGGCGATAAGCGTGATTCTCCCAACGGTTCGGCCGACAGCTGTCATCGACGAAGTCGCCAACCAGCTCGGCGAGCGCGACGAGTTGCTGCTCGTCTGTGACCAGCCGGACGACCCGGTTGTCGCCGCCTACGGCGTCGACTCGGCGGTCGACACCGACGAATCCACAGAATCACCCCACTCGGTGTCGATCGCGTCGCTTCCGGCGTCGACACGGCTGGTGTTCGCGGGCGACCCGGTCGGCTGTTCCGGCAAGGCCAACGCGATTGCCGCCGGGATGGAAATCGCAACTCACGACCGAGTCGTCTGGACCGACGACGACTTTCACCATCCACCCGACTGGCTCGACCAGCTTTCTCGCGAGTACGACACACAGGGACCGACGACCGAGGTGCCGTTTTTTGTCGGCCGCGACCCGTTGTCGACGCTGCTCGAACCGTTGTATGCACTGGGAGCGACCGCGGGGCTCACGCTGTTCGACAAACCGTGGGCGGGCGCAGTTATCTTCGAGCGCACCGACCTCGACGAAAGGCGGTTTTGCCGAGAGCTTCGACAGACCGTCAGCGACGACGGGTTGCTCTCGCTGCACACCGCCGTGACGCCGGTTCGACGCGTCCGAGAGGTTCCGGTCGGTGGGACGATGGGCGAGTCGCTCGAACGACACGTCCGGTTCATGCAGATCGTCTGGCGGTTCGTGCCCCACCGCTGGGTAATTGTCCCACTGTCGGGAGTGTTTTTCCTCTGTTGTCTGTTTGCGCCGGTGCCGGCGGCCATCGCCGTAACGCTCTGGGTCGGCAGCGTCTACGCGTATTTCGGCGTTCGCCGCCCAACCGTGTTGTTGGCGTTTCCCGCGATGCTGGTGCAGTTTCCGTTGTTGCTCCATGGACTGGCGCGCCGACAGTTCGTCTGGGCGGGCCGGCGCTATCGCTGGCGACGCCGGTTTTCGGTGACCGTCGAGGACGACAAGGAGTGACTGTTTGATGATAGCCCGCTGACACCGTCGCGAACGGCGTCGACGACGCGGTATAGATGCTATTTTACGGCCGACACACCGAGAGGCGCGTATGGATTACAACCCGCAGGAACTCGAAGCCGACTGGCGGGAGCGGTGGGCCGACGACGGCCGCTACGAGGCCGACCCCACCACGACGACGGGTCCCGACGACAGCGAGACGACGTTCATCACGGTGCCGTATCCCTACCCCAGCGGCGGCATGCACATCGGTCACGCACGAACCTACACCGTCCCCGATGTCTACGCGCGCTACCGCCGCCAGCAGGGCGACGACGTGTTGTTCCCGATGGCCTGGCACGTCACCGGCACGCCGATTATCGGCGCGGTCGAGCGGTTGGAAAAACGGGAGCCGAAACAGCTCTCGGTGTTGCAGGACACCTACAACGTCTCCGATGCGGTGCTCAAAGACCTCGAAACGCCGATGGGCTACGCGCGGCACTTCATCGAGGAACACTACAAAAGCGGCATGCAGTCGCTCGGTCTCTCGATCGACTGGCGTCGCGAGTTCACGACGAACGATGAGCGTTACTCGAAGTTCATCACGTGGCAGTACGAAACCCTCCGCGAGCGGGGGCGACTCGAAAAGGGACTGCACCCCGTCAAGTACTGCACCGAGCAGGAAAACCCGGTGACGACCCACGACCTGCTTGAGGGCGAAGATGTCGAGTACCAAGAGTACACGCTCATCAAGTTTACCCAGGCGGGAAGCGACAGCGCCGACAGCGATTCCGGCGACACCGTCATTCCGATGGCGACGCTCCGGCCCGAAACGGTTCGCGGCGTCACCAACGCCTACGTCGACCCCGAAGCGACCTACGTCGAAGCCAGCGTCGACGGCGAAACCTGGATTATCTCCGTTGAGGCCGCAGAAAAGCTCGAACTGCAGGATCACGCGGTCGACCGTGACGCGGCGTTCAGCGGCGAAAATCTCGTTGGCGAGCGCGTCACCAACCCCGTTACGGGCGACGAAATTCTCATTTTGCCGGCCGCATTCGTCGACAGCGACAGCGCGACCGGCGTTGTCATGTCGGTGCCGGCACACAGCCCCGACGACTATCTCGCACTGCAGGAAGCGAAAACCGACCGCGAGCGACTCCGCGAGTTCGGAATCGATCCCGATGAGGTCGACGCCATCGAACCTATCGCCATTCTCGATGTCGAGGGCTACGGCGAGATTCCAGCCAAAGACGCCGTTGAATCTGCAGGAATCACCGACAGCACCGACCCCGACCTCAAAGCGGTCACCCAATCGCTGTACAACGCCGAGTTCCACACGGGTCGGCTCCACGACGAGTATGGCGAGTATGCCGGCGAAGTGATCGAGGACGTTCGAGAGGAGTTGGCGGCGGCCTACCGCGAGGAAGGCGCGTTTGGCGCGATGTACGACTTCCCCGAACCCGTGATTTCGCGGGCCGGCGGGAAGGTCGTCGTCGCCTACCAGGACACCTGGTTTCTCACCTACAACGACGAAGACTGGAAGCAGGCGGCCAAGCGCGTCGTCGAGACGATGGACACGACGCCCGAAAACACCCGTGGGGAGTACACTCACACCATCGACTGGCTCAACGAGTGGCCCTGCATTCGCAACTACGGGCTGGGAACCCGACTGCCGTGGGACGACGACTTCGTCATCGAGCCGTTGTCGGATTCGACCATCTACATGGCGTACTACACGATCGCCCACCGACTCGGCGACGTTCCGGTCGACGACCTCGACCGCGATTTCTTCGATGCGCTGTTTTACGGCTCCGAGGCGGTCGACGGCGAGGCCGACGAGCGGGCGCTCGATCTGCGCGCGGAGTGGCAGTACTGGTACCCCGTTTCCCAGCGGTTTTCGGCCAACGACCTCATCTCGAACCACCTCACCTTCTACCTCTTCCACCATGCCGAACTGTTCGACGAGGCCGAGTGGCCCGAAGGGATCACGATCATGGGAATGGGCCTGCTCGAAGGCGAAAAGATGTCATCCTCGAAGGGCCACGTCGTCCTGCCCGGCAAAGCGATCGCTGACTACGGTGCCGACACGGTGCGGTTTTTCCTGTTGAACTCCGCCGAACCGTGGCAGGATTACGACTGGCGCGACGAGCAGGTCGCGGGTGTCGAAAAACAGTTGCGACGGTTTTGGAACCGGTCGGCGGAGCTAATCGAGGCGGGCGAACGCAGTGAGGACGGCGGTGACGGCACCGCCGCCGAGAGCGACCCAACGCCCGAAGCGCTCGAACACATCGACCGCTGGCTACTGTCGAAGCTCCAGACGACGATCGAAACCGTCACCGACGCGCTCGAAAACGCCGAAACGCGAACCGCCTCCCAAGCCGCGTTTTACGGCTTCGAAGAGCACCTCAAATGGTACCGCCGCCGAACGGAGCTCGACCGTCCCGCCGCGCAGTGGACGCTTCGACACATCCTCGAAACCCGGCTTCGACTGCTCGCGCCGTTCACCCCGTTTCTGACGAACGAACTCCACGAGCAGCTCACGGGGACACCCGCCGAGGACGCGCCGTGGCCAGCGGTCGACGCCGAGCGGATTTCGCGGCGCACCGAAACCGAAGAGCGACAGATCGAACGACTCACCGATGACATTCAGGACATTCTCTCGGTGACCGAACAAGACCCCGAAACGATTCGCATCTACGTCGCCGCCGACTGGAAGCGCGAGGTGTTCGAGACGGTTCGCGACACGGGAACTGACGTCGGCCAGGTCATGGGCGAGGTAATGCAGAATCCCGCCCTCCGCGAGCGGGGCAACGAGGTCAACCAACTCGTCCAGGATCTCGTCGAACTCGTCCGCGGCGTCGACGACGACACGCTCGATGCGATGGCCAAAATAGACGAACGCTCGACGTACGAAACGGCCGCCGCCTTCCTCGAACGCGAGTTCGACGCGACCGTCGAATGCTACGCCGAAGACGACGCCAACATCGACGATCCGGCCGATCGCGCCCGAAAAGCGGTTCCGTTCCGGCCGGCGATCCACATTGAGTGAGGATTAGCGGTCGCCCAACCCGAGCAGATCGAACGGTGTGCCGTTCCCGCGTTCTTTCGCGGCCGTGTAGACGACGTGTGCCGCGGCTACGTCCTGAATTGCCAACCCGGTCGAATCGAAGACGGAGATGCCGTCCGCTGCCCTTCGTCCCGATTTTGTGCCGATGACGATCTCGCCGAGCGTGCCGTAGATGTCGTCATCGGTGAGCGTGCCGGCGGCGTAGGGAACGTTGATTTCGCCCGAATGGGTCGTCTGCTCGTAGTCGTCGATAACGAGTTTCGCGTCGAGTAGAATGTCGTCAGCTAGTTCGTGTTTGCCCGCGGCGTCCGCACCCATGGCGTTGATATGGGTGTGGTCGCCCACAGCGTCGCGATCGACGATCGGCGATTCGACCGGCGTCGCCGTCGAGAGCACGTCGCAGGCGGCGGCCTCGGCGATCGAGCCGGCGCGGATCTCGAATCGGTCTGCGAAGCGCGCAATGAACCGATCCACGCGGTCGGCGTCGAGATCCGAAACCACGACCGTCTCGATTGGGCGGACGGTCG
>LFFM01002331.1_pt1 | contig 12590 bp, 9 predicted proteins | sample 643131 | NCBI WGS metagenome assembly LFFM01 (sample SAMN03777445, study PRJNA286221) | soda lake metagenome | biome: soda lake; feature: Kulunda steppe; material: water; isolation source: sample Tc-Br brine of Tanatar trona crystallizer | place: Russia: Kulunda steppe | collected 2011-07
CCGAGCGCCGAAAGCGAGCGACAGAACTCCTAGAGGCGATGGGTCTTGGCGATCGAATCACACACCGTCCCCCTCAACTCAGTGGGGGCGAACAACAACGTGTCGCGATTGCACGAGCACTGATAACTGAACCCGACCTCGTCGTGGCTGACGAACCAACCGGTGAACTCGATACGCAAACCGGAGAGCGTGTGCTCACTCGATTCCGAGAGCTTGCTGGTGAGCTTGAGACGGCTGTTGTGCTCGCCTCACACGATGAGCCAACACTCGATATTGCAGACCGGTTAGTCCGGATGCGTGACGGCGAAATCATTGAAATCGAACACAACCCAGCGGCGACAGCACAATCTGGTTCGGATGATGGGTCTGTCGGTGCATCACAACAGACCGTTGCCAACGCCGCTTCAGATACTACCGGTCCTGAAAAATGAACGTACTTGCTCGCATACGCCGCCTGCTTGCCGTGGTTGGTGTGAGTCTTCGTCGAAGCTACGTGCGCGCGACAAAAACTGCACCCGGACGAACGTGGATGAGTATTGGTGGAGTTGCACTAGCTGTTGGCTTGATGGTTGTTGTCGCAGGCATCGGTGTTGGCATTGCTACCCAGTCGACCGTCTACGGAGATAACGTCGATTACTGGATTACACCTGAATCCGAGGGGAGCTCTTCAGCACTCATCGATACAGATGGCCCACAGTTGGACTCTGTGCATCCGACCGCCTCGGAATTATCCGAACATGAGTCCATAGAGTACGCCTCTCCGGTATTGACACAGCCCCTTCGAATCGAGACAGACGACGGGACCGCTGATAATGTACTTGCGGTGGGAGTCATCAACCAACCTGGGTTTGATGCGATTACAGATGTAACCACTGAGGGACTGACAGAGGCAGACCCATACTACGAAACCAACACGTGGACAGGCGAGATCGTGGCCTCTGCTGGGACTGCAGAGTTACTGTCGGCTACGGAAGGCGACGCAGTTGTGGTCACGCACCCACGTGGAGCCACTGAGCGTGAATTTAGCGTGGTGACTGTTGATCCGGGCACTGCTTCCGAGAGTCAGTTCCCAATTGTTGTGATGCAGTTGAGCGAACTCCAGGCGATTACGGGGGCTGATCGCACTGACCAAGCCGAGCAATTCGTTGTGAGTTCGAACGACCCCGCAATTGAGCCGATGCTCGCCGAGGTGTACCCACATTCGACAGTTTCGACTCGAGCAGGACTCAACGCACAAGCCGTCTTCGAAGACGAACTCCCGCTTGCTCTGTCGGTTACTGCAGCCCTCATTGCAGTTGTGATCGGGACGTTGTTTGTGATGACGACCACTGGATTGTCAGTGGCTGCGGACCGCAACCGCCTGTCGACGCTTGCTGCAATTGGAATCTCTCGGTCAACTCGGTTCCGACTGTTAGCTAGCGAACTCGTGTTGATTACTGTAGTCGGTGGGCTGATCGGTCTCGGTTTAGGAATAGTCGGCATCCGTGGGGCCAACGTCGCTGCCCAACGAACACTCATCAGTGGAACAGTCGCGTCAACTGAGCCGTTCGTTCTTGCGTCTGGGCTTGTTATTGCCGGCATTATTGGGCTGTTGTCGTTACCATATCTGGCGATACTGCTTCGTCGCATTGGGACAGCCACGGAGGTGGGCCGATGAGTCTAATTGGGCGAGTTCGGCGGTTTCGGGCAACCATCGGAATTGTCTTCGCTGAACTCAGCCGAAATCGACTGCGGACTATGTTAGCGATTATTGGGATTGTCTTGGCTGTTTTGGCAACCACACTGTTGGTTGGCGTCGGCGCGGGCGTACTCGAAACAGGCGAAGAACAGTTCGATTCGGCCGATCGAGATCTATGGGTCTCAAGTGGGCCAGTTGGGATTTCGGCGACCAGTGGTGGGTTCGATAACACGCTGTATGATGCTCATGTAGTTGGCAACGAAATAAACGAGGTCGAAGGTGTCCGAAACGCAGTCCCAATTGGGTTTCAGACGGTGTATGTGAGTGCTGACGGTGAAGAGTTCTCGACGATTATTGGCACTGGAGCCACTGGTAGTGGCAGTGCAGTCTCAATTAGTGAGGGCGAAGCGTTTCCTGGGTCTGGAGGACACTACAATGACGGCGAGTATGATGGGCCAATGAGCCAGGAAGTGGTAATCGATACCGAAACCGCCAACCAATTTGATCTGGAAGTCGGAGATACGGTCTTCATTGGGGGCACACTAAGCACCGCCCTAAATAACGAATTTACTATTGTCGGCATTTCGGATACCTTTGCTGGGTTTTTAGGAACGCCAACGGTCACGATGCCGTTGAGCGAGCTCCAGACGGTCACTGGGAGTACTGCGACTGATTCAGCGACGTTTGTTACCGTGTCGCTTGAGGAGGACGCAGAGACGGCTGCTGTCCAACAACGACTCCAAGCGGAGTATCCCGAGTTCACAGTCCGTGATAACCAAGAGCAACTCGAGTCGGTAGTCCAAAACCAGGCGATTGTGTTAGCTGGTGCAGCAACGTTAGTCGTGCTTGCATTTATCGCAGGATTAGCACTCACGACGAACCTGTTGGGCCTTGTTGTGTATCAACAACGGTCGACACTCGCTGCGTTGCAGGCCGTTGGGCTCTCACAATGGACGCTGATCAAGTTCATCGCCGGCCAAGGGTTGGCTTTGGGAATTGCTGGAGGAGTGATTGGTGTGGGACTGACGTTCCCAGCAGCTGAGGGTCTCAACCGTCTTGGTGAGATGTTAGTTGGTTTTGAGGGACTGGTGCAGGTTCCTGATGAAATCCTTGTTGTCGGGTTTGGAATTGCGACTGTCGTTGGCACACTTTCGGCGGCTGTTGTTGCTTGGCGAGTCTCGCGGCTTGAAACGCTTGCATCATTAGAGTAGATTTATCAACAGTAAAATTATTGCAAAACATAATACATGTACTCGTGGGTTGCTCAACGACTACGCCGGACATACGAAAGAGTCCTCCAGCGTGAGATCGGTGATGGACCAACCCACGTCGCCGTCATCCAGGATGGAAACAGACGCTATGCACGCAAACAGGGCCAAGAGACGCCAACTGGTCACCGTGCTGGCGCAGATACCTCCGAGCAGGTACTCAACTGGTGTGAAGAACTCGACATCAAAGAGTTGACGCTGTATGCGTTTTCGACTGAGAATTTCAACCGCCCACCCGAGGAACGCGAGCCGCTGTTCGATCTTATCGAATCGAAACTGTACGAACTCGCCGATAGCGACCGCGTCCACGACACCGGCGTCTGTATCCGCGCTCTCGGCGAGATCGGTCGACTCCCACAGCGTATTCAAGATGCCATTGCGTATGCCGAACGACGGACGGCATCCCACGATGAGTTCCAACTGAATGTCGCGCTTGCATACGGCGGCCGCAACGAGTTGTTGCGGGCGGCCCGTGAGGTGACTGCAGCCGTTGAGAGCGGTGAGTTGTCTCCCGATGAGGTCGACACCGAGACCATCGAACAGTATCTGTATCGCCAACCGATTCGCGACGTTGATCTCATTATTCGAACTGGTGGTGACGAACGAACCTCGAACTTCTTGCCGTGGCACGCCAACGGCAATGAGGCGGCCGCATACTTTTGTGCGCCCTACTGGCCGGAGTTTTCGAAAATCGACTTCTTGCGGGCGATCCGAACATATGAGGCTCGCGAAGAATCGTGGCAACGCACGAAAATCGAACGGACGCTAGCACTTGTTCGCGCGTTAGGGGCGACTGAACTCGAAGATGCCAGTGCGCTTCGGCGTCGACTTTCCGAGCAGCTACCAGGGAAGGCCGCACAAACCGTTGCTGAGGAGTTGTCGGCTGTCCAGCCAGCAGAACCTGATGAGACCACTGATACTGATCAGCCTTCGAGTGAGCCTGCGGACTAGCTCGTGTTATTCGACGGTCACGCTTTTAGCGAGGTTCCGTGGTTTGTCGATTGGTCGACCGAGCGCGTCGGCCAGATAATACGAGAACAATTGGAGTTGGACGTTCGCCAACACCGGAGCCAGCCGCTGGTGTGTCTCAGGGATTTCGAGTATTTCGTCTACAATCTCGGCGGCGGCCGACTGGCCGTCGGTGACGGCGATGACAGGTGCACCGCGGGCCTGGACCTCTTTGATGCTGCCGAGGGTTTTTTGTGCGCGTTCATCATTACCGGTGACTACCGCAAACACCGGCGTCTCCGGGGTGACAAGGGCAAGTGGGCCGTGTTTGAGCTCGCCCGCGGGGAACCCCTCGGCGTGCTCGTAGCTGATCTCTTTGCATTTGAGCGCGCCTTCGAGGGCGACTGAGACGTTCGTTCCACGCCCGATGAAAAAGTAGGCGTCGCTGTTGCCATACTCGTCGACGAGCGTCTGTGCACCAGAGGTATCCAGTACTTCCTGAACATCCCCTGGCAGATCACGAAGCGACTCGATCAGCGGGCGGAGGTCGGGCGAACTGTCGGCCAACTTCTCGACCAAGAGGTTACACCCCACCAACTGTGAGGAAAACGTCTTCGTTGCAGCGACCCCGATTTCGGGTCCGGCACGGATGTAGAGAGCATGGTCGCACTCTCTGGCTGCCGTCGAGTTGACGGTGTTTGTCAAGGCCAGTGTGGTGACACCTCGGCTCTGGGCGTCTCTGAGCGCAGCCAGCGTATCTGCGGTTTCACCACTCTGGGTGATGCCGACGACCAGCGTCCCGAGTGTGAGTGGTGGTGGCGAAAGCGCATACTCACTGGCGAGATACGCTTCGGCAGGAATGCCTCGCTCTCGAAGCAGGGCGGCCCCATACAGCGCCGCGTGATAGGAGGTCCCACAGGCGACAAACTGGACGGCATCCGGCTGTGGGATCTCCTCGACTTCCTCGAAGGTAATCGAGCCTTCCAGCGCGTCGACTCGCCCCGAGAACGATTGGCGAAGCGAGGTGGGCTGTTCGTAGATCTCTTTGAGCATGTAGTGGTCGTAGCCACTTTTGCCCGTCTCATCGGCGGTATACGAGACGGTCTCGATGTCGACCTCGACCGGCTGGCGGGTTTCGTCGAGGACGCTAAACCCACTTGGCGTCGCGATCACACGCTGGCCGTCTTCGAGAAACACGACATCGCGGGTGTGGTCGACAAAGGCCGGGACATCGCTGGCCAGAAAGGTGCTGTTGTCGTCGACGCCAACGACCAGCGGCGAGCCCTGGCGGGCCGCATAGATCGTCTCTTCGTCGTCGATGATGGCAGCGATGGCGTAGCTGCCTTCCAGTTTGTCGACGGTGTTGTGGAAGGCTGTTTCGGGGCTCTCACCTTGATCGAGTGCTTGGGCAATCAGATGCGGGACGACCTCGGTGTCCGTATCGCTGCTGAAGGTGACGCCGTCGGCTTCGAGTGCGGCTTTGAGTTCGCTGTAGTTTTCGATAATCCCGTTGTGGACGACTGCAACACGGTCGGATTCGTCAGTATGCGGGTGGGCGTTCCGATCGGTTGGTGGGCCGTGGGTGCTCCAGCGGGTGTGTCCAATACCGAACGTGCCTGTGAGGGGGGTTGTTTCGAGAGCGTCTTCGAGCGCATCGAGTTCGCCCGACCGTTTGAGCACCTCGCCTGACGGGCCCATTGCGATGCCCGCCGAATCGTAACCGCGGTATTCGAGACTCCGGAGACCACCCATCAGTATATCAAGTGTGTCGTCGTCCCGTCCGATACAGCCAACGATCCCACACATTAGCGGACCACCTCGCTGTCGGCCTCGATCGTTCCACGAACCACCACGCCAGAGCCGACAGTTGCGTCCGGCCCAATAAGTGCGCCAGCTTCGAGTGTTGCGTTCCCACCAACACTGACTCTGTCTGCGATCACCCCGCCGAGGTCGACGTCCGAGTAGACCCTCTCGTTGAGTACGACGTCTGCTGGCCCACCGGCGACTGTGAGGTCGGCCTGAAGGTCACAATCCTGGCCGGCGACGAGTTCGATCGCTGTTGTGGCTGGGCCAACTGTCGTCCCGGTGTCGACGACGACATCTCTGAGGACGGAGTTCGCGCCAATAGTTACGTTTTCGCCAACGGCGGCGTACGGCCCGACGACGGCACCAGCCTCGACGACAGCGTCCTGATCGAGCGCTACTGGACCGATGAGTGTGGCGTCCGGATGGACACTTGCCGACTCGTCGACGTAGATGTTGGTGTCCGTCTGTGGGAGGTTGACCCACCCCCGCGAGAGGAGTTCCCGCGAGAGGGCGAGGAGATCCCATGGGTGTGTGGCGTCCATCCAAAACTCGTCGGTCCGGACGCCAGCGACCGTCTTGTTGTCCGCAAGGAGGTGTTTGATGCCATCGGTAAGTGGGAGACTGCCCCGGTCGACGGCGAGTGCTTCGAGCGTCTCGAAAATCGTCTGATCGAGGGCGTAGACCCCGGCGTTGAACAGCCGGTATTCGCCGGTCTCTGGCTGTTCGACCAGTTCTGTGATCTGGCTCCCATCGAGTGTGACCGCGCCGTAGGCAGGGGCCTCTTCGCCCTCAACAATGGCCAGCGTTGCGGCGTCGTCGTTGTGGTTGGCGATGACGGCCTCGACGATATGGTGGTCGATGACCTGATCGCCGTTGACCAACAAAAACGAGCCATCAGGTCCGTCGCGTGCTTGCAACAACGCATGTCCACTGCCGAGTTGGTTGTCCTGGGTGTGATATTCGAGTGGGACGCCTCTGTAGGTTGACCCGAAATGCGAACGAACACGACTGGCCCGATAGCCAACGACGAGATGAATCTCGTCGACGCCGGCTTCGATGACTGCATTTAGTACGTTTTCGAGAATAGGGCGTGTGCCAGCAGGTAACATCGGTTTTGGCTGATTCGCAGTAAGTGGGCGGAGTCTCGTTCCTTCTCCAGCAGCTAACACAACCGCTGACGAGGGCGACGGTGACTCCGTCGAAAAACGATTAGACATATGTTGTCATTAGTGGACATATTGTTTAACACTTATTTCATCGACTTGTTTTCAATCTCACGATAAGAAATACCACTCAGACAACAAAAACCGCGGGTTTGTTATACTGACTCACCACGTTGAATAACTAGTTTAATTGTGTTTTTGTTGTCAGCAAACACTGTTTCAGGTCAAATGGCGACAGAGACGATCCCACCACCGACAATTGCGAGCCCACCAAGCCCAAAGCAAATAAGCCAAAAGGCCAGCCGATCGACGATCTCCATCAACGCACCAATGGTAAGATAGCCAACGACCGCGCTCGCAACCGTTGCGCCGACTGCCCCAGAGAGACTGATTCCAGGGAGCCCTCCGGCACCTAGGACAGTCAACGCTGCGGCACCTAGACTTGCTGGAATCGACAGGAGGAATGACAACCGAAACGCCACTGGCGGATCATAACTCCGGAACAACAGCGCACTGGTGGTGATTCCCGATCGAGAGATCCCCGGGAGAATAGCAACCCCCTGTGAGGCACCGACGAGACAGGCATCAAGGAACGTTGGTGCCTCTCGGTGCCCCATCCCGACTGACTCTGAGGCCAACTGGAGAATCCCGGTCAGAATCAACAACACGCCGATTAAGGCGATAAAGAGCCCGCCAGTCAGTTCGCTTGCGACATCGACAGCGAAAATATACAGTGGAATCCCTACAACGCCTGTCGCTACACAGGCAGTAATAATAAACGAAATAAGGGCGTTGTCAGTCTCAAAAGCCTCTTGAGGTCGCCATTCTGGGACTGCACGGGTTGCGGTTGCGATATCGTCTCTGTAGTAGCTTGCTGCCGAAATCGTCGTCCCAATCTGCAAAAATAACGCCAGTTGGAGTGCAATATCTGGAGAGGTTCCAACAGCAGTCAAAAACAACGCAAGATTGCCCTGACTAGAGACGGGAAGCCACTCTACGACCCCCTGAACAACCCCTGCTAAGATCGCAATAAGAAAATCAGTCGAACTCACTGACAAATTGTTCTGATGTACTGTTGTAATACGTATCGGTTTTGTCGACGAGTTCGCTCACAGTCGTTTGCGACCACCAGAGCGGTTACTGTCTGCACGAAACCACGCAACAAGACGCTCAAACAGATACCACAGTGTCACGCCAACTCCCGCTCCAAGTGCATTTATCACCATGTCAAGCACACTAAAAGTCCGTGTAGGGAGTGTCAGTTGTACGAACTCAACGGCAACCCCACACCCGACGGTGACGACGAAAACGCCGAGCAGAATTTGTGACTGTGGGCGTGGGGCTGTGTAGCTTGCATATGAAAGAACGATTGCCAATCCCATGTAGCCAACAAAGTGTAGCCACATCGAATATGGGATCACGCCGAATGGACCGTACGAGACCAAACCAGATCCTGGTGCTGGGACGATTGAAAAATAGATCAATCCACCAAGTGTCCCAAGGACAAACACTGCCCGAAGCCAAACGGGAACCACGGGAATACCAGCAGCCGTGCGGCCACGATGGTCGCTCACAGGCGCCTCCTGGCTATCGCGGGGTAACTCACCCATTGTGTCTGCTGGCTGTTGCTGCCACTGAGAGCTGACTTTCTCAGGATGGCACTGCTCTCATTGGCGGCCATTGGTGTTCGTAGATATCGGAACTTGAAAACAAACGTGGTGTTCGGTTTTGGTTTGTTTGGGATTGCGATAATGTACTACTCGGTGTGTTTATAACCCTGAATCAATCATATCGCAGATGTTGAATGAGCAGTCCTCGCATCCCTGATAAACCGCGACAACTCAGTGAGATCATTTTTATCGGTCTCTGTTTTGTGGCGTTGGGACTGCTTGCAGTTGCACTCGTTGGTAGTGGTGGCTCATTAGCAGACAACAGTTCCGATGAAGTTTCGCCCGCTGAAGCAGTCAGTGGGCTAGACCGTCCTGGATTGATCGGCGGCGGCAGTCTCGGTGGTGCCGAACGAAATCCACTCGGAAGCGGTGTTGAAAACGAAACAAACCCATTTGAGAGTCAATCCACTAACCGTCTGTTTACTGTCGAGAACTCACAGTCAACCTACTGGCGTATCGACGCCTACGATGAGTATTCTAACGGAACGTGGGTTCGCAGCGGAGCGTATGAAAACTACGACCCACCATTGAGCCCAACTGGGCCCGTCGATGACGAACACACGGTTTCGATTACCACCGAACACGATGCTGCGGTATTACCGACAACGTGGCAGCCAGCGAGCCTTACTGGCATCAATAACTCTTTGTTGGCGGTGAGTTCTGAAACTGGCATTCATACGACTGTTGAGCAACCGGCAGGCAGTCAGTACAACGTTACTGGTTATCAGTACGACCCTGATCCCCGAGCCTTAGTGGTCTCTCGGGCAAACTACCCGCCGACAATCGAAGAGCGATATGCGTCCCTGCCGGAGCAAGCCGATGGGCGAATCACAGACCTTGGAGACGAAATCACTGACGATGCACGAACTCCTGTCCAAGCAGTATGCAAGATCGATGACTGGATTACAACCAACAAAGAATTTGATCCGACCGTAACTCACGATGGTGCGGACGACCCACTCGAACAGTATCTCTTTGAGATGGACTCCGGGAATGCAGAGTATGCTGCGTCCAGTTTAGTGGTTTTGGCGCGCTCACAAGGAATCCCCGCACGGTATGTAACAGGCTACAGTCCCGGCGAACGATCTCCTGATACCGAAGACGAATACGTCGTCCGAGAGGCCAATGCACACGCATGGGCTGAAGTATATGTAACGGGCCACGGGTGGATCCCATTTGATCCAACTCCGAGTGATGAACGAGTTGCATTCGAACAACAGGCCGCAGGTGACGGACAAATGACGGCTGGATCACTACCTGCAGACTGTAGTCTCGAGGTTGATCTCGAATCGATTGGCGACGACCAATTTGGTGCCGAAGATGGAGATGCTGATCTATCCACCGATGAGGAGGATACTGAGTCTCCGACAGCCGAAGACGATACCTCGGATGAGACTCCAGACCTTCCGTCTGCACCAGCGGGCACGAACATCACAATACAAACCGATCCTGATCCGGTTGTCAGTGGTGGAACCGCTACGGCCACTGTTCTGGCCGATGGTGAGCCGCTCTCAGGTGGTGAGCTCTCTATCGATGGCCAGTCAGTGGGCTCGACTGACGACAACGGAACCGCAGAGTTCACCGTTCCGTCAACAGTTGAACCAGGAATAGCCGCACTCATTGTGCAGACCGATGAGTTTGAAGACGGCCAACTGATCGATGTCGTTGCCTTCGAACTCACAGCCGAGCCGCAACAACTCATTGGACTGCCTGGAGAGACGGTCACAATCAGCGCGACTGCTGGCGAGAGACCGGTGTCTGACATCGAGATACGTGACGGCGACAGTGTCGTCGGAACAACGGACGAACATGGAGAGACAACAGTGCCAGTGTCACTGCTTCCACAGACAACACTCGAAGCAACCTATCTCGGTGCTACTACCACGACACACATTGAAAACAGGCTGGTAGGGCTTGTGCTTCGCGGTATGGGAGTCCTTGGTATCATTGGCGTCGTCGGATTCGTCGCTAATCGTGAGTACAACCTCCGAGCGATACTCCACACCCGAGCAGTACGTAGCGTACAGTGGGCCCAGCGTCTTCCTCACCGGGCTCGTAGTGGTCTTAGCCAACTTCCAGAGATTCTACATGCTGCTCGCCGTCGTGGACTTTGGGGGTCGCTACTGGCAGTAAGTCGCCTCCCAGGTGTCCTGTTCGCTCGGCTCAGACAGCGGGTTCCGGACTCTGTACTTGCTTATTTGGTTGCACTCGCAATTCGATTGTACCAAGCCGTTGTTCGGAATGCGGATCCAAGCGACTCATCGAGTTCGACTGGCTCTGAGTCCTCGCTGTCAGCTGGCCAGCAGTCAGCCAACCAACCCCGTCATGATGAGTCGACACTCTCGACTGTCAGATCAGTGTGGCAGACGTTTGTTCGGCTTGTCGTCCAACGGATCTCGCCGACGCAAACACCCGGTGAAATCGCCCGTACGGCTATTCAGAACGGATTCCCTCGCAAACCGGTTCTCCGACTTACTGATGCGTTTCGAACAGCCGCCTACGGCCCAACTCGCTCGGAGAACTTGGTTGATGAGGCCAAAAGCGCGTTCGATGCACTCGAATCAGACCACGATGTCGATACCAATACTGATCCAGAGGGTAGTGGGTCAAGAGAGTCCCCAGAAACTTCGGAGGATCCTCGATGAACGCTGAGTTGGGTGGCCGGCTTCGGATCGGACTGCCCGTCGCTGTGGTGGCGGTGTTGAGTCTCTTCGGTATCGTTGCGGTGTTTTTCAGCGGGCTGTTACCCGATGCAATCACTGGTGTGATTCCGGTGTCTGCTAGGATAGTCCAACTGCTCGTTGGGGTGGTGCTCGTCGTGTTTGGTGTGGTGTATCTACGAACATCTCCAAGGCAGTCGACTGAGCTAGCCGATCCTACGAGCAGTCTCGTTCACACAGCGATGCCTCCTGAACGTCCGAAACGACCGCCGCGTATTGTTGGCCAGCAGTTCGATGCGACTGTCGATGAGGCACTTCGGGACGTACGGCTCAAAGACGTCTCTTATAATTCAACAGAACCACACCAGATCCTCTCGGAGACAGCCCACCACATTCTGTCTGTGCGTGGGTATGACTCAGCACAGATTGAACAGCAACTCACCACTGGTGAGTGGACAACTGATCCAGTTGCCAAAGGATTCCTCAGTGATTCTGTTGGGTATCCCGTCTTGTTTAACCTGCTTCGATGGGCGAAACCCGGTGTCGCCTACCTGCGGGCAATTGACCGCACAACGCTGGCTGTCCACTCACTCCTAGATGGCGAGACTGCTGATACGACCTCGAAAACTGGTTGGTTCAGTGAGTTTCGTGCGGATGTCGAGCGGTATCTTAACGCCAACAACAGCTCTGCCAGCGATGGCTCCGAACCTCAACGTACTGATCAACCCGAGGTCGAATAATCATGGACCACACTACACAACGATGGCACGTTGCAATCGGACTCGCACTCGTTGTTGCTGGTGTTGGACTGCTGAGCAGCACTCCGATTATGCTTGTTGCAGCCATGATTCCGCTTGGTGTCGTTCTGTATGGGTCAATTTCGACGGTTCCGTCGGTCGACAAAGCAGTCAGCTGCCGTCGCCGAATCCGTCCAACCCAAACGTATGCTGGTGAACTCGTCGACGTCCAACTGACGATTGAAAACACGAGCGATCAACTGCTTGCTGATCTTCGCGTTGTTGATGGCGTTCCCGCAGAGCTTGCTGTGGTCGATGGCTCTCCGCGAGGTGGATTGGCACTTGCGGGTGGCGAAGAAACAACCATCGAATATACTCTTCGTGCACGCTATGGCAACTTCGAGTTTAGCCCACTTACTGCCAGAACACACAGTGTGAGTACTACCAACACCGACACTGTCGATCTCTCCGTCGACGGCGATACCCAGATTCGGGCGATGTACGAACCTGAGGCCTACCCGCTTGCCGAACGTACACTCCCGATTACGGGAACTGTGTTGGCTGATCGAGGCGATGAGGGTCTTGAGTTCCACAGTATCAGAGCCTACGAACCGGGGGATCCAGCCAGCCGAATCAACTGGCGACAGTACGCACGCGAAC
>LFFM01002334.1_pt1 | contig 12578 bp, 7 predicted proteins | sample 643131 | NCBI WGS metagenome assembly LFFM01 (sample SAMN03777445, study PRJNA286221) | soda lake metagenome | biome: soda lake; feature: Kulunda steppe; material: water; isolation source: sample Tc-Br brine of Tanatar trona crystallizer | place: Russia: Kulunda steppe | collected 2011-07
CGATCGCGCCGATACAGTCCTGGCAGACCTCGGCTGTCGATTCGATTCCGATCGTCACAACGAGCTCGCTGTCCTCAATTACTGTCTCTTCGAGCGTGGCATCGTGACATGGGTTCGGTGCGGTAATTGTCCCACTCACAAGCAGTTCGTCGTCATCAATGGTAGAACGTGAACTGTCGCTGTCCTGGGTGCCACAGCTGGTTTCGATAGTATTGATATCACGTGATTGTATCGATGGTTCCATACGTTCCTCCGTTTCGTCGTCGATCGAGTTATCTGTGGATCGATTACCATCGTTCTCTGCGTCCGTGGCGTCGGTATCTCCTCCATTCCCTGTGTTCACGTCGTCTCGAAGACACCCTGCAGATCCAATGACGGCTCCTGCTGCCACAGAGCGAAGAACGGTTCGACGTGAAGGGGCTGGCACGAACTAGTGTTGGTTGCCGATACGCAAACGCTTTGTCCCACTGCAGTTCCAGCACATTCCACAGCACTGTCGGACTTAGAGTTTTCGAGCAGACTACCTCAAACAAAACATTTAATTTTTTGACGTACTGGTAACATGTTAATGTGTGTCACATCCGATGCTGGAGGTATAGTATGAAATTGATACGTCACCGGTCTTCCGGCTTGGTGATTGTACTTCTTCTGGTATTCGGTATCCTTGGAGTCGTTGCAGTTGGCGCACCAGTCGCTATTGCTGAGGATGACGATCCGCCAGATCCAGTTCCAGCTAGTTACTATGGTGATGTCGAAATCGATGGCGAGCCCGCTCCAGTCGGTACGACGGTCACCGCGGAGATCGACGGCGAAGAGCGTGGATCGATCGTTATCGAGGAAGAAGGTCGGTACGGCGGCCCCACAATCGATGACGAGAAGCTCATTGTCTCAGGAGATGCGGACGACGACGGAGCGAACGTGACGTTTCTCGTAGACGGTGAACCTGTTGACACTGACCCCGATAGCGTGACGTGGGAGTCAGCCAGTGTCGAAACAGTCGACCTGAGCGGCGAAGATATCGATGTTGATCCCGTGTTCGAGGTCACTATCAACGACGACGAATCTGTAACCGATATCAACACTGGAGAGACCGCTACTGTCGTTGCAACCGTTGAAAACACCGGCACTGTCGACACCGAACAGGATGTGACATTCGAGGTCGACGGTACTGTCGAAGAGGAAATAACAGTTGGGCTTGATCCCGACGAGCAAGAGACCCTGAGTTTCGAGACGACACTCGATGAGGCTGGCGAGTTTGATGCAACGGTGCGTTCCGCGGACGATGAAGCGTCGGTCACCCTGACAGTCACCGACGACGATCCGGGCGCGCCTGCACCACCACCAGCAGATCCGGACCCTGCAAACCTGATCGTCACGGATGCGCTCCTTGAGTCCCAACAGATTACAGTCGGAGAGACTGTCGATGTAGAGGCCACTATCGAAAACGTCGGCGAGGAATCAGGCGACACCACGATCGAACTCCTCGTAGACGGCTCTGTCGTTGACAGCGACACCGTCGAACTGGAGGGGGCAGAAACTGAAACTGTAACCTTCACTGAACAGTTCGACGAACCAGGAACGTTCGTCGTTTCGGTGGATGACGTTGAGGCAGGCGAGCTAAATGTGGTTGATACGCCCGATCCCGCAGACCTCTCAGTGACTGCTGCCACAGTCACACCAGAGGAAATTGCTCCCGGTGAGGAGATCACCGTCGATGCGACGGTTGAGAACGTCGGCGATGCGGAGGGCGAATTGGACGTGGAACTTGCGATCGACGATGATATCGTTGACACCCAGACTGTCAGTGTTGCGGGAGACGATACTGCAGATGTGGCATTTACTGAATCACTCGACGATGAAGGGACTTACACTATTTCGGTCAATGATGTCGATGCAGGCGATGTCACTGTCGCCACACCAGATGACGTTGAAGATGAGGACGACATTGAAGAAGAAGACGATGATGTCATCCCCGGATTCGGAATTGTAGCGGCGTTTGTTGCAATCTCAGTCGCAGCGCTTGTTGCTAGTAGACGCCCTTCCAGTTCCTAGCCCTGTTTGCTACCGTCTGACGAGCGGTTGATTGGCGTAATTGGTGTGTACTCCCGATCTCGACTCGTCCCCTCCGCTTCGAGAAGGTTGTACTGGGCCATCTTCGAGAGATACGTTCGGACAGTCCGCTTTGTCCGCGCGTCTTCGACTCTCTCGGTATAACGATCGTGGATCTCACTCGGTCCGACCGGGCCGTGCTCGTTGACGACCTCGTAGACGACCTGCTGGTGTGGGGTCAACGAGTCGAGGCTCTTCTGTCTGATCTGTGCGCGGGCATCATCGGCGGCGTCCTGGAGTAGGTCGCTGGTGATCCGGTCCCGACTTTCCCGAGCAGCCGTGCTGGCTGCGGTCCGAAGCATGCCGATCGCCAGCCGGGCGTCGCCAGCGGCCGCATCCGCGATGCGATAGAGCTGGTCGTCGGTGATGACATCGGGGTCGAGGCCCCATTTCGCACGGGCGGTCAGGATGTCGAAGAGCTGGTCGTTGTGGTACTTGTCCATCCGGACGTGCTCGCTCGATCGCAGGCGACTCACGAGCCGGTCGTCGACACGGCTGTACAACTGTTCTTCCTCGTTGGCGATACAGATGACCGCGAACTGCGGAAGGCTGTGTAGATCGTAGAGCACTCTCGGATCTTCGAGCTGGTCGACCTCGTCGAGGATGATGACAGCCCGCGGTCCGTCGTACTGTTGCAGACGCTCGATCAGTTCGTCGTGTGGCGTCGACTGGCGATGGATGTCGATCGTCTTGCCGAGATCGTCGAGGATCTGGTAGAGCGCCCGAAACCTGGTGTAGTTGCGCCAGCAGTTGACGTAGGTGCCCTCGACGTCAAGCACCTCCTCGCGGAGCCGTTCGGTGACGAACTTCGAAATGCAGGTCTTTCCGGTTCCACTGGGTCCAGTGACGAGGGCTGTATCTGCGGGTTCGCCGTTGGCAATTGGTTCGAGGACGCTAGAGAGGTGATTGACCTCCGCGTCGCGATGCTCGACTTCTCGCGGGACAAAACCAGCACGGAGGACGCGAGCATCACGGATCATCTCTGTTCGCTACTCTGGTTTTTCGTCTGGTCACAAAAGTGTGTCTGGGAGGTTTCCGGAATCGATCTCAAGTGCGTGCTTTCAGCGACCAGAGTGTCTCCCTCGTACCTTTTGTTTGTGGAACCGGCTAGTTTCCGGAAACGTCCGACGTTCGATAATGGCATCTTCGAGAGTGAGAGAGTACATTTCGTGTGCTTTCTACCAATGTTCCAACGCGCTTCTCCTAGCTCACTCTCCAACCGTTTCATGAATTACCGGGAGTATATATTATCGGCTCAGTAATCCATTACTCCCTCCCCCACTGTTTCATCGGTTCTAACCGATACTGCCGGACATCGTGAAGTACACCGCATTTGTGGCTACAAGACCGACCCTTGACATTCTCCCGCTGACGCGTAATTCAGTCGTCTGAAACACTGGGAGCGACGTTCCCAGTCTGGCTACTGGTACTCTGGTCTGTGAGTGCCTCTTTGGTCGAAAGACCAGAGTGTTTCACCATCTACTCGGAGCCATCCCGGTTAAGACATGGTACCTGACTGTGGTGTCCATCCGCTGTCGTGTTCTCTCGGGCGCCCACGGGCCGAGTTCGGGATGTTTCTGGAGCTCTAGTTTGGCGAACGTCCCGAGATGACGCTGAATACTTCTAGAGGACTCCCGTTTAGAGAACATCGATCAGGGATCAGTCAGACCGTCGTTCGCTCGTAGCCACGCTCGCAGATGTAGACGGCGAGTGTTGCTCAAAGCAAGCCGGCTTCGATCAATCTGTCACGTAGCGGTGGCGTACCAACAGCATCGCACCGACGAGCAGTGCGAAGACTGCCGGTCCCACGCCGAAGCCAGGCTGACTATCGTCGTCAGGTTCGGGTTCGGTATCGTCAGTAGTCGATCCGTCATCTGTCTCCTCGCTATCGGGGTCCTCGCTATCGGTGATCGTCACCATCGCCGTCGTCGAGTTCGTCTCGCCCGCATCGTTTTCGACAGTCAACTCGACGGTCACGTCGCCGGATTCGTCGATCGCTGTCGTCACGGTTGGCCCGTCGAGTGTCTCGCCACCGACGACCCATTCGTAGGCGACGATCTCGCCGTAGCGGTCGGTAGAGTTGGCGCCGTCGAGCGTTATCTCTTCGCCGACTTTGGCCGCTGCGGGAGCGTCGATCACTGCTTCGGGGGTACTGACCGCGCTGACCGAGAAGATGGAGAACCCAGGGGTCACAGCCTCTAATCGGACGTGTGTCTCCGTTTCTCCGATCTGCTGGGTCTCGAGTGCTCGCCACGCTCCGGTTGTCGCGTTGTGATGGCTGACTCGAAGGTCCTCGGGTTCGACCTGGAGTGCCGAGATCCGCTCGTTGGATACCTGGAGTTGGATCGTCGCTGAGACGTTCGCTGCGTTGTCAGGGACGAGGATCTGTATATTCTGCATGGACACGCCGGGCGAGGGGGTGGCAAGTTCGGTCTCGGTGCCGAGTCGCCTGACGGTGACTGGCTCCGTCACGTCGGGGCTGTTGAACGTGATCGACTCGACAGCGGATCCCTCGCTGAACGTCACAGTCGACGTGCCGGACTCCTCGTCGACCACCGGGGTGGCGGTCGCTTCGTCAGGGTCGTCCGGTTCCGCTGCTGGCTCGTCGTCACCACCGGGTGCAGTTCCCCCAGTTCCCGGACTACTGGGTGCTGTCTCACCAGTCCCCGACAGTGACACCGACACGATCGGCGTCTCGGGATCGGCACTCGGGATTTCGAGTGTTGCAGTCTTACTTCCCGTCGTCTCCGGCGTGAACGATACCGTGAGTTCTTTCGACTCGGCTTGTGCAAGCGTCGTTCCCTCCGGTGGTGACACTGTGAACGCATTGGCGTCGCTTCCAGCGATCGAGAGGGGTCCGACCGTCAGATCTGAGTCCCCGGTGTTAGTAAGCGTCAGGGTTGCAGTCCCAGTCTCGCCGACGACGATGGAGCCGAACGTGAGAGACGTCGTCGAGACGTTGAGCTGTCCGGTCGCGGCTGCATCCGGTTCGGTCACCTCCAGTAGTGGGAGATCGAGCCCGTTCACGGAGAGCTGGAACGTGCCCGGATCGTCGAACTGCCGGGTAAAGGTCAGTTCCCTCGTCTCACCGGACGGAATGGTCTCGGTCTGGGTGGCGATACCGTCGCCATCGAGTTCGAGTTCGGCAGTGAACTCTCCGTCTCCACCGGAGTTGGTTGTATTGACGACGATGTCGACGGTCTCACCGACTTCGATCGTCTCGGCGGACAGCGAGGCACCGAACCTGAAGTTCGGCTCCGGTCCGGCCTCGCCGATCGCGTACAGGTGGCGGTCGTCGCTGCCGATGTAGACGGTGCCATCGAGAACGGCCGGCGAAGACCAGATGAGACCGTCGGTTTCGAACTGCCAGAGTTCGTCGCCGGTAAGCGCGTTGAGCGCGTAGACGTTCGTGTCGTAGCTTCCGACGTAGACGACGCCGTTCGCGATTGCCGGTGCCGAGCGAACGTTGCTTCCGGTCTCGAAACTCCATATTTCTGCCCCGCTTGTCGCGTTCAGAGCGTAGACGTGGTTGTCGCTGCTGCCCACGTAGACGATATCGTCGGCGACACTCGGTGCGCCCTGTATCTGTCCGCCAAGCGAGGTCTCCCACAGTTGTGTCCCGTCTGCTGTGTCGAAGGCATACACGTTGCCAGCGAAGTCACCGGCATAGAGGACTCCATCGGAGACTGCGAGCGCCGCGTCGCCGAGTGCCCATTCGTCTGCGTTCCAGACTTCCTCGCCGGTTGTTGCGTCGACTGCGTGGATCTTCTCATTGACGGGATTCGATTGCGGTGGCATCGTGGCAACGTACACGAACCCGTCCGAGACTGCGGGCGTCGCCCGGATCTGGCGGGCCGTCTCGAAGGTCCACACTTCCGAGCCATCCGAGGCGTCGAATGCATAGAGGGTGCCATCCTCACTGCCGACATAGACAACGCCGTCAACGACGACTGTGGATGTCAACGGTTCGCCGATCGCAACACTCCATTCCTCCGTGCCGGTGTCGGCGTCGATCGCGTAGACGGTTCCTGTATCGGTTGCCCCTGTTGCGGCGTACACGACACCGTCATTCACTGTCGCTGCATGCCCGTTTGTCAGTGAGCCATCGACATCGAACGTCCATTCGGCCTCGCCAGTGTCTCTGTCAACTGCGTGGATCTGTCCGCCGCCAGCGCCGACGTAAACGATGCCATCGGCGACGGCAGGTGAGGAGCGAACGCGGTCGAAGAACTGGCTCCCGACAGTGTAGCTCCACTGCTCCTCGGCAGAGAGGACTGGTCCGGTGAGATCCGGACCGGTGCCGACGTTGTTGTCGCCGAAGCCAAACTGCGCCCAGGCCCCGGTCACGGAGACGGTCTCTGCCGGCAGATCGTCGATCGTCACGTCGAACTCACCGCTCGCCTTGAGCTGTCTGAAGAACCTGACTGTGTGTGACTCGCCGGCCTCGAGCGTTCCGCTTCGTGTCTCGACCACCTGGCTGTCGACAATCAGCGGTGCTTCGTAATTGCCAGTGTCGCCGCCAGTGTTCTCGACCGTCGCGGACACGACGACCGTTGAACCGGTGTACAGCTGATTTGTCGACACAGTCAGGTTCGAGTATTCGAGTTCCGCAGCATCCTGAGTGACTGTGACAGTTCCAGCCTCGACACCGTTGACGGAGACGTTGTACGTTCCCGCTTGGCCGAAGCTGTAGGTGAACTCGAAGCTCTCGGTTTCTCCGGCAGCAACCGAGACAGTCTGGCTGTCGACCTCGACAGCATCGATTTCGAGCGAGAGCGTGGCCGTTCCGTCGAAACTGCCCGTGTTCTCGAGGGTCCCGGAGACGAGCACGTCCTCGCCGACACCAACGTCGGTTTTGTCCACGGAGGCGTCGGTCACGTCGATCGAGGCTCCGATCCACGGATCGAACTGAACGTTGAAATCGACCGCATCGCCGTCGCCATCGGCGACAGCTCCGGTTACGGGATCGGTTTCGCCACCGCTTGGGCCGTTTGCTGCGCCCCACCAGTTGTGCGTCGCGTTGAGCGGCTCGTATCCGCTCTGGGTGCCACGGTCGTACTCAACACCGATACCGTTGTTTTCGATATCGTTGAAGTTGATCGCGACCCCATCCGGATTCCAGTCCGCGTGAATCCCCACGTCGATGTTGTCGGTTACGGTGTTCTCAGCCACAGTTGTATTCTGCCCGACTTCGATACCGATCGAGTTCGACGCGACCTCGTTTCCAGTTATCTCGACCGCTCTGCCGAAGGTCTTGATCCCGATCTCGTTGCTTTCGACCGTGTTGTTCGTGATACTAGCGTCGATGTCCAGAGAGTAGCTGCCGTCGATGTCGGCGATACCGGAGCGTTCGCTCGCAGTGATCACGTTGTCCGTGATCACGATGTCGGGACTACGATCGAAGCCAATCCCGTTCCCGTCGGATCCAGTCACTGTCGAGTGTGCCACGGTGGCGTTGTGAGAGCGATCGATGCGAATGCCGTTCCGGGTGAGGAAACTGTCGGATATCGCACCGCCCTCGACGGTGATGTTGGTGACCTGTGTCCTGGGACTTTGATCCACCTCGACGCTCGCGTATCGTGTGTCCGTAAACGTACTATTCTCGATAACTGCGTCGGGTGACGTTGTGAGCATCACACCCCGGCGTTCGGTGTTCGTCATCACGTTCTCCGAGAGTGCCACGTTCTCGCTGTTGTAGACGTCGATGCCGTTGCCGTCGTTGTCCACGAAGGTGTTGTCGGTAATCTCCGCGTTTGCCGAATTCCACACACGGAGTGTCCCTTGGTCGTTGTTCTCCCGAGTGCTGTTGGTGATGGTGACCTCCGAGACGGTTACCTCGTCGCTGAATGCGATCTGCACGCCAGCGATAACGTCGTCAAACGTCCGATCGCTCACAGTGACGCCAGGGGAGTTGACGACGATGACCTGACCGGGGTCAGCAGGCATCGTGAGCGTCTCCTCGTCGTTCGCGTAGTACAGCGGTTTCCCACCGACTGTGTTGTCGACGAACTCGTGGGTCGTCAGGGTGGCTTCTGGGGCGGTCGAGGACGGGCTGAGTAACACACCTCGATCAAAAGTGTTTCCCTGGACAGTGATGTCCTGGACGGCACTGATCACGAGACTGGCCTCGTGGCTGCTGATAGTGTTGTTCACGACGAGATGTGAACCGTCATCGACGAACGTGCCGACAGGTCCGAGCGTGACCCCGTTACCCTCGTTGTTGTGGACTTCGTTGTCCCGGATTGTCGTGTCGCTGCCACTGACAGTGATACCGTTTCCGGAGTTCGTTCGAACGAGATTGTTCTCGACGAGTGAGTCGTCGCTCACTCTGATACCAGTATTCCCGTTGCCCTCCACAGTATTTTGCCGGACGGTTGCCTCGAAGCGGCTATCGATTCCCTCCCTGTCGTTGCCGGTGACGGTGTTGTTGACGAACGTTGCCCGCTCGTTAAATACCCAGTAGATACCAAGCCGCCCGTTGTCCGCAACGGTGTTGTTCGCCATGAACGCACCGTGGGAGTTCCCACCGCCACCCGAAACAGTCCCGATACCGTTTGCCTGATTGTCCGTTATCGTGTTGGATTCGAGGGCGACGTTCTCACTGGTGCCGATATTTACCGCAGCGAACGCAGCACCCGAACTGCCGCCGTGCGTCGTTCCAGTGACAGTGTTGTTCTCTACCGTTGTCCCAGCAGAAAAGACCACACGAATGCTTTCGGTGTTGTCCGTGAAGACGGAGTTCTGTACGACGGTGTTCGGTGACCACCTGATCGTCACCCCTCCGGATCTGGTAAACTCGCTGCTGTCGATGGTCGTTCCTGGCGATTCAAGCACGTTGATGTTGCTACTGTCCGTGAGCACTGCGTCGGTGACGACGACATCGGTGCTGTGAACAACGAAGATGTTCCGAAGGGTCTTCTGATCGAACGCGAGCCCATCAACTGTCACGTTCGTCGAGTCGAAGACGATTACCTGTCCGGCGTCGGTGATCGTTTCGTCGCTTGCACCGCTCAGATAGACGAGGGACTCACCCCCGACAGTGTTTCCAGTCACAGTGTGAGCAAACATCCCAGGGGGACGCTCGCCAGTGTTTGTGAATGTGTCAAATGCGAGCCCGTTTGAAAGGTCGTTGTCGGTGAGTGTTGCATTCTGGGCGTTTCGCACCGAGGGTCCGCCAAACGGTCCCTGATAATGTGTCACCCGCAACTCGACATCTTTGGGTGCATCTACGACGTTGTCCGTGAGGACCGCATCCGGTCCTGCGATCCGAATACCGAAGAATCCGCTCGCAGACGTCACGGTGACGTCGTTATCGTGAATGACTGCACCAGAACCGTCAGTTGACCCCGGATTCGTATCCCCTATATCGATTCCTCGGTTCGCGGCGACAATCTCGAAGCCCTCGACAGTGACGTCGTCGGCATCAATCGAAACGACGGCAGAAGAGCCAGTCTGCTCGATTGTCGGTGAATGTCCGTCGGCCGCGACCAGCGAGAGTCCGTCCAGATCTTCACCCGCCGAGTTCTCCCCGATTGTCACTCGTTCGTTGTACGTTCCCGTCTCGACACAGATCGTGTCACCTGGCTGTGCTGCGTCGATTGCATCCTGGATGGTATTACCGTCCGTAACTGTCGCCTCACAGGTGTTCGTCTGTGCGGCTGCACCCCCGACAGCGCCAAATGCGAGAACGAGAGCCGTCGCGATACCCAGCACCGAGATGACCACCAGTACCGAGAACCCGATTGCTTGCAGTTTCTGTCCGTAATATTGTATAGTACGTGTTTGTAGTCCAAGATCCATTACAGATACTCACAGCTACGCGGGGTATAATATCATCTGTCGTATACTATTCACACGCTGAACGGTGTTCACCATCCGAACGGAGCCACAATATATAATGTTCCGACCATCCTCGCTGACAGTAGGCAACCGTGACTGAACAGAGCGACTCGAAAGCCCATCTCGATTTCGTTCGCCGGTGGTTAGCTCTGGACGCGTTTGTAGACCAGTCTCTCGACAAGCGAGCGCTCGCGGAGCAGCTCGACGTTTCACGTCCAACTGCCCATCGCATTATCACCTCGTTTCTCGAGTACGAGCTCATCCAGCCAGCAGATTCAGAATACGAGCTCACAAGATACGGGACGATCATCGAGGAGGCTGTCCGGACATACCACAGGGAGGTGTCGAGAGCAGAATCGCTCAAAACACTCCTGAACGAACTCCCCGAAGATATCGAGTTCGATTATCGGCTGTTCGCAGACGCAACAGTCACCGAAGCAACCTACGACGACCCATTCCGTCCGATGAACAGATTTATCGAACTGTTCGAAGACACCGCACAGATCAAGGGGTTCAACAAGAGTTTCCTCGAGCCGATGTACATCGAACTCGCTCACGAACAGATCGAGGCAGGTCTGGAGTCGGATATCATCTACGACCCGAAGGTTATCGAGCTCGTGTTAGAAGAGTATCCGAATCTGGGGGAATCCGCACTCGAGCGAGATCACGTGCGGGCCGCTGTCCACGACGACCTCCCGATTGCCATGGCGATCTTCGAAGACAGGATCGGCATCGGGATTCACACCGAGTCGATGGGGACACCGATTGCGTGGATCGACACGGACGACTCTGACGCAATCGCCTGGGGGGAACGACTGTTCGAGCAGTACCGGTCCGAAGCGACGCAGCTGTACTGACGTGGTCTGTAGCAAATCGTGTGAGAGTACATTTCGTGTGCTCTGGGGTGGTTGACTCCGGAGGTGTGAGAGAGTACATTTCGTATGCTTTGACTTGCTCAACGTAACCGAGTGAGAGCACATTTCAAATGTTCTGTGGAGGTTGCCTCCTAGAGAGTGAGAGAGTACATTTCGTGTGCTTTTTGCCAGTCAGGACAGGCGTTTTTGCGGAATCTATGTCGGGTATACTGCTCGACCGCTGTGACAATCTGTATGGATCCCCACTATTCCATGAGAAATCTGGGCTACGGCAAGCCATTCTGTGCGTTCATCAGGGTCTCATCACCGTTCTCGACCGCTGTCCAACACGTCTTCAGTACACTAATTGTGACCAGTTTCGGTGGTTGGTCAATTCTGATACAGGATTGCGTATGTGCGTCGAGATTGCTCGGTGGATCAAAATGTCGTACCGGAGTACTGGTGGTTTCATTTGCCGCCTCGCGCCCGAACCTGAATTACTAGCCCGTCCTCCCGATAGTGGTATTTGTAGTCCCCATTCTCCCACCCCTGAATATCGAAATACCCACCTCGCTCGTTGAGGGTAGGGCTTTCGCGTGGACTTCCGTTTTACGCCTCAGATGAGGCTGGAAGGTTGTACTCTCCCTTCACGTTTGGAGTTCAGGAAACGAATGGCCCTAGATTTGATCCCATAGAATGATTGTGCACGGGACAATATAATCGTGCACATAATGATTGACCGGGATGCCGAAGCAGACTGGCTGACATCACACCTTCGCCGTGACTAACGCCAGTTACCGACCAGTACCTCCGATTTTGGTTCCGCTACGTTTCATCAAACCGATCGGTACTCGAACAGGGGCGGACCGCACCCGTCATCGAGACTGTTTCCGAGACGTTTCCGCGACACGTGAGCCGTACGTTCGAGGAAATCCGCCAGCAAGCAGTCCGATCGTCCGCGTTTCCGGTTGCATGCTCGCGCGTCGGCGGTGGTGGTATGACGAGCTCGAAGTCGACGTGGCTGGACTGAACGGAGAGACAGAGACCTTGCTGCTCGGGGAATGTAAGTGGACGGACGAACCTGTCGATCACTCCGTTCTGAGCGATCTCGAAGCACTCGAGCCGGAAGTGCGCTGGCACGGTACCGACCGGACAGTCCAGTACGCGCTCTTCTCGAAGTCCGGATTCACACCAGAACTACACGAAACGGCAACGCAACGAGAGGAGGTTCTGTTGTTCACAGTCGAAGACGTTCTCGACTGCCTTTGACATCCTTCTCGCCCTTCAGTCGTGTGGAGGATGTCAAGCGACGAGACACCCGCCGTCGTGAAAGATAGCTACAGTGGACATCCTCCCCGGGCTGATGTCAACGGATGGCGCCGTGAATCGCAAAGACATCGTAGACGTATCGTGCCAACGTGATTTCACCCCACCGGCAGGCTTTTCACTATCCGCGGAAATTGAAATACATGGCAGAATCCGCTGCATCGCAGTCACATCCGCTTGATACGATGCTGGCCGTCTCCGACGTGATTCAGAACGACCGGCTCGCCCAGCTATACACGCGTGTCCTCGAATTCGACTCGCCGACTGTCGAGGAACTGGCCGAGGGTGTCGAGAGTTCGACGACGACGGTCTATGAGGATGTCAAACATCTCGTGGCGATCGGCCTTCTGGAACGCGTCACGGAGACACAGCCCCACCGCTATCGGGCGAGCCGCGTCGATATGACGATTCAGGCTGGCGGGGAAAGCTTTCAGATCACTCCGACGCTCC
>LFFM01002337.1_pt1 | contig 12572 bp, 15 predicted proteins | sample 643131 | NCBI WGS metagenome assembly LFFM01 (sample SAMN03777445, study PRJNA286221) | soda lake metagenome | biome: soda lake; feature: Kulunda steppe; material: water; isolation source: sample Tc-Br brine of Tanatar trona crystallizer | place: Russia: Kulunda steppe | collected 2011-07
AACCTATGTAGACAAACTTACTTGAATGTGTGTATTGGAGCAGCGTGGAATATCCAGCCGTGCCATCGAACGGTGGACCGTGAAGGGTAGTGTCGGATTCATCCCCGCGCTAAAGCGCGAGGCTTTCTCCTCGATTCTCCGTAATCCGCGCCGCGCCGATCGTTGCTGTTTATATTTCCGAGTGGGCGCGAGGGCATCCCCTGGCTCCGCGACACGACAACCGATATTACGGCTCCGCCCGTCGCTGCGGTATGCAGACCCCGCCTCTCGAACTCCGTCGCTGGATCGCGGAGGTCGAGGCTCAAAGTGACGTGATGCTGGCCGAAAGCCGCGTTCGAGCCCTCGCCGTCGACCGCTTCGACACCGACCCGGGAAAGTTGGGGCTCGTGGTCCCGACTGCCGGAGATCCCGAGTTTCGCGCCAAGATCGGCGACCAACACGGCCGGGACGCGGCGGGTACGATCTTCACCTGCGGGACCCGGGAGGCGAACCTGCTTGCGATGCTGGCGTTGGTCGAGGACCACGCCGTCGTCGTGACACCGACGGACGGTTCGCTGCCGGGGGTGGCCGGCGCGCTCGGTGCGGTGACGCACGTCCCGCTGACGGAGCCCGGATGGTCGCTCGATCCCGAGGCCGTCGGAGCGGCGCTTCGGCCGGAGACCGACCTCGTGGCCGTCGTCAACCCCAACAACCCGACGGGGCGCGCCCACGACGAGTCGACGATGCGGGCAGTGTACGAGCGATGTGCGGAGAACGGCACGTACCTGCTCTGTGATGAGCGGTCGCGACTCCTCGCTCCTGACCCGATCGATCCGGTCGCCGGCTTCGGCCGGTACGGCGTCTCGACGGGCGGCGTCTCGACGGCGTTCGGTCTCGCGGGACTCCGGTTCGGGTGGCTTAGTGGGCCCGAAGCGGTCGCCGCGGCCGCCGGGAACTGGAAGGATTACACCACCATTTCGCCGCCGGCATTCGGTCAACACGTCGCCGAACAGGCGTTCGATCGCCGCGAGGACATCCTCGCCGAGAACCGCGAGCACGTGACGTCGAACCGCGGCCTCCTCGAGGCGTTCGTAGCGGAGCACGGACTCGAGTGGTCCGCCCCCGAGTTCGGCGTCAACGCCGTGTTGAAGGTCCCGGAGGGGTTCGCCGGCGGGGAATCGTTCTGTCGGAGCCTCGTCGCAGAGGAGTCGGTCGTGCTCGCGCCGGGTGAGGCGTTCGACCGCCCCGAGCGGGTGCGGGTCGGCTTCGGACTCGGGACGGCGGAACTGGAGACCGGGCTCTCCCGAATCGGGTCCTTTCTCGAGCGTCACCGATAACACCGGCCCGCCGACCCCGTTTTCCCGTTCGTCCGATCGACCGACAGCGATAGCTCTCTTTCATCCGTCCGCCGCGGGATGTTCACAATGTGCGCTCGCGGGGTACATTTTTGGATGATCGTTTTTATTTGAGATTAAAAGAAACCCGTCCGAAACCTTTAGTACGCTATAGTGTTACATTTGAATCGAAATGCCTGCGAAAGATTCGGTTGAGGCCGCCTCCCGTGACCGCCCCGTTGACAAGGGGACGCTGTTCTGTGTCGCCTGCCCGTATCACAGCGGGTACAACGACGGCTGGACGACCGTCGAAACCGACGACAGCGTCCATTATTTGTGTCCGAACTGTGGGACCGAGATCGCCACCCGATCAACGGGCGGTACACGGACGGTTCGGGCGGCCCCTGTGATCGCCACCGCGACGGAGGGACGATGACCCGCCACGCCGTCATGACGGGGCTGACGCTGTATCGGACCGGGGCCGTCACGCTGGAGGAGGCCGCGGCCTGCGGTGGCACCTCGTCGACGGATCTCGCGGCTGCGCTTCGATCCCGGGGGATTCCCCTGCGTGAAGAGGACGCCCGCCGGGCACCCGACGCCGCCTGACCACCACAACGGAGACTCGATCACCGGATGACCCACCGACACCGTTCCGGCGACGGCGATGGGCCGCGATCGGAGGCCGACACCGACCCGATACGGCACAGCGTCGAAGTCGAATACTGGGTGATCGACGATGAGGGCGAGTTGACCGACCCCGGCGACCTCGTCGACGCCTCGGCGGGGGTCGAACGGGAGTTCGTCGCCCCGCTGCTTGAGATCAAAACGACGCCATGTGAGACGACCGAGGAACTCCGCGGGGAGCTTTTCGAGCGGATCGACCGCGTGCTTCGTCGGGCGGACGATCGCGGACTAGGGCTCGTTCCGCTCGCCACGCCGCTCGATGCCGACTCGATCCGGGATCTCCCGAGCGAGCGAACGCGGATTCAAGACCGCGTCGTCGGTGACCGCTTCGAGTACGTCCGCCACTGTGCGGGTACGCACGTCCACGTCGAACAGCAACCCGGGCTGGAGGTCGAGCAACTGAACCTCCTCACCGCGCTCGATCCCGCGATCGCGCTCGTCAACTCCTCGCCGTACTTCGAGGGCGAGCGGCTCGCCGCCGGCGCGCGGTCGCTTCTGTACCGCCGGATGGCATACAGCGCGCTCCCACACCAAGGGGAGCTTTGGCGGTACTCCGAGGACACCGAGACGTGGGCGAGGCGGCTCGAGCGTCGGTATCAGGAGTTCAAAACGGCGGCCGTCGTCGCCGGAATCGATCCCGAAACCGTCGACTCGACGTTCGATCCCGAAGGCGCAGTCTGGACGCCTGTCAAGTTCCGCGAGCCGTTTTCGACAGTCGAGTGGCGCTCACCCGATACGGCGCTGCCGAGCCAGGTGATCCGGTTGGCCAGCGACATCGTCGGCGTCGTCGAACGGCTCCGTGAGGCCGAAGTAAAAATCGAAGGCGATGCCGGCCACCTGCGGGAGGACGAGATCGTCATCCCGCGGTTCGACGCTCTCGAGGAGCGCGTCGACGCGGCGATCCGCGACGGGCTCTCTTCCGACACCGTTCGGATGTACCTCGATCGGATGGGGTTCGACGTCGGGGCGTACGATCCGATCACACACGATATCGGTGATAACGAGGCACTATCGACCACGGACGTCCGGGAACTCCGACTCGACTATGCGGCCCGCCTCGAGACGGATCTCGAGGAGGCACGGGCGATCCGTGCCGACTGAGATGGGTGGCGCACGCGCGCAACCGTCGATGCTGGCTTCCCGTCGAACGCCGGCCTCCTGCCGACCACTGGCTTCCCACCGAGGACCGATCGTCTGATGGCGGCAAAAAATGACTGCACGTCGCCCTACTTTGGGTGGACGCACCTACTGGAAGGAAGATGCAACGACCACGCCTCGCCCTGTTGAACGCGGCCCACGCCGCCGCGGACACCAGCCGGAACTTCCGGCGGGAACTCGACGCCGACGTCGTCGAGTTCCACTGTCCGTCGGGCGAGGTTCCCGGGGATTTTCGCTACGACGGGTTCGTCGTGACGGGGTCGAGAGCGTCCGTCTACTGGGATCGCGAGTGGATCGGCCAACTGAAACGGTGGGTCGGCGACGCCGTCGAAGCCGGGCTTCCGGCCCTCGGCGTCTGTTATGGTCACCAGCTACTGGCGGACGTGTTGGGCGGTCGCGTCGAGAGCATGGGCGAGTACGAAATCGGGTACCGGACCGTCGAACAGGACGGTCGAAACCGCCTGCTCGAGGGGATCGAAGAGGAGATGACCGTGTTTACGACGCACTCCGATCACGTCCTCCGGGCCCCGCCCGGAGCGACCGTCTTCGCGAAAAACGACTACGGGATACACGGGTTCCGCAAGGAGCACGTCTTCGCCGTCCAGTTCCACCCCGAGTACGACATAGACACCGCCGAGACAGTCACCCGGGGCAAATCCGACCAGCTTTCGAAGGACCGGATCGAGGCGGTCGTCGACGGTATCGACGCCGACAACTACGAGGCGGCGTGCGAGGCGAAACGGTTGTTCGACAACTTCCTCGAGTACGTCAGGCACGTCCAAACCGAGCGAATCGAGGCGGACTGAGACGCCCCGTCGCCACCGTCGACCCGGATTATAGGTTATCGATGTCCGGCGACGACGTTCCCGCCCCGCTTCGACCGACGGCCACGGTCGTTCGCCCGCTTGACGAGCCGTTCGACACGCTCGTCCATCGGCGGGTGCGTGGCCAGGAGCCGGCTTAACCCCCCGTCCTCGTCCCCGTGGACGTACAGCGGGGACAACAACCCCCATCCGGGAGCGGCGGCGCGCTGGATCTTTACCAGCGCACGCGCCAGGGCGATCGGATCTCCGGTCGCCTCCGCGGCCCTGTCGTCGGCCACGTACTCCCGTCGCCGCGAGTGGGCTCTGAGCGCGAGGGTCAACGCGAACAACAACACGACGACGGCCTGTGTGACTCGCCACTGAACGACGGCGAGGTGAGTCGAGAACGGCCGCGGGCGACCGCCGCGGATCCACGCCGCCGCTCGGATAACGCCGCCGATGAGGAGTCCGATCGGCAACAACGCGAGATAGCAGATCCCCCCGATCGTCCGAACGACTGTGTACCCAAGCGTCTGGATCAGCCCGTCACGACCCTCGAGGTGGGCGAGTTCGTGCGCGATAATCGCTTCGAGCTCGGCCGCCGAAAGTAGCCGAAACAGCCCGACGTCGATCACGACAGCGCCGCCGCGTGCGGTCCCGACCGACAGGGCGTTCGGCTCGCCCATCCGCGCGGCGTACAGCGTCACGTCCTCGATGTCGAACGACGACTCGATCACCTCGAGACGGGCGTACAGCCCCGGTGCGTCGGCGGGCGTGATCTCGACCCCATCGAGGTCTCTGAGCAGGCCGCTCGTCCCGAGTCGGTAACTGAGGTAGCCGACGGCGAGCGTGACGATCAAAAAGTACGCGGCGATCCGAAGCGGCCCCGGCCCACGGTCGAGAAGCGAGACGAGGACCCCGTATCCGACGGCGGCGACGGCCGCGTACCCGAAGAGCAACCCGACGCCGACGAGCGTCATCAGCACGCGCAGCGGAAGGCCTCGCATACCCGACGTTCACGTGGGGTCCCTACTAGTGTTACGTCCGACGCCCGCGGAATCACGGACCTACGAATCGTCACGTGAAATATCTCAATCGACGCCGGTGATCTCCCGGACCGTGCCGACGCCTTTCGATCGGCCTTCGCGGAAGACGAATCGCTGCCCCTCCTCGACGGCGTAGGGCCGGAACTTGAACCGGATACGCGCGGTTCCCGTATCGCCGGGCAGCAGTTGACCGCCCTCGGGGTGGATCGAGGCGGTTTCGCTGACGGTTTCGAGGTGGACCACGGGTTCGTAGCCGTCGTCGATCCGCGTCGGGTGATTCAACACCATCACTTCGGCCTCGAACTCCCTGACAGCGGTCGGCTGGGAGCCGCGCGGCAACAGCACCATCCCCCGTTCGAGATCGCTCTCGGCGATCCCTTTCAATGCGATCCCGACGATGCGTCCCGCGGCCGCCTTATCGACACGGTGGTAGTGCATCTCGATCGATCTGACCTCGACGGGGCGGAACGTGCCGTCGGCGAGCGGCCCGACGAGCAACTCGTCGCCGGCTTCGACGCTGCCCGAACGGATCGTTCCGGAGGCGACCGCCCCGACCCCGGTCACATTGTAGGTCCGATCGATGTACATCGAGAACTCGCCGGCCTCCGCGCCGGTCTTCGGGAGCTGTTCGAACAGTTCATCGAGGGTGTCGAGCCCTTCCTTCGTCACCGCGCTCGTCGTGACCATCGGGACGACCTGCTCGCTTATCTCATCGAGCGCGACGTCGACGCCGTGACGCTCGACCGACAGCGGCGTCCGGTCGGCGTTCCTGAGGAGCCGCTCGACCTCGCGTTCGACCTCTCGGACCCGTTCCTCGGAGACCACGTCCGTCTTCGTGAGGGCGACGATCGTCGGGAGTTCCGTCGCGAGCAGGATGCCGAGATGCTCACGCGTCGTCTTCGTCGGTCCGTCGTCTGCCGCGACGACGAGCAGACCGTAATCGAGCTTCTGGCCGACGAGACCACGGATCGTCGTTCGCAGCCACGGCTCGTGGCCGACGGTGTCGACGAACGAGACGAGGCGCTCGGCCTTGTCGACGATCCGCGCCCGGTCGGATTTGCGGTGGGGGTTGTCCATCCGGACCGCTCCCTCGTCGTCGAAGCCGTACACCCCATAGGAGAGGTCCGCCGAGAGCCCACGCTCCATCTCGTGGGGTCGAACGTCGAGAAAGCTTCTGGTGCCGCCTTGGCCGTCGTCCGCCGAACCGGTCACGAGCGATCCGACGAGCGTCGATTTGCCGTGGTCGACGTGGCCGGCCGTCCCGACGACGATGTGTTCGTCGTCGGCCTCGAGCATCGATCCCTCCCGCACGGTGGCGACGCCGACTAACCCATCGGAGTCGTCGTTCTCGACACCCCACGTCTCGACATTGTCGATGTGTGCGCCGGCCTCCTCGGCCAAAAGCGAGAGTACGTCCATCGACTCGGAGAACGCCTCAGGGGCAATCCCCGCGATGCCGCCGTCGTCGGTGACGCCGACGACGTAGGTCGCCTCGCCGTCCCCCGAGAGGATCCGGTGTCGCAGTTGGGCGACGAGCGATTCGAGACGGCCCTCGGCGAGGTGGGTCGATCGGGTGAGCCGCTCTTTGAATTCGACGCTGCCGCCCTCCCGTTCGCCCCGTTCGAGGGCGTTTCGGAGCGCGGCCCGGTCGGCACTCATACGCGAGGAGGTAGCAACCACACCGTCAAAAGCTTTCCGCGCAGATCGGACGAACTTCCGTTGATCCGCCCGCTCCCCGTGATTTTTGTTTTAATGACGTCTCGGACTGCGGCGACCGTGACTGTCAATCGTCGCCCCGAACACGATCCAGCGCCTCGAGGAACCCATCGGCGAACCCGGCGTTCGTCACCACGTCGGCGGCCGCCACCGCCGTTTCGTCGGCGTTTTCGACCGCGAACGACCGACCGACACGTTCGAACAGTTCGGCGTCGTTCTCGGAGTCACCGATCGCGACGAACGCCTCCGGATCGCGGCCGAGCGCGCCGGCGGCGGTTTCGAGCCCCCGGCCCTTGTCGACGTTCGGGGCCTTGACGTGGTAGGCGTAGCCGGTGTCGACGACGACCATCCCGTGGTCGTCGGCGATCGAAACCAGCGGGTCGAGCGGCTGGTCGCGGGCGATGGCCAGTTCCGTCTCCCGCCAGCGGTTGACCGGATCGACGCCGCCCCAGCCGAACGCGTAGCCGGCCTCGAGATACGCGGCTCCGACCGCCTTTGCGCCCTCGGGATCGCCGTTGTACACCACCTCGTCGGCGGATTCGACGAACACCGCGCCGCCGTTCTCGGTGACCACGTTGATCGGCACGCCGATGAATTCACACAGACCGACGGGGTACGGGAAGGACTTCCCCGTCGCGATGACGACCGGCGCCTCCCACCCGCGGATCGGATCGAACACGCGGGGATCGATGGAGTCGTCCGGGCGGGTCAACGTGCCGTCGACATCGACGGCGAGCGGGGGGACCATATCGGTCGGTACGACCGCGGCGGGTATCAAGCCCCCGCTCCGGGCTGCCGGATCGGCCCCCGACTCCAGCGACGGTGGCCCGGGAGTAGCTTTAGGCGTCTCCGGACACAAACGTGCGGTATGAGCGTCACCGGGCTCTGTGAAATCTGTGGGACGGCGGCCGTCGAGGACGGCTGCGACCGGTGTGGACGGCTCGTCTGCCCGGACCACCACGACGAATCAACCGGCCTCTGTACGGCGTGTCTCTCGGAGTTCGGCGGGTCGCCGGATCCCGGCGGGGACGGTCGTGGTGTCGACGAGTACCGGTTCTGATGTGAGCAGCTACTCGGTGGATTTTACCCGAGACGATCCGGTTTCCCCACCGTGCTGTCTTTTCGTCGGGCGAGCACGATTCCCGCCACGAAGAGGATCCCGCCGACTGCGAGGAGACCGGCGGTCATCGGCTGGCTTGACGCGACGATTCCCGCGCCGACTGCGACAGTCGCTGCGATGTGGAGTATGGCGGTTCGATTCACGGCGTAGTTATGTGGATTTGTCGATTAAAACCACGCGGTCGCGGACGGTAGCGGGTGATCCCCCGGACGACGTGTGGGTTCACACACTGGACGCCTCCGTGCTGCCTCCACAGTCCGTACCGTCGCGCCGACCCCCTCGAAAAGCCCCCATTCGCCAACACTGTCTCTCGACCGACTGCGTGTTGTATCGGAGTCCGAACGCGTTCCGTCGAGTTATGAACTCCGTCCGCTTTCGAGCGATCTCGTTCAAAGCCGATTCGACGGCCCGATTCAAGCTACGGACACCGTCTTCGCGCGGATCTTATATGCTCCGAGGCCGAACACGTCGTACGGAAAACCCATGCAGGCCAACGTTGGCGGTCGCGACCGTGCCATACGAATGATATTCGGCGTTACGCTGGCGCTCGCCGGCGTCCCCGGATTCGGCGGGTACGTGGGTGGCAGCGACGTCGTGTCCGCATCACTCGGTGGACTCGGCGCTCTTGGCATCCTCCTTGGAACCGCGCTTTTCGTTACTGGTATGACACAAAAATGTCCAGTAAACCGCGCGCTCGGGATCGATACGACCGAGTGAACGAGGTCCGCAGGCGGCGGTTCCGGCGTGTAGGCCTCCGGACGGGCGGAGCGTCGATTCCAACAGAGCCAAGTTCCTCGTTTCCGTCCCCGGATACGATGAGCGCACTCCGTTCGGACATCGAAGACCTACAGCGACGTTACGACGAGGGACTGACGGCGGACGAACTCGGAGCCGACGAACGCGCCCTCTTGGACGAGTTCCTGACCGCGCTCGAGGCCGGCGAGATACGTGCCGCCGAAAAACGGGACGGCGAATGGGTCGCAAACGGCTGGGTAAAGGAGGGAATTCTGCTCAACTTCGGTCTCAGAGCCATCGAGACCCACGCCCACGGCGGCGTCGACTATCACGACGTGCTTCCGCTCCGGGAGACCGAGGACCTTCCCGAACGGGGAACCCGGAACACGCCTAACGGGACCGTCGTCCGCCGGGGCGCGTACATCGGCGGTGACGCGATCCTGATGAGCCCGGCCTTCGTCAACATTGGGGCGTACGTCGGCGACGGAACGCTCGTCGATTCCTGTGACACCGTCGGCTCGGCAGCTCAGATCGGCGACAACGTCAAGCTGGGCGCCAACACACTCATCGGCGGCGTCCTCGAACCCGTCGAGGCGGCCCCGGTCATCGTCGAGGACGGGGTCTCCCTCGGTGCCGGGTGTCGTGTAACATCCGGGTTCGTCGTCGGCGAGGGAAGTATCGTCGGCGAGAACACGCTCCTGACGCCGCGGATCCCCGTGTACGATCTGGTCGAGGAGGAGATCCTCTACGGCGAGTTGCCGCCCGAACGGCGGGCGTTCAGCCGGTTCGTCGAGTCGAGCGTCGGCGACCACGACCTCTTCGACGGCGGCGCGTACAAACCGGCCGTCGTGGCGACCGACGTCGAGGCGGAGACACTCGAAGCGACCGAGCGCGAAGACGCCCTGCGCGACAACTGATCGGGGCCATCGCCCGTCGGGGACGCTTTCAAAAACGTCCCGTGTTCGATGGGCTCGCCCCGCCGAACCGTCGAGAGTCTCTCAGGATCCCCCCTGGCGGCGGAACGGATCGGACGCATCGACTCCGCCGGGCTACGTTACTCGTCCGGTTCTCCGTTCCCGTTGCCGGTGTGATCGTCCTCGTCGGGGTCGGCGGTTGAGCCGCCCTCAGTCTCGTGTTCGTCCTTCGTCTCGATCGAGACCGGCCCTCCGGACTCCACCGGCTCCTTGGCGCTTGCTGCGGTGTAGCCGGCGACGTAGCCGGCGGTTCCACCGATGAGACCGCCGATTCCGGCGCCGATCGGGCCGCCCGCAGCCCCGAGCACCGAACCGGCGAATCCGGTCGCAGTCGCCGTCTGTCGTGCGGCCTCCTCGGGGTCGTCCGAACAACACGGCGTCGGATCGTGATCGTCGTTCATGTTGTTATTTTGTGTCCGACGAATAGAAACTCTTCCGCTCTCGGCGGCTTCGCCCTAACGTCGCTTCCCTGGGTCCCGTTCCCGGCTTCGACTCCGCTGGGCTATCGACCCCTTACATTCGTTCGTCGCAGGAATAGTCCCGGGCGGATTCGAACCGCCGTCATAGGCTCCAAAGGCCCATATGATTGGCCGCTACACCACGGGACTTCGTCGCGATGTAGACCCTTCGGGCACAATAGGCTTACTCTTTTCGCCGCTCAGTCGGCGGGTTCGGACGGAACTTCGATCTCGAGCAGTTCGCAGGCGTCGCTCTCGGCGTCGAAACAGTCCGGACAGCAGTCCTGCCTATCGATAATCGTGTCGAGTCGCTCGGCGACCGTTTCGTCGATAACGCTTTCGAGTTGGCGGGCCTCGGCCTGAAAATCCTCGACCTCGAGTACTTCCCAGAGGAACCGCTCGATGATACAGTACGTCTGCAGGGCGTCGCGGGCCTGCCCGATCCCCTCGTCGGTCAGGGAGACGCCTTTGTATTTCTCGTGTTCGGCCAACCCTCGATCCTCCAGTTTGCCGATCATCTCGTTTGCGCTCGCGGGGCTGACGCCGAGGTTATCGGCGATCGCTCCCGTCGACGCCGGCCCGTCCGTCCCCTCTTGAACGAGGTAGATCGTTTTGAGGTACTGCGCTTGTGTGTTCATCCTCGTCGCTCCATGAGCTCCGTCACTTCCTCGACGCCTTCGCGTTCCTCCTCGCGGATCTCCCGAAGCACGGAGAGCAGCCGGTCTCGATCGATCGTAAAGTCGATTTCTGATTCCTCGATGGCCGAAATCAGGTCGTCATAGAACTTGTACGCCGTCTCCTCGTTGCACAGTTGATCGTACAGCACACCGTCAAAATCGGTGTCCGTCTCGTATCTGGCAGCGACGAGCGCCTCGATCTCCTCGTAGGCGACCGGATCGGCGTCGAGTTCGTCAACGAGCGACTCGAGGCGGCGGCGGTGCTCTCCGGACTCCGTTGCCGCCCCTTCGAGCAGTTTGACGATCTCGCCGTCCAACTTGTCGTCACCGAGTGTCTCGTGGTGTTTGTGGGCACGCGCTTCGACGACCTCCTCGAGCACCATCCCGATCTGTAGGAGCCGCGCCAGTTGGTGATCCGACGCGACGGGCTGGGTGAGGCTCACGCCGGACCGCCCTCCGAACCGTCCATATCGATACGTCGGGGAGCCATAAATATAAGCATACTCGTCGGTGCTGCGAAAGACGGCTCCGCGACCGAGCGTCAGTCCCGTGACTGCAGGCGGTCCTGTATCCGACCCTTCAGATCCTCCCGGAGTTCCTCGACTTCGATTTCCTCGAAGACGGGGACGTAAAACCCCTCAACGAGCATGTTTCTCGCAGTCCGCTCGTCGAGGCAGCGCGAAGTCATGTAGAACATGTCCGTCTCCGAAACCTGTCCGACGGTCGCGCTGTGGGAGGCTTCGGTGTCGTGGTTGTTGATGATGAGCTTCGGCGACGCGTCGGCCTCGCTCTCATCGGAGAGCATGAGCGTGTTTTCGCGCTGGTAGGAACTCGTGTCCCACGCGTCTTTGCCGACGTGTTGGACGCCCTCGTAGACGGACCGCGCCACGTCGTCGATAACGCCGCGTGTGACCAGGTCCGCGGTCGTGTGTTCGCCGTTGTGCCACACTCGCGCATCGATGTCGAAGTGTTGATCGTCGTGTCCGTAGAACGCTCCGACGATCTTTGTTTCCGACGAGTCGCCGTTGAGGTGGCTCTCCACGGAGGCCTTGCTCAAATGTGACCCCACGTTGCACTCGATCCAGTTGACCGTCGCGTACGTGCCCACGTCGGCCTCCCGCAACGAGTAGACGTACGTGGACTCGTCGAGGTCCTGGAGGTTGCCGAACTGTACGTAGCTGTTCTCCTCGGCGGCGATCTCCGTGATCCCGCTGTAGTAACGGTGGCCGTCGACGGAGTCTCCCGACTCCTGACGTTCGAGAATCGTCGCTGAAGACGACTCCTCAGCGACGACGAGCGTGTAGTTGAACAGCGACCGGGAGTTCATCGTCGTCCGGATCGTCACGTCCTCGGCGTCGACGCCTTCCGGGACGTAGACGACCGTCCCCGTCGTGAACAGCGCCGTCGACAGCGCCGTGAGGTAGTTCGTCTCGGGGTCGACGACGCTTCCGAACCGCTCCTCGAGCAGGTCGCCGTGGCTCTCGAGCGCCTCCCGGAACGGAAGCACCTCGATGTCGTCCGGTCCGATTTGGTCCTTCTCCTCTGCGGCCTCGAGCGGATCGACGAGACTGTCGTAGTCGAGGTCCTCGAGGTTTGTCCACTTACGTCCGGGCGTCCGGATGATGTCCGGGAAGTCGATATCTTCGAGCGCCGCGAGGGCGTCGAGGCGCGTTTCGAGGAGCCACTCGGGTTCGTCGAGTTCCTCCGAGATCTGTCTGACCGTCGCTTCGTCGACGGATGCGTGTACCTGCGTGGACATGTTATCCGAGGCTCCCTTCCATTTCGAGTTCGATGAGGCGGTTGAGTTCGACCGCGTACTCGATCGGTAGCTCCTCCGTGATCGGCTCGATGAATCCGGCGACGATCATCTGCTTGGCGTCGTCGTCGT
>LFFM01002338.1_pt1 | contig 12570 bp, 12 predicted proteins | sample 643131 | NCBI WGS metagenome assembly LFFM01 (sample SAMN03777445, study PRJNA286221) | soda lake metagenome | biome: soda lake; feature: Kulunda steppe; material: water; isolation source: sample Tc-Br brine of Tanatar trona crystallizer | place: Russia: Kulunda steppe | collected 2011-07
AAGACGAAGACGAAGACGACGACACCGACGAAGACGAAGACGAAGACGACGACACCGACGAAGACGAAGACGAAGACGACGACACCGACGAAGACGAGGAGTTCGCCGGCATCTCCGTCCCCGACACGGACGAGGAGATGCCGCTCGCGGCACACATCGAGGAGATGATGCGCCGGCTCGCGATCGTCTTCCTCTTCGGCGGACTGGCGACGCTCGTCGCCGTCACGGAGTCGACGGCGATGATCAACTACTTCTGGGACTACCACATCCCGGCCCCGCTGGAGAACCGTCCCCGCCTGTACGGGCCGCTCGAACTCCCGCTCACCCGGTTGAAGGTCGCGGGGATCGCGGGCGTCGTCGTCGGGTTACCCGCGTTCGTCTACCAGACCTACCGGTTCATGAAGCCGGGGCTGTACGACAGCGAGCGGCGCTACTACCTCGCCGCGGTGCCGACCAGCCTCCTGCTCGGCTCCGTCGGCGTGATGTTCGCACACTTCCTCGTGTTGCCCGCGATCTTCTCGTACTTCACCACCTACACCGAGGACGCCGCGGTGATCGCGTTCGGGCTCGCGGAGACGTTCAACCTCATCGTCGTCATGCTGGCGTTCATGGCGATCGTCTTCCAGATCCCGCTGTTCATCATGCTCGCGATCATGATGAACCTCGTCACCCGCGAGTGGCTGGAGGACAAACGCCTCATCTTCTGGGGGGCGTTCCTGGGAATCGCGTTCCTGTTCAGCCCCGACCCGACCGGAATGGCCCCGATCATCGTCACGCTGACCATGATCGTCCTCTACGAGGGGACGCTCGCGGTCCTCCGGTGGACGGGGAACTGACGACGCCCCCCGCAGCACGGCGTCTCGACACCCGACCTTCCGGCGTCTCGACACCCGACCTTCCGACTCCACGGATCGTTGATCCCCTCGGCGTCGACGCCGGCGATCTCCCGCGTGATCCAACGGAGTTATGCCGGTACCGATGGTGTCCGTGACCATGTCACTAAGTACCGTTCGGCGGCTCACGTGTACGCGCTGCGGGGCCGGCTACGACCCGGACCGCGAGATCTACACGTGTCCCGAACACGAGGGCGTCGCGGGCGTGCTCGAGGTGGAGTACGACTACGCGGCGATCGACGACGCGTTCGACGCCGACCTCGACGGCGTCATCCCGAGCCAATGGAAGTACGCCGCGTTCCTCCCCGTCGCGGACGACGCGGAGCCGGTGACGCTCGGCGAGGGCGGTACCGACCTCCTCGACGCGCCGCGGCTCAGCGACCGCCTCGGCGTCGAGATCCTCATCAAGGACGACGGGCGCAACCCGACCGGCTGTTTCAAGGACCGCGCCAGCTCGATCGCGGCGACCAAGGCGAAACACCGGGGGCGTGACGTGGTCACCTGCGCGTCGACGGGGAACGCGGCGGCGTCGCTCGCGGGGTACGCCGCCCGCGGCGGGCTGGACTGCCGGATCTTCGTGCCGAGCGACGCGCCCGCCGGCAAGCTCACCCAGCCGCTGGTGTACGGCGCGGACGTGCTCGCGGTCGAGGGGACGTACGACGAGGCGTACGACCTGAGCGTCGCCGTGACCGAGTCGTACGGGTGGTACAACCGGAACGCCGCGATCAACCCGTTCCTGATCGAGGGGAAGCGAACGGTCGGCCACGAGCTGGCCGAGCAGACGCACGTGCGCGGTCGCGTCCCCGATTGGGTCGTCTTCTCGATGGGGGACGGCTGCACGATCGCAGGGGCCTGGAAGGGGTTCCGCGAGTTCGCCGACCTGGGCTACGTGGACGGGACGCCGCGGATGCTGGGCGTGCAGGCGGAGGGAGCCGCCGCGATCCACGGCGCGGTCCAGCGCCACGGTGGGGGCGGTGAGGGTATCCACGACGGCGAGGACGACAGCGCGGACGGCGAGAACGACGGCGCGGACGGCGACGACACGGCGGAGACCCTCGCGGACTCGATCGCGGTCGGTCGACCGCGGAACGCCTATAAGGCCCGTCGAGCGATCGAGGAGAGCGGCGGGACCTCAGTCGTCGTCTCCGACGAGGAGATCCTCCGTGCCGAGACGCTGCTCGGGTCCACCGAGGGGATCTACGCCGAGCCCGCGGGCGCGGCCCCGGTCGCCGGCGTTCGTCAGGCCCGGCGGGAGGGAATCATCGGCCCCGACGAGCAGGTCGTCGTCACCGTCACGGGCTTCGGGCTCAAGGACGGCGAGAGCGCCCGCCGGGCGACCGGCGGTCTCGACCGGATCGCTCCCGATATCGGCGAGGTCGAACGCCGATACGGCCCCGCCGAGTCGGGGACCTCGGTCTTATAAGCTCCGACCGGTCCCACGGCGCGGAGCCACAACTCATCGTTCGACTCCGCCCTCGCATACATTTCTGTGACTCACTTCGTTCGTCCCAGAAATGGGCTCGGGCGGAGTCGAACCGCCGATCTCAGCCTTGTAAAGGCCGCGTCATAACCAACTAGACCACAAGCCCTTATCAGAGGCACCCGCCGCGAGCGGAAAACGGTTTCTTTCTGCGACGCGATCATCCCGTGTGAACCGCCGCCATCTCGTGCTCGTCGCGCTGGCCGTCGTCCTCGCGCTCGCCGCCGCCCTCTACGTGAATCCCGCGCTGTTCGTCGGCGACTACGACACGACGACCGTCGAGGCGGTCGACGGCGAGACGGGCGACGCGCTCGCGACCGTCGACGTGCGGGTCGCGGACACGTTCTTGAAACGCTACGTCGGGCTCTCCGCGACCGACGAGCTCGCCGCCGACGAGGGGATGCTGTTCGTCCACGACGAGCCGGGCGAGTACGGGTACGTGATGCGCGAGATGGCGTTCGCGATCGATATCCTCTTCATCGGTTCCGACGGTGAGGTGACCCGGATCCACGAGGCCGAGCCCGAATCCCGGCCGCTGACGACCTACGAAGGCACCGGCCAGTACGTGTTGGAGGTGCCGATGGGGTGGAGCGCGACACACGGCGTCGAGCCCGGCGACCGGGTCGTCTTCGAGCTCGAGTGAGCGGCAACGGGTGATCGACGGGTGGAACGGTGGCGAGCGGACCCGCGGATGAAGCGGCGGCATCGGAGCAGGGAGATCGGAGAAGCGACGAAACGCTTTCGGCGGTCGGTGGCCTCGAAACGGACATGACGGCTCTCCCGCGTCGGATCGCCTGGAACCTCCGCCACCGCTGGCGTCGGCTGTTCGTGTTGGTCGTCGTCGGCCTCGGCGTCCTCGCGCCGTTCGCCACGGGGCTGTGGTGGACGTTGCCGCTCGTTTGGTTCCTCGGGCTGTTCATCCTCCTCCCCCTGCTCCACACGCTGGCGAAGCCGCTCCCGGACCCAGACGACGGTCGCGGAGGCGGCTCCGGGCGCGAGACCGACCCCGCGCTCGACGCCCTTCGTGAACGCTACGCCCGCGGAGAGATCGACGAGACCGAGTTCGAGCGGCGGCTCGACCGCCTCCTGGAGACGGAGGACGTCGAGACGGCCGAGCGCGACAGCGTCGGCGACCGCGTCCGCGAGAACGTCCAGCGTGAGATCGAGCGGATCCGTGAGTGATCCGCGAGTGATCTGCAAGTGATCGGCGAGTGATCCGCGAGTGATCCAGGAGTGGCCCGCGCCGGGCGGCGCTGACGCCGGGGTGGACCGACCGATTCTTGAGCGTCCGTGACCGAGTGAGCGGTAATGGACGGACCCCTGTGGACGGACGTACACGCGCCCGACCTGGCGGAGATCCGGCAGGGCGACGCCCGCGATCGGCTGGAGCGCGCGGTCGACGAGCCGATGAACCTCGTCGTGCAGGGACCCCCGGGCGTCGGCAAGACCGCGGCCGCGAGGGCGCTCGCCAGGGCGTCACACGACGACCCCGAGAACGACCTGATCGAGATCAACGTCGCGGACTTCTTCGGCCGGACGAAAAAGGAGATCCGGACCGACCCGCGGTTCGAGGGGTTCCTCGCCGGGCGGAGCCGGATGGCGAAACGCGACATGATCAACCGCGTGCTCAAGGAGTCGGCGGTGTACGCGCCGATGTCGGGGACGTACAAGACGATCGTCCTCGACAACGCCGAGGCGATCCGCGAGGACTTCCAGCAGGCGCTTCGGCGCGTGATGGAACAACACCACCGGACGACCCAGTTCGTGATCGCGACCCGTCAGCCCTCGAAGCTCATCGCGCCGATCCGGTCGCGGTGTTTCCCCGTGCAGGTGCGCTCCCCGACGACCGACGAGACGATCGACGTGTTGGAGACGATCTGTGAGCGGGAAGGCGTCGACTACGACGGCGACGGGCTGGAGTTCGTCGCGAGCGCGGCCGGCGGTGATCTCCGCGAGGCGATCCTGTCGGCGCAGACGACCGCCGTCGAGGGCGACGCGATCACCATGTCGACCGCCTACGAGACGTTGGGCGGGGTCGGCGACGACGACGCGATCCGCGGGGCGCTCGCGGCCGCCCGCGACGGCGACCTGAAGGACGCCCGGAAGACCCTCGACGACCTGCTGGACGACGGCGGCTACGACGGGGGCGACCTGCTCCGCGAGACGTTGCGGGTCGCTCGCGCCGGCTCCGAATACGGCGGCGACGAGCTCGCCCGGCTCCACAAGCTCGCGGGCGAGGCCGACCTCGACCTCGTCGAGGGGCTCGACGACCGGCTCCACCTCACCCACCTGCTCGCGGCGTGGGCCGCGGGTCGGACGGAACTGCGCGCCGGGTTCCGCGACCCCGCGGGGGCGTAATCGATGCCCGAGGACGCCACGGGACCCGAGGACGCCACGGGATCCGACCGCGAGCGCCGAACCCCGCCGCTGGCACGGCTCCTGCCGTTCCCCGTCGTCGACGACGCGTGGCGGCTCGCGCTCGTCCCGGCGATCGCCGCGGCGGTGACGCTCCCGTTCCTCCCGCCGGTAGGTATCGCCTGCCTCGCGCTCTCGCTCGGGGTGCTCTGGTTCCACCGGGACCCCGACCGCGTCCCGCCGGAGGCGGGCGTCGTCTCGCCCGCCGACGGGACGGTGTCGGTCGTCCGCCGCGAGGGGAACCGCGTTCGGGTCGGCGTGTTCATGAACGTCACCGACGTGCACGTCAACCGCGCGCCGCTGCCCGGCACGGTTCGGGAGGTCAGACACCGCCCGGGCGCGAACCGCCCCGCGTTCGACAAGGAGTCCGACCGCAACGAGCAGGTCGTGATCGACTGCGGCGAGTACGAGCTGCTGGTCATCGCCGGCTGGTTCGCCCGCCGGATCCATCCCGCGGTCGAGCCCGGCGACACGGTCGAGCGCGGCGAGCGCGTCGGCCACGTCTCGTTCGGCTCCCGCGCGGACGTCGTGTTGCCTCGCGACGTGGAGGAGGCCGACCTGCTCGTTCGCGAAGGGGATCAGGTCCGTGCCGGCGAGACGATCGTCGCGGACCGCGACTGAACGCCGACTCGCCGGGAGTAGAGTTATCAACCGACCGGCCGACACGACACCCACATGCCGGAAGAGACCGTCCACGAGTCGAGACGATCGCGCAGCAGACAGGCCATCGCCACGTACTTCCGCCGGCTTTCCGACGCCCTCGGGCGCGGTGAGCCGGTCCCCGCCGACGACGAGGGGACGGTGACCGTCGATCCGATGGCCGAACCCGAACTGGCCGTCGAGGTCGAACGCGACGACGGCACCGTGAGCCTCGCCGTCGAGATGGAGTGGCCGGAGCGGGAGGGTGACGTCGACACCGACGCGGCCGCGAGCAAGGCCCGATTCGAGCTGTTCGAGGACGCCGGCGACGACTGGCGCTGGCGACTCGTCCACGACAACGGCAACGTCATCGCCGACGGCGGCGAGGGGTACGCCTCCAAACAGAAGGCCGAACAGGGCCTCGAGAGCGTGAAGAAGAACGCGCCCGGCGCACACGTCGTCGACGAGTCGGCGGACGAGGCCGCGCCCGAGGAGGGCGGCAGCGACGCCACGTTCGAGCTGTTCAAGGACGCCGCCGGCGAGTGGCGCTGGCGGCTCGTCCACGCCAACGGCAACATCATCGCCGACGGGGGGCAGGGCTACTCGGCGAAGGCGAAGGCGAAACAGGGGCTCGGAAGCGTGAAGAAGAACGCGCCCGGCGCACGGATCGAAGACGCCGAGTAACCGGACACGGCAAGCGGCCCCTTTCTCGCGTACTACGGTCCCTTACTCGCGTACTGCGGTCCCTTTCGCGTGCCACGGTCCTTTTCGCGTGCAGCGGACCCGCGTTCCCGCGTTCTCTACCAGGGATCGCCGCTGGCGAGGTCGACGTCGTTGTCGACCTTCGAGGACGGACAGACGTCCTCCAGGACGCAGTCGGCACAGTCCGGGTTGATCGCGGTGCAGGTCGCCCGCCCGTGGTCGATGAAGAGGTGCGTGAACTGTTGCCAGTTCTCTTCGGGGACGACCTCGAGGAGGTCCCGCTCGATGCTCGTCGGCGACGCTTGCTCGGTGATCCCCAGCCGGCGGGTGATCCGTTGGACGTGGGTGTCGACGACGATCCCCTCGACGATGTCGTGACCGTGCTGGAGGACGACGTTGGCGGTCTTCCGGCCGACGCCGGCCAGGTCCGTCAGCTCCGACATCGTGTCGGGCACCTCGCCGTCGTGTTTCTCGATGATGTCGGCACACGCCGACCGGATGTACTTCGCCTTGTTGTTGTAGTAGGTGATCGAGTTGATCGCCTCGGCGAGCTCCTCCTGGGGCGCGTTCGCGTAGTCCTCGGCGGTGTGGTACGTCTCGAACAGGTCCGCACACACCTTGTTCACCCGGACGTCGGTACACTGCGCCGAGAGCATCACGGCGATCAGCAGCTCGAGGCGGTTCGAGTACCGAAGCGAGATGGTCGAGTCGGGGTACTCCGCGGAGAGTCGGTCGACGACCTCCGCGATCTGCTCCTCGCGCGGCTCCAGCGGCGTTCCCATACGACACCCTGTGTGCCGCCCGCATTGAACGGTTCGGAACCGGCCGCGGCGGTCGGCACGTCCCAGGACATCGACGCGGACGGATACGTGCGGACGGGTACGAACGCGGACGGATACGTACGGACGGGTACGGACGCGGACGGATACGGGCACGGACCGGTAGGTTCAGTACGCACGCGACGCTGGTGTCGGCGTGCCCCGTTCCCGCGACCGCTCCCGTTCGCGCCGCCGGCCGACGTACCGCCGCCGACCGCGGGAGTTCTACACCCTCTGGATCGCGGCGACGACGACGTACGGCGTCGGCGACATCGTCTCGACGATCGCCTTCCTCACGTACGTCCCGGCGATCGAGGAGGCGAACCCCGTCGTCAACGCCGCGATCGACGCGTTCGGCTTCGCGGGTCTCGTCGCGCTCAAGATCGCCGTCTACCTCGTGATGGTGTGGATAAGCGTCCTCGGCGCGCGCGACGGCGACGCGCTCCTCTACTACTTCCCGCCGCTGTTCCTCACCGTCGTCGGCCTGGCGCTCACCGCGAACAATATCCGGCTGATGTGGCTCGCGTGATCGGCGGCGGAAGCCGATGACTGCGGGCGATCACCGAGGGCGACACGCGGCTATATAGACCACCTACTTATATATGGTGTCGAGATGATGACCGGACCATGGATCGACCACGCCCGCGGATGGGCACCCATACGGAGACGCTGTTGCCACGGATCGGCGCGTTCCTCCTCGACGTCGTCATCGTCGGGATCGCGCTCGGATTGGTCTTCGGGATCAGCGCCGTCATAAGCGACACCCTCGGGCTGCTCGTCGGTGCGCTCTCCACGTTCGCCGCCTTCGGATACTTCGTCTACATGGAGGGGACGTACGGCCAGACGATCGGGAAGAAGCTGCTCGGTATCGTCGTCGTCAAGGAGGACGGCTCCGACTGTGACCTCCGCGCGTCCCTGATCCGGAACGTCCTCCGGATCGTCGACGGCGCGTTCGGCTACCTCGTCGGGATCGTCGTCATCCTCCTCACCGACGACGACCAGCGCGTGGGCGACCTGCTCGGCGACACCGTCGTCGCGCGCGTCCAGAAGTAGAGTAGCGACCGCGGATCCCGCGGTTTCCCGTACCGCAACTCCCGCGATTTCCCGTACCGTCGGCCCTCACCGTTTCATTCCGCCGAGTCGATGAGCCACTGAACCGATGAGCCGCCGAGCCGATGAACCGCCGAGCGTCAGCTCGGGTCGGCCTCCGCGGACCGCCCGCGGCCGAACGTCCACGCGGAGCCCAGTTCCCAGACGTCGAGGTCGACCGTCGCGCCGCCGGCGCCCGCGTCGAGAGCCACCCCGGTCGCGTCGGGGCGCGTGGGGTAGATCCGCGTCGCGAGCGCCCGGCGCTCGTTCACGAACAGCTCCAGCACTGAGCCGTCGAGGAACACCCGGACGTCGAACGGGCAGTCGAGGGCCGCGGCGTCGATCCCGACCTCGTCGGCGCGTCCCTCCGGGTCGAGGCTGCTCCGCGACCGGTCGACGACCACCGAATCGGGGCGGATCCGGACCGTCGTACGCTCGGCTCCGTCCGGCGACGCGCGGACGACCAGCCCGACCTCGCCGGCGTCGGTCGGGTCGGCGCGGGCCCGGAGCTCGAGGGCGATCCCCGCGACGTCGAGCCGCCGTGTCTCGTCGTCGAGCGACACCGTCCCGTCGAACCGCCGTCGGTCGCGGAGGCGTTCGACCTCCCGGACGGGCCGTTGACGGAGCTCGCCGTCGACGACCGCGACTTCCCGCGGGAGGCTCATCGCGCCGGCCCAGCCGGCATCCCACTGCCGACCCACGGAGCGCTCCTCGCGGAGCCACCCGACCGTGACTTGGCGATCGTCGGGCGTCGACAGCGACTGCGGCGCGTAGAACGCGCCGGGGTCGAGCGTCCCCGATCGCTCGACGGTAAAGCGGGCCGTCCCGGCGTCGAACTCACCGACGAAGTACCGGACGTGACTGTAGTCGGAGACGTGGAGGAGGTCACCGTCGGGGAACCGGAGCAGTTCCGGACACTCCCAGACGACCCCCGGCTCGACCGCGTCGGTGACGAGGACGGGACCCTCGTAGGTCCACTCGCGGAGGTCCGGACTGGAGTAGGCCACGACCCCGCCGCCGAGGTCCTGGAGCCCGACCCCGATCAGCTGATGCCAGCGCCCGTCCTCGTAGTGGAGACAGTGATCGCGGAAGTGTGCGGGTTCGCCGGGCGTCGAGAGCAAGTCGAGCTCGGCCGGAGGAGCGTCGATCACCGGGCCGCCCGCGACCGGCTCAAACGCGGTCAGATCCTCGTCGATGGCCGCCGCGAGACACGGGAGCTGCCAGCCGTCTCGCCCGCCGGTGTACAGGGCGTACACGTCCGTCTCCGCGGTGGAACACGAGGCGGCGTTCGGATCGTCGTCGTCGTCGGAGCCTCCATCCGGGTCGTCGACGACGGCGGGGACGACCGCACCGTCGGACCCCGCCGGGCGGCTCACGGCGACCGCACAGCCGGACCAACAGCCGTCGCGGTCCGGCCCCGCCGGATCGGGCGTCATCGCGACGGGCCGGTCCGTCCAGTGAACGAGGTCCTCGCTGACGGCGTGGCCCCAGTGGACCGTGTGGTGGTACGGCCCGCCGGGGTTGTACTGGTAGAACAGGTGGTACGCCCCGTCGTGGCGGATCATCCCGTTCGGGTCGTTGAGCCAGTTGGCCGGCGGGGTGACGTGGTAGCGAGGCCGATCGGGGTCCGCCGAGAGCCCGTCGCGGTAGCGGGCGAACTCGGCGGCCGTCTTCGGTCGGCCGGCCGCGAGCGCCGTCTCGTAGGCGGCCGCGCCGCCGAGCCACCGGAGGACGTTGGCCGCGAACCGTTCCCGGGTCGCCTCCGTCGTCGGGTCGTCACGCTGGGCGAACTCCATGCCGACGCCCACCCCGAGGACGGTCCCGGAGCCGATCCGCCACTGGAGCACGGTGACCTCCGGCGGGACGTCCGCGGACCCCCGGTAGGTCGACGCGAGAACGTCCGCGCGCTCGGGGAGGACGTCCTCGTATCGAGCGTACGGCCCCTCGGATCCCGCCGGCCGGATGTGGTGGCGGAGCCCGTCGAGCCCGTCGACCGCGGGGTGGTCCTCGTAGACGGCCTTCCACAGCGGCCCGACCGGCTCGGTCACCGCCTCGGTGCCCGTCGCGTCCGGCGGGACGGGGTCGATACCGAGCGCAGCGACCTGTGCGAGCGCGCGGGCCGAACAGAACAGGCCGCCGCCGCCCGCGACGAACGCTCGGATCGGGGCGGCACACGCGACGACCGTCGCGGGGTCGCTCACGGGAGCGTGCGCGTGCCACCAGAGGGCGTCGAACCCGTCGAGCGCGATCGACTCGGACGCCACCGACGCGAGCGGGACCGCCTCGACGTCGTCGACGACGCCGCGGGCGAACGCCAGCGCCGCCGCTTCCTCGGCGCTCGGCTCGTCGTCGAGAAGGAATCCGAGACGGACCTGCTGCGGGTACATGTCGATCGGCTATGACACTCGTCGTCAAAAACGCCCCGGACGGCGGTCCGGAAGCGGAGCGGCGGAGGGTCGCGACGCAGATATAAGTGTCCACCCGCCCGTATCGAAGGCATGTCACGCGAGGTGGGCGAATGCCGTTCGAGGTGAAAGAGACCACGATCCCGGGCGTCGGGAAACGGTTCGACCTGTACCTCGACGCGAACCGGAGCGTCGCGGTGGTGGTCCACTCCTCCGGGGAACGACAGGTGTTCTACCGGGAACACAGGTCGGACGATTACGACGAGGTGTTCAGGCTGACGGACACGCAAGCACGCACCTTCGGGCTGTTCCTCGTCGGCGCGTACTACCAGCCCGTGGCGGGACAGCTCGCCGAGGAGACGAGCGCCGGGGAGCACATCCGGTGGTACTCGGTCACGGCGGAGTCGGGGCTCGCCGGGAACCGGGAGGACGAGGTCGTGATAGAGTCCCGGACCGACACCACGCTGTTGGGGCTCGAACGCGACGGGGAGGTGCGGTCCGTCATCGAGAACGACGTCGTCTTCGAGGTCGGCGACCGGCTCATCGTCATCGGCACGGCGGAGGCACACCGGGAGCTCGAAGCGCTCCTCGCGGACGTCTCGTAGCCGCTCTCGAGGGCGGGCACCGGACACGCGACACCGACGACACCGGCGACATCGACGACACCGGCGACACCGACGACACCGGCGACATCGACGCTGGCGACCGCCTACAACAGCGCGTCGACCGCGCGGGCGACGGCGACGGCCGCCGCCTCGACCTCGCGGACGCGGACGTACTCGCGCTCGGCGTGGGCGACCGCGCCGGCGTCGTCCGCGAGGTCGCCGGGTCCGAAGACGACCGTCGGGGCGGGCGCGAAGTACGACGCCTCCGTCGCCGCGCCGAACGGGCGCACCCCGCCGCCGCGCTCCGCGGGGAGATCGAAGGCGGCGGCGGCCTCGCCGGCGGCCCCGGCCATCGTCGACACGAGCTCGTGGTCGGGGTCCGTCGAGAACGCCTCGAAGAACGGCGACTCCCGGTCGGTTAAGGCGACGTCGACGCCGACGTCCGCGGGCGTCTCCCGGTCGACCGCCGTCGCGAGCGCGTCTCGGAACCCCGCGGCCGTCTCCGGCGGGACGCTCCGCCGGTCGACGGTGATCGCGCAGTCGGCCGGCACCTGATTCGACGCCGAGCCGCCCTCGATGACGGTGGGAGTGAGCTTGGGTGGCCCGAGCTGCGGGTGTGTGTCGGACCCCTCGTCGAATCCCCGGATCGCTCGCAGGGCGTCCTCCGCGGCGGCGACCGCGTTGACGCCCGCGAACTCCGCGGCGTGCGCAGCGGTCCCCGAGAGCGCGACGCTCCCCTGGAAGCGGCCCTTCGCCGCCGTACAGACGTCCAGGCCCGTCGGCTCGCCGACGACGAACAGGTCGGCGTCGAGGCGGTCCTCGCTCCCGGAGAGGAGGCCGACCAACTCGGCCGCGCCGAGCGAGAGCAGCTCCTCGTCGGGCGTGATCGCCAGCGTGAGCGTCCCCCGATCGGGGTCGGCCGCGAGGAACGCGTACAGCAGCGCCGCGAGCGGCCCCTTGGCGTCGCACGCGCCGCGACCGCGGATCACGTCCGCTTCGGTTCCGGCCGTCCCGTGTTCGCCCGGTCCCGTCCCGCCCGCCTCCGCCCCGGTCGCCGAGCGGTCCCGCTCGAACGCGACGTGCGGCGTGACCGTGTCGATGTGGGTGTTCAACGCGAGGTGCGGGCCGGCGTCGGGCGCGGGCGACCGCTTCTCCGCCACCACGCAGCCGCCGGCGACGACCGCCGCGTCGACGTCGAACGACGCGAGCGTCTCCACCACCAGCGCGCGCATCGCGGACGCGTCCTCGTGTGAGGGCGTCCGAACCGCCTCGGCGAGGAACGCGACCGGGTCGAAGGGAGTCCCGTCGAGCCGGGTCGCCGTGCCCGCACCGTGAGCGGCGTCGGCTTCCGGGTCCGTCATCGCGGGTCGGCCGGGAGGCTCCCGGTGAACTCATGCGTGACGGGGCCGGTCAGGGTCGCCGGACCCCCGGCGGGGACCGTGATCGACAGCTCGCCGCCCGGCGGCCGGGTCCGTACCGTCTCGCCGTCGACGAGCCCGAGCCGGCGGGCGACCGCCGCGATCG
>LFFM01002339.1_pt1 | contig 12566 bp, 13 predicted proteins | sample 643131 | NCBI WGS metagenome assembly LFFM01 (sample SAMN03777445, study PRJNA286221) | soda lake metagenome | biome: soda lake; feature: Kulunda steppe; material: water; isolation source: sample Tc-Br brine of Tanatar trona crystallizer | place: Russia: Kulunda steppe | collected 2011-07
GAGGGAAGGAGACAAAATCAAGTCCAAATATAAAGGTCCAGTCAAATCCGACGAGTAGGGACAGTAGCTGCCGCAATTTCGGGAAAACACACCCCGTGTGCGAAGTGAATCAGCCGGCAGCGTCAAAGCAGCACCCTCCGTGTGCGATATGAAATATTGCGTACCCTTGTCAGACAATTCTAGTAGTTTTGACTACTGTTCTGGCAATACCCACCTCGCGTGCGATATGAATCTTCACGAGTATAGAGGACTCTTCACGTTAGTTACCCTCAAAGGTTCGTCTCTAATGATATCGGCCAGGCCGCACACCTCAATTGTCCCTGTCTAACTCTGTGCAGTAACCACATTCTGAATGGCTTTTTGGGCTGGCTTGTCATTGGTGAGAACAATCACCCCCGATGTTGAGCGGTCTCTGAGGTACTGGATCGAGAGACCTTCAGGAATCGTGTCTGTCTTTTCGTCCTCGTGTTCGGATTTGCCAGTCGTGTTCGCGACTATCTGTCTGGCAATGTCATTCGCTGCAACAGTGTCCCCGTCAATCGGGTCTGGCGCATCGATGATCTCAGTCATCCTTTGTCGGGTGCCGTCTGCACACGGTAACCCGTCAACCACCCTCACTGACAACCCACCGAGATAGTTTTAGTACGACGCCAGCAGTCTGTACGGCAGAGCGGAACTGTGTAAATTTGGTATTCCCTGCGATATTTATCGGAATAAAGTTATTCGCGTCGACAATGATTTCCTTTTTTACGGACAGTGGTGACTCTCGATTCGTCAAATAGCCTCACTCGATATCATCTGGCTGTACTGGCGACGTCTCCTGCGCGTTGAGATCGAGGAAATTCATCTGGTTGTGAACGTCTGGGAATAGAAACTCGAAATACGGGTCATGTTCCCGACCAACGGCGAGGGAGGGAACAAGTGCGTAGATGATCATCATAGCCTCGGCATCTCGAACGTCGATCTCATTGGCAACCATCCGCTGAGTCATGTTGCCCGCGTGGTGGAGGCCAGCACCACGAGTGCCTCATCGAGCTTGCCGATACCATATCGGTCAAAAAGTATTCGATGTCCTCGTTGATTTCCTGAAGAGCAAACGCATGAAGGACTGTGGATGTGATAATGATCGGGGTGTACGGTTTAACGAGAATAACAGGCTCTGCAGTGAGCTGTTGTAGAAGAGTCAAATCGTCACGCTCAACGAGTCAGAGATCGACTTCAGCGCGATGATATCGAGCCCTTGTCAGCAGAGGTCGAAAATTGCGTAAGAAGTCCGGTTATCGTCGCTGGCAGCAGCCAGATGGCCTGTGCCTCGGGAGCCTTTCCACAGGCTGACCGGCCGCATACTAATTAGTAATAATGCTCTCCAGACTTCTCAACATTAATATAAACAATTGTGAATTCAGATTCTCGATCAGTATTAGGAATGCCCCCATCTGGAGTAATGCAATGACCTGATGAACCTTTGCCCGCAGATATGTTCTCAAGCAGGGATACTAGATTTCCGAGATCTGGGTGGCTATCTTGAGACACCCCAAATGAGCCTCTGATTAGTCTTTTCAGAATAGATCTAGTATATTCGATTGGTTCTAATTTTGTCTTTAAATTTGAACGGTTAAAAGTAGCGTTCTTTGAAGAATAGTTAAAATTGCTTATACCATCGTTCATTCGATCGCCAGTAACATAAAATGGATCATCAAAGTGGCCTGCGAAAACAAAGTTTGCGAAGCTACTATCCGACATTTCGCCAAAGTCAAAACTTTTCTGCGGCCCAGGTCTGTTGATAGTAAATGAAGGAAGATTAGAGATCAGAAAGTATTGATATAAATCAATACTCCAAGACCGAGTCTTCTTCGAAAACTTGGCTTGCGTCAGCATCACTCGCCTCTCTGAGGGATTCATAAAATAATCTGATTCCACAATGAATAGGAAATCACCAAGTTCCTTAGAGGTCTTATTACCATTCGGAAGATAAAAATCGACAATAGGAGATTTGTGTATTGATTTCGTATGAAAGCTGAGGGTGTCTCCATCATGTTTTAAAACTTCACCATCTAGAACGCGCTCAGTATATTCAATAAAAGGATCTTCCTTTTTCCACCTCGTGTAATCCACATCAAGGAGTTCATCTACAAGATCATCTAGATCGTCAAGTAACCCATCTAGTGTCATGTAAGTAACAAACTCTCACAGATATTAAAAGAAGAGGATGTGGTCTACTTGATATCACAATACGTTACTTAAGACTTGAGCGGCAAAAACGTTCCCAGCTGGTAGTGGCTGCTCCCAGTTCAGCGAGGTGATTTGTATTTTCATCGTGGAATCGGTCAAGATCATCTCCAATATATATATATATATAATTGCGTCAATACATTATTATTGAGTTCCCCGCACAGGAGGTTGATATCTTGGAAGTGCTAATTCGACACTATGAGCAACTTTATATCTATTTTCTGTTGTACATTTCTATCAGTACTGTTGCTCTCATCTTGAGCTAACCGACTATCACCACAACCAAAACATCCTCAACCCACCATTAGAAACTCACATCGTATGGAATATCGAGATGTCACGAACCACCAACGAGGCGGGCTCAGCGAAGCCCTTGTTACGAGTCACTGGTATGAGATCTATGACGTTTTCAGTATTTGGGCCGTCGACGACCTCCACACCCACGAGAACGAACCAGTCACCTCGCCTGACGACGTTCGCATCAAATTCAAAGAACTTGAACAATGGGACACCAGACACGCCGGCAAAAATGATGAATACTCTTGGGTGCCTGACTGCTGTTATGAAGTCCAAGTCGCGACCCGTCAGACCGACTTGGGCAACGGCGACCGAATCAAAATGGGCCCGCCGAACTACGACTATCTGTTTGAAATCAAAACTGGTGAATACGGCTCCCTGAAACGAGACCAGCGCGACGTAATGGTAGCAATTGAGGCGACCGAGGAGAACATCATCCCGGTACGTGTCCGCATAGATTTGAAACACCTTCCTGAGCAGTACGGAATTCACTTCACTAGAGTCTGTGACGGCCACTAATTTTTTCAGCCGACGTTCACTGCCAATCTTGATGTAGGTGGATTACACTCTGCACTAATGAGTCATGGGAATAAGCAGGTCAAGGGAGATTTGACCGACTATCCAAACGGCTCTCAGACTCGCAAGGGGTTGAAAAGCAGTGAGATTGAGGGTTGTATGTGATCCGACCTTGTTTTTTTAGAGTGTCTTGGATTACAATTGCATCGTGAGGTTCGACACCCTTCTCAACCAGGCGGAAGTTCAATTCAAGATCCCCAATTGGTTCGTGCTTCTCTATTAGCCGTCGAACCAATGTGGTCTCGCATTGGGTCATAGTCAGCATTCAAATGGCCAAAATTTTACCGATATCAGCGCGAATCAAACAGGCATTATCTTTTCGGAAGAACAGCTTTTTAATAAGCATCATGAGCGTTATTGCTTACTAACCGTTATGAAACTAACTCGAAAAGTATACTGTGCCGTTTCCGGAAACAGCCCACTCATCCTTATATGATTGAAGTGGAATCAATTCACTAACAAATGATTCGTGATGCTCGTGTCCTCCGTGCTGGGTTCATTCCCCAAGAAGTTGAGCATCGAGACGCTGAGGTCAATCATCTCTCTAGTATTCTTAAGCCGATCACGACCGGTGAGCCTGCTGACACCGCAATCGTGTCTGGTCCAAGCGGGACCGGCAAGACATGTGTCTCGAAGTTTGTCACCGAACGTCTTCGCGAAGAAGCCCTCGATGTTGAAGCAACCTACGTCAACTGTTGGCGAAATCATACTATGTTCCGAACTCTGTATCAAATTCTTGACGACATTGGGAAAACCATCGATATCCACCGCCAGTCGACACCACATGACGAGCTCATCGATCGTCTCCAGAGGTACGACGGGTCACGAACAGTGGTTATTCTCGACGAAGCTGACCAACTTGAGGATCCTGGCGTCATCTATCATCTCCATAGTCTCCCCCAATTTGCGGTTATTTGTATTGCAAATAAAGAGGAAGAGCTCTTCAGTCGTGTTGATGATCGGTTAGTGAGTCGACTCCGCTCTAGTGAGCACGTCCGGATGGACAAGTACCACGATGACCAACTCTATGATATACTGAGAGCTCGCGTTAGATGGGGACTTGATCAGGACGTCATCTCCAATGAACAACTCTATCGTATCGCCGATGCGGCAGCTGGCGATGCTCGACTTGCGATCGGAATGCTTCGAAGCGCAGCAGGGAAGGCTGACCGCAAAAACAGTGAGCGAATTACTAACGGGTTGCTCCGGGAGGCCGCCGAGGACGCTAAAGCCCAAATCAGACAGAAAAGCCTCGATTCGCTCACACCGCATCAGCGGGTTGTCTACGAAATCATCCGTGAACGTGGAGCCTTAGGCCCAGCTGAAATCCACAACCGGTACAAAAAGAAAGTCGAGAAACCTCGAACGAAACGGACCATTCGGACCTATCTATCGAAGATGACTCAATACAACCTACTAGAGTCGGAAGGAACAAGCCGGGATCGAAAATATACGCTGATCACCAGCGGCACGTCGCCGTCGACAACGTGATCGCGTGTATTAACCAACAAAGCGCCTCTTGCTGATTAAATGTTGGTTAAAACGGTACGCAAGTCAGTCGGCAGTAAGCAAAAGAACCGGTATCAATGCTCGTTAATTGTTCCGTCACCGACGTTGAGATCGTTCTGCAATCTTTCGAGGAGTGTCTGTCCCTCCTCATGAAGGTCTTGTGCTTCTTCAAGTGGGACATCACCGTTTTCGAGTGTTTCAACGATGGCTTCGATTCGATCTACTTTTTCACTAATTGGGTTGGTTTCGGTCATGGTTACAACAGGTACAGCACAGCCAGTGTGAGAACGAGTACGACCAGTCCGGCGATCACAAGGCGATATCGCCGTTGTGTCGCTTTGATTTGAGTCTGGGCTTCAGTTTTTGCCTCGTCACGGACTTCCTCAACAGTCTCTTCGAGCTCCTCTTCGTGTTCTTTCTCCTGGCGAAGGGTTTGATACGCCGTCTCAAGTCGATTCTCAAGGCTCAGCAATTGAGCCTCGATATGTCGGTCAGCCGCGTGGCTAAGCGAAGCTTCCAACTCTCGTAGGTTGCTGGTAGCAGCGGTGTTGTAGCCGTTCTCCAGTGCCGTCGCGTAAGCAGTCAGTTGGTTTTCAACTGTCGTCTGGTATACGGTATCGAGTGTTCTCGACAACTGTTCGAACTCATGTTCTAAACCTGCACGCTCAGGGACGACTTCACCGGCATGGGTTGGAGTCATGAATCGATGGTCTGCGACTTCATCTGCGAGTGTTCGGTCATCTTCATGACCGATTCCAACTGCTGTTGGCGTGTCAGTATTCGCAATGACGCGACACAGCGGCGTCTCGTTGAAAACGCGGAGTGTTTTGTCAGCCCCACCACCGCGTGTCACGACAATTACGTCAACCATGGCATCTTGATCAAGAGTAGCTACGGCATTCAGCAGTTCATGCAGAGCGTTCGGGCCTTGGACACTCGCATGATGGATCGTGATGTCGACATCTGGATAGCGGCTATGTATTGCAGTGACTGCATCAACGCGTGCGTCGCTATCGGCAGACGTAACGAGCCCGATCGTTTTCGGAAGCTCCGGAAGCGATTGTTTTCGTTCTTCTGAGAGCAACCCATCGGCAGCGAGAAGTTGCTTGTTCTCGGAATAGATTTGGCTATAGCCGCTTTCCCCCATGTCGACGACATCGGTAACAAGTATCGAACAGGGGCCCTGTGCTTCATAGTAGGACAGATCCCCTCGAACGGCCACTTGCATTTCTGCTTCAGGTTCGGCCGTTATCCGACTCCGACGAAAACCGAACAGTACGCAGTGGATCGACGCCTCTCCAAACACGAGGTCGAAGTGTACATGACCATTGGCTGCACGACAGCCGGACACATCGCCAACGACGTAATCATGATTGAGGTTGGTCTGGTCACTGATTACACCGGCAATCTCGGTATTCAGCGTCGCGACAGTAACGACGTCGTCACTATCGAGATCAGCATCTATTGCCTTTGATAGATCAGCATCTGCCATCCAGTTTAGACATAGAGTAGTCAATACAAAAAGCCAGCCGGGTCGTTTCCAGGAAACCAAGAGGCGTCGGCAAACGAATCGGCGAATACTCAGCGACACAATCTATCGGCAGTAACTATGGACGTCAACTATTATCACGCGCGATGTACAACCGTATGACAGGATGCGTGAAACGAAGACGACACGCATGAGCACTAACCAAGCACAGTGCGGGCCTCGGTCGAGTAGACGGGGGGGTTCTTGCCGGACTCGGCTTCCTTTTGTGGGGGAACGAGAGAGTGTATTTCGAGAATCAATACTGTTGTCCTGAGCCTATTCATGCTCTATGGTTGTTTGCGTCCCGAGGACGCCTACAGTTCATTAACCGGGCATTGATTCCGCTAACGACATCGTGCTGGTAAGATGTATACGAGTCGGAAAACGGTCTTTAGTACACAGATTATTCAGACAACGGATTCCTCGGATCGCAATGACTAGCTCGCTCTTGAGTCTATCTAGGTAGGAGATGAGGGGTTCCAAGGAGATCATTAACTCAGCCGATCCCCTATCGGAGAAAAACGCACGCTCGCTGGGACTTGAGTTAGAAACTTTCGCGCTCTCTGTCGAGAAGCTCTGCGACTATGACGGACAAACAATATTCAATTTCAGCATTGCCGAAGGAGATTTATGTACAAACATTGAAAATAACTAAAGGTACGATACATGGGGCGAAACCAAGGACAAGACGAACCGCTAAGCGACGAAGAGCTCGATGGAATGGAGGAGAAGATCAGTGAAGCGTTCGACGAGATGAGAGAGTCGATCAACAAGGAGCTGAAAAAGCAACGATCTGAACTCCCAGACGATACTGAGTACTCTCACGATTTTTTTTAGCTGAAAAGCAGCGTTCTAAGCCCCAATACTTGAGGAAGCGCCGGAAACGTTGCTACGTATAGCGAGAGAATTAACTACAAATTAGAGGTGTCTTGCTTTGAATTGCTCTGAGGATTGCAGACATCAACAAAATGTATTAACCAACAAATACCCACCAACTGTTGGTTAAGAACGTTGAAAATCTCGTAGATCAATTCTGGAAACAATCGTTCACTGGGCAAAATGCAAGGACGTAGTAGAGGTTGTCCCTTCCAGACCGCTCTCCTGAAACGTGGAAACTACACACTTCGGCTTATCTTGTTCTTTGTCGACTAAACGAGTATGACGAATCATTCACTGCCGAGGTCAAACACGTCTACGCAATCCTTAGTGAGTCGGCCAACTCGTGGATCGGAGCTAAACAAAGACCTTACCAACGAAACAAGCAACAGGGGTGGTAATGTGCTGTTTCCGTCGCTTGACAACGGTATTACGCTCTTGGATATCGACAGCAGTCGTGGAGTGCCGATCCTACAGTCACTCATTCTCGATCAGCTGCTTTTGCACGACGGACCCGCATTCTGGATCGACGCAAACGGTCACGCGACGACAACTACCCTTGCCCAGATTACACCCAGTCAGCGGCTGCTTGACCGTATCCACGTTGCACGAGGGTTCACCGCCTACCAGCACTACGGGGCCGTCTGTGACCTTCCAACGGCGATAAACAAATCCATCCAAGAGTCGATTGCTGACACAAAAAGACAGAGACGACAGTCTACTGGGGGCAACGATAAGTCACGTTCACTGACGCCCTCACTCATCGTCGCACCGGCCGTCGACGCGCAGTACCGCGCCGAGGATTCCCTGAGTGAAAAACACGCGGAGACCCTTCAAGCTCGGACACTTGCCCGCTTGGCAGCCTACGCCGAGAGCTACGACGCACCGGTTCTCATCACCCGGAGTTCAGTTGACGAGTTTACCGAACCGGTTGCGAGGATCGCCGATCATAATCTTGAATGCAAGCAAACAAAGCTCGGCCCACGGTTCGTCGGTGACGACTTTGAGACGCTGCTTTATCCCACCGCCACCGGCCTTTACTACCAGACGACGCTAGCCTACTGGCAGCAGCTGCTCGATACTCGCGCGGCGCAGGTTGGACTGCAACCGGTGACTCCCTCACCGTCGACGACCAGCGATGCCGGGAGCAATACCACTACAACCAACACGACACCCTCAATCAAAGTGAATCCCCTACGTGACGCATGGGCTGCTGGCAGTCATGGGGGGCGATAACGATGGGACGGACAAACCCGACGTATCGGGATACACTCCGAGCTATCGAAAAACGCTGGCAAGACTTCCGGCGAGCACTCCGTCGACGTGACCAACCACGGTTTGATCAGCTGTTCGTCTATGCACGGGAACACGCCGATGCCAGCGGGCTACTGAACCATCGGAATCCACTGTTGCCCGCGCTGCTCAGTATTGACCTCGAACAAGAGGGTCGACTGGACGAGCACGAAGAACGTCTTGACAGACTGGAAAACGTGATTGAGTCGAGCAACAGCGATGAACAAACTGGAAGACTCGACGATTAAAAAGATTTTACTGTGGTTCGGACTGACTGTCTGCAGCAATTTTGATGATTTCCGAGTCTGTTGAAATCCTCACAGACTGATAGTTTTTGGATCCAATGCTGAATACAGAGCGCGTCTCTTGCACCGAGGCTCTGTGGAAAGCCAACTGTTCGGGTCGGTTAGCACTTTGTACAATGCACACGTATACACGTGATGCGAACACTATGCAGAACTATTTGTTTCCCCGGTTCTCGATTTTGATGTGACCCGAATTGAGATAGATTCGAATACGAAAGGAGCAATCGGAGAATCGTTGGTTCTCGGAAACCGAGCACCCCCCGAACCAATAGTCGACGAACTCTTCGGCTTTCTTTCCAGACTGTACGATGTCGGAGATAATCCGAGACCTACTGCACGGGTTCGTCGAAATGTCTATTTCAATGCTACCAACGAGGACGGGGAGAAGATGGTCTGGCAGGCTGATGGACGAATCACTATAAGCTGGAGTTCAGCGGATGCACAATGTGATTCAAATGGTGATTTCGCGTATTCCGACATAGAAGCCGTGTTTCCAGTAGATGTAAAGACTGGACCACATGCAAAACTAGAACGGGATCAGCGGGAAGTCGCTCGTGCAATCGCGATAACACCAAATAATGTATTCCCAACAGTAATCGGAGTCACTATCGACGAACTTCCAGAGACATTCGATGTCAATACGAAAATCTTCGGCAGAGATTTCGACTAAAAGAGTACAAAGTTAGCTGCGGTTGGAAATACGGTTTGTTAATACGGTTTCGAAATAGATATTAAGAGTTCATTAACTAGGCACTTCACACGGCACGGATGATTCAGTTGATCGAGGGTAGAATAAATCCGAGCACTGTGCTGAATGAAACCTCTGTATTCAGCACTTTGTTTTTGTCAGGTTTAAACAACACCAACAGAGTTATTAAGCTCAATTTGGAGTGTGGGTTAGAGATTAGTAGCATCAAATGAAGAAAATACTATGCTACAGTCTCGATCACGGATGTTGATTCTCACGATATTATTGGTTGTTTTTTTCGCAGGTATCCCAATATCATATCTTGCTTTTGGAGATATTGGTTTAGAAGGTTACTCAGTCGTTTCTACAAGCATTCTCTCATTAGGGCTGGTCCTACTCTACTATGAACAACACTCCGTACTGAAATCACAAAAAGAGCCACTGCTTGAGGTAAGCCAGTTTTATTTGGATGACGATCTTCAATATGCGAGTTCTGAAATATCCAATTTTGGGGGTGGGCCAGCAACCTCGCTCAGTCTCATAATTGAGCTATATGAACTGAGTGGAGAGGGTCCGATTGATAGTGTGCGTGGGACATTAAGTAGAGTTGAACAAGTACAAAAAGGCGTAGAGAATGTTACTCGGTCTGCATCGATCTTACCAAATGAGGTTGGGATTACTTTTGAAATACAATCGAAGGAAGTGATTCCAATGGGTGGCTCATCATCAGAGAGGCAAAGATCACTAGGACGGATCTTACATAACGAAATGGAGGATAGAGATGTCCTGTACGGGAAAGCCATAGTGGAATATGATGACATATTCGATACTGATCAATACACTGCTGACTTCTCTCTAAAATTCACCACCCAAGATGGAGAGGTTCAGTACGAGAATTTCACATATCTGCCCTGGCAAGAGGGGTTTCCAAACAACTCTCTTGGTGGATAATCGTCAGATGAGGTATATTCACTTTGTGAAACCCTCCTCTTGTGATGAGTTTCACTAAACGTGCTGATTGCAGCGTGCGTATCTTCCACGTGGTTGATGATAGTTGATGGATAGTATAGTAGGCCGTGCAAGGCTGAATCTCTGTATTCAGCAACCGATACCTATCAGTCTCTAAGGTTTTCAACAGAGCCTGATTTCCGGAACTCCGGAAGCGACGCGGCACGGCTTATCAGTCACACAGTCATGCAGTTTGGTAAGAGGCTGAATGATAAATGGCGTTCACGATTGATTTCCTGGAAGACGGTCGCATATTGGAGTGGGAGCGCACAGCCGACGGTGCCGTCGCAACCGAGCGTGACGACTACACCCCACGCTTCTATATCGGACGCCGCGATCCCGATGCAGACATCGACCTCACTGCTCTTCAATCAGTCTATGATCACCATCCGAACGTCATAAGTACCGACGTAGTTGAACGACGCGCAGGCTTTCGACGGGACGACGAATCAGTTCTCGCCGTCGATGTTGAACACATCGACCGCGTCACTCCACTGGCCCGCCAGGCTCGCCAGCACACCGCCTATCCGATCGGAGAGATCGCCTGTTTCAACGTCGACTTCTCGCGAGAGTTTCGGTATTGCCTTGAGGAAGCCGTCGACCCCACGCCAGCGAGTGAGCTGTCAACGCTCGCGCTCAGCGTCCCGGTGACCGAAACAAGCAACGACATCTACGAGGAACTGTCCATCGATGGCGACGTTCTTACTGGCTCGCCGACAGAGCTCTTGAGTGCCGTTGAAGAAGCCCTCGCAGAACATGATCCGGACGTCCTGATCTGTTCGACGAGCGAGATCATTCCAGCCCTCTACAAAATGGCGACGGACGCCGGTGTCGACGACTTCTCGCTGAGTCGATGGCCCGACGTAGATTATCAGCAGCTGGCAAGTCGATCGACGTATGCAAGCTACGGTCGTGTTGGTCACTCACCGGCGCGGTACAACGTCCCCGGTCGGGCGATCATCGACGAGGCGAACACGTTCTTCTACGGAGAGACAAACCTCAACGGCGTCCTCGATCTCGTCTCGCGATCGAAGAAGCCCGTCCAAGAGCTCGCCTGGGCGTCAATCGGGAACGTACTCACGGCGATCCAGATCTGTGAAGCCCATGACCGTGGTGTGCTCGTGCCGTGGAGTTCTTGGAGACACGAGTTCTTCAAGTCGATGAGGACGCTCGATGACGCCGATCGCGGTGGGTTCGTTTTTTCACCTGAGGTTGGTCTACACGAGGACGTTCACGAGCTGGATTTCTCGAGCCTCTACCCGAACATCATCTGTACCCGAAACATATCGCCTGACGTCATCCGGTGTAATTGCCATAGCAGTCGTGACGATGTGCCCGGACTTGGCTACTCGGTTTGCAACGACCGTGGCTATCTCGTTGACGTTCTTCAGCCGATCATCGACGCTCGCGACAAAATCAAGAGCGACATCCGTCACGAAAAGAACAGCGGTACTTCCAATGAGGAACGCCTTAGGGAACTCGAAGGACGGTCCAGCGCACTGAAGTGGATCCTTGTTGCCTGTTTTGGCTATCAAGGGTTCAGCAACGCTAAATTTGGCCGTATCGAATGCCACGAAGCAATTAATGCGTTTGCCCGTGAGATTCTGTTGACGGCGAAGCAACATTTGGAAGCCGGCGGATGGCGTGTTGTTCATGGAATCGTCGACTCGATTTGGGTAACACCGAATCCCGATGTCGACGAGACACAGCGAGAGGAACTTACTGAACTCGCCCAAGAAATCTCTGAAGAGGTTGAAATCAGACTCGAACACGAAGCCCATTACGAGTGGGTTGCGTTTGTCCCGCAACGAGAAAGTGACGCCGGCGCGCTGACGAAGTACTTCGGCAAAGTAGCTGGCAATGGTGAATTCAAAATAAGAGGTATCGAGGCTCGTCAACGGTCGACACCGCCGTTTGTCGAAGCATTCCAACGGTCCTGTCTCGAACGGTTCGATGCGACTCGGTCCCCGGCAGCGGTTCTCGATTATCTCCGAGTTTCGATCAGACGACTTCACGCTGGAAAGGTGCCGATCGAACAGCTTGTCGAACGAAACCGTGTCTCGAAGAGACTCGAAGGTTACACCCAGAACACACAGAACGTTGCGGCATTACAGCGTGCTCGCGATCAGAATATCGACGTCCACCCGGGGCAAGAAATCAAGTACGTGGTTGTTGACGATGAGAAGAATTCGCGAGAACGGGTTGCGTTGGCTCACGAAGAGGTAGAGTCGTACGATTCGTCGTATTATGAGGC
>LFFM01002340.1_pt1 | contig 12559 bp, 10 predicted proteins | sample 643131 | NCBI WGS metagenome assembly LFFM01 (sample SAMN03777445, study PRJNA286221) | soda lake metagenome | biome: soda lake; feature: Kulunda steppe; material: water; isolation source: sample Tc-Br brine of Tanatar trona crystallizer | place: Russia: Kulunda steppe | collected 2011-07
CTGGTGAAGGGCGCGGCGGACCTCGCGCTCGCGATCGGTCTGAAGGCCTCGACCGTGGGGGTGACCGTCGTCGCGTTCGCCACCACGGCGCCCGAGCTGTTCGTTGCCGTCCTCGGCGCGGTGACGGTCTCGACGGACATCGGGCTCGGCGCCATCGTCGGCTCGAACGTCGCCAACGTCGGGCTCGTCCTCGGGGTCGCGGCACTGATCCGTCCATTACAAGTCTCGGAGACGGTCCTCCGAAACCACGTCCCGTTCATGGTGCTCGCGGCGCTCCTGCTCGTCGCCCTCGGGTGGAACGGCCGGATCGGCCGTCCGGAGGGGATCGTGCTCCTCGTGACGCTCGCCGCGTTCACGCTCGTCGTCATGCGCCGTATACAGCGCACGCAGTCGGGCATCACCGACGCCCAACGGGAGGCCATGCCGGACGCACAACCCCGTGACGTCGCAATCGTCCTTGCCGGGCTCGTCGCGCTCGTCGCCGGCTCCCGGTGGCTGATCACCGGCGGTCGCGGGTTGCTCGCGGCGGCGGGCTTTTCGGACCTGTTCATCGGACTCACCGTCCTCGCCATCGGCACATCGCTGCCGGAGCTGGCCGCCAGCGTGGTGGCCGCGGTCCGCGACGAGGCGAGCTTCAGCGTCGGCAACGTCGTCGGGTCGAACATCTACAACGTCCTCGCGGTGATCGGCATCCTCGCCGTGCTCACGCCCATCGAGGTGAGCGCCGGGGTCCGTGCCTTCGAGTTCCCCGCGCTCGTCGCGATCACGCTGCTCGTCGTCGGACTCATGTATCACGGCTCGCGGCTGTCGCGCGTCGACGGCGCCGTGCTCGTCGTCAGCTACGTCGCGTTCGTCTACCTGCTGATCCCGTGAGCGTTCCCGGCCCCGGAACGCACGCGGCGTCGAGCCGTCGGCGACGGCGATCCGGCTGCGACGATCCGATGCCTATTCGGCGGTCGCCGCCGCATCCATAGACAGTGATAGGGATCGTCGTCAGCCGGGCCGACGGAGCCTCGGAACACATCGGTGAGCGGTTGCTCGAGCTGGGTTCGTGGACGGAACACGAGGATACGGAGCGTCCGGATGCGGCGGGGGGCGGCACCTACCACCGTGCCCCGGGCTTCGAGCTCCGGACCTTCGAGGAGCTTCACATCCACCTCGACGACCCGAGCGTCGCCTTCACCGACCTGGACCTGCTCGTCTTCGTCTCCAGACACAGCGGGGAGACCGGCCCGCTGTTGACCGCCCACGTCACCGGCAACTTCGGCACGGCGGAGTACGGCGGGGAGCCCGGCGAGTTGGCGTCCGCACCGCCGGGGGCCGAAAGGCGGGTCGTCGAGGCGCTCGCTCGCCACGCACCCGACGGCTACGACGTCTGCATCGAGTGTACCCATCACGGCCCGAGCGAGGTCGGGGTGCCGTCGATGTTCGTCGAACTCGGCTCCGACGAGCCGCAGTGGTCCGACCCCGAGGGTGCCCGGGCCGTCGCGCGGGCGGTGCTCTCCCTTCGGGAGACGCCGGATCCGGATCTGACCGGTCCGGCCGGGGAACCCCGTCACGTCGTCGGCTTCGGGGGCGGCCACTACGCCCCGCGATTCACCCGCATCGTGCGCGAGACCGAGTGGGCGGTCGGCCACGTCGCCGCCGACTGGGCACTCGCGGAGCTCGGATCGCCCGCGGCGAATCGCGAGGTGATCGACCGCGCCTTCGAGCGGAGCCGCACGGATCTGGCGGCCATCGAGGGCGACCGTCCCGAGCTGGCGGCGGTCGTCGAGGACCTCGGCCGTCGGGTGGTGAGCGAGACGTGGCTTCGCGCGGTCGGAAACCGCTCGCTCGCACTCGTCGAGGCGCTGGAGGCCGCGATCACACCCGTCTCCGAGGGGCTACGGTTCGGTGACGCGGCGCCCGGGGACGGCGACGCGGAACCGGCCGAGCGCGTCGTCGTTCGGGAGCTGCCGGCGGAGCTGCTTGCCCGTGCACAGGGGATCGATCCGGAGGCGACCCGGGAGGCCGTCGAGCGGCACGCGGTCGCCTTCGACACCGAGCAGGGTGGAACGCGTGCGATCGGGCTCGCGGCGTTTCCGGCCGATCCCTCCGACTCGTCGTCAGTCGTCGCTTCGGCGTCGTCGGTCACCTCACCGTTCGAGGCGCTCGTCACGGGCCTCGCGAGGATCCTCGAGTCCCGGTACGACGCGGTCGCCGTCGAGGACGACGCCGTCGTCGCCCGCGAGGCCGCTTTCGACCCCGAACTCGCGGCCGAACGCGGCGTGCCGGAGGGGCCCGCGTTCGGGCGACTGTCCGCCGGCGAGTCGGTGGAGGTCGACGGCGAGACGATCGAGCCGAACGCGGTGACGCGGACGAACGTCGATCGGTTTCCGATCGGGACCGTCGATGACTCCGCCGCGGAGCGGGACCGTCGATGACTCCGCCGCGGAGCGGGTCAACCGGTGAATCCTCGCAAATCGGGCCGACGGTGGGAGATCCGTCGTCAGACCCGCGTATGACGATTGGGCAAAGATAAATAGGCGGGGGTTGCAACGAAACCACATAATGGACTCCATCGTAGAGGACGCGATCGATGAAGCCGAGGAAGCGCCCGATGAGGGCGCCGACGGATTCGCCGATGGCCCGGGCGACGGGGGGGCCCCGCCACAGACCGGCACGATGACCGACGAGGAGCTTCAGGACGTGCTGAAGGACCTGCAGACGAACATCACCGTGGTCGGTTGCGGCGGCGCCGGCGGCAACACGGTCAACCGGATGCGAGAGGAGGGGATCCACGGCGCGAAGCTCGTTGCCGCCAACACCGACGTCCAGCACCTCGTCAACATCGACGCCGATACGAAGATCCTGATGGGCCAACAGAAGACGCAGGGCCGTGGGGCCGGCTCGCTCCCGCAGGTCGGCGAGGAGGCCGCGATCGAGTCCCAAGAGGAGATCCAGGACGCCATCGACGGCTCGGACATGGTCTTCGTCACCGCCGGTCTCGGCGGCGGGACGGGCACCGGCTCCGCGCCCGTCGTCGCCAAGGCCGCCCGCGACTCCGGCGCGCTCACCATCGCCATCGTCACCACCCCCTTCACCGCCGAGGGCGAGGTGCGCCGAACCAACGCCGAGGCGGGCCTCGAACGGCTCCGTGACGTCTCCGACACCGTCATCGTCGTCCCCAACGACCGGCTGCTCGACGCGGTCGGCAAGCTCCCCGTTCGGCAGGCGTTCAAGGTCTCGGACGAGGTCCTCATGCGCTCCGTGAAGGGGATCACCGAGCTGATCACGAAACCCGGCCTCGTCAACCTCGACTTCGCCGACGTTCGCACCGTGATGGAGAAGGGCGGCGTCGCGATGATCGGACTCGGCGAATCCGACTCCGAATCGAAGGCGCAGGACTCCGTGAAGAGCGCGCTCCGCTCCCCGCTTTTGGATGTCGACATCTCCGGCGCCAACTCCGCGCTCGTCAACGTCACCGGCGGCACTGACATGTCGATCGAGGAGGCCGAGGGCGTCGTCGAGGAGATCTACGACCGGATCGACCCCGACGCCCGGATCATCTGGGGAACCTCCGTCGACGAGGAGTTGGAGGGCCAGATGCGGACGATGATCGTGGTCACCGGCGTCGACTCCCCGCAGATCTACGGCCGCAACGAGGCGGCCGAGGAGCAGGCCGCCAAACGGATGGAGGACATCGATTACGTGGAGTGAGCACGGACCGGCACCCGCGGGACCCGATCGAGAGGCGACGAACTTCGCTCGACGAAACGCCGCGACGGGACGACCCCGGCGGATTCCTCTGCTCGGTTCGATCCGTCCAGCGAGCATCGGGAGCGACGCTCGCTCCGACGTCGAAAGAGCGATGCGCCGCCGTCACGATGAAGGGACGTAATGACCGACGACATGGCCGAGGAGACGACCGAGGACGATCCCGACGGCGTCACGTCGTTGCTGCGCGAGGCACGACTCGTCTTCGGCGCGGTGCTCGTCGACGGCGTTCCCCGGATCGTCGAACGACTCGACGAGGATCACTTCGAGGCGAACGAGGCGGAAATGGTGCTCAGCACGGCGTACGCGAGCGTAAGCGCTGACCTCGCTCCGTTCGTCACCGACGAGGATCGACCGGTCGACGCTCCCGATGGTGGAGAGGGAGGCGGGGCCGGCACTCCCGAAAACGGGACGAGAGATGAGGACGATGCTCTCGACCGGATCACGACGGTTGATGGGACCGTCGACGCGGTCACGAGCGCCCACACGTACTACCTCCTCTGTAACCTCGAGGCCGGCGAATGGAAACGGATCAGGGACGCCGGCGGCGGCGACGAACTCGATTCCGACGCCGGTGCCGAGGTCCCGGCAGCTAACCGGTATCTCGTCTCCGACGCACTCGTGGAGGAGGCGACCGAGCGCATCGGGGCGCTCCCGGACTCGGTCACCGGGACGGAGATCGAGCTGATCGACTGGAGCGGCTGAGATCGACCCCGAAGTCAGCGCTCGCCGCAACCGCCATCGCCGGAGCCAACTCCGCCGTCTCCGCAGTCACCCCCGCCCCGGACCGGCTCGGTGGCGGGGACGACCGGCGAGCCCGGATCGTCGGAGGCGAGGCTCCCTCGCTTCGCGCGGTTGACCGCGCCGATCCGGTTTGTCACCGCGTCCCGCAGGTCGATAAAGCGGTCCGCGGCGGCAGTCCCCTGTAATACCGTTACGGGCTTGTCGGCGTCGCTTCCGGACCGGATCTCCGGATCCATCGGGATCTCGGCGAGCAGCGGGACGTCGTACTCCGCCGCGATCGACGCACCCCCGCCGCTTCCGTACAGCTCGTGTTCGTCGCCGCAGCCGGGACATCGGAACGAGCTCATGTTCTCGACGATCCCGAGCACCGGCGTCCCGCGGTCGAGGAACATCCGGATCCCCTTTCGGACGTCCTCCAGCGCGATGTCCTCCGGCGTCGTCACCACCACCGCACCGGTCACCGGCACGTTCTGAAGGAGTGTGAGCTGCTCGTCTCCGGTCCCCGGCGGCAGGTCCACGAGCAGGTAATCGAGCTCGCCCCACTCCGTCTCCTCGATGAGCTCGGAGAGCAGCTTGTCGATCATCGGCCCCCGTAACATCGCGGGATCCGTGTCGTCCTCCGAGAGAAACGCCATGCTCATTAGCCTGATCCCGTCGGCCTCCGGCGGAACGATCTTCCCGTCCTCCGTCAGCCCCGGTCTGGCCTCGATCCCGATCATGCCCGGCACGTTCGGGCCGTAGATGTCGGCGTCCAGCAGGCCGACGCGTGCGCCGGTCTTCGCGAGCGCGGTCGCGAGGTTCGTCGCGACCGTCGTCTTACCGACCCCGCCTTTCCCCGAGGCGATCGGCACGACGTTCCTGACGTTCGGCAGCGGGCTGTCGGGATCCTCCCACGAGAGGCTCACCGTGATCCTCGGCTCCAACCCGAGCGCCTCGATCTCCTCGCGGATCCGGTCGCCCATCGCCCTCTCGTCGGTCGAGTACGGGGCGTTGAACGCCACGGCGACGGTCGCGACGCCGTCTTCGACACGGACGTCGTCGATCAGGCCCAGCGAGGCGATGTCACGACCGAGTACGGGATCCTCGACGGCGCGAAGCCGTTCGCGAACCTGGTTCGCATCAGCGGTCATCGACGTCACCCCCTTCGAGCACCGTGATCACGCCGTCATCGGTCGCGTCGAGCCGTTCGAGTCGCTCCGCGAGCCGCCTTCCGTCCGCCTCGACGAACGACCGGGTCTCGTCCGCGAGCAGCGCGTAGAACTCGGTGTCGGCGTGCTCGCGCACGTTTTCGGCGAGCTCCGAGATCCATCGGCCGAGGTGTGACACCAGGAAGTCGTACTGGCGATCGAGATAGTGTTCGACAGCCTCGAAGTCGCCGGCGGCGAGTGCCTCACGTTCGGTCGCGACGAGCAACGAGACGAACTCGAGCTCGGCAGCCACGTGGTCGGCCGGCTCGTCGATTCCGATGTCGACGCCGGCCTCGTAGTACTCGGCCTGGACGGCGGCGGTGGAATCGGTCATCACGCGTGATTCATCGTCGACGTACACCGATTCATACGGCGGAGCCGCCAGTTCGAACGGACCGACGAACAGTTGGGCGTGATCCAACCGGAGCGAGTCAGCGTCGGGCATCGTCTCGCGCAGCTTCTCGGCATCGACTTCGACATCGGTTTCCACGGCTTTGGTGCCGTTGAAAACCGCCGGCGGCCAGTCCTTTGGTTGCTGATACAGCGCCGCTAATAGTCGGTACGTCGCCGCGCGCCCCCGTTCGGTGGCGAGCGCGGGACCGACGCCGAGTGAGTCGTCCATCGTTCGTGAGGTCGTCATGGGTATCATTGAGTGTGTCCCCGTAGAAAACGGGCCGCAACGGCCGGGCCGCCGATGTCGGCGGGCGGTCGGGTGGTGCTGGAAGCGTCCGTCTCCGGGCGTTACCTTCTTTCGATGTCCACTTGGACGTCGCCGTAGAACACCGAACTCCCGCTGAGTCGGTCGTACTCCGCGCCGATGACGAGGTTGTTGTGGCCACCTTTCGCCTCCTCGCCCATCTCCTCGGAGGCGCGTTGACCGTAGGCCCAGTGACCCTGTCCCCACGTCTTGGCGACCGTCCCCGGACGGATGCCCTCCCAGAGTCTAGCGGTCGTTTCGATCTCGCCGGCCGGGGAGCTGATGACGATCTCGTCGCCGTCCTCGATTCCCCGCTGGCGAGCGTCGCGCGGATTGATCTTCGCCACGTCGGTGTACGGGACGTCACCGGGGTTGACGTCCTTGTACTCGAGACTCCACCAGACGTTCGCCGACCGACCTTCTCGACCGAGCCGGTCCTTGTGGTCGACGAACTTCATGGGGAACTCCCCACCGTCACCCAAGTCGTACGGCTCCTCGTAGTGCGGAACGAACGCATCCGGTGTGTCCGGATCGGCAACCCGGCCCTGGTAGTTGCAGACCTCCAGGACGGTGTCGACGTCGACGTCGTGGCGGTCAGCATGACGCCGTAGGGCGTTTCCGAGCGTCTCGCCGTCGAACTCGAAGCGCCCCGAGTCGGTGGCGAACTCGCCGCCCTCCGAGGGCCAGCGGTGGCGGAACTCCCATTCGTCAGTGTGCCAGATGCCACGTTCGCGGAACTCGACCCAGTCGTCGAACTCCTCGCCTCCCGGCCAGTCGAACTCGTTTTCGCGGTATGCCGGGTCCCAGATGGGCCGGGTGCGGAGCTTGATCGCGTTGCGTGAGAACGCCTGTGCACGAAGCTCGCGACTCTCGAAGTCGTCGCCGGGGAACTCCTCCCGGAGCGTCCGCCCCGACTCCGGATCGGGGTACTCGTTGTCGAAGAACTCCAGCATGTTGTCGAAGCCCCTGTCGGCGAGGGCCTCGGCCAGCAGATACGGGATCTCCGTTTCGTCGGTCTTACAGTCCCAGAGCCGACCGTTTTCGAGCACGTCCCGTGGGTCGTCCGGATCGTCGGCCATCACCGGCGTGTGGAGGTTGATCGTCCGCCGGCGTGCCGCGGTGCTGCGGAGCTGCCCCCAGCGTTCGAACTGGTGATGGGTCGCCGGCAGGATCAGGTCCGCGAACCAGGCGGTCTCGCTGGCGTGGGTCTCGATCGTCGCGTGGAACGGGATCTTCGCCAGCGCGTCCTCCCAACGTTTGCTCTCGGGGTTCGAGAACGCGAAGTTGTTCCAGTACGAGAGCAGGACCTTGATCTCGTTTGGATCCTCATCGAGGATGCCGTCGGCCGCGTTGTTGGTGACGACGCCGCCGCCCGACTCGCCGTCTTTGAGCGCCGGGAACTCCAATCGACCGCGCTGGTCGATCTTCTCGTTATTGAGCCCGTGTTCGGCGACCTCGTCGATGTAGGGATCCGGCGCGGGCAGGTCCTCGACACCGGTGCTCGGTGCGTACATCGTTCCGCCCCGGTTGCCGACCGAGCCGACAAGCCCGTTGAGCGCATGGATCGCCATCGCGGTGTAGCTGCCACGAACTTGCATACACGGCCCGCCCCCCAGCCACGAGATCGCCTGCGGACCCGCTTCGCCGAAGCCGGTCGCGATACGCTCGATCTGCTCGGCGTCGACGCCCACCTCCTCGGCGGCCCATTCGGGATCCTTGTCGTAGAGCTCCTCGTTCCACCACTCGACGACGCCCTGGCTGTTCTCGGACTCCTCGAACGTCGCCGGATCGACCCGCTCGTCCGGCACGAACCGATTCTCGCCGTCCTCGAACTCACCGACGAACTCCCGGCTCCAGAGGCCGTCCCTGAGGATGACGTGGGCCATCGCCGAGGCGAGCGCGCCGTCCTTGCCGGGCTCGACCGGGAGCCACTCGTCGGATTTCGATGCCGTCGACGAGAGTCGGGGCTCGACGACCGCGACGGTCGCGCGGTCGAGCAGGTCGCCGAACTCGTTGGAGTAGTGGGAGACCTGCCGGTTCGACGAGATGGGATCCGCGCCCCACGCGATGACGTACCGCGTGTTCTGCACGTCATACTGCCGGTAGGCCCACTCTCCTTCGGTGAACATCGGGCCGAATTTCTCGGCTTCAGCACAGATCGCGCTGTGGGAGATGTTGTTCGGCGAGCCGATGATCTGCGGCAGGTAGCTGTAGAGGATCGGCCGGAGGTAGGTGTATCGACCACGCGTGACCATGAACTTCTCCGGCTCCCCGCTTTCACGAAGCTCCATGATCTCGTCGGCCAGCATCCCGATGGCCTCCTCCCAGCTGATCGGCTCGAATTCGGGGTCGACGCCTTTGCCCTTCTCGGGATTCGTCCGCTTCATCGGCTGGGTGATCCGGTCGGGATCGTACAGCTGCTGGATCCCGAGGTCCTGTCGCGGACAGTCGTGTTTCCCGTGGATCTTCGAATCCTCGTGGCCGCGGGTTCTGATCACGCGGCTCGTCTCGTCGTCGACGAGGATCTGTGCGGAACACCACGAGGTGCAGCCCGCACAGGTGCTCGGCTTCCAGCTGCCCGTGTGGTCGACCAGTCGGGTTCGGGAGTCGTCAGCCTCCGCAAGCGACGTCAGGCTGGTCAGGGTGCTACCGAGCCCGGCGGCGACCGCGCCGACCGCACCCGCCTTCATGAAGTCCCTGCGTCCGACTGCAAAGCCGTTTTCTCCGTCGTCTTTCGTCGTATCGTGTTCGCTCATGGTTTTAGTCCCCCAGTCCGGGTTCACCGTAGTCGGCTTCGTAGCTGCCGCCGTTGTAGTCCCTGACGTACTTCACCGACGGCTCCGTGCCCTCGTTCTCCTTGAGGACGTCCTCGTTGTACTGCCCGAGGATCTCGTTGACCTTGCTGTCGGGATCGTTCAGGTCGCCGAAGATCCGGGCCTCACAGGGACACTCCTCGACGCACCGCGGCAGTTCGTTCTCCTCCAGCCGGTGGACACAGAAGTTGCATTTCTCGACGACTCCCTTGTACCGGGTCGGATGTTCGCTGTCGCTAACCTCGCGGTTCGGATTGTAGTAGGCCGGGGCGTCGTCCCGTTCGACGCCGGCGCGTTCCTTGACCTCCTTCGGGGTCGCGGTCCCGTTCTCGATGGTCGCCTCCTCGGTTTCCCACGTCGGGTGTGGGTCCTCCTTGTTGAGGTAGATCTCATCGTACGGGCAGTTGACCATGCAGGCCTTACAGCCGATGCACTTCTCGTGGTCGTGCATCGTGATGCCGCCTTTCCCCTTGTAGAGCGCCTTCGTCGGACACCCCTCGGCACACGGTGCGTCGTCACACTGGTTACACAGCGTCGGCGTGTACTCGTAGCTGACGTCGGGGAACTGGCCTTCGGTTTCGATGATTCGACTGGAGTAGGCCATTCCCTCCTGTAGGTTGTTTTCGGACGCACAGCCCATGTTGCAGGCCGCACAGCCGGTGCACCGCTGGAGGTCGATGACCATGCTCAGATTGACGCCCTCGCCGTCGAGGTCCGCCTCCTCGAGCTCGGTGCCCATCCGGGCGTCGAGCGTTCGTGGCTCGCTACTCATCGTCCGTTCCTCCGTCGGTTACCGTCTCGGTGTGGGTCATGTCGTGATCCTCGTGATGCGGAAGCTCGTCGAGGTCGAACAGCGCTCGAGCGACCGTGTACAGCAGCGCGAACAGTGCCACGCCGGCGACGACGATGGCCAACTCGGTCGACGAGGGCGCGTAGCTCGCGATCGGATACTCGTGGAAGTTGTCGTTCGTCAGCGCGACGACTTGCCCGCCGACGACGAACTCGAAGCGGCTGGCGAACATGCCGACGAGCACGAACGCCGAAGCGGCGAGGACGCCGTTGACCGTCCGGGTCTTCGGGGAGGCCATCAGCGCCATCGGAACCAGCAGTCCCAACACCATTCCGACGCCGACCGACCACAGCCCCATGCCGCCGAACAGCATCTCCTGGTGTGCCATAGCGAGCGCGTCGTTCGTCGTGACGAGCCCGAAGACGTGTCGTAGCGCGGTCAAAAGCAGGACGGCCGTGGCCATCACGCCGACGTATTTGCCGAGCGTGTGGGTGATCAACTCCTCGCTGACCATCGCCTCGGTCGACGCCGACAGCTTCCGTTCGACGACGGTGACGGCGGTGATCAGGGCGACGCCGGAGGCGACCGCGGTCACCAGCAGGAGGACCGACGCGAACATTCCGCCGTAGTAGGGTCGGGCCTCGGCGGTCCCGAAGATCGCGCCCAGCATCGTTCCCGCGAGGATCGGCGCGACGAGCGCGACGAGCGCCACGGTCTTCGAGAGCCTCCGTGGCGGATCATCGACGCGGTCGATGAGGACGAACTCCGCGGTCAGCGCGGCCCCGTAGATGGAGTACAGGACGATCATCCACCACATCGGCGCGGACGGGTTCGGCGACAGCAGCATCTGTGGTATCGCCCGGAACGGCTGACCGAGCCCGGCCATGATCACGAGCCCCCCGGCGGCGAGCGTGATCAACGACAGGAGGATTCCTCGCTTGACCAATGGGTCGTATTTCGACATGCCGAAGACGCTCGACAGCGAGGTGATCCCGATGCAGATGCCCGTGCTCAACAGCGCGAAGAACACGTACGTGGAGATGAGGATCCCCCACGGCACCTGATCGGTCAGCCCGAGCACCGTCGTTCCCTCCATCAGCGTGAGGAGCACGCCGTACAGCCCGATGAGGAGCCCGAACCCGATCAGGGCGAGCCACGCATAATACCGCTTGCCGCCCCGTAGAACGCTCCTTATGCCGGTATCGCTCTCGGTGTGGCTCATCTGATCGTCCTCCGTCCTTCACGTTCCACGTGTGGCTCCCGACAGCCATCGATCAGGGTTTCGGTCATGAGTCCACCTTCCATGTGAGATCATGGGGTCCGTCCCCGATTCATCTGTATTACCATAATACAGACCTTCATATACCCCCTCCCGTTCGGTCGTCGCGAGAGGGACGCACCGGCGAGCGTCGTCCCACGTCCCGCAGCGATCGAGTCACGTCCACTCATGCGCCCGGTTAGAACTCGGTCGCAGCGTGGATCGGCCCGATGGCAACTCCGTGCCGATCCGGCGTGGACGACCGGGCGCGTATCGATCATCACATTTAATATACTATATTATTCAACGGAGTCGATAATCCGACGCTCGGTGTATTCTCGCTCACCGGAACCTCGAGACGGACGATCACGATGAATCACGTGGATCCAACCGGTTCGGCGAGGGGGTACGCGCTCTCGTTGGCGGTCGATGAGGGCGTCGACGTCGAGGCGCTCCTCACGCTCATCGCGAACGTCGACACGGACGGCGTTCGGATACGTGACGTTCGCGACGCCGACCGATCGACGGTTCCCGTCGCGGTCGACGAGCTGACCGAGGTACAGCGCGACACGCTGGTTCGGGCCGTGGAGGCCGGCTACTACTCGACGCCGCGGGAGGTGACGCTATCGGAGTTCGTCGAGGAGTTCGACGTCTCCAAATCCGCCATCTCACAGCGACTCCGGAACGCCGAAATGACGATCGTTCGGCAGGTCGCTGAGGGACTGATCCGGAACGGACACGGGGAGGTCGGCGAGCACGACGCGGCCGAGGACGCCGAGCGAGGGTAGCGTCATCGTCGGTCGAGCGGCCGAGTCGAGGAACGAACCCGGGTCCCGAAAACCGAACGCGGAGCGCGTTCCGACGGGAAGTTCGACACAACGTATTTAGCTCGTCTGCCGAAATCGGATCGCATGAGCGACGAACCCGAGAACGTCGAGGAGTTGCCGTCGACCGCCGGAGAGCTCGCCAAGGAGCACCCGGAGGTCTGGGATCGATACGCGGACCTCGGTAAGGCCTGCTCGGATGCCGGTCCCGTCGACGGGGAGACGAAGCGACTCGTGAAACTCGCGCTGGCCGCCGGCTCCGGGTCGGAGGGGGCCGTCCACTCGCACGTCCGGCGCGCGCTCGAGGAGGGGGTCGATCCGGAGGCGCTCCGTCACGTCGCGATCCTATCGATTCCCACGATCGGATTCCCCAAGGCAGTCGCGGTGCTGACGTGGATCGACGATCTCGTCGAGTCGGAGTGACGCCGCAACCGGCGCCTCGCGCACCCGTGACCGCGCCGCGTGCACTCGTGGACCGCGCCGCGTACAC
>LFFM01002341.1_pt1 | contig 12558 bp, 12 predicted proteins | sample 643131 | NCBI WGS metagenome assembly LFFM01 (sample SAMN03777445, study PRJNA286221) | soda lake metagenome | biome: soda lake; feature: Kulunda steppe; material: water; isolation source: sample Tc-Br brine of Tanatar trona crystallizer | place: Russia: Kulunda steppe | collected 2011-07
AAAACCGGTCACCGACAAAGTCAGGTGCGGTGTACTTTCCGAATCGTCGGAACTGCGCTGCCATGAAGATAAGCAGGATGAAATACCCGGTCGTCCAGCCAACCACGTACGCGAGGCCGAAATATCCGAGCGTTCCAACCAGTGCAGCCACACCAAGATATGATGCGGCACTCATCCAGTTTGCACCGATTGCCATTCCATTTTCGATAGGGCCGATGGACCGACCTGCGACCCACAGTTCGTCGACTGCGGCCACACGGAAAAACCATCCAACGCCAAGGAAGACGGCAAGCATCAACACGACCGTCAATGCTGGAATGACCTTGAATCCCTCTTCGAGGGCGTTCGTATAGTCGTTCGCGAGGACAACTGACGCTTCCATCAGGAGTTCAGCAGCCATCATTTGTCATCACCTGTCGTGGTTTCCGCCGGCTCGCTTTCGTCGGAAACGACTTCTCCCCCGTCCGCTGAAACAGTTGCTTCGGAGTCATCTTCCACCTCTGTCTCGTGTGAAATGCCGTATTTTGTATCGAGACGGTCTCGGTACCAGGCGTAAACTGCTGCAAGCACCAGCGCGATAAGCGGCGAAACAATTGCGGTCAGGAAGAAATTCAGCGGATAGCCACCTAGAACGGTGGTTTCCGTCATGAATCCTTCCGCGAAGTAGCTTGCAATCACCGGGCCGAATACGCCGATAATCCACGCTGCGAACAACACGAAAATCATTCGCAGGTTGTCTTTCATAAACGGCGTACTCGGCTTGAAGATGTTCACCTCGTGGTCGAGATAATCTGTGTTCTCGTGGACGGCATGCGCGTCGCCACCACCATCCGTGAGAACGGGCTGTTCGTCAGTCATACTGTCGTCTGATTGAGTCATGTTTGTATCGTCTGATTGAGGAATTTTGTTGAGTTTCGAAGCGTGGTGCTCCCTTCGATTAGTCACCCTGCACTTTCTCTTCGATGTCGTGGACGACATCGGGGTTGCGTAGCGTACTCGTGTTACCGAGCTCGTCGCCGTTTGCAATGTCCTCGAGCAACCGTCGCATAATCTTCCCGGACCGAGTTTTTGGCAACTCAGGTGTGAAGATGATGGCTTCCGGTCGAGCGAACGGACCAATCTCTTCCTCGACGGCTGTAACAATCTCTGCTCGGAACGCTTCGGATTCTTCCTGGCCGTCCTCGGTGATGACGTAGCCGTAGATGGCTTCGCCTTTCATCTCGTGGTTCCCGCCGACAACGGCCGCTTCCGCAACGCCTTCGACGCCGACGATTGCGGATTCAACTTCCATCGTCCCGATACGGTGACCGGAGACATTGATGACGTCATCGACACGGCCAAGGACCGTAATGTAGCCGTCGTCATCGAGTTTGGCACCGTCTTCCGGGAAGTAGACCCATTGGTCACGCTCCGGAATCGAGTACTCGTCCCAGTATTCGTTGATGAAGCGTTCGTCGTTTTTATAGAGGGTCCGCAGCATGCCGGGCCACGGCTTGTTGACTACCAGATGACCGGCCCGCCCGGCACCAACAGGATCTCCGCTTGGGTCGACAATATCAGCGCTGATACCCGGGAGGGGTGGACCGGCCGTTCCGGGTTTCATCTTTTTGACGCCGGGGAGTGTCGTAATCATCATACCACCAGTTTCCGTCTGCCACCAGGTGTCGACAATTGGACAGTTTTCGTTCCCGATATGTTTGTAATACCATTTCCAGGCCCGAGGGTTGATTGGCTCACCGACCGTTCCAAGCAGTCGAAGGCTTGAGAGGTCGTGTGACTCTGGATACTCGGTGCCCCACTTCATGAACGCACGAATCGCCGTTGGAGCGGTATATAGTTGGTTGACCTCGTATTCTTCGACAATTTTCCAGAAGCGGTCCTTGTTGGGGTAATCTGGCGTCCCCTCGTACATGACAGAGGTGGTTCCAAGCGCGAGCGGTCCGTAGACGATATAGGAGTGTCCGGTAATCCAGCCGATGTCGGCCGCACACCAGTAGGTATCATCAGGTTTGACATCAAGAACCGCATGGCTCGTCCAGGCTGCATAGGAGAGATAGCCACCTGTCGTATGTTTGACTCCTTTTGGTTTGCCGGTGGTTCCGGACGTGTACATCATAAAGAGCATATCCTCGGCATCGCGAGTGACGGGGTCGACAACGGCCCCGCTGTTTGCCTCGACCTGCTCGGAAAAAATATACTCATCGTCGGAAATATCGGATGGTGCGTTTTCGCCGAGACGGTCAGCGACGATGGTCGTCACGTCGCTTTCGACGTTTTCAACACCCTTTCGGGCCTTGCTCAGATGGTCAAGTGCATCGCCACGTCGGTAGTAGCCATCACAGGTTACGAGCACATCCGAGTTTGCAGAGTTCATCCGTTCTGCAAGCGCATCGGCTGAGAAACCAGCGAACACGACGGAGTGAGGAGCACCGATGCGAGCACAGGCAAGCATCGCAATCGGGAGTGCTGGAATCATCGGCAGGTACATCGTGACGATGTCGTCTTCCTCGACACCGAGGTCTCGCAGGGCCGCAGCAAACTCGTTTACTTCACGGTGAAGTTCCTCGTAGGTGTACGTACGTGTCTCGCCGAGTTCGCCAATCCATTCGATAGCCACCTCGTCACCTCGTTCATCAAGGTGTCTATCGACACAGTTAGCAGAGGCATTGAGTTTGCCGTCAACAAACCACTCATAGAACGGTTCGTTCGTGTCATCGAGTACCTGATTCCATTCTTTCTCCCAGTCGAGGAGATTGGCCGCCCGCTCCCACTCATCCGGCCAGTTCTCCTCAAAATCCTCGTAAATCGACTCGTCGGAGATGTTTGCCTGTTCGACAAACGATGCTGGGGGCTCGAACTCCTCTTGCTCCGCTAATCGCGATTCGAGTTGAACATCCGCTTCGTCATCCTCTGTCATACGCTCTGTTCTCTTGAGAGTTCCATATTAATACCCCCGTCTAACTATACCAAGGTTCGTTATTCTCGCCTGGAAAATTGGGAAATGAAAAGGAACTATCCCGAAATAATGGTGTAATTATCCGGATGTAACAGATTTCTCTGCGTGAGGGGTATCTGTTCATACGAGACGGGGCCCTGAGCGGTCTTTTGAAAAAAGCTAATCAACAAAGGATTTGAAAGCCCTAATTACTTAATCTCCTCCAAATTAGTCCTCAAAGACATCCTCCAGTAGCTTCTGTTGAGCTTTACGCAGGTGGTTATGCAACGTCGGGGCAGAAACCCCCATAGATTCGGCTAAATCCTCTGCTGTGCTGCCCCGTGGCCATTCGAAATAGCCAGCATGATAGGCCCCTTCAAGGACAGATTGTTGTTTGTCCGTTAACGTCGTATCAAGTGACTTTCCCATCGCCTGTGAGCCATCGTCCGCGCTTCGTTCCTGTTTTCCACGGAGTTCGATTGACGGAAATTGTCCAATAAGTGTGTCATTTAGCGAGCGAACGTCCGTATCAGGCGTTACTTCACAGACCAGTGAGGCAGTTCCATTTTCGACGGTGAGTTCCGTTAGTGTCGCCCCTCGTTCGGAGAGCAAAATGGCCGGCGATGACTGAATGACTAGCTCAAGTCGGCCGCCGTCGTCGTAATTTTGAATGAGTCGAGCATCAGTGATACCCTCGATGTCCGCGGTGGCATCAAGTGCCCTTTCGGCAGTTACTCCAGCGATATCAACAAAACAAAGAAGCGACTGTGCTTCTGCCGGAACCGCTCCATCAAGCGCTAAGGAACAGGAGATGGCCTGTGAAAGGGCAACAAGTGGAGCATCCTCATCGTGATACGAAAACCGCAGTTCAAGGATGGTTCCCCCGAGCAACAGCAGCCGTCGCTCCGTTGCGGTAATGCCAAACGCAATGCGACGTCCCAGTGCCGAGAGTGCTGTTCGCTCTGGTTTGTCGAATGCATCTTCACGGTCTGCACGGACGACAAGTGCGCCATAACTCGTCTCACCATGCGCAATCGGGACAGCGCCGAGCATCCCTCTCCCCTCTACATCGGTGTTTGGGCCCGGGTCGTCCGGAGCGACCATCGCCTGACCAGTCTGCATCGCTCGGCGGACTAGTCCCGAATTCGCAGGACCCGAAAAGCGATTGGGACTCTCGCCCGCGTGTGCGCGCACTGTAACAGCACTTTCCGCCGAATCCTGGTCGAGAATCCATGCCGCTTCATATAGGTCCGTCAACCGTTCGACAACTCGGCGATTAATTTCGCTACGTGTGTTCCCAGCAATCAACTCCTCATCTACCGCTTCAAGCGTCGTCACAATTCGCGGCAGCCATCCGCGCTGGTCGCGCGATTGCGTCTCTAACGTTTCAAACGCACGCGCAATTTCGGCACGAGTCGGTGTTCCGAACGACTGCAACAGGCCGTCGATACTCTGCCAGCCACCGACTGCAGTGACAACTCGAGCATCAATCCCGTTTGAGACCAACAGCGTTCGTGCAAAGTACTCCCGGAGCGTCGATGGGGTAACTTCTTCAAACACAGCGCGGCCAGTCTCCTCTGCGGCACGCTCACCAACTTCTCCGACAAGCATCTGTATCCGTCGTTCAGAGACGGGAATGACACGGTCATCTGTTCCTATCCCGTTGCTGCGCGTAAATTGCCAGAAGTCGTGCGCCACTTGTGCAGGCATATAGGCCGTTCGGGTCTTCTCATCGCCTTCCCGAACAGTCACAAAATAGCGAGTTCGCCCTTGAGAACCCTCCCCGGATACATCCCCTGGTTTGAGCCGTTCAATCTCTGCAGCACGTAGCCCTACCTCAGCACAGAGACGGACAACAAGTTCCTCACGGTGAGTTTGCGTTGCTCGGCGTAACTGTTTGTACTCGTGGTCAGTTAGCTGGACTCTGTCACCAGGGACTCCCATTTCGCTACTGGTTGATTGTGCGAAATATGATTTAGTTCTTTTGGCGCTCTACCCGCATCACCGCTATATAATCGACTGTTTCAGTACGGACTTTCGAATTGTCTCAGTAGTCAATATAACCAGTCATATGAGTGTTTTCGTCGGTATTATGTGGCTCATTGAGAGGAAACCGTCTTTTATTTCTCGCATCCGGGAGGGAGCGAAATAAGTAACTGCCTTTGAAGGTAATATATCATGGCAAGAAATGGTACTAGCTGGGGCAAAAACATTCCCACAAAGGAATTAGTAATTTTGGAGAGTCTCATTGAAACTAATTTCGAGTCTCCTATCTATGGCGAAGATACTACAATCTCATTCTGAAGAGCCCTGTAGCCCATTTGCAACTGATTTTCGATTTCAACCATACAACAAACAATAGCATTTTTTCGCTCTATCTACTCAGACTGAAAGGGATTTACTTTCCTGCTTATCCATCGTCAGTCCTGTGACTCCACCAGAAACTCACCCAACCCATCGATAGGGCGGTCGGGATTTAGCTCATCCAACTCCGCTGGTGCACCAAGTTGGGCATCACCTGATTCGGGTTCTCTGAGTTCTGTCCGACCACGGTGGACGGCAATGTCGTCGTTCAGGTGAAGGTCGATTGCCGAAAGCAACGCATCCGCTTCGAGCGGTTGTCCGATTTGTTCGAGTTCCTCCACGTCGGCATCGGGCGGTACGTTGAACACACGTTGGGTAATAATCGGTCCCTGGTCGAGGTCCGTCGTGACATAGTGGGCAGTAACCCCTGCAATACGAACGCCCTCCTCCAGCGCTTGTAGATATGCTTCGGCACCGGGGAACGAGGGCAAAAGCGAGGGATGAATATTGATAATCCGTTGTTCGTAGCGGAAAACAACGTCGGGACTCAAAATCCGCATATACCGGGCAAGTACAATTAAATCTGCATCATACTCATCAAGCAGTTCAAGCAGTTGCCCCTCGTCGGGCGTTCCCTTCTCGTCGCCGATATCATGGAACGGAACATCGTATTTCTCCGCCATCGGTTCGAGGTCATCATGATTGCCGATAACGACGCTCACATCTGCCCCGAGCGTTCCACTTGCCCAGGCCTCGAAGATGGCTTCAAGGCAGTGAGACTCTTTGGTTACAAGTACTGCAATCTGTTTCGTCTCACGGTCTGCCGGGAACCGGACCTGAATATCGACGCCCAGTTCGTCTCCCAATTCGTGTAGGTCATCTCGGAGTTTCTCGGCCGTACAGACCATCTCCGAGGTATCTACACGCATGGTCATCCGGAAGACGCCCTCACGGACGGCCTGGTCCAGATCCTCGATGTTGATACTGCGCTCGAACAACAACGTGGTAACGTTGGCAATCAACCCGGTATCGTCTTCACCAACGACCGTGATTTCAGTGAACTCTCGCGTCACCGTAACCACCGCCATCGAATGCGTTCCTGGTAGGTCATCTATCTGACTCAGTGCCCCTAAGCGACTAAAACATTCGTTTTCTACCTGTGGAATGGGGAGTCGATGGAGAGGGACCAACTGGAATCACAAACGTTTTCGAGGCCGCCAACCGCGTGTTCATCAATGACAGCGTATACGGCTACGGTGACAGTCCGACTCAAACAGGGCGTTCTCGACCCAGAGGCGGAAACGACACAGCGCGCGCTTGAACGACTTGGCTTTGAGCTTGAGGACCTCAGAGCGGCTGACCAGTTCGAAATCGACATCGCTGCTGCAACCGCCGATGAGGCACGCGAACGCGTCGTCGAAATGACCGAGCGGTTGCTTGCAAACCCGACCATCCACGATTACGAGGTCGACCTGACGGAGCAATGACTGTCGCTGTCATCCAGTTTGGCGGGAGTAACTGTGACCGAGATACTGTCCAGGCACTTGCCGCACTCGATATCGATGCACAGCTGGTCTGGCACGAGGATGGGCTTCCTGCAGAGACCGCGGGAATTGTTCTTCCCGGTGGGTTCTCCTACGGAGATTATCTCCGTGCAGGAGCAATGGCTGCACAGTCCCCGATTATGGACGAGGTCCGGGACGCTGCTGATGACGGGTTGCCAGTGCTTGGTATCTGTAACGGCGCACAGATTGGCTGTGAGTCAAAACTCACCCCCGGCGCGTTCACAATCAACGAAAGCGCTCGCTTCCAGTGCGAACACGTCAACCTTCGCGTTGAAAACGCAGAGACACCGTGGACGAGCCACTATGAGGAGGGTGACGTCGTTTCGTTCCCAATCGCACACGGCGAGGGACGGTTTGAAATTGCTGATGACAAGCTAGAAGCGCTCGAAGCTGAGAATCGCGTGCTCTTTCGCTACTGCGACAGCGAGGGGAACGTGACGGACGAGGCCAATCCAAACGGCTCAAAGAATAACATTGCAGGGATTACGGGTGAATCTAACCATATCGCCGTCATGATGCCTCACCCAGAGCGAGTTTCTCTTCCCGACCTTGGTGCCACTGACGGACAGGGCGTGCTCAAAGGGTTCCAGTGATATAAGGAACATTCCAAAACGCCGGGATTGATAGTTCCGGGACACGATTGTGTGAATGGAATTTCAGATGACTGGCGAGAACTTTGCTATTGAGGGGAACAGTGCAATTATTACCGGTGCATCGAGCGGGATTGGCCGGGCGATTGCCGAACAGTTTGCGGCGGAGGGGGCTGATGTGGTCATTTGCTCACGGAAGCAAGAGAACGTCGACCCTGTTGCTGAGAAGATAAACGAAAGCGACCGGCCGGGTTCTGCACTCGCCGTTGAGTGTGACGTTACCGACCGTGATGCAGTTGAAGCGCTCATTGAAGCCACCGTCGAGGAGTTTGGCGGCATTGATACGCTTGTGAACAACGCTGGCGCGAGCTTTATGGCGAATTTTGACGATATCAGCGAAAACGGCTGGAAAACCATCGTCGATATCAACCTGCACGGGACCTACCACTGCACACAGGCCGCCGGTGAGTATCTGGCAGAAAGTGGTGGTACCGTCATTAATCTGGCAAGCGTCGCCGGACAGAACGGTGCTCCGTACATGAGCCATTATGCCGCGGCAAAAGCAGCGGTCATCAACCTGACAAAGACGCTTTCGTTCGAATGGGCTGGCGATGGCGTACGGGTTAACTGTATCGCACCCGGATTCGTTGCGACGCCTGGCGTCGAAACACAGATGGGTGTAACAGCTGATGAAATAGAGCGAGAGGAGGTCGAGCGTCGCATCGGATTGAGCGAGGAAATCGCGGATATCACGCAGTTCCTCGCAAGCGATGCTTCCTCGTATATCGTCGGGGAGACCATTGCCGCCGCTGGTGTTCCGGACATCATGGAATCACATCAGGTTTAGCCTCGGTTTCTTATTCAATACCACAGCGTTCAAACGCTGGGGTGCGTACTACCCGGTAATGACGCTCCGAGTGACGAACTCCCTGACCGGAGAGCGCGAGACGTTCGAGCCAGCAGACCCCGACTCCGTCCTGTTGTATTACTGTGGGCTGACGACCTCGGACCCAGCGCATCTCGGTCACGCGCGTGGGTGGGTCCACGTCGACGTGATGCATCGCTGGCTTGACTGGCACGGCTACGACGTCCGTCACGTCGAGAACTTTACCGATATCAACGAGAAAATCATTGCCCGTGTCGGACCCGACGGCGAAACGGAAGAAGCGGTTGCACAGTCTTATATCCAGGATATCATTGCGGATATGCGCTCGCTAAATCTCCTCCGCGCGGAGGTCTACCCACGGGTTTCCGAACACGTCCCCGAGATTATCGACCTCATCGAACGGCTTATCGAACGGGGCTATGCCTACGAATCGAACGGCTCTGTCTACTTTGCGGTCAGCGAGTTCGAGGAGTACGGCAAACTCTCGAATCAAGAACTTGCGGAAATCGAAGCCCAGGGCGAAGAAGACGAACAGGCAGAAAAGCGCCACCCAGCCGATTTCGCACTCTGGAAAGGTGGACCCGTCTCCCCCGATGCTATCAGCGACCACCAGCATGAAGATGCTGTCCCGGCCGATGAAGCCGTCGAGACAGCGTTGACATGGGATTCGCCGTGGGGGGAAGGCCGTCCCGGCTGGCATATCGAATGTTCCGCGATGAGCATGACTCACCTCGACGAGACAATCGATATCCACGTCGGAGGACAGGACCTCGTTTTCCCTCACCACGAAAACGAAATTGCTCAAAGCGAGGCTGCAACGGGACACACCTTCGCCAGATACTGGTTACACGTCAACTTGCTCGATGCCCCTGACGACGAGAAAATGTCGTCATCGCTCGGAAACTTCGAGACGGTCACAGAGGCCGTCGAAAAGTACGGTGTAAACGTCGTTCGAACGTTCCTGCTCTCGACAGCCTACTACAACGACGCAACCTACAGCCCGGAAACTGTCGCCGAAGCGACCAAACGGTGGGAACGCATCGAACGCGGGTATGAACGCGCCGTCTCTGCACTCGATAGCACCGACGCTGCAAGCAAAGCTGTCGATGAGTCGTTGCGCGATGAGGTTGACGAGCTGCGAGATGAGTTCATCACGGCGCTTGATGACGATTTCAACACGAGAGGAGGGATTGCAGCCTTGCTTGAACTCGTCACTGCTGTCAACACTCACGTAGAGGAAGCGAAAGCATACGATTACCGTGGACTGCGTCGTGCTGTTGAAACGTTTGAAGAGTTTGGTGAGGGTATCTTTGGGCTCTCGTTCGGAGACACGACCGCTGAAGGGGATGTCACTATAGCTGAGGACCTCGTTGACCTCGTGCTTGATATCCGCGAACAGGAGCGTGCTGCTGGAAATTATGACCGAGCGGACGAACTCCGTGACGACCTGGAAGCGCTTGGTATCGAAGTTCAAGACACAGCAGATGGTGTCACATACCGATTCGAATAGGACCAAACAGAGCTAGGCTTTTCCAACTGCGGTCATCAACGAGAGAAAGAGTACCATCGGAACTTGACAGAGGAGGATAACAAACAATGTTGTATCTGTCGCAAGCGGCGTCTCAAGACGCATTGATAGCTCCGGGACTAACCACCACGAGATAGCCGCGATGATGAACGAGGCTTCAACCATAATCGAGAGGAAATCTGTTGGTGCAAACAGGAACTGGTTGTATCTGTCGACACCTTCACTGGCGAGAAAGAGTCCGGAGACAACCGCAAGCAATGCTGTCCCACCAACAGCAAACGCGACGGTGTTCGTTGCGACGGTTTCACTCAGTTCCGAGAGGACATCTCGATTCAACACAACAAAGGGTCCGAGCGATAGCAACAGATACAGTGTGAAAAAGATCGTCACGTCTCGGACGTGCTGGCCCCCTATCATGTGACACTGTTTACGGTGATGGTACATAAGGATGTGTCTGACAACTGGGACCCAATCGATTGTGAACGGTGCCTTTTCTTTTTAACGTATCTTTGAGCAGGTCTGCGAATTGCATGATTACTGAGGGGCAGAGCCAGTAATATTCTGGACATCAGAGCTTATCTCTTGCTGTCCGATATGGGTGATACGGTAGAACGTCTGCCGGCCATCCTCATCCTCTAGAGCTCCAACACGAGCGACGAGGCCGGCATCAACGAGTTCTCCGAGATGGTGGGTGAGGTCAAATCCAGGGTCGTCAATGGCATCGGCAAGCTCTTTCCGTGCAACTTCGTCACGATTCCACAGGTAGTACAGGATCGCATATCGTCGGCCATCACCCAGCGCTGCTTTCCGTGCGACGTGATCCGTGAACGTCCCCATACTGCCGTTAAACAGCTGCTCATTCACGTATTGCTCCAGATCCCCCTTCTCAGGATCAGGCGTCGTGGGCATGGAGTCAGAGGACATTGTTGTCTGGACATACAGCGGGGGGCCATATGAATCCACCGACTAGAGAGAATAATTTCTTTGTTTTCAATTGATAATATGACTGCATAGTAGAACAACCACACTTTTGCCGGAATGGCTTCTCGTGAGAGATAATGTTTGATGGCGATACGAATTTTCGATACAACGATCGCCCGATCTCCGATATACTCGCAGAACAAGCGCCGAAACCTCCGAAATTAGGACCGCATAACGACTTCACCGTCTACGTGATGGGGCCGTATACTGCGTTCAACGCGGAGAAAGCCTACGACGACGCTGACAAACTCCGGACTCCCTTTCAAGATGATCCTCTCTTCGATCCAGACGAGCATATCGACGACACCGGAAACAGCAATATGGAAGATGCGCTCCGTGATTTCTGCGAGGAGCTCAGGCACAAACACAATTGTCATGCCTTCATCGCTACCGACATCGAAATCCCCACACATCAGCAAGCCAAAGAGCAGAACGAGGATCGAAGTGAAGGCGATCCAGAGATCAAGGGAATGGACCCACTTGCCCAATCGGTTGCGTTCGCGGCCCACAGTGACGCTGTTCTTTTCTTGTTCACAAGCGGTGGACTGACGACCGGCGTTGGGGCCGAGACTGGCGGAATTCTCGGAGAATTCCACCTTCGACGAGGCAACCCTGCGACTACACACAAACCAGGCCAGCGGGTTGCGATCTACATGGACGAGAACTTTGGGAGTGCTACGATCGACGAACTTCCGCAAGGTTACGACATCCAATACGACCAGTTTGGAACAAAAGACGACTTACATACGTCTGTTCGGCGCTGGTTCGACAATCTCACTCGAGAAACCAGAGACACGAACCTTCCTGTGTTTATTCCCGGTGAAACCTACTCTATTGAACTCACCGAATAGTCTGGTACCGAACCGGAATCTAATACCGTAATTTATACAAAAGATACGGAGTAGCTGGAATTGACCAGCAGCCGTAACGTAACGGCCAAGACAACGCATCCATTTTGCCGGAGTAATGAGTTATCGAATCGGTCTTGTTGGCAAGCCCTCTGTGGGGAAGTCGACATTTTTCAATGCAGCGACGATGAACGACGTGCCCGAAGGAGCCTATCCATTTACGACGATTGACCCCAGCCTCGGTGAGGCGTATGTTCGAACTGACTGTGCAGCGCCTGAATTCGATGAACGCTGCCAGCCATCGGTTGGTATCTGTGCGGATGGCACCAGATTTGTGCCAGTAAAACTTGTGGATGTAGCCGGGCTGGTGCCTGGCGCTCACGAGGGACGTGGGCTTGGTAATCAGTTCTTGACTGACCTCAACGAGACCGACGTGCTGGTCCATGTCGTTGATTTTTCTGGAACGACCGACAGTGAGGGAGAACCAACCGAAGGCCATGACCCACGGGAAGACATTGATTTCCTTGAAGCCGAACTCGATGCCTGGTATCTCGATGTCCTCGAGAAGGGCGTTACGCGATACGAAAATCAGCATATGGCTGACCCTGACCCTGAAGATATTTTGGCCGAACAGCTCTCCGCGTTCCGTATCTCTGCCGGGGAAATTAAACAGACGATTCTGTCGCTCGGTCTTCCTGTCGCCCCGTTATCGTGGGACCGTGATGAACGGGAGAAGCTCGCTCGTGAAATTCGACGACGAACAAAGCCGATGGTAATTGCCGCAAACAAACTGGATACGGACACTGCGCAGGAAAATTGGGGTGAAATCACGGAAGACCCTGAGTACGACCATTTGACGTTCGTTCCGGTATCGGCACACGCGGAGAAAGCACTCAAAAACGCAAACGAACAGGGTGCAAT
>LFFM01002342.1_pt1 | contig 12556 bp, 18 predicted proteins | sample 643131 | NCBI WGS metagenome assembly LFFM01 (sample SAMN03777445, study PRJNA286221) | soda lake metagenome | biome: soda lake; feature: Kulunda steppe; material: water; isolation source: sample Tc-Br brine of Tanatar trona crystallizer | place: Russia: Kulunda steppe | collected 2011-07
CGTCGTCGTCCCCGCCGGTGAACTGCTCGTCGATGACGACGACGTACTCCTCTACGGTCTCGAAGCCGCCGTCGTCGGTCTCGACGTCGACGATGTTCGAGCCGCTGCCGTAGGTGACGTCGATCGAGGCGACGGTGCCGATCTTGCCCGCGTGATTACCCCGGACGGCGGTCACCAGCGCCCCCTCTTCGTAGGGGAAGTGGGCGACGACGTCTTTGGTCTCGTTGTCGACGACGATCGAGTCGTTCCCGCTGTAGCTCCCGCCCTCGACGACGACGTTCGTTCCGTCGTGTAGGGTCAGCTGGGTGTCCCCGCCGGGGACCTGGCGTTTGCCGACGACCTTCCCGAGGCGGCTGTCGGCCGCCTCGGCGTCGATCGGCGTCAGCGAGAGGCGTCCGCCCTCGTCGGGGAACACCCGGTAGTACTCCTCGCGGGCCGGAAACGCTAAGATGTCGAACATCCCGATCGGGCGCTCCTCGTCGTTTATCGGATCGCCGTTGACGAGGACGCCGTCCTCGGCGAGCGCGAAGCGCGCTTCCTTCCGGGAGTCGGCGTAGCCGAGGACGTCCCGCAACAGGACGAGCAACGGCACGCCGTCCTCGCCGTGGGGGCCGGCGCCGGCTTTGACCGTGAACGTGGCGGTCTTCCGTTCGACCGGCCACGAGTTCGGTACCGAGAGTCGTTTCTGGTGGTTCGTCATTCGTCATCACCCTCCAGGCGCGCCTGTCGGCGCTCGTCGGAGAGATCGAGATCCGTGATCCGGACGTTCGACGGCTCCATCGGTCGGGGAACTTCCTCCCCGTCGGCCGTCTCGACGGTGACGCCCTCGACGTGGACGACGCCGTCTTTCAACAGCGCCCGGAGGACCTCACCTTCCTCGCCGGCGTGGTCACCGCGCATGACCTCGACGGTGTCCCCCGCGTTGATGCGGGCTCGCCGGGTGTCGTACTGCTCGCGAAGCTCCTCCGTGAGCGTCGCGTTGAGCTGGGCGTGACGCCGGTGAAGCGGCGCGTCCTCCAGCTCCGTTCGCTGTTTGCGTGGTTGCTTGCTCATACTATCATCGTCGCCGTGCTCGCGATCGCGCCGAACCGTTCGGCGACCTCGCGAGCGATCGGGCCTTTGATCTCCGTTCCGCGTGGCTCCTCGTTCTCGTCGACGATCACCGCCGCGTTGTCCTCGAACTTCACGCGGGTGCCGTCGGGCCGGCGGATCGTCTGGCGCTGGCGGACGACGACGGCCTCGAGCACCTGACGGCGCATCTCGGGGGTACCCTTGGTGACCGAGACGGTCACCTTGTCACCGAGTCCCGCCTTTGGCTGGCGGTTCTTGGTTCCGTGGTAGCCCGCGACGCTGATCACTTTCAGCTCGCGCGCGCCGGTGTTGTCCGCACAGGTGACCAGCGACCCCTTCTTCAGTCCCTGGGTGACGTCGGCTTTGATCGCCTCCATCACTGCTCACCTCCGCCGGCCGAGAGGTCCTCCGCGGACAGCTCGGGGTCGGGTTCGACCTCGCGGGTCAGTTCGACGACGTCCTCGATGGACGCCTCCTCCGTTACCTCGACGACCACGTGCGATTTCGTCTTCGACAGTGGTCGACACTCTGCGATCTTGACCGTGTCGCCGACCGAGAGGGGGTCGAGCACGCCCGGCACGTGTGCCGGAACGCGCGAACGACGTTTCATCTGACGGTCGTATTTGGGTACCGTCACGTCGTACTCCCGTTCGACGACTACGGTCTTTTCCATCTCCGTCGAGACGACGGTGCCCACGAGGATTCCCCCTCGGACGGACAGCTCGCCGTAGAACGGACACGTCTCGTAGTCGTATTCCTCCGGGTTTTCGGGCGCCGGAGGGGTTTCTACATCTAGTCCTATTGCCATGGTGAATCACCGCTCGTTTCGGTTCGTCGGGCGGGTCGTGAGAGCAGCCGCGATCCATCGACCGTAACGTAGGCCACGTCCTCGCCGGCGGCGTGGCGGTCCCGTGTGGGAGCGTCGCCACGGCAGCTGGCGTCGCCAGCTCGGTCCGACTCGTCGGAGTCGGGTTCGGTGTCGGCCAGTTCGGACGCGGTCCCCGGGGATCTCTCGTCCCCGGCGGCGTCATCTGTGATCGCGAACTCGAACGTCGAGCCCGACTTCGGCACCGTGAGCACCCGCGACTCGCCGTCGGTTCGAACCTCGATGCCGAGCGTGTTCGTCGTCTCGACGACGACACGCCCCGCTATCCCGACCTTCCCGGGGTCGTCGCTCTCGACGACGCGGACGGGAAGCCCGTTGAGCTCGTGTCGCGGCAGGGTCTCGGGTGTGAGTGCCATCTTACTCCTCGAAATCTCCTTCTTCGCGCTGGATCGTCTTCACCCGGGCGATCGTGCGTTTCAGCTCGCCGATCTCGCCCGGGTTCTCCGGTGCGCCGCCGGCCGCGAGGACGGCGTGGGCGTTGAGCAGCTCCGTCTCGAGCTCCTCGAGTTCCGCCTGGCGTTCGGCGGGGGTCATATCCCGCAGCTCCTCGACATGGATGATCGCCATCAGGCGTCACCCCCGTCCTCGTCGTCCATCTCTGCCAGCAGCTCCTCGGCTTCGGCCTCGACGTCCTCCTCGAGCTCTTCGAGTTCCTCCTCGACCTCGTCGTCGCCCGGGATCTCGACGTCCTCGAACTCCTCGGGCTCGTCGTCGACCTCCTCGATCACTTCCTCCTCGATCACTTCCTCCTCGATCACGTCCTCTTCGACCGGTTCCTCGGGGGCCTCCGTGTCGGGGTCGTCGACGTCGGACTCGACCGGTTCGCCCTCGAGGAGCTCCTCGACGCCCTCGTTGGCCTCGACCGCGTCGGGGACGACCTCCTCGGGATCCATGTCGTCGTGGACGCGGAAGTCGTCGGGGAGCTCGGCACCCGGCGGGATGATCTTCACCGTCACGCCGATCGTGCCGAGTTTCATGACCGCGACGCCCTGACCCGTGTCGACGATCTCCTCGGCGGGCTCGCCGTTGTGTTTGATGTAGCCCGCGTTGAACTTCTCGACGCGCGATCGGGCACCGGTGACCTTCCCGGCGAGGACGATCTCGGCGCCGAGCGCGCCGGCGTCCATGATCCGCTCGACGGTGGTGTGGCCGGCCTTCCGGAAGTACCAGCCACGCTCTAGGGCGTTCGCCAGCCGGTCGGCGACGATCCGGGCGTTCAGGTCCGGCTCGTCGACCTCCTGGACGTCGATCTGGGGATCTTCGAGGTCGAACTTCTCCTCTAGCGCCGACGTGACCTTCCGGATGTTCTCCCCACCTTTGCCGATCACCATGCCGGGTTTCTCGGCTTTGAGGACGATCTGGGTGCCCATCGGGGTCTTGGCGACCTCCATGCCGCCGTAGCCGGCCCGGCCCAGCTCCTCGGCGAAGAACTCGTCGATCTGGGAGCGTTGCATGCCGTCGCGGATGAACCGGTGTTCGTCCGCCATCAGGCATCACCCTCCTCGACGACGATTTCGACGTCGACCTGGGGCGTGTTCCACGCCGTCGCCCGCCCCATCGCGCGGGGTTTGCGGCCGACCGACTCGCCGACCTTGTGGGCGGCGACGTGGCTGATCGTCATCGACTCGCCGTCGAACCCCTGGTGGTCCGCGTTCGCGGCGACGTTCTCGAGCAACTCGAGGAAGGCCTTCGCGGCCTTCTCGGGGTAGCCGCCGGCGTCCCAGCCGTCGATGTCGGCGCGGTGGCCCGCACCGGTGTTGTGGGACTTAAGCGGCACCGACCGCTCGCCGTCGACCACCGCCTCGAGGTAGCTCGTGGCGTCGGCGACGGTCTCGCCGTTTATCTCGCGGGCGATCTCCTTGCTGTGCTTGTGGCTCATATGACGCTCCCGGAGCATCGCCTTGGCGGTCGTCTCCGGATCCGCGTCGACCGAGTAGTTGATTCCCATACGTGGATCACTTCAGTGGGACGAACTTCGAGGAGCGTGTCGCGCCGATCCCCGCCTGTCCGTGTTCGACGGAGGTTCGGGTCAGCTGGAACTCGCCCAGGTAGTGGCCGATCATCTCCGGCTCCACCCGGACGCGTTCGAAGCTCTGACCGGTGTACACCGCGAACGTCAGCCCGACGAACTCCGGCAGGATCGGCATATCCCGCAGGTGGGTCCGGATCGGGTCGTTCGCGGTTTCCTCCTCGTCGCTCTCGCGGGCCCGCTCGAGCAGCTTCCGGTGCTCGGTGCCGAGTCCGCGTTCGATGGTTCGCCGCTGTCTGGCGGGGAGCAGTTCCGCGACCTCCTCGAGCTCCAGCGTCTGTAACTCCTCGAGCGTGTGACCGCGGTAGGTGAACTCACCCTCGCGGCCGGTGCGATAGTCCGAACTCATTTGTTCCCACCTCGGCCGGTCCGACGCGAGGCGATGTCGCCGACTTTCCGTCCCGGCGGGGCGTCCCGCGAGACGGATTTCGGCCGACCCGGGTGTTGGCGGCCGCCACCACCGAAGGGGTGGTCGACGGCGTTCATCGCGACGCCGCGAACCCGGGGATACTTCGTGCCGCGTGCGCGCAGCTTGTGGTACTTCTTGCCGGCTTTGACGAACGGCTTCTCGGTCCGCCCGCCGCCGGCGACGACGCCGACGGTCGCCCGACACTGCGGATCGAGGCGTTTGACCTCCCCGCTTGGCAGCTGGACGACCGCCGCGTTCCGGTCGTGGGTGATCAGGTCGGCGTTGACGCCCGACGCCCGGGCGAACCTGCCGCCGTCACCCGGCTTCGACTCGACGTTACAGATCGGCACGCCCTCGGGGATCTCCGCCAGCGGGAGCGTGTTCCCGGGTTTGATCTCCGCGGAGATGCCGACCTGGATCTCCTCGCCGACCGCGATCCCCTCGGGGGCGAGCACGAGTCGGCGGTCGCCGTCCTCGAACTCGACGGCGGCGACCGGCGCCGACCGGGCCGGGTCGTGTTCGATGTCGACGACCGTCCCGGAGACGACGTCGCCCGACTCCCGTTTGTGTTCGAGTGTGGCCTTGTAGCGGTGGGAGGGCGCCCGGAACGTGGGCGTCCCGCGACCGCGTCGCTGGCCCTGGATTCTCCGTCCCATCTCAGAACACCCCGATTCGCGAGGCGACTTCCTGGGCGTCGTCGTCCTCCGAGAGGGTGACGGTCGCTTTCTTTTTGCCCTGCATGGTTACCTGTGTGTTGATGCTGTCGACGCTGACCTCGAACCGGTCCTCTATCGCCTCTCGGATCTCCGGTTTGCTCGCGTCGACGTCGACGAGAAACTGGAGTTTGTTCCGAAAGTCCATGTCGTTCATCGCCTTCTCGGTGACGAGCGGATACTCGATGATTCCCGTCATCGGTCGCTCACCTCCGCGATGGCGCTCTCGGTCCAGACGGTCAGCCGACCGGCCTGGGTGCCGGGTGCGAGGTCCTCGGCGTTTACCTCCGTGGCGGTCGCGACGTCGACGCCGGCGAGGTTGCGGGCAGCCGTCGACGGGCCGGACTCACTGGAGGTCACCACGAGGACCGACTTCGGTTCCCTGTACTTCCGGCCGCGGGTCTTGCCCCGACCCGCACGGACGCTGCGACCCTCGTCGGCGCGTTCGACGTCGGCGTCGACGCCGACGGCCTCGAGGAAAGCGAGGGCCGCTTTCGTCTTCACGAGCTCCTCGAACTCGTCGGTGACGACGAGCGGGAGCGTGAGCTCCTCGGGGAACTGGTGGCCGCGTTCGGCGACCAGCTCGGGGGCCCCCGTCGCGGCGATCGCACTCCGGACGGCCAGCTTTCGTTCTTTGTCGTTCAGCGATTCGCCCTGTTCTTTCTCGGCTTTCGGCGGGTGGGCCTTCCGGCCACCGACGGTCTGGGGGACGCGTCGGGCGCGTCCGCCCTCCCGGGGGACGTGAGCGAGCCCGCGGCCGCTGCCGAAGGACTCGGCCGGCGTCCGCATGCCGGCGAACTCGTCGGCGCCGTAAGCCTGTTTTCGGTTGGCCTGGGCGACGCGGACCGCGCGGGCGATGAGGTCCGGGCGGTACTCCGTCTCGAAGACCGCCGGGAGCTCTACCTCCCCCGCCGTCTCGCCGTCCAGGTCGTGTACTGTAGCTTCCATGAATTATCCCTGGTTGGATGCGGTGGAGACGTACCGGACCTCGGGATCGAGGCGCGGCTGGTCTCCCGGTCGGATCGCCGGGCGGAAACGCAGGAGGCGTTTGCCTGGCCCGGGAAGCGAACCCTTGATCAACGCGTACGGTCCGTCGACCTCGCCGTAGTTGACGAAGCCGCCGTCGACCGTCGCGTCGGCGCCGTCGCCGATCGAGACGAGACGCTTGTTCAGCTCCGTCCGCTGGTGGTAGCCGGTCTGTCCCTGCTGGGGAACCGTCGACCGGACCCGCGAGGGGTTCCAGGGGCCGAGGTTGCCGATGCGGCGACGCCAGCCCTGGCGGGCGTGTTTGCCCTTGCGTTTCTGGACGCCCCAGCGTTTGACCGGTCCCTGGGTCCCTTTCCCCTTCGTGACGCCGCTGGCGTCGACGTACTCGCCGGCGCGGAAGACGTCGGTCATCGTGTGCTCGCCGCCGTCGGCGAGGCTCTCGAGCCCGAACTCGACGCGCTCGTCGATCGAGCCGCCGCCGATCCGGGTCTCCATCACGTCGGGTCGTTTCTTCGGTACCGAGGGAACGGTCGAGGGGACGGTGTGGGTGATCGCCCGAACGTCCGTGACTCTCCCCTCCTCGAGGTAGCCCCGGAGTTCCGCCTCGGCGGCCTCGGCGTCGTACTCGTCGCCGGGGAGGTCGAGCACCGAGTCGAGTTCGGGAACGAACTCGGTGGTCCAGACCTCCGTCAGCGGTTTGACCCCGTACGGGGTGTCTTCGTACGCACGCAGGGCGACGGCGCGCATGGGCGGCGTCTCCACGATGGTGACGGGGACGGTCCGTTCCATCCCCTCTGTCGGCGAGTTGGCCGCGTCGTCGATCATCACCACGTGGGTCATGCCGGCCTTGTAGCCTGCAAATCCCTGGAGCGTCGGCTGTCCGTCGTCGTCCGGCCACGATTTGAATCGGGGGACCTCGCCGGTCGCCCGTTTCCGTGGGCCGAACCCGAGTGAGCCTTTGCGTGGTGCGTGTCGTTGTGGCATTCTATCACGTCCTCAGTGAGAGAGCCGAGAGCGTCGCGAACATCGCTTCCTCCGTTCGGACGGTCTCGCTCCCCTGGTTCGGAACCGTATTCAACCAGAGGTCGAACCCCGGATCCGCCGTGGGTTCGACGTCGTCGCGGCCGGCCCAGTCGTCTATCGTCGACGACGGGACGGCAGATTCCTCGATGCCGAGGATGGCCGGCAGCCCTCTCCCGGGCGCACCGAACGCGACGGTCATCCCGTCGCGCTCGACGCGTCCGACCAGCGTCTCGAGGCCTCCGACGGTGAGCGGTTCACCGTGTCTGGAGGCCGCGATCCGAACGCCGGCGTCCTCACGGCCGAGCGCTGCCGATAGGTCCGTCCACTCGACGGCGAGCCCCGGGAGGGGGTCGTCGACGAGCTTCGCCCGGACCGGTCGTCGCGAAGAGATCCTGATTGTCACGCGCTCTCCCTCGCGTACCTCCCTGTCGGGAGGAACGGCGAGGGAGATCGGGTGTTGCAGTCCGCAATTGACCCGGACGCGCCGATCAGGTCCGACCTCGGTCACGATCCCTTGTCTTCTCGACCCCGGACCGTTCGATCCGGAGCCGGCCTGTGACGTGGCACGGAGCGGCGGCAGGACGCCGACGTACTCCAGTTCGTCCCGCTTGCCCCACGCCTCCTTTCGGAGGTACGGCGGCGTTGCGGCGTACCGCAACACGGTGCTTACGAACCCGCCGTCGAACCGGCGTTCGCCGTCCCGGTCGGGGAAGACGATCAGCCGGTCGGCCCGGTAGATCGTCGCCGCCCGGGCGACGTAGCCGAGTTTGCGAGTCGCCTCGCGTTTGTCCTCGGCCTCGCGAGCGATCGACGACGGCACGAGCACGCTGACGGTCATGCCGTGGCGCTTCGGTGCCCCGTCACTAGACTGTGCCGGTCCTTGCGTATCGGATCTTAAAAGGATAGCGAATCGTCGTCGCGGCTGTGAACCCGTCACAGCCCCGAATTCGTGAGATTCGTCGACACGGACCGGTCGCCGTTCGGGACGGTCACGTCGGGGACATCTCGGTCGATCCGCAACCCTTATACATCCTTCGTGGAGTAGTTGGAGGTGAAGACGGGCGCTGGTAGTGTAGTGGTATCACGTGACCTTGCCATGGTCACAACCTGGGTTCAAATCCCAGCCAGCGCATTTCCGTCGCGAACAAACCCGTGAGCGACAGCGATCACCTCTGGAGTTGAAGCAGGTCAGTCGCAGCGCCGAACGGAGTGAGGCGACCGTCTGACCGTGGTTCAAATCCCAGCCAGCGCATCTCTGTCGCGAACAAATCCGACGAGCACCGCGTAGCGTGTGCTCGTTACGGTACCGACCACATCGCATTGTACTTGGCTAGGTGCATCACTCAACGTGAGGGTGTCATAGAATACGTCGCGTGCTCCGCCAGAACGGGGAAGGTACGCGCTGGACTCCAACAGACCGGAACTCGAAGCGCCCACCGGACGCTTGAACAGTCGAGCGGCCGGGAACTTCGGTACGTCCGTGACGTACTCCACCGAGCCTCGAACGCTATCGTGAACCTGCCCCGCGGTCAAGCCGCGGGGCTTCCTGCTTCCACGACGTCCTTTGCATCCACCCGAAGAGAGGTGAACGCAGGGAGGACAGTCTGCACAGGCGTTGATTCGGAGCGTCCCGCCCCTACATGAAGAGATTGAAGGCCGCGGTCGAGCACGTTCTTTGCGGCGTTCAGGTCGCGGTCCTCGGTGTGGCCGCACGCCGGACACGAGTGTTCCCGCACCCAGAGCGGCTTTGACGTTTCCACGCCACACTCGTTGCACGCTTTGGTGGTGCCGCGAGCGTCCACACGAACGACGTGCGTGCCGTACATCTCGCCCTTGTACTCCAAGAGGTCGAGGAACTGCGACCACGCCGCGTCCTGCTTGTTCTTCGCCGATTGGCTCGTTTCGAGCATCGGCTTCACGTCCAAATCCTCCACGGCCACCACGTCGTACTCTTTCACCAGCCACGTCGAAAGCTTGTGCTGGAAGTCGAGTACCTTCCGTTTGATGCGGCGCTTCGCCCGCGCCACGCTCTGCCGTTGCTGTTCCCAGTTGTTCGACCCGCGCTCCTTCCGTGAGAGGGACCGCTGTTCGCGGGCGTACTGCTCGTACTCGTCGTCGAGGTTCAAGCAGTCCACCGCGAGGTCGTCGCTGGTGTGGATGTACGACAGAATCCCGAGATCCACGCCGACACAGTCTTCCGGGTCTATCTCTGCCGGGTCCGGTTTCTTGGCTGGTTCGGCTTCGACCACAAGGCAGGCGAACCAGTCGCCGGTTCGTTCCTTCTTGAGAATCGCCCGTTTGACGTTCTCGGTGTCCGGCAGGTCGCGGTGTGCGCGAATCGGGATGTCGCCGATTTTCGAGAGGGTGAGCGTCCCGAAGTCCTGGCCCGTCGTGTGATTGACGTTGAAGCCTTCGGACTGGTACGCCACCGACCGAAACTCGCCCGAGCCCTGCCATTTGAGCCGTCCGGTCTTCCGACCGTTCTTCCGGTGCTCTCTGAGCACCGTCTGGTCTTTCTGTATCTGACTCACCGTCTGTTGAGCGGCGTGTGCCGATACCTCCGCGAAGGTCGGCCATTGCTGTTTCCACTCGGTGAGCTTCGAGTGTTGGTCGTAGGCGGTCGGACGGTCGTCGCGGGGCGCGTGGTAGTAGTCGCGGACGGCGTGGTTGCGAATCTGCCGGTGGATGTCGATGTGCCGCCACGCTTCGCTCGCGGTGTCGTTGTCGGGATACGCGCGAAAGCGAAGCGTGAGGTCCATCGGTTACTCGGCCTCTTTCTCTCGCTGCTCGCGGATAGCTTTCTGAAGCAACCCGCTCGGCGAGAGGTGTGGTTGGTCGTCCAACCACTCGCCAAGGTCGTCTGGGACTGTTACTGTGTACTTTCGAGACACAGTACTCATACGTACTACCACCGCTTAAGCGTTTCGAGTTCGTATAGGTTGTATGGAAGTCCGACGGTCGAACCACACCGTATACACCACGAACTATCACTTCGTTTGGTGTCCGAAGTACCGAAACGCTGTATTGGACCGAATCGAGTCGTCGCTTGAGCGGAGTATTCGAGACGTTGCCGAACGGTACGGATACGATGTTCTCTCGCTCCACATCGCCCCGGACCACGTTCACCTGTTCCTGTCGGCCCACCCGAAACACGCGCCGAGCGAGATTGCACGAACGGTGAAAAGCATCACCGCGCGAGAGATGTGGGAACAACACGAATCGTTGTTGGCGCGAGAGTTTTGGAGCGGTGGATTCTGGGAGCGGTCGTTCTATGTGGGGACGACCGGCGAGATGAGCAGTCGGACTGTCGAACGGTACATCAACCGCACGGAACATGTGTAGATGAACCACTCCGATACGAGTGCGATGTAATCGCGTTCGAGGATCTGACCCACATCCGCGACCGCACGGGTGCGTCATGGGGGCACAAGTGGGCGTTCCGAACGCTGTACGAACAAGTGGAATACAAAGCCAAAGCGGAAGGTATCTCGGTGAAGCAAGTCGGGTCGGCGTACACGTCGACGCGGTGTGCCGAGTGTGGGTTCACGGCAGACGAGAACCGCCCGACTCGCACCGATTTCCGGTGTGTGAAGTGCGAATCGGAGGCGAACGCAGATTATAACGCGGCGAAGAACATCGGTATGCGGTATGTCCGCCGAGGCCAACAGTCGTCTCGGCGGACGGGTAACAGTCAGCTTGCCCTGAAGTCCGGAACAGTGACACCGAGTGGCGGATTTACCGCCCACCCAGACGGGTTCGAGGTCGAGGACACGGACAAGCCCCACCCTCAACGAGCGAAGTCGTCAGACCGAGCGAAGTAGGGTGGGGTAGTTGACAAATGTGTGTGGATCCGTGACCACTACGCCAGGTTCGCAAGCACGTGGCTTGAGGCCGATACTCACCCCAGCCCTCCCGGATCACCTCCCTGTGGCGTTAATCTTCTCGAATTCGGGAAGATTAACAGATATATTATATAAATATCTATAAATTAACTATAATAATCTGGCATTGGGTTGTGATGGCATGGGTGCCAATCAAGAGGAGCAGGAGGCAGAAGAGCGAATAAAACAAGCGAAGCCGTCCAGAGGGTTAGAAAAACAGATCCCCCCGGACGAAGAGCTACGGTGGGTCGTAAAGCAGGACCTGCGAACGGCCTGGTTCAGCCTGATACTACACAAGCTGAAAATCCTGGCGTTCATGCTCGTCGGCGGGGTCGTCGCCGCGGTCGTCGCGACGGGGGCGATGGGCGGGCTGTGGGGGATACTCGCATTCCTCGTGGTCGGGATCGGTGCGCCGGCCGCCTACATCGGCTGGAAGTACTACTACCTGAAAAACACCAACATCGAGTACGCGGCCACGGACGAGCAGTTCATCAGGTACGAGGAATCGCCGTCGACGACCAGAAGCGAGTCCGTGCTGGCCAACCGCGCGAAAGACGCCAAATACAAACAGGACATGTGGGACAAGATGCTCAACACCGGAAACATCCACATCCAGGGGATCGGTAGAGCCGGCAGTCTGTACATCAAGAACGTACAGGACTCCGAAGCGGTCCACCGGCTGGCTCAAGAACAGATCGCGGAGACGGAGCAGGTCGACGACATGGGTGCCCGGCGACAGCGCGGCGTCCGGCAAGGCAACGTCCAGCACTGACGTCCCACGACGGTTTCGAAGTGCGGGCGGATGGATTAAGACCGTCGCTCCCCTACGTGCGTGTCATGACACGTGAGCGTGCGACGTTCGGTGGCGGCTGTTTCTGGTGTATCGAGGCTGCCTTCGAGGAGATCGACGGCGTCGAGTCGGTCACCTCGGGGTACGCCGGCGGCCACGTCGAGGATCCCAGCTACCGGGCGGTCTGTTCCGGCTCTACCGGCCACGCCGAGGTCGTCCAGCTCGAGTACGACCCCGACCGGATCGGCTACGACGAACTGCTCGAGGTGTTTTTCACCATCCACGATCCGACTCAGCTGAACCGACAGGGTCCGGACGTCGGCTCGCAGTACCGGTCGATCGTCCTCCATCACGACGACCGCCAGCGGCGGCTGGCCGAGCGATACGTCGAGGCCCTCGCCGAGGAAGGCGGCTACGACGAGCCGATCGTCACCGAGATCGAACCGCTCGAACGGTTCTGGCGTGCCGAGGAACACCACCAGAACTACTTCGAGAAGAATCCCCTAGACGCCTACTGCCGGATGCACGCCAGGCCGAAAGTGGAGAAGGTCCGGGAAGCGTTCACCGAGAAGGTCGCCTGAGCCACCGATGGCGCTTTGAGCCCGCGGCGTCGACGGTGAATATGATCGGTCGAGACGCGCCGATGGGGGTCAGGCCGTGAGACGACGTCGACTGCTCGCCGCGGTCGTCGCCGTGACGGCCTCGATCGCCGGCGTCGTCGCCGCAGTGTACACGCTTTTCGACGAAGACATCGAAGCGACCGACGA
>LFFM01002343.1_pt1 | contig 12555 bp, 14 predicted proteins | sample 643131 | NCBI WGS metagenome assembly LFFM01 (sample SAMN03777445, study PRJNA286221) | soda lake metagenome | biome: soda lake; feature: Kulunda steppe; material: water; isolation source: sample Tc-Br brine of Tanatar trona crystallizer | place: Russia: Kulunda steppe | collected 2011-07
AGATGGACGGCGGAATCGAAGTGACGCTGTACGATTCTGACGATCCAGATCGAACGTTGCTCACCGAGGAACCTGTTCTGTTAGGAGTCGGCGAGGGTGTTAATGCGGGTCTGTTTATAAACACGCAGGGCGTTACCACCGGCTCTTATAACGGGATCTTGACTATCGCTGGCCACGCTGTCGATGATTGACACCCTCGCCTTTCTCTGTGCATATCCGAACCTGTCGTTTGCATATTTAAATCGGACCTATTGTGCGATATGTGCCTTATCAATAGCTCGTTGTCGTGACGTATCGACCCGGGAACTCCACGCGCCGTGAGAGCGTCACGAACACCACGTCCATGGTCCGAAGCACACTCATCTACGCCCTCGACTACTCCTCGTCCTGCTGTTCGGAGCCATGGCCGTCGGCCACGCCTACGGCACGCCGGTCGGCCTCTCCTACGTCAAAACTGACAGCATGGAGCCGACGCTCGAAGCCGGCGACGGCTTCGTCGCAATTCGGATGGAAATCGGGGACCAATTGAGGGGGATGTCGTGATCACCTTGGAAGTCAAGCTCGTTAGTGAGTCGGACGAGAGACTCTACATTCACGCCAGTTGACCAAAGACAGAAGTGAATCGCCTCTGGGGATTCGCCTTGACTTTTGATAAAGACCGACCAGTGTATTCTAGAATTGTTACCTCTTTAAACAGCGAGAGAATCCCGGCGTTTACGCCGGGCGTGAATCGCGTCATCCGCCTATACAATCAACCGTCGATGCCAGACCGGATATTCCACGCTAATCCGACTCATTAAGTTATCGTGTCTACATAGGCTATGTATGGCGATTGAGGTCACTCGTACCTACGTTGGTTCCATCCAGAACCAGCGACAGGTCTGCGATGGCCTCGATTCGCTCGGGGACTCCGCCTCGAAGATCTGGAACGTTGCACGCTGGACAGCCGACCGTATCTGGAATGCAACAGGCGAAATCCCAGACGAAGGGACGCTCAAAGCGTACATGAAGAACCAACCCTGCTGGAAAGACCTGAATGCACAATCCAGTCAGAAAGTCATCGAAGAACTTTCTGACGCTTTCCAGTCATGGTTCGATCTGCGACATACGGATGACGAGGCGAATCCGCCCGGCTACCGCAAACACGGCGACACCCGGCCCAAGAGTACGGTCACGTTCAAAGCAGACGGGTTCAAACAAGACCCCGAAAACAACCGCGTCCGACTCAGCAAAGGCTCAAACCTCAAAGAAAACTGGTCGGACTTCATCCTCTGTGAGTACCAGACTCGTCCCGACGTTGATCTCTCGGAAGTCAACAAGGTGCAGAACGTTCGAGCTGTCTGGGACGGTGACGAGTGGGAGCTGCACTTCGTCTGCAAGGTTGAACTCGAAACCAACGATTTCGCAGGCGACGGCGTTGCTGGAATCGATCTCGGCATCACGAACATCGCCACGGTCGCCTTCCCCGACGAATACGTGCTCTACCCCGGTAACTCGCTCAAAGAAGACAAACACTACTTCACGCGAGCAGAGTACGACACCGAGGGCGAGAACGGCCCGTCAGAAAAGTCGATGTGGGGGCGTCGAAAACTTGCAGAGCGTGAAACTCACTTCTATCACGTTCTTACGGACACGATCATCACTGAATGTGTTGAACGCGGTGTTGGAACGCTTGCGGTGAGTTGGCCCGAGGACGTGCGCGAGTCTGACTGGGGTAAGACCGGTAACAAGAAGTTGCACTCGTGGGCGTTCGACCGCATCTACCAATACCTCGAATACAAAGGCGAGATCCGTGGAGTCGAGGTGCTAAAAGAGAACGAGTGGAACACCAGTAAGACCTGCTCACGGTGTGGTGACGACACGAAGTCGAACCGTGTCGAACGTGGCCTGTACGTCTGCTCATCGTGTGAGTTGGTAGCCAACGCGGATTGCAACGGAGCGGAGAATATGCGCCAAAAGATAACTCCGAGTCCTCACGGCGAGGATAGGAGTAACGGCTGTGTGGCACAGCCATCGACATACCTGTTCGACCGCGAGAGCGGACGGTTCACACCGAGAGAACAGGCCGTGTCGTAGACCGGCAAATATCCCACCTGCGGTACGGGAAGCCCCGTCGTTTACGACGGGGAGGATGTCACTTTCGGTTATACTCAAGACGCCTGGCCTCCTCATCCATCGAACGGATTATCCGGTGTCGAGAGTCGAGTAATCCCGGGGACACTGTCGAATCCATCGTCGAAACTGTAGAGGTATTCAGTTTCGGTCCGCTGCATGGCGGCGACGATAATTGCGTCCGTTAACGAGAGCGACTCGTGTCGTCGGAACAGCGGCCGTCCGGCGTCGAAGTCAGCTTTCGGCGTGTACGAGAGGTCGAATCCGCTGCTCTCGATAAGTCCATCCAGGGTCTCGGTTGCCACTGAGTGACTACTTCTCGCCAGTAAGTAGTTGATGACCTCTTCGAGGACATCACTCAAAAGATATGCAGTCGGCAATCGACCCTGGTCGATACCCTGCGAAATCGCCAACCCCCGGTCGTGATTCTGGTCTCGGGAGAGACGGGCCGCAATGAGAACGTTCGCGTCGACAACGACACGTGCCATCAGTGCTCTCCGGCGACGAGGTCGTGATCTTCGGCGGCGTCGGTCGACTCGCCGATATCGACGGGATCGAGCTCTGAGAACGCACCGGAGCGCTGTTTGATCACGGTAACCGAGAGGTTCCCCTCCTCGTCGACGGCCCAGCGCAGTTTGTCACCCGCTTCGACGCCCGCTGCCCGTCGCACAGTTGCTGGAACCGTTACCGAGTAACTCTCGTTGACAGTCGTCTCGTCTTCGATATCGTGGGACATACGTCGTTGTTCGAATCGATAACAGAAATAATTTGCCTCCCAATGTGGCAGCCGACGCCGGGTAGAAACTCCAGTCGGAGCTCGAAGCTGTTTCGTCTTTCCGACACGTCCGCCGGGGGAAGATTCCGTGACGACGAGCAGGCCCCTGTTTCCATCGGTCTGACACCTTCCCCGGTGTTACCCCCTAAGCTCCGTATAATAATGTTCGAGGTCACCGACAACGGGAACCGCTTCGACGCGGCCGGCGAACTGCTCACAGACGGGTTCGTCGGCCCGCCCCGGTACCCCAGCGACCCCGACGACGGCGACCCCGTCCGGTGCCCGGCGTCGCCGTGTCTCGGCGAACCGGGGACCAAGATAGACGAGGTCAGCGGCGACATTGACGCCGACGACGCGGGGTCACCGACCGCCGGACCGGCCCGGGATGTGACGAGACATCGTGCGAACCCGCCGCGACGGGTCACACCCCGAGGGCTGGCGGGTATCCGTGCAGTTCGTCACAACGCGGGCCGAGGACCGCGGACTGCTGACGACCGATCCGGAAGTCGTCCATGGCTGATGACGTATCGGATTCCCGCGGCGAGAACGTCGGCCAGTCCTTCCGCGCGGACGAGTCGATGAGCGTCGCCGTCGCGTCTGACACCCCTGGCACACGGATCGGTGCTGGTCGGAGCGTGTAAACACGCGGGGTGACCTCCCACCCATTATTTATACGACAGACCGACCTACCTGAGAGTAATGGCAGCGATCGAGGACGGAACCGTCGACCCCGACGACATCAGAACGGTGCTTGAGTCTCATCCCGTCCGGCTCGGCGTCCTCTTCGGCTCGCAGGTCCGGGGAACGAGCGACAGCCACAGCGATGTCGACGTCGCCGTTGCGTTCGATTCCACGGTGTCCGACGAACGGCGCCCTCGTGCCCGGATCGAGCTTATCGTCGACCTCACGCGAGCGCTGGGTACTGATGACGTCGACGTCGTCGAACTCGACGCCGTCCGCCCGGAAATCGGGAAAGCTGCACTCGGAGACGGACTCGTTCTGGTCGGCGACCCCGACGAAGCCGAGCGCCGTCGTGCCGCGTTCGACACCCGAACGACGGAACGGACTCACGAAGAACGGATGCAGCGGTTCGACGAGTTACTCGGGCGGATGGAAAACGAGCTATGACGGTCGACGGAGAGACGGAGGCCCGAATCCTCGACAAGGTCGAACACGTCGAACAATCGGTGAGGTTCCTGAGTCGGAAACGGACGCTCGACCGGGAAGCGTATCTTTCCGATTGGGAGCAACAGGCGATCGTCGAGCGGATGTTCCAGACCGCGATCGAAGCCTGTCTCGATATCGCGGAACTGCTGATCAAGAGCTCGAAGGAGACGGTGCCGTCAGCTAACGCCGAAAAATTTGCCGCCCTTTCGGAACTCGACATACTCACACCGGAGACAGCCGGGCAAATGCAAAAGGCGGCCGGATTCCGAAATGTCCTCGCGCACAACTACGGCCACGATATCGACGATGAAACCGTATACGCGCATCTTCAAGAAGACGTGCACTGGTTTCCGACGTTTCTCCGCGAAGTACGCAGCCACCTCGGTCGGTAACCAACTCGCCGGACTGCGAACCCCGCCCGGAGTGTCCGGCTCGCGCGACGGAATTCGACCGGGTCGAGACCGTCCGCGAGTCCTTCTGTGCGGGCGAACTGGTCACAGTCTCCCCGGACTGCCACGACTGCGACGCCGGCGTCTTCAAGCTACGCGTGATCATTTTCCCTGATGATGGCTGGGTCAAGCCGTTCGGACTTCTTCGGTGAGCGGCGGCGAGTGATACTACTGTGGGCGCAGCTACGGGATATGAGACCGATCATCTCCGGCGAGGCGGTGGCTGGTAGCACGTCCCGACTCGACGGAATCCGGATAGGTCTCATCCGCGGCTATCGTACCAACTGGGGGCTCGGAAGTCATCGCAAACAGCTACGACGCCGTCTCCGTCGCCGATATCCACAACACGTTCGCGTTCGTCTTCGAAGATCGGGATCCGAGCCGGGAACAGGGGCAGGAGATGGTCAACCAGGAACCAATCGAGGACGGAGTAGCCGCCGACGAGAACGCGACCCCAGCGCACGTAGTCTGGGTTGATCGCTGTGAATGGTGGAGCCACTCGTACCATTCGTCCAGTTCGACGATCCCGTTGTGGAGTTCGGTTCCATACTGTTCGGTCGTTGCGTCGACCCCCGTGTCAACCCCTCGGGACAGTCATCAGGGAGTGACTGCCTGCAGTAGAGCAAGTATCACGACAGCCGCATGTTCCTTCGAATACAGCAATAAGTCGGTCTGTGACGATGGCGTTTATGTGATCGACTCGGTTAGTAATCCGATGCTACGCTTCCATCGATCGAATATTGACTTTGGCCAAGGGGATACGTCCTGACTACGCACGGTGTAGCTAGAAGCGGGCGGACCGTTCGAAGGCTCGATCTTTCTATGTGCTTCAATTGATATGTAACTCGGTGTTATCCTCGTTAAGCTCCGTATAGCAATATTCGAGGTCACCGATAGCCGGAACTGACGATCGGCGTCGCCCATGATTCGAGACACACTCACCTACGCCGCCGGCGTCCTAATTTTTGTGTTGCTCGCAGCCATGGTCGTCGGCCAACTGTACGGCATCCCGGTCGGACTCTCCTACGTCGAAACCGGCAGTATGGAGCCGACGCTCGACGCCGGCGACGGCTTCGTCGCGGTCCCCGCCGAGGTCGCCGGGCCGGTCGAGGAGGGTGACGTCGTCACCTTCGAGGCAGAACAGCTCCACGGCGGCGGGTTGACTACCCACCGCGTCGTCGGCGAGACCGAAGGCGGCTACGTCACGAGGGGCGACGCCAATCCGTTCACCGATCAAGACGGAGACGAACCCCCCGTCGCCGAGGGACAGATCAAAGCCAAGGCGCTACAACTGAACGGCGAACTCGTCGTCATCCCGCATCTCGGGACGGCCGTAACGGGGCTCGGAAACGCGGTCGAATCCCTCCAGTTCCGGATCGCGGGGCTGCTCGGAACGAGCGCCGTCGTCGGCACGCAGGGACTCGGCTACCTGCTCGGCGGAGTTGCGGTGCTCGCCTACGTCTTCGACGTGGTCCTCTTCGGTGACAGAAAGGACCGGTCGCGCTCCCGGTCGCGCGACAGCGGGATCGATCCGCGGTTGCTCGTCGGCGGGTTCGCGCTGTTGCTCGTCCTCGCGGCCACGGCGGCGATGGTCGGCCCCGCGGGAACCGAACGGATCGGCATGGTCAGCGCGGAGTTCGACTCCGAGCAGCCGACGGTCGTCCAGCAGGGGGCGTCCTCGGAGCTCACCTACGAGATCCACAACGGCGGCCTCCTTCCGACCGTCTCGTACTTCGAGGCCGGGAGCGACCGCGTCGAACCGAACCAGCGGGAGGTGTCCCTCGACCGCGGCGGCCGGGCGGAGGTGTCGCTGACGCTGTCGGCCCCGCCGGAGACCGGCTACTACCCCCAGTACGTGACGGAACGCCGGTATCTGGCGATCCTGCCGGCGGGGACGATTCGGGCGCTGTACGAGGTCCACCCGTGGGCGCCGCTGGTCGCGATCAGCGGGCTCCTCGGCGGGAGCTTCTACCTGTTGACGATGACGGTCGTCGGGCGCGGCCGGGTCCGAGACCGGCGACCGGAGCGGGGCTTTCGGCCCCGGCGGACGCTGAGGCGGCTGTACGACTCCGATCGGTAGCCGGCATACGTATCCGGATAATCCCGAACTACGGCTCCCTGAGCCGTCGTTTGCCGGTCGAAATCCGTCCATAACAAAGCCGTTGCTACGACTAACACGTTGCGATGGGGATGATTCATAGCGTCGATCCCGGGGGAGCTCACCGAACGCCGTCCGGCGCCGTCGGTTCATGAGTCGAAACCTCCGCCTGCGGGCGCTGCTGGATTCGTGGTTCGAACTCGTCGTCGTCGCACTCGTCGTCGTCGCCCTGATCGGTGCGTGGGGAACGTATGCGACCCACATCGATCCGGAGACGACGACCGAGGAGCGTGTGGAATCCTCCTGGGCGATCGACGGGGCGTTCGAGCACGAGGCGACGGTCACGGAGCCGAACCCGATCTACCCCCAAGGGACGAGGCTCGATGACCGTTCGATCTACCCGGCGAACATCGCGCCGGAACTGAACGGAACCTTCGTGTTCCGGTACGAAGCGAGCGACGGCGGCGACGTCGACGTCGAGATCGATCTATCGCTCCAGCGGCGGGCAATAGCCGAGGCGGACGACAACGGGGAAATCGTCTGGGAGAACAGCGAGGAAATCGACAGCCGAGCCGAGTCGCCGTTCTATCCGCATACGGAACTAACCGAGGGGTTCAGCCTCGGCTTCTCGGCGGTCAGGAACGAAACCGAACGGATCGAGGAGGAAATCGGGCAGGTCCCCGGCGACATCGAGACGTCCGTCCGGGCCGATGTCCACGTCTCGGGGATCGTCAACGGCGAGAGCGTCGACGAGAGGCGGACGTACGAGATGTTTATCCGTGCCGACAGCGACACGTACCGGATCAGCACCGACGCGGCGACCCGCGACGAGTTCGAATCGACGCGCAACGTCCCGGTCGAGCGCTCCTACTCGCCGATCCGAACCGTCGGTGCGCCGCTGTCCCTGCTCGTCTCGATCGGCCTCCTTTCGGGGCTGTTCGTCGCGAAGCGACGCGGCCTGGCGCTCGACGAGCACGAACGTGCCCTGCTCGCCTACCGCGACGACCGCGAGGACCTGGGGGAGTGGGTCTCGGCGATGTCGCTTCCGGACCGCGTGGACGACTCCCCCCGCGTCGAAGCCGCATCGCTGGCGGATCTGGTCGATTTCGCGATCGACACCGACAGCGGCGTCATTTATGACCCCGACCGCGGAACGTACGTGGTGCTCCACCGCGACGTCGCCTACGTGTATCATCCCCCCGAAGAAGGGGACCTGGAGGAAGCCGCCCCCGAAGAAGACATCCCGGATGAGACGGACTGATACGGATTGTTGTAACAAAGTACCGGTGAGCGCCGGTGCCGGGTCGGCGCTCGCCGATAAAAGACTACAATAGTCCGTACGAGGCTCGACGACGGGGGCGATCGATCGGCGATCTCCGCCGTCGTTGAACGCGTATACTTAACAGTCCGCACCACGAAACGAGCGTATGAAACACGTTACGGTGCCGAAAGACCGGATCGGCGTGCTGATCGGCGAGGGGGGTGCGACGATGCGGGAGATCGAGGATCGCGCGGAGGTCCGCCTCGACATCGACTCCGAGACGGGATCGGTCCGCGTCGAGACCGTCGGCGACCCGATCGTCGCGTTGAACGGCCCCGACATCGTCAAGGCGATCGGCCGCGGGTTCGCCCCCGAGGACGCCTTCCGGCTGCTCGAAGACGACATGCAGCTGTTCGACCTCGTCGACGTCGAGGCCGCCACGCGAAACAAGAAGGATCTCCGACGGAAGAAAGGCCGTCTCATCGGGGAGAACGGCCGGACCCGCGAGTTGATGGCCGAACTCAGCGGTGCCGACGTCGTCATTTACGGGACGACGCTCGGGATCATCGGCTCGCCCGAACAGGTCGACGCCGTCCGGAGCGCAGCGGAGATGATCCTCGACGGCGCGCCCCACGGCGCGGTCTACTCCTTTCTCGAACGCCGCCACAACGAGATGCGGTCGAACGACATCGAGTACCACCAGTTCACCGACGGCTCGCGGTCGGCCTGAGGCCGCCGCCCGCTACCGACCCGCCTGAATCAGGTCGGCCGCCTTTTCGGCGATCATCATCGTCGGCGCGTTCGTGTTCCCGCCGACGAGCGTCGGCATTACCGACGCGTCGACCACCCTGAGCCCCTCGACGCCGTGAACCCGGAGACGATCGTCGACGACGGCCGAGTCGTCGTCGCCCATCTTGCACGTCCCGACCGGGTGATACACCGTGTGGGCGGTCTCGCGGACGTGTGCCTCGAGTTCGGCGTCGCTCTCGGCGTCCTCGCCCGGCCAGATCTCCTCGCCGCGGGCGTCGTCGAACGGCGCTTTTCGGACGATCCGTCGCGCCGCACGGAGCCCCTCGACGAGCGTCTCGATGTCCTCGTCGGCGTCGAGGTAGTTCGGGTCGATCCGCGGATCGTCGCGGGGGTCGGACGACCGAAGCGAGATCCGCCCCCGGCTCCCGGGGCGGAGTTGCGTGACGCCGACGGAGAACCCGTGGCCGTCCTCGGGGTTGTCGAAGGAGTGGTTCATGAAGTACGCGGGCGCGAAGTGGAACTGCAGGTCCGGGACGTCGCCGGCGCGCTCGGTCCGGACGAACCCACCGGATTCGGCGACGTTCGTGGTGAGAACCCCCCGTTTCAGGAGGAAATACTTCGCCAGATCCCCGAGGCCGCCGGCGTCGTCGAGGGTGTCCGTCGACGCCGACTCGGTGACGACGAACGCGAAGAGGTGATCCTGGAGGTTTCGGCCGACGCCGGGGCACTCGACCCGGGTTTCGATGCCGTTTTCGGCCAACTGCTCGGGGTCGCCGACCCCGGAGCACATGAGCAACTGCGGGGAGTTCACCGCTCCCCCGGAGACGAGGACCTCCCGCGTCGCCTCGGCGTACAGCCGGGTTCCGTCCCGTTCGTACTCGACGCCGGTTGCACGGGTGCCGTCGAACCGGATCTCGGTCACGAACGCCCCGGTCTCGACGGTCAGGTTCGGCCGATCGAGGGCGGGCTTCAGATACGCGTCGGCCGGGCTGTGTCGCTTCCCACGCCTCTGTGTGAGGTGGTAGAACCCGATTCCCTCCTGTTTCGGGCCGTTGAAATCGGCGTTACGCGGGTGGCCGGCCTCGACGGCGGCGTCGACGAACGTCCGCGAGAGCGGCCGCGGCGACCGCGGCGTCGTGACGTTCACCGCACCGTCGCTACCGTGGTATTCGTCGCCGCCGGGCTCGAACCGCTCGCCGCGTTTGAAGTAGGGCAACACGTCGTCGTACCCCCACCCCTCGTTGCCGAGCGCTTCCCAGTGGTCGTAATCGGAGCGGTGTCCCCGGACGTAGATCATCGCATTGATCGATCCGGAGCCCCCGAGCGTCTTCCCCCTGGGCCAGTACAGTTCCCGACCGTTCAGTTCGGGTTGTGGCTCCGTGTAATACGCCCAATCGACCTCCGATTCGAACAGCTCGGGAAAGCCGGCGGGAATCGAGATTTCGCGTTTCTCGTCGGGGGTCCCCGCTTCGAGCAACAGAACGGAGGTGTCCGGGTCCTCGGTGAGCCGGGCAGCCAGGACACACCCCGCCGAACCGGCTCCGACGACGGTGTAATCGTAGGCGGCTGTCTTTGTTGTCACTCGTACACACACGAAGCGAAGCAGTCTAAAGGTTTAGCTTTGCCCTCGGCGACGAAGCGCCTTTGTCCGCGCCGCCCCTCGTGTGCGTATGGAGCAACCCAAACCCGCCGAGGGGTGGCCGGAGCGGCCGCTCTCCGAGGCTGAGGCCGCGGATCGACTCCCCGAGGGCGGCGCCGTGTGGGTAATGGACGCCGACAGCGGCGTTCGGTCGGCTGTGATCCCGCCGGATGCGCCCGAGGACCCGGTCGTCGATCTCGTGGTCGAAACCGACGCGGCCTTCGAGATGTACAGCTACTCCCGCGGGCGCTGGATGGACTACGGAACCCAGCGTAAGGACGACGAGGACGCGCCGCCGATGGCCGGAACGCTCGAGAGCTACCGGGTTCTCGCGGGCGAGAGCGGTCTCGACGTCGATCCCTCGGCACCCGAAGATTGAATATCGGGCCGCCGGGCGGCGCGTTTACCCCCCGCTCTACCCGGTCGTAAACCCACCCGTCGGGTTCGTTCTGGAGAGGCTTGGGGCCCACGGGCGGGGCCGTGCAGCCGGACACGTATAGCTTTCTCCGCCGCGTGTCGTCACTCGTAGGCCCCCTCGCGTTCGAGTTCCCCGCGGCGGCCCAACACCTCCGGCGTCCGGCAGACGCCCCCCTGGCCGGCGGCCTGCGGCGGCACGCAGTTGTTGCAGTTCTCACAGATGACCGTCGCGTCCGGCTCCGAGAGCAACCGGGCGGCCAGCCGCGGTTCCGCGTAGAACGGTCGCGCCATCCCGACCATCTCGCAGGCGTCCCCGAGGAGCCGATCGGACTCGGCTCGGCCCCGGATCCCGCCGACGCAGAGGACGGGGACGTCGACGACCGAGCGGACCCGCCGGCAGAGATCGGCGTTCCAGGCGGCCTCGAAGGGGTTGTTCGCGGCGTCGATCCGCGCCGCCAGTTGGACGAGCCGCCGCCGCCACGGCCCGCCGAAGGCCGCCTCGAACCCCTCGTCGAACCGGCTGTCGAACCCCCGCGACCCGAACTCCCCGCGGATGATTGCGTGGTCCCAAAACGGCGACGACCGGACAGGAACGATGGCGTCGTAGCCGATCTCGTCGAGCCGTCGGCAGGCGTCGATCGCCTCGGCGGCGTCGATCGCGTTCCGGACGAAAAACGGCGTCTCGGTCTCGGCGGGGACCTTCGTGACGAGCGGGACGTCCGTCCGGTCGCGGGTCTCCGCGTGGACGAGTTCGAAAAACCGGAGCCGGTCGGCGAGCGACCCGCCGAACTCGTCGTCGCGGCGGTTGTAGAACGGCGAGAGGAACTGCTGGAAGATGCCCATCGTCGCCCCGGCGAGGTGGATCCCGTCGTAGCCGGCGGCCGCGGCGCGCTCGGCTGCCCGCCCGAAATCGGCCGCGAGGTCGTACACCTCGTCGGTCGAGAGTGGGTCGGCGTCGATCGAGAGGATCCCCAGCCGGTCGGCCACCCGAAGCGGGGCCGGCGGCTCCGAGACCACGCGCTGGCGGAGCCCTGGATTCCGCCGCCGGTAGTCGGCGTGCCAGATCTCCATCGACCGGAGTCCGCCGTGGGCCAGCTGGGCGAAGATCCGGCTCCCGTGCTCGTGGATGCGGTCCGTGAGCCGGCGCATGCTCGCGACCCGGTCGGGGTCGTCGAAGCCGGTCATCCCCGGCACCGCACGCCCTTCGCGTCCCCGGATCGGCGTCGCACCCTGCATGAGCAGTCCGACACCGGCCTCCGCGCAGGGCTCGAGCTCCGAAATCAGCCGATCGACCGGCGCATCGTCGCCCGCGTGTTCGAGAAGCGGAGCGCGGTAGAGCCGGTTCGGGAGCCGTACTCCGCCGACCGAGACCGGCGTCTCGAGCGTCGGGCCGTCGTCCGCGGATGGTGTCGGCTCCGGTTCGGACACGCTAGCACGGCAGGGGTTCTCGGTATTGAATCACACGGTCGTGGCCACCCCGACCGATCCGCTCTCTCGACGCGCTCGGTAGGCGTGAAACCGCCGGTCGTGGGCGACGGCTCCGATTAGTCGACGGTTACCAGGGTTCGTCTTTCAGCCCGAGCGCGTAGGCGATCACGTTCGTCGACACGTGTAAAAGCGGCGTCAACACGAGGACGGCGACGACGACGGGAAGCGTGAACGTCTCGAAGAACCAGCCGGTCGCGACGGCCGCGGTCAACACGAGCGAGACGACGACGAAATCGAGCTGATCGACGCCCGGGAACACCGCACCGCGTTCGCGGCCGGTCCGGCGCTTCAGAAAGGAGGCGAGGATGTCGCCGAGCATCGCGCCGAACGCCAAGGAGACGGCGGCGGCGATCGGGAACGGATCCGCCGCGACGATCCCGCTCACGGCGGGATGGAGCG
>LFFM01002344.1_pt1 | contig 12553 bp, 8 predicted proteins | sample 643131 | NCBI WGS metagenome assembly LFFM01 (sample SAMN03777445, study PRJNA286221) | soda lake metagenome | biome: soda lake; feature: Kulunda steppe; material: water; isolation source: sample Tc-Br brine of Tanatar trona crystallizer | place: Russia: Kulunda steppe | collected 2011-07
AAGCCGAGTCGGTAGGCGACGGGCGGGAAGCCGAGTCGGTAGGCGACGGGCGGGAAGCCGAGTCGGTAGGCGACGGGCGGGAAGCCGAGTCGATAGGCGACCTTGTAATCATCTCGCTCGCGCCCGCGCGCGTGCGCCGCCTTTATAACCCGGCACCGATTACCTCCGATACGTTCTATGCCAGAGGATAGTGAGTACGGAGCCGGCCAGATCCAAGTGCTGGAGGGCCTGCAGGCCGTACGCAAACGCCCGGCGATGTATATCGGGTCCACGGACGACCGTGGGCTCCATCATCTCGTTTACGAGGTCGTCGACAACTCCATCGACGAGGCGCTCGCGGGGTACTGTGACGATATCGAGGTAACGATCCACGAGGACGGTTCGGTGAGCGTCAGCGACGACGGCCGGGGGATCCCGGTGGACACCCACGAGAAGTACGACCGGCCGGCCCTGGAGGTCATCATGACCGTCCTCCACGCCGGCGGGAAGTTCGACTCGAAGTCGTACCAGGTGTCCGGCGGGCTCCACGGCGTCGGCGTGAGCGTCGTCAACGCCCTCTCCGAGCGGTTGGAGGTGGAGGTGAAACGCGACGGCGGAGTGTATCGCCACTCCTTCCAGTGCGGCGAGCCCGACGTCGACGGGTTCGAGCGCGTCCGCGACATGGGACCGGACGAGCCGACGGGCACCCGGATCCGGTTCTGGCCCGACCGGGAGACGTTCGAGACGACAGCATTCTCCTTCTCGACGCTCGCGAACCGGCTCCGCGAGCTCGCGTTCCTCAACTCCGGCGTGGAGATCACCCTCGCCGACGAGCGCGACGGCGAGCGGGAGACGTTCCGATACGAGGGCGGGATCCGCGAGTTCGTCGCGTACCTCAACGAGACGCGTACGCCGATCCACGACGACGTCATCTACTTCGAGGGCGAGGACGACGGCGTCCACGTCGAGGTCGCGATGCAGGCGACCGAGGAGCTGCAAGGCTCCGTCCACGCGTTCGCGAACAACATCAACACCCGCGAAGGAGGCACCCACCTCACCGGGTTCAAGACGGCGCTCACCCGCGTCGTCAACGACTACGCGAACGAACACGGGCTCGTCGACGACCTCGACGCCAACCTCAAAGGCGAGGACGTCCGCGAGGGGCTCACCGCCGTGATCTCGATCAAACACCCCGACCCGCAGTTCGAGGGACAGACGAAGACGAAGCTCGGCAACAGCGAGGTCCGCGGCGTCGTCGAGTCCGCGACCCACGAACAGCTCGGGACGTTCTTAGAGGAGCACCCGGACGTCGCACGGAAGGTCGTTCACAAGGCCGCCGAGGCCGCACGGGCCCGCAAGGCCGCCAAGAAAGCCGAGGAGCTGACCCGGCGGAAGTCGGCGCTGGAGTCGACGGCGCTGCCCGGCAAGCTCGCCGACTGTCAGACCCGCGACCCGGCGGAAGCGGAGCTGTTCGTGGTGGAGGGCGACAGCGCCGGCGGAAGCGCCAAACAGGGTCGGAACCGGAAGAACCAGGCGATCCTCCCGATCAAGGGGAAGATCCTCAACGTCGAGAAACACCGCCTCGACCGGATCCTCGAGAACACCGAGATCCGCGCGCTGATCACGGCGATCGGCGCGGGGATCGGCGAGGAGTTCGACATCGACGACGTCCGATACAACAAGGTGATCCTGATGACGGACGCCGACGTCGACGGCGCACACATCCGGACGCTACTGTTGACGCTTCTGTACCGCCACATGAAGCCGCTCATCGAGGCCGGCTACGTGTACGCGGCGCAACCTCCGCTGTACCGCGTTCGGTACAACGGCGAGACGTACGACGCGATGACGGAGGCGGAACGCGACCGCATCGTCGCGGAGAAGTGCGACGGCGAGGCCGACCAGGTCCAGCGGTTCAAAGGGCTCGGCGAGATGAACCCCGATCAGCTGTGGGAGACGACGATGGACCCGGAGAACCGCATCCTCAAGCGGATCAACATCGACGACGCGGCCGCCGCCGACCGCATGTTCAACGTCCTGATGGGCGACGCGGTCGAGCCGCGCAAACAGTTCATCAAAGAGCACGCGACCGAGGCCGAATGGGTGGACATCTGATGACCGCGACGACACACACACACCGATGAGTTCCGACGTACCCAACCCCGACGACGTGCGGGCCGCACAGGTGACGAACGCCCGCATCGAGGACGAGATGGAGCAGTCGTACATCGACTACGCGATGTCCGTCATCGCGGGGCGGGCGTTACCGGACGTCCGCGACGGGCTCAAACCCGTCCACCGTCGCATCCTCTACGCGATGCACGAGGCGGGGGTCACCTCGCGCTCGGCCCACCGCAAGTCGTCCTCGATCGTCGGGGAGACGATGGGTGATTACCACCCGCACGGCGACAGCGCGATCTACGACACGCTCGCGCGGATGGCCCAGGACTTCTCGATGCGCTACCCGCTCGTCGACGGCCAGGGCAACTTCGGCTCCGTCGACGGCGACCCGCCGGCCGCGATGCGGTACACGGAGGCGCGGATGGCCCCCATCGCGGAGGAGCTGCTCGCGGACATCGAGCGCGACACGGTCGACTTCCAGTCGAACTACGACGACCGACTCACTGAGCCGGCGGTGCTCCCGTCGGCGTTCCCGAACCTGCTCGTCAACGGATCGTCGGGGATCGCGGTCGGGATGTCGACGAACGTCCCGCCGCACAACCTCCGCGAGGTTATCGACGCGACCGTCGAGCTGATCGAGACCCCCGACGCCACGGTCGAGGACCTGATGGAACACGTCAAGGGGCCCGACTTCCCGACCGGCGCGAACATCGTCGGCCGCAACGCGGTCCACAAGGCGTACAAGACCGGACGGGGACGCGTCCGCGTCCGCGCGGTGTTCGACGTCGACGAGGAGGAGGGCCGGATCGTCATCACCGAGCTCCCCTTCCAGCAGAACAAGGCCCGGCTGGTCGAGCGCATCGCCGACGACGTCAACGAGGGCTCCATCGAGGGGATCCGCGACCTCCGCGACGAGTCCGACCGCGACGGGATCCGCATCGTCGTCGAGCTGAAACGCGACGCGATGGCGGAGGTCGTGAAGAACCAGCTGTTGGAGAGCCACCTCGAGCGCACGTTCGGCGTCATCAACCTCGCGTTGGTCGACGGCGCGCCGCAGGTGCTCGACTTGAAGCAGACGCTCGAACACTACGTCGAACACCGGCGCGACGTCGTCCGCCGCCGGTCCGAACACGAGCTCGACGAGCGGGCCGACCGCGCGCACATCCTCGAGGGACGGTTGAAGGCGCTCGATCGGGTCGACGACGTCGTCGAGACGATCCAGGACTCCGCGGACCGCGACGCCGCGCGAGCGGCGCTACAGTCCGGGTTCGAGTTCAGCGAGGCACAGGCCGAGCACATCGTTCGGATGCAGCTCGGGTCGCTGACCTCGATGGAGACCGAGGAGATCGAAGCCGAGTACGAAACCGTCACCGCTCGGATCGAGCGGCTCGAGACGATCCTCGGCGACCCCGACGAGCTCGACGCCGTGATCGTCGACGAGCTGCGCGACATCGCCGAGGAGTACGGCGACGAGCGGCGCACGAGCTTCATCGAGGACGCGGGGACGGTGACCCACGAGGACCTGATCCCGGAGGAGGAGTGCGTCGTCGTCATGAGCGAGGACGACTACATCAAGCGGATGCCCCTGTCCACCTTCCGCGCGCAGAACCGCGGCGGGAAGGGGATCATCGGTGCCGACCTCAAGAAAGGCGACCGCGTCTCCTCGGTGTTCCAGGCGAACTCCCACGACTACCTGCTCGTCTTCACGAACCACGGACAGATCTATCAGCTGAAGACGTACGAGGTGCCGGAGATGTCCCGAACCGCCCGCGGGAAGTCGGCGGTGAACCTCCTCGATATGGCCGACAACGAGGAGATCGAGGCGGTCGTCAACACGGACGACCTCGCGGACGACGAGTTCCTCACGATGGTCACCCGCGACGGGTACATCAAACGGACCGCCGCCGGCGAGTTCGAGAACATCCGCACGACGGGGATCCGCGCGATCCGCTTGGAGGACGGCGACGAGCTGGTCGACGTCGAGGTGACGGACGGCGGGACCGACATCGTCATCGGGAGCCGGAACGGGATGGCGATCCGCTTCGACGAGGCCGAGGTGCGGGCGATGGGGCGGACCGCCCGCGGCGTGATCGGGATCGACCTCCGCGAGGGCGACGCCGTCGCCGGCGTCGCCGCGATCGACGCCGACCGACACGACTGGGTGTTGACCGTGACCGAGAACGGCTACGGGAAGCGCTCGGACCTCGACGAGTACCGCAAGCAGTCCCGCAACGGGATGGGGCTCATCGACATCAAGACGGGCGAGCGGAACGGCCCGGTCGTCGCGATCGAGGCGGTCACCTACGGCGACCACCTGCTCGCGATGAGCGGCGACGGACAGATCATGCGGACCCGCGTCGAGGAGGTGTCGACGGTGAGCCGCAACACGATGGGCGTCATCGTGATGGACTTAGGCGTAGGGGACGCGGTGTCCTGTGTCGACATCGTCCACGAGGCGGCGTACGCGGCCGACGAGTAGCCGAACGGACGCGGCCGCGGACGTCGTCTCCGGGCGGACGGTCGCACGGTCGGTCAGGAAAGTTACTTATCATCCCCCGCGAAAACCAGCGGACGAGATGGACGAATACGAGGTGATCGACGAGGTCGTTCACGAACCCGACCCGGCGTTCGTGGAGTCGACGAACGTTGCCGCGTTCATGCGCGAGTACGACATCGACGACTACGAGGAGCTGATCGAACGCACCACCTCGTCCGTCGAGGGGGTCCCGGAGTCGGGCGTCGACTGGTTCTGGGACGAGCTGATCGACTACCTGGGTATCGACTTCTACACCGACTACGACACCGTCCGCGACGACGCGGAGGGGCCGCAGTTCTCCGACTGGTACCCCGGCGGCGAGATCAACATCGCCCACAACGTCGTCGACCGACACGCCGCCGTCGACTCGCCGAACCGGAACCGCGTCGCACTGATCTGGGAGGGCGAGCCGGGCGACGTCCGCGAGATCACGTATCACGAGCTGTACCGCCAGAGCAACCGCGTCGCGAACTACCTCGAGTCCGTCGGCGTCGAAACGGGCGATACGGTCGGCCTCTACATGCCGATGGTGCCCGAGGTCACGTCGATCCTCTACGGCTGTCTGAAGGTCGGCGCGCTCGCCGTCCCGATCTTCTCCGGGTTCGGCACCGAGGCGACCGCGACGCGGATCGACGACGCCGAGCCGTCCGTGCTGTTCACGGGCGACGGCTTCCACCGCCGCGGCGGCGAGGTGCGGCTGAAATCGACCGCCGACGAGGCGATCGCGGCGGCCGGCCACGTCGAACACACCGTCGTGTACGACCGGTTGGGCGCGACCCCGGCGGGCGACGCCGACGAACCGGTCCCGTGGGACGACGACCGTGACGTGACGTGGGAGGCGGCGGTCGGCTCCCGATCGTCGGCGTACGAGACGAAGGCGCTCCCCTCCGCTCAGGAGTCGATGTTGCTGTACTCCTCGGGGACGACGGGGACGCCGAAGGGGATCGTCCACACCCACGCGGGCGTCCAGACGCAGTGTGCAAAGGAGATCCACTTCGGCTTCGACCAGAAGCCGCACGACCGTTTCTTCTGGGTGTCCGACATCGGCTGGATGATGGGTCCGTGGACCCTGATCGGGAACCACACGTTCGGCGGGACGGTGTTCATGTACGAGGGCGCGCCGGACCACCCGGAGCCCGACCGGTTCTGGGAGCTGATCGACCGCCACAAGCTGTCGGTGTTCGGCATCTCGCCGACCGCGATCCGCGCGCTGCGGAAACACGGCGACGACTGGGTCGAGGGGCACGACCTCTCGAGCCTCCGACTGCTCGGCTCGACGGGCGAGCCGTGGGACCCCGAGTCCTGGATGTGGTTCTACGAGGAGATCGGCGGCGAGCGCTGTCCGATCATCAACATCTCCGGCGGGACGGAGATCTGCGGCTGCTTCCTGATGCCGATGCCCACCCAGCCGCTGAAACCCTGCACGCTCGGCGGTCCCGGGCTCGGGATGGCGATCGACATCGTCGACATCGACGGCCGATCGGTGCGGGAGTCGCACGACCGGGGGTTCCTCGTCGCGCTCGACTCCTGTCCGTCCATGACGAAGAGCCTCTGGGAGGGCGACGAGCGCTACCTGCGGGAGTACTGGTCGACGTTCGAGAACCGCTGGGACCACGGCGACTTCGCACAGAAGGACGAGGACGGCTTCTGGTACCTCCACGGCCGCGCCGACGACGCGCTGAACGTCGCGGGCCGAAAGGTGGGCCCGGCAGAGATCGAGGGGGTCCTCATCGACCACGACGCGGTCAACCAGGCGGCCGCCGTCGGCGTCCCCGACGACACGACCGGCACCGCGGTGGTCGCCTACGTCGTCCTGGAGGACGGCGTCGAGCCGACCGACGGGCTCCGCGAGGAGCTCCGGGGGCTCGTCGGCGACGAACACGGCAAACCGTTCCGCCCGCGCGAGCTGCTGTTCGTCGAGGCGTTCCCGAAGACGCAGTCCGGGAAGATCATCCGCCGGGCGATCGAGTCCGTTTATAAAGGCGAGGACCCGGGCGATCTCTCTTCGATGGAGAACCCCGAGGCGCTCGACGGGCTGAAGGACCCGTCGTAGCGGCCATCCCGCGGAGGACCCCGTTCCGCCGCCCGACCCGGCTCACTCGCCCGCGTTCGACCCGCTCACGAGCCGGGCGGAGACCGCGATACAGCCGGATCCGACCACGCCGAGGAGCCCGAGCCCGACGAACGCGACCGCGTAGTCGCCGGTGACTTCGAAGAGGTAGCCGGCGAGCGGCGGCGCGAGGAGCCCGCTAACGGCGAACGACAGCGACATCAGTCCGAACAAGGTATTTAAGTGGGTGTCGCCGAACAGGTCGGCGACGACCGCGCCGAACAGCCCGCCACAGCCGCCGTACCCGACGCCGAAGACGACCGCGACGGCGAGCAGCGTCGCCGCGGTGGGTGCGCCCGCGAACGCGACGACGGAGACGCCCATCACGGCCCCACAGGCGGCGAACGTCCGTGTCCGGCCGATCCGGTCGGCGATCGGGCCGATACCCAGCCGCGCCCCGGTCGTCGTCGCGCCGATGACGGTGATCGCGAGCACGCCGGCCGACCGGCCGATGCCCGACTCGCCCGCGTGGACGACGACGTGGGTCATCACGGCGTACATCGGGGCGAACAGGAACACCCAGCCACAGAACGCGAGGAGGAACGGGGCAGACAGCGCGATGGCACGGGCCGATCGACCGTTAGCGGCCTCCGTCCCGGAATCGTCGTCGATCGGATCGGCGTTAGCCGCGTCGTCGTCGACCGGATCGGCGTTAGCCGTGTCGTCGTCGACCGGATCGGCGTTCCCGCCGTCGCGACGGGCTCCACGGTCGACGTCGCCGAACTCAACGGATCGGTCCGCGCCGACGGCGGCGGGGTCGTCGACGAGCAGCGCCACGGTGAGCGCCGTGAGCACGGCCGCGCCGCCGGCGACCGCGAGCATCGCCCCGCGCCAGCCGACGACGCCGATCAGGTGGTCCGCGCCGGGCGGGACGACCACCAATCCGACGCCGAGGCCGGCCGCCGCGAGACCGGCCGCGGCCCCCCGGCGACGCTCGAACCACACCGGCACCGTCGCGTAGCCGACGACGTACAGTCCCGCCATACCGAAGGCCGCGACGACGCCGAACGCGACCACCAGCTCCGGGAACGACCGGGCGAACGCCGTCCACGTCAGTCCCGCGACGAGCAGCGCCCCGGAGACGGCGGTCACCCGACGGCCTCCGATCCGGTCGACCGCGCGGCCGGCGGCCACGGCCCCGACGTAGATGAGCGCGGTCTGGAGCCCGAACGTCGCCGCGAGGGCGGTCCGGCTCACCGCGAACTCGACGACGAACGCGTCGTAAAACACCCCGAACGCGTACGTCGTGCCGAACACCGCCATCACCGCCAACAGACAGGCGATCGCGATCACCCACCCGTAGTAGACGCGACCGGCGAGCCACCGACGGACCCGCATCAGCGTACGACCTGCATTACGTCACGGTGGGATCGCGGGCGGCCGTATCTGTTGGGGTCCCGGCACGTCCCCCGAGCCGTCGATGACCGCGAACTCTCCCCGTGCGGCGGTCGCCTCGTCTGCTCCCGGCCCGACGAGGACGACGGTCCCGCCGACGAGTAACGGGGCGACGACCCCCGCAGCGACGGCTCCGGGGTCCGACAGCGTCGTCCGGACGACCACCCGGCTCTCGGGGCCGATCCCGTGCTCGCGGACCACCGACCGTGCGGCGTCGAGGAGGGCGGCGTGCTCGACGTCCCGGCCGGGGGCGCGAACGACCGGGTCGTCCGGTCCCACCGACGACGGCGGCGTCCCGGGGTTCTCGCTCCACAGCTCCTGCTCCCAGTAGGTCGTCTCCGGGCGCTCCGGCGGACCGCCGAACGCCGCGAGGTTCGTGCCCGGCGGCGGGACCGACTCCGTCTCCCGGTCGACCGGAACGACGACCACCCTGTCACCGGCCGCGAGCCCCGCGTCGGGGTCGAACCGGACGCACGCGCCGAGCCGTGCGCCCCCGAGGAACGCGAGCGTCGCGTGCAGCGACGTCTCGGCCGGGACCGCGACCGTCGCCCCCTCGCGTGCGCCGAGGTAGCGGAGCACGTTCGCGGCCTTGTACGCGTTCGTGATCAGGTCGTGATACGTCCGCTCCCCGCCGTCGTCGGTCACGAGCGCGACCTCCCGGCTCCGGCGGTCGCGCGCCAACAGGTCACCCACCACGTTCATACCCGCTCTCGGGGCGAGGGACGCTTAAAAACCGCGGGCCGACGGCCGGTTCGTTCCTAGGGTGCGCCGGCGATAACCATCCGGGAGCCGTCGTGGGTGAACGACAGCGATCGCGTCGAATCGGGGTCGACGCGGACGGCGTCGCCGGGCTCCAGGGCCAGGTCGTCGCCGTCGACCGTGAGCGTCGCCCCGCCGTCGACGAGCAGGTACACCTCCTCCTGCCCGTCGGAGGCGTGGTCGTGTTCGAGCCCGTCCCAGCCGTCGTCGGCCTCGACGACGGTGACGCCGAGCTCGGCGCAGTCGAGCGCGTCCCGCAGGAAGTACATCCCCGGCGCGCGCGGTTCGACGTCCGTGTAGGTCGCCTCGTCGTGTCCCATACCGGGACGACGGCCGCGAGCGACCTAAAAGTCGGGGGCGTGGACACCGGCGGTCAGCCGGGCCGTCGACCGTTAAAAGGAACTCTTCAGTTTCTCGAAGAAGCCGCCGCCGATGTCGATCTCCTCGCCGCCGGCCTCCGCGAACGCCTCCAGCGCCTCGCGCTGGTCGTCGTTCAGGCTGTCGGGGACCACGACGGCGACCTGGACGTAGAGGTCACCGCGGCCGCGCCGCCGGATCCGGGGCATTCCCTTCCCCTTCAGTCGGAACGTCTCGCCGCTCTGCGTGCCCGCCGGGACGTCCATCTCGACGCTGCCGTCGACCGTCTCGACGGCGATGGTGTCGCCGAACACCGCCTGCGGGAACGAGATCGCCTCGTTGACGCGGAGGTCGTCGCCGTCGCGCTCGTACCGGTCGCCGACGTCGACGTCGACCTCGATCAGCAGGTCGCCGTTCGGCCCGCCGTTCTCGCCGGGGGCCCCCTCGCGCTCCATCCGAAGGCTCTGTCCGGACCGGATCCCCGCGGGTATCTCGACGGAGAGCGTCGCCTCCTCGCGGACGACGCCCTCGCCGCCGCAGTCGGCACAGTCCTCGCTGTACGTCTCGCCGGCCCCTCCACACCGCGGACACGTCGACGTCTGCTGGACGCGCCCGAGCGGGGTCTGCTGGACCTGGGTCACCTGCCCCTGCCCGTTACACTGCTGGCAAGTCCGAACGTCCGCGTCCGACGGATGACCGGTCCCGTCACACGCGTCACAGCTCGTCGGGCGCGTGAGCGTCACCTGCTTCGTCGTCCCCTCGAACGCCTCCGCGAGGTCGACGGGGAGCCCCGTTCGGAGGTCACGTCCCTGCCGCGGTCGGTCGTCGCGACCGCCGCCGCCGCCAGCGCCGCCGCCGAAGAACTGGTTGAAGATGTCCTCGAACCCGCCGCCCCCGCCGGCCCCGCCGAACGGGCCGCCGGGTCCGCCGGGGCCGCCACCGCCGGTCGCGCCCCGCTTGTCCGCCTCCGTGAAGCGGTCGTGACCGAGCTGGTCGTACTGGCGACGCTTCTCCTCGTCGGTCAGGACCTCCTTGGCCTTCTGTATCCTCTTGAACCGTTCCTCGGCGTTCTCGGCGTCGCTGACGTCGGGGTGGTACTCGGCGGCCTGCTTCCGGTAGGCCGTCTTGATCTCGTCCTCGTCGGCGTCCCGTGATACGCCCAGGACGTCGTAGAAATCCTCACTCATGCGTTGTGTTCGTTGGTGGTCGTTCGTCGCTCGCTCGGTTAAAAGGCCCGTCCGACGGACGCGGGCGGGCTACTTCTCGTCGTCCGCGTCGGCGTCGTCTGCGTCGGCGTCGCTCGCGTCGTCGACGTCCTCGAAGTCCGCGTCGACGTACTCCTCGTCGTCGGCGTCGGCGCCGCCCGGCCCCGCACCGCCGGGACCCGCGCCCGCAGCGCCGCCCGGTCCCGCGCCGGCAGCGCCGCCCGGCCCGGCCTGTGCGGCCTGCTCCTGGTACATCTGCTTGCCGATCTCCTGGAGCTCGGCGGTGAGGTCCTCGGTGGCTCCCTCGAGCGACTCGGTGTCTGCGTCCTCGTCCTCCAGCACCGCCTCGACGTCTTCGATGGCCGCCTCGATGTCGCCTGCGAGGTCGTCGTCGACGTTCTCCTCGTTCTCCTCGAGCAGCGAGCGCGCGCGCTGGATCGCCGTCTCGGCGTCGTTGCGCGCCTCGATGTTGGCGCGGCGGGCCTCGTCCTCCTCGGCGTGCTTCTCGGCTTCCGCCTGCATCTGGTCGATCTGGTCGTCCGAGAGGCCGGCCCCGCCCTCGATCGTGATCGACTCGGCGTTGCCCGAGCCCTGGTCCTCGGCCTCGACGTTGACGATGCCGTTCTCGTCGATGCTGAACGACACCTCGATCTGGGGGGTGCCGGCGGGCGCGGGCGGGATCCCGCTCAGCTGGAACGCGCCGAGCAGTTCGTTCTCCTCGGCGATCTCGCGTTCGCCCTGGAAGACGCGGACGTTGACGGAGGTCTGGTTGGCCGCGGCCGTGGTGAACACCTTCGACTCCTCGGTGGGAATCGTGGTGTTCTTCTCGATGAGCCGCTCGAAGAGCCCGCCTTTCACCTCGATCCCGAGCGAGAGCGGCGTCACGTCGAGCAGGACGATGTCGTCGACGTCGCCCGAGAGCACGCCGCCCTGCACGGCCGCGCCGAGCGCGACCGCCTCGTCGGGGTTGACGTTCTTCTTCGGCTGCTGGCCGACGAGCTCCTCGACTTTCTCCTGGACCTGCGGCATCCGGGTGGACCCGCCGACGAGGATCACCTCGTCGATGTCGTCCGTCCCGTAGCCGGCGTCCGCGAGCGCCTGTTCGGTCGGGTCGACCGTACGGTCGATCAGGTCCGCGGTGAGGCTCTCGAACGTCGCGCGGGTGATCGACTGTTCGAGGTGGACGGGGCCGCTGTCCGTGGCCGTGATGAACGGGAGGTTGACCGTCGTCTCCTTCTTGTTCGACAGCTCGATCTTCGCCTCCTCGGCGGCGTCCTTCAGCCGCTGGAGCGCCTGACGGTCCTCACGGAGGTCGATGCCGTGGTTGTTCCGGAACTCCTCGGCGAGGTGGTCGATGAGCGCCTCGTCCCAGTCGTCGCCGCCGAGGTCGTTGTCCCCGTTCGTGGCGACGACCTCGTAGACGCCGCCGCCCAGATCGAGGATGGAGACGTCGAACGTCCCGCCACCGAGGTCGTAGACGAGGACGGTCTGGTCGGACTCGTCGTCGAGGCCGTACGCCATCGACGCCGCAGTCGGTTCGTTGACGATGCGTTCGACCTCGAAGCCGGCGATCTCGCCGGCGTCCTTCGTCGCCTGTCGCTGCTTGTCGTTGAAGTAGGCGGGGACCGTGATGACCGCCTTCTCGACGTCGTCGCCGAGGTACTCCTCGGCGTCGCGTTTGATCTTCTGGAGGATCATCGCCGAGATCTGTTCGGGCGTGTAGTCCTCGCCGTCGATATCGACCGTGTAGCCGTCCTCGCCCATGTGCCGCTTGATCGACTGGATCGTGCGGTCGGGGTTCTGGACGGCCTGGTTCTTCGCAGGTTTCCCGACGAGTCGCTCGCCGTCGTCGGAGAACGCGACGACGGAGGGCGTCGTTCGGTCTCCCTCCGCGTTCGCGATGATCTCGGGCTCGTCGCCCTCCATCACGGCGAACGCCGAGTTCGTGGTACCGAGGTCGATACCGAGAATGTTGTTACTGGCCATCTTGCAAGAGGATTGTAGGCTGTTCCGTATAAACCTTTCTACACACCGATATGCGAGCGAATTAAAACCAACGCCAGCGACTACGTTGCCCGGGTTTCTCCGACC
>LFFM01002345.1_pt1 | contig 12553 bp, 12 predicted proteins | sample 643131 | NCBI WGS metagenome assembly LFFM01 (sample SAMN03777445, study PRJNA286221) | soda lake metagenome | biome: soda lake; feature: Kulunda steppe; material: water; isolation source: sample Tc-Br brine of Tanatar trona crystallizer | place: Russia: Kulunda steppe | collected 2011-07
CTAACGTTCAAAGCTGAGTTATGTACTTACCGACCTGCTTATCAGGCTTGAAAATTAGTCGGGTTACCGGATCCAGCATCGAGCACAACCGGCCCCGCGAAGCGCTTCCCGGCGATTTCAGGTTCGCTTCGTGCGTTACCTGGGGAGCCCTTCTTCGTCGCCGTCGGTGTCGTTGGTGCCGGTGTCGCCGTCGGTGTCGGTGTCGCCAGCCGCCTCGCCATCATCCTCGGTCTCACCGTCCGTTTCGTTCGCGTGGTCGTCACCGGCGTCCTCCCCGGCTTCGGTGTGCTCCTCACCCTCTTCGTCCTCGAGCGATCCGACCTCGATCGTTACGGGGCCGTCGTCTGTGGTGTCCTCGTCGTCGTCCATCTCCTCGTCGTCGCTCCCGGCGTAGTCGTCGAGCGTCGTCGAGCGGGTACCGTCGTCGACTGCGGCGTCCAGCTCGCTCATCGCGTAGCCGACGGCGTACCCGGTCGAGCCGCCGAGGAACGCGCCGATACCGGCCCCGACGGGCCCGCCTTTCGCGCCGAGTACTGCTCCGGCGAACCCGCCGAGGGTCGCCGCGCGCTCGGCGTCCCGCTCCGGGTCACCGGTGCGTTCGAACGGACGGGCGCGTCGCGGGGGGTGGTCGACTCCGTCGTCGCCGTCGCTGGCGTCGTGGTGATCGTGGTGAGTCATACGTCACGCTAGGGGCTCCAACGTCGTATAGCTCCCGCCCGGGTCGTTGGGGCCTAAACACGGTCCGCTTGCTTCCGGATGGCTCCCTCCCCAACCGACAGCGGGGTTCCGCTCACACCGTGTGTTTCGCTTCCGCCTCCTCGACGACCTCTAGGCCGCGGTTGTTCACGGCGTAGGGGTCGAGCCCCTGCTCTTGGAGGAACTGCTTGTAGAGCCGCTCGGCGGTCTCGCCGTCCTTCTGTTTGTCGGAGGCGTGATCGCAGAGCTCGAGGAGGGTTTCGGGGACGTCGTTCTCGTGGACGATCCAGTGGTTGATCGTGTCCGACAGTCGGCGGATGGGCGAGGTGAAGTGACCGTAGATGTCGAAGTTGAGCGCGTGGTGGCCGCCGAACGGGTCGTTCATATACTTCGCCCGGGGCATCACCCGCAACACGGCGCGCTGGATCTTGTTCAGTTGGCGGTCGGGCGACTCCTCTAAGGCCGCGTTGACCGCCTTCCGTGGGTCGTCGCCCCACGCATCACCCGGGATCGAGACACCGTCGAGATCCTGGATCTCCTGGAGCGCCTTGCTCCACTGGTCCGGCGTCGGCTGTGGATGCACCCGATACATCGCCTCGACGCCGCGATCCCACATCAGCGTATGCGTGACCGCCTTGTTCGCCTTCAGCATCGACTCCTCGATGATCGTGTGTGCCTTGTCCCGTCGCGGGTTGAGAACGAGCGAACCGTCTTCCTTGCGCTGTTCGTGCATCCGGTCGGCGAGCTCGAAGGCGAGCTGGTTCTCCTCGCCGAGCGGGAGCGAGGGGTCCTCCAGCCGCTTTTCACACTGCTTGTACGTGAGCCGTTCGTCGGAGTTGATGACGGATTTGTATATCTCGATATCCTCGAACGAGAGCGTCTCGTCGTCGATCTCCATCTCGACCGTGTGTGCGAGTCTGTCCTCGTTAGGGACGAGCGAACAGACCGTCTCGGCGAGCACCGGCGGCAGCATGTGGATCGTGTATGCGGGCAAATAGACGGTGTTTGCGCGCTCGACAGCCTCCTCCCACATCTGTGTGTCGGGCGTGACGTAATGGGTCACGTCGGCGATGTGGACCCAGAGCCGGTAGGCGTCCTCCTCGCGCTCGATCGAGATGGCGTCGTCGAAGTCCTGTGCATCGACTGGGTCGGTCGTCCACGTGGTGAGATCACGGAGGTCCTGCCGCTCGTCGATCTCCGACTGGATCTCGGCTTCGACCCCCTCGGTGCGGGCCTCGGCCTCTCGGAGGACTGCCGGCGGGAACTCGTCACGGATCTCGAACTCCTCGAACAGCTCCGCTCGTTTGTCAGCCAGCCGGTCGGCCAGCGCTTCGGTGATCGTCACCGGACCCTGGTCCTCGGCTGACCCCTGTTTCGGCTCGTCGTCTGACATACGCGCACCAACGCACGTCCGTTAGAAAGGCCTGTCGGGGCCCGATCCGTCGGCCGTCCGAGCCCGTCCGATCCGATGGCCGTCCGCCGATCCGGCTCGTCCACTGCGACGACCATCCACAGAGCCGGCTCTTCCGACTCTCCGGACTCACCCGATCAGCGGTCGCCAAACCGGCGCGAGAAACCCCATGGCGACCACAACGAGGACACCACCGGCCACGATCGGGAGAGCTGACCGCCCGACTAATCGGAGCGCGGTCCGACGCGCGCTCGTATCGCTCACGACGAACGGGCTCCCGCCAGCGATCCCGGCTTTCACTTCGCCGACCGGCGCGTCGGGGAACGCGCTCGCGTCGCCGACGACAGTCACGGTGTCGCCCGGCCGCAGCACACGCTGTCGATACCGCCGATCGGGTCCCCGCCCGATCGTAAACGGTCCCACGTCGTATCCGGGATCGGATCCGTCAACGGCGTCGACGGCGTCGACGAACCGGCGGATCCGCTCGGGCGGTTCCTCGTCCGACTTCACACGGAGCGAGTCGTCGAGTCCGAAGAGGTACGTCGCGTTCGCCGGGTCGACCCGAACACCGGTCCCGTCGACGTCGACGCGGAACGGGACCCCCGCCTCGCCAGTGTCGATGGTCGACCACGACTGCGTCTTCCCGCTCGTCCGGTACTCCGCCACCTCGTACGCGAGACAGAGCGCGTCCTCGTCGGTGAACGGGGCGGGGAGCGTCTCGCCGACCGATGCCGCGCGCCCGCCGATCCGAACGGCTCGGTCGTCGTCCGCGATACTCATGGGATCGGTTTCGCGGGCGCGGAGGACTCGGAGCGCGTTCAGGGAGCCGTACAGTCCGTACGCTCCCACGAGGCCGCCGACGACCAAGCCGAGGAGGCCGAGTCCGAGGACCGCCGGTGGAACACCGAGTTGGAGGGACATGTCAGTCACGACGCGTCGGCGACCTAACGGTTCTGTCGGTTTCGACGCGAGCTCGACGGGGTCCGCGGATCGACCACATCGCGAGCCGTCTCCCCCTCGTCACGTTCGGTCATCCGTCCTCGGGCGGTCCTGCGGAGTCGCTGACCGCGTCGGCGTAGCGGTCCAGGAACTCCTCGCGAGAGAGCCCGTCGGATTCGATAGAGAGGATGAGCGACTCGAGCCCGTCACGGGGCTGATGACAGATCTCGTCGTCGCAGTCGGTACAGAGGTGTTCGAACTCCTTGTCCCGCCGGTCCCAGCGGTCCCCCTCCTTGTCGTACTCGCGGGCGTCCTCGCGCAACACGGAGTCGCCACACGCGATACACACCACCGTCCGTCGGTCCCGGTTCCGCCGGGCGCGCCACATATCGAGATACACTACCCCAGTCCACTTAGCGTTTGGTGCGCGGCCGACGCCCGTCAGACGCCACCGAACTATACGATTTTAGATCCACGATAGCTCGCCTGCCGGGTGGGGCGACGCTGTCACTGCACCGATCGGCGGCCGTCACCGGTCACGACGCGTATATACGCGCTCACACCCGATCGACGACGATGGACGCCGAACCGACGACGGAGGTTCACACCGCCCCGCGATCGAACGTCGTACAGGATCAGGGGTCGTTCCGGACGCGGTTCAATTTCCCCGGCCGCGCGGTCCCGAACCACGACGACTACCGACCACGGGTACGGGCCGCTCTCCACGGTCGTCGAGTCCTTCATGGACCCCGACACCCTGATCTCGATGCACCCGCACCGTAACGAGGAGATCGTCTCGTGGGTGCCTGCCGGCCTGATGCGGCACGACGACCGCGAGAGGAACGACCTCGTCACCGACGCCGAGAGCGTGCTGGCGATGAACGCCGGGAGCGGCTTCTGGTACGCGGAGTACACCGCCCCCGACGACCCCCCGTTGCGAATGCTACCGATCTTCGTCCGCCCACACAGCCTCGGGCTCGATCCGGGGATCCAACACGCGCCGCTTCCCGATCCGGTTCACGGCGAGTGGCGGCGGGTGTTCGGGCCGGACGGCTCAGACGCGCCCGTTACCGTTCGAAACGCGGTCGATCTCTACCCGCACCGTACCGCACTGCTCCGCACCTCACGCCTCCCCAGCCTCGTCGTCGCCGAGAGCGACGACTCCCTCGCGGTCGGGTCGCGACTTATAAGTCGCGACCCGGCACGCCGCCGACTCACCCGACGAGCGTTACGACAGCGACTCACCCGACGAGCGTTACGACGACGACCATCCCGGCGAGCGCGGCCGGCGGGATGGTGAGGTTGTCGTCGATGGCGACGCCGCGGATCACCGGTGGGAGGCCGTCGGCGACGGTCGCACAGGCCGCGCCCACGGCCGCGACCACGATACCGACCGTCGTCCCGAACGCCGGGAGAGTGAACGGCGCGGCGAGAGCGACACAGACGAGCCACATCGCGACCCAGACGGCGGGCCGCTTCGGCTCCGTCGGTCCGTTATCGCCCAACGAACCGCTCACTGGGTCGCCGATCGCGAGCATCCACATCGCGGGAACCGCCAGCGTCGGTGTCGCCAGCGACGTCATCGCCGCCAGCGCCACGCCCGCCATACTGGCCTGATACAGGGCGTAGCCGGCGATACCGTCGGCTTCGTACTCGCGCACTAACGCCGCGTACAACGGTGATAACGGTCCGGCGTTCCCCGTGAGCCGGAGGAGCTCGAGAAGGCCGACGACTGCAACGCCCGCGAGGAGGACCGCGGTCGTCTCGCCCCACGAGAGCCAGCCTAACAGGTGCGGGACGGGATACAGCGCGCCGCCCATGTGGACCACCCGGCGCTCGAACTCGACGCGCTCGCGCCACGCCGCCGCCGGGAGCGTCACGTCAGTTCGTCTCCACGTCCGTCTCGACCGTCCCGTACCGGTCGATCAGGTCGCCGAAGGAGCCGCCCGCCCGTAACCCCGCCAGCGTCTCAGCGAGCTCGTCGACTGGGATCCGGACCTGTTCGGCGGAGTCGCGCTCGCGGACGGTGACCGTCTCCGGCCCGTTACCCTCGATCCCGTCGCGGTCGACGGTGACACAGAACGGGGTCCCCACCTCGTCCTGCCGCCGATAGCGACGCCCGATCGAACCGGAGTCGTCGTACGCGACCGCGAGGCCGGCCGCCCGCAGGTCGGCGGCGACCTCGTCGGCGAGCGCGGTCAGCCGGTCGTCGTTCGTCACCAGTGGGAAGACGGCGGCGTCCTGTGGCGCGACCTCGGGCGCTAACGAGAGGAAGGTGCGCTCCTCGCCGTCGACCTCGTCGGTCTCGTAGGCGTGTGCGAGCAGCGTCTGGACCGTTCGGCCGACACCGAAGGACGGTTCGACGACGTGCGGCGTGATGTGCTCGCCGTTCTCGGTGGTCTCCTCGACCGAGAAGTTCGCCACGTCGGCGTCGACCTCGTGGGTCTCCGCGTCGTCGGCATCGCCGACGGTCACCTCGACCGTCTCGCCGTCGAACGCGCTCGGGTCGCGTTTGGCGAGGGTTTCGAGGGCCTCGGCGACCGCGGCGGCGTCCCCACCGAACTCCGGTCCCAACACCGACATGTCGGGGTCGACCGTCGCGCGCTCGACCGTCTTCGGCTCGTCGTAGCGCTTGAACACGGTGAAGGAGTCGTCGCCGTACGCGTCGTGTTTCGAGAGGTCGTAGTCGCCGCGGTACGCGAAGCCCGCGATCTCGATCCAGTCGCCGTCGACTTCGCTCTCGGCGTCCCAGCAGTCCGCCGCGTAGTGGGCGCGCTCGCCCGCGAGGTGTTGACGGAAGCGGAACCGGTCGAGATCGACACCGACGCGCTCGTACCACTCCTGGGCGACGCCGAGGTAGTAGCCGACCCACGGCGAGCCGATGACGCCGTCGTCGACCGCCTCGCCGATCGTCGTGTCGAGGTAGTCGCCGTCGTCGGCCTCCTGTTCGATCGCCGGGTACAGCCGGATCGACACGTCGCGAACGCGGTCCAGCGGCGGCTCGTCGGCCTCGGGATCGATGAACTGTTCGAGCTCCGCCTGTGTGAACTCGCGCAGCCGGAGGAGCCCGCCACGCGGCGAGATCTCGTTGCGGTAGGCGGGGCCGATCTGGGTGATCCCGAACGGGAGGTTCCCGCGGGCGTACTCTTTGAGTCGCGGGAATTCGACGAATATCCCCTGTGCCGTCTCCGGCCGGAGGTACCCTGGCTGGGCGTCGCCGGGACCGATCTCGGTCGCGAACATGAGATTGAAGTCTTCGACCGACTCGCCCGCGAGCGACGCGCCGCACGTCGGGCAGGCGATGTCGTTGTCGGCGATAAGCGCTTCGACCTCTTCACCCGGGAGCGCCTCGGCGTCCTCGATGTCGGTGACGGCCTCGACGAGGTGGTCGGCGCGGTGAGACGAGCCACACTCCGAGCACTCGACGAGCATGTCATCGAACGTGTCCAGATGACCTGATGCCTCGAAGACCGGCTCCGGCATGACGGTCGGCGCTTCGATCTCGCGGTTCCCCTCTTGGAGCGTGAAGCGGTCGCGCCAGGCGTCCTCGACGTTCCGTTTGAGCGCCGCGCCCTGTGGGCCGAACGTGTAGAAGCCGGCGGTACCGCCGTACGCGCCGTTCGAGCCGAAGAAGAACCCGCGCCGCTTCGCGAGCTCGGTGAGCGCCTCGCTGGCCATCAGATACCCTCCAAGAGGTCGATGTCCCGAACGATACCGGCGAGCTCCGTCCCGTTCACGAGCGGGACCTGTTCGACGTCGTTCGTGATCAGTTCCTGCGCCACGTCGCGGGCGGTCCGCGTACCGTTGACCGTGACCAGCTCATCGGTCATGAAGTGGCGCGTCGGTCCCACGGGCAGCTCGACGTTCCGGGTCGGAAGGTAGCGGGCACCGGTCGCTTTGATCCCCTCCCACGACCACTCCGAGTCCTGCTCGGCGATCGAGTCGCCCGTGCTCGCCTCGCCCTCGACGACGCGGGCGACTTCCACCACGTCGACCTCCGTGAGGATGCCCGCCATCGATGCGTCGTCATCGAGGACGACGGCGTACGGAACGCCCGCGAGCCCGATCTCACGCTCAGCGACCGGGAGGGGTGTCTCGACGTGGGTCGCGTTCACCGTCCGGGTCGCCAGCTCGCCGACCTGTTGATCGCCGTTGACCTCGCCGCGAGCGATGGCGCGCACCACGTCGGTAACGGTGAGTATCCCAACGAGCGCGTTCCCATCGACGACCGGGAGCCGTCGTGCCTCTTCGCTGACTATCAGTTCCGCGGCCGCCTCGATCGAGGTGTCCGCCGTCGTCGTCGGCACCTCGCGCATCAACAGCGCGAGCTGGTCCTCGTCGGGCTGGTCGATGAGGTCATCACGGGAGACGAGGCCACGATACACCTCCTCGCCGTCAACCGTTTTGACGACCGGCACGGAGGAGAAGCCGTACTCTTGGAGGTACTCCAACACGTCGTTTCGACTGCCCGGGATCTCGACGACGACGAGGTCAGAACGGGGCGTCATGGCGTCTGCTACGTTCATGCCCCGTCTTTCAGCGTCGCTCCTCTTGTATCCCCCGAAGGTGACTGGCGGGCGATCCACCGCCAGTTTTGCCGGCTATTCGGAGCCTTCCCGCCCCCTGCCGCGCCGTCGGATCATCGCCAAAACCCACCGGTGCTCCCCCGATCCGCGAGCGAACGGCGGTCTCGACCCGGATCCGTGGCGATCACGATACCTGGACTGACTGATCCGGGATCTGAGTTCGGAAGCATTATAAATGATTGGGAAGTAATCACAAGCATGTCACGGAGTTCCACTCCTTGGGACGACCCGGACCCTGACCGTCATCGGACGGGGTTGCCGATGGACTCGGACGTCGATGTCGAGACATCCCCCGACATCATGGCGTCCATCGACGCCTCGGCGACACGATCGGAGCTCGTGATCGCCGACGTTTCCCGCGAAAACGCGTGGCTTTCCGTCGACGAGACGGACGCTACCGTCCTCGAGGAGTGGTGTTGAAGCCGCCATACGAGCGTTCCGCCGATCCCCTTCTCCGCTCGGCGGCCGGTTCGGCCTGCTAGCCGTCGTCTCGAACCCCTTTACCAACCTCCCACGCCCGGATCAACGCCGACAGCGTTCGACACGTCGGGACATCCAGATCGTGTTTCTCCGCGCGTTCGAGGATCGTTCCGTAGATCGCGTCGACCTCGGTCCGCCGCTCCGCCTCTATATCCGTACACATCGACGACCGGTTCACGGCCGTGTCGCGGGCGACTCGCTCGACCGCCTCGACCGCCGCCGGATCCGGAAGATCGACTCCGTCGCCCCGTGCCACCGTGGCGACCTCGCGGGCCGCCTCGCGGGCGACGTCACCGGCAGGCCCCATCCACACCTCGCCGTTCGTCACTCGTGCGAGCGCGGACGGACCGTTTATCCCCGCGTTGACGGCGAGTTTCTCGTATCGTCGGCGGGGCATGTCCTCGGCTGCGGTCGTCTCGATCCCTGCGGCCCCGAAGGCCCGTGCGACCCGGTTCGCGAGCGCGCTCGGGCCACCAGCGAGCGCTCCCACGGCTATCTCGCCGACTCCGGTACACCGGACGTGCCCCGGCTCAACGAACCGTGCGCCGTAGCTCGCGGTCCCGGCGAGGACCGGCGGGTCGACGGCTGCGACGAGTCGCTCCTCGGTCAAGCCGTTCTGGAGCGAACAGACCACGTCGTACGTTCCTGTCGCGATGTCGCTTCCGGCGGTGTCAGTGTCGTACGCCTTCGTTGTAACCAGCGCCAGCTCCGCTGAACGCTGCGTGCCGTCGGTAACGGCCCGGGGGCGGACGTGTCCGTCCACCTCGCCGTCGATCCGCAGTCCCTCGTCACGGATCCGCCGCATGTGGGCGTCACGTCCGACGAGCGTCACGTCGTGGGTGCGCGCGAGTAGCCCGCCGACGAGGCTCCCGAGCGCACCCGCGCCGTACACGAGCACCTCCATACGAGATCTACGAACCGGCTCCTGAAAAGTGGTATCGGTGGGATTCACCAACCCCGGCAAAAGCGGCGCCGACCGATCTCACCCGCTACTGGTTCCGTTCAGCCTTTGAGCCCGCTTCCGGTCAGCGGGACGACGACGTCCTCGTCGTCGCCGATCGCTCCTCGCGTCCGCAGCTCGCGGAGGGCGGCGGGCGCGACCGCACAGGTCGGCTCGGTGTAGAACCCGTCGGCGTGGAGTCGATCGAGTGCCCGCGTCGTCGCCGTCTCGGTGACCGCGATCGCGTCCCCTCCAGTGTCGGCTATCGCCTCGCGGATCCCGTCGATCCGCACCGGCTCCGTGATCCGGATCCCGTCCGCGACGTCGTTGCTCTCGCCGTCCGGGTCGGCCGCGTCCGCTCCGTGGAGCTCGCGGACGACCGGGGCGAACCCCGCCGCCTGTGCCCCGTACAGTCGCGGGATCTCGTCGATCCAGCCGGCCCGTTGCAGCCGGCGAAACCCCCAGTACGCGCCCAAAAAGAGCGTGCCGTGGCCGAGTGGCGTCACCACCGCATCCGGTGCGTTCCACCCGCATTGGAGGGCGACCTCGTACGCGACGGTGGCGGTCCCCTCGAAAAAGGCCGGGTTCCACGCGTGGCTCGCGTACCACGCACCGTTGCCGGGCTCGCCGAACGTGCCGGATTCTCCTGACTTACCGGACCCACCCGACTCGCCGGTCGACAACGCCGCGACACACGCGTCGGTTACGTCGGCGCGGCTCCCCTCGATCCGCACCGGCGTCGCGCCCGCCCGCCGGATCGCTCGGAGCTTCGACGGTTTCGCGTCGGCGGGAACGTACACTTCGGCGTCGATCCCCGCTCGCGCCGCGTACGTCGCGATCGCAGCTCCCGCGTTCCCCGACGAGTCCTCGACGACCCGATCGACGCCGAGCTCCGCCGCCCGCGTCAGGGTCGTCGTCGCTCCGCGGTCCTTGAACGAGCCGGTCGGGAACACGTACTCCAGTTTGAACGACGCGTTCCAGCGCTTCCCACCGGTCGAGCCACCGGCATCGGTCGCGGGTCCGCCGGCGTCCGTTGAGCCCCGTTGCCCCCCGTCGGCGTCGACAAGAGGCGTCATTCCTTCGCCGAGCGTCACCCGATCGGCCCGGTCGTCCCCGACGGGGAGGAACGACCCGAAGGCCCACAGCCCCGCTCGCGTGTCGAACTCGGCCGGAGACGGTGGTTCACCCGCCGGAATCGGGCGGTCGGCGAAGCGAAGCGGGGCGCCACACCGACAGCGCCACCGGTCCTCGATCGTCAGTCCACAGGCGGGACACTCCAGGGGTCGGATCCCGCTCTCCGTCCGGTCGGTCCCCCGCATCAGTACGTGTCGACGTTCGTGCCCACCGAGCAGACGTACTCGCCGGCGGCGACCTGTGGCAGTCGACGGGTCCGCCAGAACACGCCGCTCTCGTCGGCGGTCACCCGATCTTTCCGTGAACCGAACACGTCGGTCACCTCGAACAGGGTGTCGCCGACGGACACCCGCTCGCCGAGCTCGGCCTCGAACCGAACCAGCCCGCCGGCTGGAGAGCCGTACTGGTCGAACCCTCGTGCTCGGATCTGTGGGTCCACGTCGACGCTTCCGTCGAGGAAGCCGTAGTGGCGGAGGACGTTGAACACCCCTTCGACGCCGTACCGGATCGACTCCTCGTCCCATCCCACACACCCGCCGAGCTCGGGGTCGATAGTCGGGACGCCCTGGTCCGGGCCGGCACGGGCCAGCTGGCCGTCCGGGCCCTTGATGTCGAGGACGTGGCCACAGCCGAACACCTTCGCGAGCTCCAGGCAGTCGCCGTGGAGGTGGTGTCGCAGCCCGCAGCGGACCCGCGTCTCGTTTATCATCCGACTCGTCGAGCCCTGATGGAGGTCGAGAACGAAGTCCGCTTCTTTCGCGGTCTGAAACGTCGCGTGGGCGATCCGCTCGCTCGTCGTTCCCTCGGCGTCGCCGGGGTAGCCGCGGTTCATCTTTCTGTCGTCGATCGGGTTCCGGTGTTCGGCGACCTGAAATCCGAAGTAGTTCACGATCCCGACGACGAGTACTGTGCCCGACAACGCTGTCGGGTCGATCCGGGGGACGACCCGGTTCACTACTCCCAGCCCGTTGAGCTCGTCGCCGTCGCTGACCGCCTGTATGTAGAGCGTCTTCCCGTCGCTGGCACCGTTGATGACGGCGACTGGCAGCCGGACGGGGCTTCCGTCGCGCGTCTCCCCCACCTCGAGACGGCCGGTGTCCGCCTCGCCCGGCGGTGCCCGCGCCGTTCCCAGCGTGATCATTACACGGAGGTGGGCCGGCGGCCCCTTTATCCGTTCGGTCCACGTCGCGTGAGCAACCCGATCGGCGACACAAGCTTTACCACCGTCTCCGACAAACGAGCGGTAGCCACTACGGTCCCGTGCGTCGGGCCTCCGCGTTCCGATCGCGGAACGGCTGCCGCCTCCGGGAACTCGACTCCGCCCGGTCGCGGACGGAACCCATCACATGAGCATCGATATCGACCCGCTGTGTGACGCCGCCGGTCTGACGGTGACCGATCACATCGAGAACACCCAGTTCGAGCTGTACACCGACCGGCGCGTGGTTCCCCGCCCGTCTCCCGAGGCGGACCACTACTTCCCGGTCGACGCGAGCGTGACGGTCGAGACGGGATGTATCGAGATCCCACGGGTCGCACAGGTTACAGCGCGTGACGCCACTGGAACGCTTCTCGCCCGCGGTGACGACTTCTCGATGGACGACAGGGAGTACTACGTCAGTATCGACCCCGCGCCGACGAAGCTGTACCTCGACTTCTCGGCGGCGTTCTCCGCAACGGCGGACCGTGAGACGACGCGTATCGAGTTCGCGAACCCCACCGACGTCTCGCTCGGGTTCCGCTCGCTCCATCAGGCACCCGCCGGAACGATCACCACCCCGACCGACCCAGAGTCGCTGATGCGGGCCGTCTCGTTGCTCGGCTCCGCGCTTCAGACGACGAGCCCCGAGCGGTCGTTTCCGACGCTCCGAGGCCACCCGCCGCTGATCGAACCCGGCGACGAGTTTCGGATCCCGGAACGGGTCGACCCGCCCGACAGCGGCGTTCGGATCGTCGTTCCGCCCGAGTACCGATCGCTGTACCCGGTGGTTCCCCTCGCGTACTACTTCGCCGCAGAGGTGGTTCCCGGGTCCCCCGCGCGGGTTGAGGGAGACGGCTGGGAGCACTCGCTGGAACCGGACCTCGAACGACGGGCGGCCGAAGTCCTCAGACAGTCGTTCCACTTCGACTGTATCGCCCGGACGGAGGGGTTCTATCCGGTCGACCTCCACGAGCGCGAGGCGACCGATATCGACCTCGACTGGGGGGCTCTGTACGACACCCCGCTTACCGAGCGCCTCGGCGAGTACCTCGCCGTCCCGTTCGAGCGGGTCGAACCCGAGCTCCCGCAGTGGACGCTGACGACGGACGTCCGTCCCGACCCGGAGAACATCGAGTCGCTCCCGTTCGTCGCGGCCGAGCTGTCGA